>Ga0180437_10001867_pt1 | contig 35191 bp, 37 predicted proteins | sample SS_ome_4_FD_132410 | JGI IMG/M metagenome (GOLD analysis project Ga0180437, IMG submission 132410) | Hypersaline lake sediment archaeal communities from the Salton Sea, California, USA - SS_3_D_1 metaG | ecosystem: Environmental > Aquatic > Non-marine Saline and Alkaline > Hypersaline >... | reverse complement strand
TCTCGTGGTACACGACGGAACAGAGCTCCGCCGGCGATCTTTACATAAATCCCGAGGACGAAGTGGCCCAGGCCGGCTTCCCTGTCCGGAGGTTCCGCCCGTTCTACGGGTATTCCAGTTTCCCGGGTTTACAGACGGCCGATCTCAAGATCACAGCTGACGGGTCGCGCCTGACCGTGAGTTGGCCTACCAAGTGGGCCGGGAACCGCATAGAGATGTCATGTGAGCGTTGGGGGGAGTACTTGCGTCCTCATTCGGTGAAGAGCGTGTGGAGTGGAGAAGATCAGCCGGACACCGTTGCGCACGAGGTGCTCTATTATTATGGTGTGGACAAGGATGGCGAGGAACTCGCGTACCCAACAAAGATCGTTGAACTGTCACATTCCCACAAGATGTGCGGACATCATATGATCGAGGACGTCGATTTCGCGCCACAGTTTGACAGTTCCGTGTTCGAGTTTGAACCTGAGGAGAGGACACGAATTCATGATAGGACTGAAGGTTTCATCGGCAAGGAAGCCCCAGAACTGAGTGCCGCGGCGTGGGTGAATCTCAAACCCGTAACACTCGCGTCTCTGCGGGGCAACCCGATAGTGCTGGCCTTCTGGGATTCCGCCGATGAGTCGTCCGCGGAACTCATCACGGCTTTCAACTCTCTGGCAACAGAGCATCGGGACCTTACCGTCATAGCCGTGCACAGCGCAGACTCTGACCAGCCCAGTCTGCAGAAACTCGCCGAGAAACAGCATGCGGCGTTCCGCATCGTCATTGATGAAGAAGTATGGGGCACGTGGCCGGGGGCCACGTTCAGAAAGTACAGGGTTAAGGAACCGCCGGCGGTCTTCATCATAGACGCAGAGGGCAAGGTCAGGTTCCAGGACATCCCGCTTGAAGCAGCGGCGGAAGCACTAAAAGGCCTACTTGATGGCCAATGAAGGTGGTCTTCTCCAGGAATGGTGTCTCCGGAATTGCGACATATACCGCCCTTATGCCAAAAGAATTTGGAATGAGAAAAGCTCTTGTCGGATTGGCTGGCATAACGATAATCTTGTCTTCCTTGAGCGGCGTTGTTTCGGCAGGTTCGCTGGATAAGACTGGAACACAATGGGTTCCGTATCTCGAGTGGAGCCTGACCAATTCGTCATACGAAGGTAATCCATATGATCTGGTAGCAACGGTTACCTTCAGCCACGCGGAAAACGGTGAAAGAATAACAACCGAGATGTTCTATGCCGGCGGAACCACCTGGAAGTTTCGCTTTGCCGGAACTCAAGCTGGAATTTGGACTTTTACTAACTCAAGCAGTGATTCGGAACTCAGCGGCAAAACCGGTACAGTGACCATCGCTCCGAATCCGGGCGTTCACGGGTTCGTAAAGAAGTTCAACCAGAAGTGGGGTTGGCAGGGAACCGAGACTGCATTTGTGCCGCAGTTTGTTATGTACCGGACTCCTACTACATACTATAACCGGCCCTCTCTAATTGATAATGATATCGACACCTTTATGAACGAGCACGGTTTCACCGGATTTCACACCAGTATTGCTTGTCGCTGGTTCGATATCAATGAAGATACCTATGACAATATCAGCGTCCCCAATCCTGATATACGGACATTTGATGCGCTTGAGCTGCTTATTACCAAAGTCCATGCTGGGGGCGGCCTGGTTCATATCTGGGCCTGGGGTGACGAACAACGGCATCAGACACCGGTAAAGTGGGGTATTAACGGTGCGGAAGACAGACGGCTTCAGCGTTATATCGCAGCAAGGCTCGGACCACTGCCGGGATGGACTATGGGGTATGGGTTCGACCTGGATGAATGGGTAACGGTTTCCCAGCTTAAGACCTGGCGTGATTACATGCATAGCAAACTCGGCTGGCCGCACTTCTTAGGAGGACGTCCGGCCGGTCCGAATCGTGGAACAGATCACTCAGCCTACGTGAACTGGAATGAACCGCTTGACTATTCAAGCTACGAGCACCACCAGCCCGACTATGACGTCTACGTTGCTGCCCTTCAGACAGTACCGGGACAGCCGGCCTTCTCCGAAGACCGGTTTCGCATGCGCGGCAGCGGTTATCCTGATAAAGACTATGATATGGAAATGACAAGACGCGGCCTGTGGCATTCCGCCATGGCCGGAGGCGTAGCGAATATCTGGGGATATCTCCACAATAGTCCGGGAGATGGCGCTTCCGGCCCTTATCCGAATCCGGAATGGATTAAGACAAACGCGCTCTTTTTTGAGAAACGTTTCCTTCCGGACATGTGCCGGGATAATAGTATCACTGATGGTATCTGCTTGCGGGATTCTGATAGAAGCAGCTACGTTTTCTACAAAGAGGATACAACCTCAATCCGGATGAATCTATCCGCCATGAACGGAGCTCAGCCGGCGGTTGCGGTCGATACCAGGAAGTCATATGTTGAGATTACTCTTGGAGCCTTGAGTGCCACGGATCGAATCTGGAGCGCGCCTTATAGTTCTGACTGGGCGGTTGCGGTGGGTGTTTTTGGCGGGCCGGCGGCACCAAGCGACCAGCGTACTGAGACAACAAAATAGGCGGGCGGGAGAGAGTATCCGTCCCCCACCCGCCTATTGTTATTGCCGAATCAACCGAGGATAGCTTTTAGATCGTCCTGCGGTGTCGAGACCGGCATGATGTTGAAGTTTTCCACCAGTACGTTCAGCACCGCCGGCGACACGAACGCAGGCAGGCTCGGTCCCAGCCGGATGTTCTTGATGCCAAGGTGAAGCAGAGTCAGCAGGATGCACACTGCCTTCTGCTCGTACCACGACAGCACAAGCGATAGCGGCAGTCCGTTCACATCCGTGCCGAACGCTTCCGCGAGAGCTGCGGCAATCTGTATGGCGGAATAGGCATCGTTGCACTGACCGCAATCGAGCAGACGCGGGATGCCGCCGATATCGCCGAAATCGAGCTTGTTGAAACGGTACTTGCCGCACGCCAGCGTCAGTATAACGCAGTCGTCCGGGACCGCCTGCGCCAGCTCGGTGTAATAGTTACGACCGGGTTTCGCGCCATCGCATCCTCCGATCAGGAAGAAATGCTTGATGGCGCCGCCTTTGACCGCCTCGATCACCTTGTCCGCCACGCCAAGTACGGCGTCGCGCGCGAAACCGATCATGATGGTCTTGTCAGGACCGTCCTCGGTGAACCCCTCGGCCGCAAGCGCGGCATCGATAACCGGTTTGAAGTTGCGGTCGCTTATGTGTACAACGCCTGGCCATGCGACCAGCCCGCTCGTGAATATCCTGGCCGCGTACGAGTCCTGCGGCTTCTGGATACAGTTCGTGGTCATGAGAATCGCGCCCGGGAACGCGGCGAACTCGTTGCGCTGGTCCTGCCACGCACCGCCGTAGTTGCCGACTAGGTGTTTGTACTTTTTCAGCCCGGGATAAGCGTGCGCGGGAAGCATCTCACCATGCGTGTAGACGTTGATTCCCGTCCCTTCTGTCTGTTTGAGCAGCTCCTCGAGATCTTTCAGATCGTGACCGGAAACGAGTATCGCCTTGCCCTTGACCGGCTCGATCCGCACGGCTGTCGGCTCGGGGCTGCCGTATGCGCCGGTGTTCGCCTCGTCCAGCAACCCCATGACCTTGAGATTGACCTCGCCGCATCTCAGAACCATGGCGACAAGTTCCTCAACGGTCGGATCATCTCTTGTGAGAAAATTCAGCGCCTGGTGGAAAAACGCGTACACATCATCGTCCTCTTTGCCGAGTATCTGTGCGTGGTCGGCATACGCGGCCGTGCCTTTCAGGCCGTACGTGAGAAGCTCCTGGAGGCTCGTCACATCCTCCCCCAGCGCCTCCCGACGCTTCGTGACGTTCACACCCTCACCCTGCTTCACAAGTCCCCCCAGATCGTCCGCGGGAGTCCACGCCGCCGGTCCGGTAAGCTTCTCGGGCTTGCGACCGGCTTTCTTGCACGCTTTCTCATATAGATCTCTGGCCTTGTCGCGCAACTCAGCCGCTTTGAGCAGCCAGCCCTGCAAACGCTCAGGGTCGAAGTTGACGTTCGTCACAGTCGAGAACAACGCCTCTATGGTGAAAACGTCTATCTCGTGGTCCGTGACACCAAGCTCTCTAGCTCTATGCGCGTACATAGAGATCCCTTTTGTCGCATTGACCAGCAGATCCTGCAACGCGGCGGTTTCGGCATCTTTTCCGCAAACGCCCCGCACTGTACAGCCGGTTCCTTTGGCTGTCTGTTCACACTGAAAGCAAAACATTTTCCTGACCTCCCTCTCCTGTTTGTCGTGATTAGAAACCAACCTCACTTCGCACGCAACATAGTCAGAAGCATCTTGAACCGTTGCGCCGCCTTCACACTGTGCGGCACGTTGGCAGGCATGATCACAAGCTGACCCGCCACCGCTCGTACGAGATCGCCGCCAATCGTGAGCTGCGCTTCGCCGTCGACGATCTGGACGATCGCGTCGTACGGCGTTGAATGCTCGCTCAAACCCTGTCCGGCGTCGAACGCGAACAGCGTCAACGTGCCCGCTTCGTTCTCGGCGATTGTCCGGCTGACTATCGACCCGTCAACGTACTCGACAAGTTTCGCAACGTCGACCGCTTCGGCGGCCTGCAGCTTGCGCTTGTCCGTCTGCTTCTTTTCGGTCATGTTTTCTCCTCGCAGCCCGCCTTGGCTTTAGCCGGATTACGCGGCCTCAAACAGCATGTCCACGTCGCAACAGCGCGGAACAAACTGTCCGGCACCCTGCCCAAGGACCGCAATCTCGGCACCGCACACCGGACACACGAAAAAAGTTAGCCTGCGCCGCTCCGGTGTCATGTCCCTGTCGCAGCAGCGAGGGACGAAGCTCCCCATTCGTGAAGCCACTACACCAACTTCAGCACCGCATACCGGACAACGATATATCAATCCGCGTGATCTGCTCCGATTCATTCGCCGTCCCCCTAGCTGTCATCAAGGCCGCGTCCAACTTTCTCCATAGGTTCGCCGCAGCAGACCAGATCCAGGACGCCTATGCCGCCCTTAGTCACCATAACCAGGTTCTCACACCGGCGGCAGGCGTACGCCGCGCCAACATGAATGGTCAGCGCCCTTTCCCAATCGTCCAGATACCAATCAGCCCCCTGCCCTTCCTTAGACTCGTCCATTTATCTCCCTCCTTAACCGGTCTCTGCCTCCTGCCGCCCCCACATGCCGAGGCCTAAGAACCGTAATTGCCAAACCGGTCGAACACATTAGTCTTCCACTTTCTCCTTGCTCGGAGTAACAGCACCCATTTCCGCGAGACACTGGTCGCCGTATGGGCAATATTCGGCACAGCCCAGGTCCAACCGGGGGTTCTTGAACCTGTAACCGCAATTACGACATTTGCGTGAACTGTCGTCCTTGAAGAACTCGACCGGCTTGTTACACGCCGGACACGGCACGTTGAAGATATCGTCCGGCTTCCAGAACCGGGTATCCTGACCGGGACACCTCATCTCAGCTTGCCCCCTTGTTCTTCTCCGTCGGCGCTGCACTCGTCTCCAGGATATTTCCCTTGACACCGATCTTGGTGAGAGTGAGCGGTATCTTCTTCTTGGAATCTTCGATCGCGCGCTGCACTAGACGCACGAGACCGTGACAGCACGGCACCTCCATGTACACCACTTCCACTTCGCCGACGTCGTTCTGGATGAATATCTGGGCCAGCTTGCGACGGTACAGGTCGGCATCATCGAGCTTCGGGCAGCCTACCAGCAGCGTGGTTCCCGCCAAAAATCGCCGGTGGAAATCTCCAAAGGCGAACGCCGTACAGTCGGCAGCGATCAGAACCGTGCTACCATCGAAATAAGGCGCGTGCACCGGGACGAGATGGAGCTGTACCGGCCAGTTGCCAAGCTGCGAGGGCATCTGCACAGTATCTTGAGACGCGGCCTCAGACCGGGCTTCACCTCGATCAAGCAGCCGGGATGCCGCACCCGGACATCCGACAAATGCATCGGGTTCTGCCAGCTTTTGCTCGCGTTCGGCGATATGTCGTTCGGCGGCTTCAAGGTCGAATTCTTCCGCCTCGCGCTCTTCGACCGTAATGGCTCCTTGAGGACATTCGCCGAGGCAGGCACCCAACCCGTCGCAGTATACCTCGCTTACAAGTCGCGCCTTGCCGTCGACTATCTCCAGCGCCCCTTCGGCACACGCGGGCACGCAACTGCCGCATCCATCACATTTTTCCTCATCGATCTTGACTATCTGTCTATGCATCGGCATCTTCCTCTTCCCGCTGACTATCCTTCGGCAGGTATATGCTCGTCAGTTCATGCAGCCTCGTCGTGGCCAGGTACTCTCTCACCTGGCTATCTACCGTTTCCAGCAGGTCGCCCAGTATACATCGCTCCCCACCACAGATCCGGGAGCCAAGAAGACAGTTGTTGGGCACCAGCGGACCGTCTATGGCTTCGTAAACGTCCAGCAGAGTGATCTCTTCGGCCTTCCTTGCCAGAGCAAAGCCGCCTCGCGGTCCGCGGCTTGACGTGACCAGGCCGACTTTGCCCAGACGCTGAAGAACCTTGGACAGATGAGCCTCTGAGACTTGCAGTTCGGAGGCAATCTGCCTTGTAGAGATCTCCTTTTGCGAATCGGCGGCCAGGAGCACCATGGCGTGCAACCCCAACGACGCTGCATCGGATATCCTCAGTACATTCGACAAAGTTTCCACATCCTTTCCAGTAATCAGGTACTACTATACCATATTATCTTCAGAATGTCAAGCAAAAAATTCACCCATCCTAGACCCCTTCCAGGCGCACCACAAGAGGGCCGCGAAAGCCATGCCCGCAATTTATAAGACCCTGTAACACAGTGTCTTAGGTGAATCACGCACAGATAAGGCCGCTTGCCGTTATGCTCACGGCGCCTTATGTGCCCAAGTTAGGGCAAGGGAGTCACATTCCCTTCCGCAGGTAAACATCGCAGCCTCGGTGGTCCCCATGAAAAAAGTCCTTGACAAGGGACGTCTCATCTGCTATAATCCCACTAGTTCGATAGGATATTAGGAGTATTAAGGAGACTATGATGAAGGTCTCGACACGGGTCCGGTACGGAGTCAGGCTGATGCTCGAGCTCGCGCTGGACTACGGTTCCGGGCAGACGCGTCTACGCGACATAGCGGAGCGACAGGAGGTTTCGGAGAAGTACCTGGAACATCTCGTGGCGGCGTTGAAGGCTGCCGGTCTTGTGAGAGGTGTGCGTGGTCGGCACGGCGGATACTTGTTGGCGCGCCCCCCTTCCGAGATAAAGTTGAACGACATACACACTGCGTTGGCAGGTTCACTGGCGCCGGTGGAGTGCGTGGACGACCCGGAGATCTGCAACCGCGAGAAGCTGTGCGTCGCGCGCGACGTGTGGTGCGAGGTCACGGATGCGATGAAAAAGGTGCTGGAGTCAACTACACTGCAGGATCTTGTCGATCGGCAACGTGCAAAACTTAACGTGGACGGTCAAAGCATGTACTACATATAGCCTCGTGAAACGAGGCTGACGGAGGCGCAAATGGGAAAGATATACATCGATTTAACAGGTACGATTGGCAACACGCCGCTAGTGAGGCTGAAGCGGTTCGCAAAAGGAGCAGCGGGAGACCTGGTGGCGAAAGTCGAGTCGTTCAACCCGCTCGGATGCGTCAAGGAGAGGATCGGTCTATCGATGATAGACGCTGCGGAAAGGGACGGCCTTATCAGCAAGGACACGGTGGTCATAGAGCCCACCAGCGGTAACACAGGAATTGCTCTTGCTTTAGTATGCGCAGTGCGAGGGTACAAGCTGGTGCTGACAATGCCGGAGACGATGAGCGTTGAGCGCAGACACCTCTTGCGCGTGCTGGGTGCCGAGCTTGTCCTGACACCCGGAGCAGAAGGGATGCCGGGAGCCATCAGAAAAGCTGAAGAACTCGTGAAAGAAACGTCCAACGCGTTCATGCCTCAGCAGTTCAATAACCCCGCCAACCCGGAGATACACCGAACGACCACCGCCGAGGAAATCTGGCGGGATACCGACGGTAAGGTGGACATTCTCGTCGCGGGTGTTGGCACGGGAGGAACGATAACGGGAGTTGCCGAGTTGATAAAGGAGAGACGACCGGAGTTCAAGGCGATAGCCGTGGAGCCGGAAGGGTCGCCGGTCCTTTCCGGAGGTAAACCGGGACCACACAAGATTCAGGGAATAGGAGCTGGCTTTATCCCTGCCGTGCTCCGGACGGAACTGATTGACGAGGTTATCAGGGTCAAGGACGAAGACGCGGGTGACGCGGCGCGTCGATTGGCCAAAGAAGAAGGTCTTCTCGTCGGCATATCCTCCGGAGCTGCGGCATTCGCGGCTCTTGAGGTCGCAAGACGCCCCGAGAACGCCGGCAAACTCATTGTAGTGGTTCTGCCGGATACCGGTGAGAGGTATCTCTCGACCTGGCTATTCCAGCAGGACCAGTGAAACGCGGCGACGGTTCTTGGAGAAACAGGAATGAAGATAGGAACGAGACTGATCCACCATCCCGGAAGCACATGTCCGCGCACGGGGGCGTTGAGTACGCCGATACACCAGGTTTCAACGTTCAAGCGCGCGAGCGTCGATCAGCGGCAAGGCTACGACTACTCGCGCACAGCTAATCCGACACGCGATGTGCTCGAACAGTATATTGCCACGCTCGAGGGCGGAAAACACGGGTTTGCGTTCTCCTCCGGTATGGCGGCCATCTCAACGAGCCTGATGTTGCTGGAGAGCGGCGACCACATCGTAGCCACTGAGGGGCTTTACGGCGGTACACACAGGATCCTGACCAAACTCTTTCCGCGGTTCGGTATCGAGTCCAGCTTTGTAGACACGGGCGACGGAGCCGCGGTCGAGCAAGCTCTGACGGACAGAACTCGCGCTATTTTGGTCGAAACACCATCGAATCCCATGATGAAGATCAGCGATCTGACAGAGTTATCAGCGATTGCACGCGAAAGAGATGTCGTTCTTATGGTGGATAACACGTTCATGTCGCCATATTTGCAGCGCCCGTTGGAGATGGGCACGGACATCGTGATTCACAGCGCCACAAAGTATCTTGGAGGACACAGCGACCTCATCGCAGGGCTGGTGGTCGTTAACGAAGGGAAGCTTGCGAAGGAGATACAATTCCGTCAGAACGCGGTCGGCGCCGTGCCGTCGCCTTTCGATTGCTGGCTTCTAATGAGAGGAATGAAGACCCTGAAGGCCAGGATGGACGCACAGCAGGAAAGTGCGCGGAGGATTGCCGAGTGGCTTGTCGAGCGGGACGAAGTGGAGCGTGTACTTTACCCCGGTCTCGACACGCATCCTAACCACAACATTCACGCTGAGCAGGCTTCCGGCGGCGGCGCTATGTTATCGTGCATCATGCAAGATGAAGACATTGCCAAGCAAGTGGCAGAAGGTGTAAAGCTCTGGTCGCTAGCGGTAAGCCTCGGGTCGGTCGAGAGTATCATAACGCTGCCGGCACGTATGACGCATTTGAGCTACCCGGCGGATGAGCGTGAACGACTCGGTATAGACAACAGGCTGATTCGACTCTCGGTGGGACTCGAGGACACCGACGACCTCATCGACGATCTGGAGCAGTCCATGGCGAGTTAGCATGACAAGGTACGAGCGGTTCGTCGAAGACTCGCCGCGAGATCGTGCCTGTAGGACAGAACCAATGAAAAAAGTCTATATGGATCATGCGGCTACCACGCCGGTGCGAGAGGAAGTGCTGGAAGTGATGTTGCCGTATTTCGATGGAACGTTCGGCAACGCTTCGAGCGTGCACACCTTTGGCCAGGAGGCGCGAAGGGCTGTCGATGCGGCAAGGGAGACCGTGGCAACCTGTATAGGCGCCGATCCCACAGAGATATACTTCACCAGCGGCGGGACCGAAGCCAATAACATGGCGATAAAGGGAGTTGCCCGAGCGTACGAGAAGAAGGGCAAGTACATCATAAGCTCGAAGATCGAGCATCCGGCGGTGCTCAACTGTTACCAGGAATTGGAGCACAGAGGTTTCTCGGCAAGTTATCTGCCGGTTGACGAAGCTGGGCTCGTTGATCCAGCAAGCTTGCAAGAAGCCATCACGACGGACACTACCCTCGTCTCCGTGATGCTGGCAAACAACGAGACCGGAACAGTGCAGCCCGTCGCGGAACTCGCTTCCGTTGCAAGAAAGAATGGGACCGTTTTCCACACTGACGCCGTCCAAGCTCTGGGCAAAATACCGGTGGACGTAAACGAACTTGACGTTGACCTTCTTACGATATCGGCGCACAAGATTTACGGCCCCAAGGGAGTCGGCGCGTTGTTCATTAGAAAGGGTGCCCGAGTTGCGCCTTTGCTGCACGGCGGCCATCACGAGCGGAACAGGCGCGCAGGTACCGAAAACGCACCTGGGATTATCGGGTTAGCGAAATCAGTTGATCTGGCGTGCAGGGAGTTGCCTATCGAACCAGCCCGCCTGGCAGCACTTCGGGACCGGCTTGAACAAGGAATAATGGAACGGATCGACCTCGTCCAGACCAACGGATCCGTCACTGACCGTTTACCGAACCTGCTTAATATTAGATTCGAGTTTGTCGAGGGCGAGCCGCTTCTAATTGGCCTTGACATGCAGGGTGTTGCCGTTTCGACCGGGTCCGCATGCACATCGGGCTCGCTCCAACCGTCACACGTGCTTCGTGCTATGGGCGTTCCACCGGCCAAGGCCCAGCAAAGCGTCCGATTCTCTCTCGGCCGTACCAATACCGAACCAGACGTGGATTACGTGCTCGAGGTACTGCCTAGACTTGTCGAACGGTTGCGCCGGATATCGCCTTTTTACGCGGAGGTATCGGGCAGCGAAGGGAAAGCACGCTGAGAACACCCACAAACCGTGTCGATTAATGCACGTGCCTGATGACTTCCGGGATTCGATATTGACGATGCAGCCGGCGACGTCTTGTATCCCCGCGTCAATCGCCGGCCTTCTGGACGAACGGCGATAGCTCGCGAAGACGTTTCACGACGCGCGGCACATGTTCGAGCGTGTAGGAGACGTCCTCCTCGGTATTGTACCTGCTAAGGCTGAACCGGATCGACCCATGCGCCGCCGTAAACGGTATCCCCATTGCCCGCATAACGTGCGACGGCTCCAGTGATCCGGACGTGCATGCCGAACCTGATGATGCAGCTATTCCCACCTCGTCAAGCATCAGCAGGATAGCCTCGCCTTCGATAAACTCAAACCCCACGTTAAGTGTGTTGGGTAACCGGTTTTCGCGGTCGCCGTTTACTCGAACATCCGGGCAGGTCGCGAGGATGCCCTCTTCGAGCCGATCTCGCATCGCCTGAACGCGCACTATCTCTTCGTCCATGTGCTCGGCCGCCAGTTCGCAAGCACGACCAAGACCTACTATGTAAGGCACGTTCTCGGTGCCGGCTCGTTTGCCGCCCTCCTGGTGTCCGCCGAGAATCAGCGGGTTCACCTTTGTTCCCTTTCGCACGTATAGCGCCCCTACCCCTTTCGGCGTATGAAGCTTGTGGCCGGACAAAGAAAGCATATCGACCGGCGTCTTCTTGACGTTGACCGGCAGTTTCCCGACTATCTGCACCGCATCCGTGTGCAGCACGGCTCCGGCCTCTTTGACGATCTGTGCAATCTCGTCCATAGGGAAGATCACGCCGGTCTCGTTGTTCGCCCACATGATACTGACCACGGTGGCGTTGGAGTGTATAGAATTCCGCAGTTCGTCAAGGTCAAGTCGGCCCTCGGAATCCACTTTCAGCTCCGTGAGTTTGCAGCCCAGATCTGCGAGGTAACGGCAGACTGTCAGAACAGCCGGATGCTCGACGCGGGTGGTGACAATATGAGGGTAGCCACCCAGAGCCTCGACCGCGCCGCGCACGGCCATGTTGTCGCTCTCGGACCCGCAGCTCGTGAACACTATCTCAGACGGATCAGCACCGATCAATGCCGCAACTTGTTCGCGGGCACGATCCATATGCTTCTTTACCTGACCGCCAAACGTGTGGATGCTCGAAGGGTTTCCCCAAAGCTCGTCGAAAAACGGCGCCATAGCGTCCCGTACTTCCGGTGCGACCATAGTCGTCGCGTTGTTGTCGAGGTAAACGTTCTTCATGGTTTAACCTCCTCCACGACTATGTCTTCCGAGACAAACTGGCGCAGCGGCGCCTCCACGATCTCCTTCATCGTGAACGGTGCGACGGGACATTTAGCGCACGCTTTCAGGAACGAGACAAGAACGCGGTTCCCCTCGACGTCAACAAGCTCAATATCGCCGCCATCCTGACGCAGCCGCGGACGAATCTCGCGTTCGAGCGTCTCCTCGATCAGCTTGATCCGCTGAATATTGGTCAAGCTCTTGGGCGCTGGTGCAGGTTCCTCAACCTCTACCGGCTCACCGCGCACCCGGGACAGGATCTCCGCGATTTCCTCCCGGCAACCGCCACAACCGCCGCCAGCCTTGGAGTAGTTGGTTACATCCTCGACGGAAGACAGGTTGTTATCGCGCACGATCCGTTCTATCTCCTGGTCGGTAACACCAAAACACGTACAGACGACCTTGCCCTCGAGCTCCTGAGTTCCCGTTTCCCCGGTACGGTAGTTCTTGATGGCCGCTTCCAACGCCTCGCGACCCATCACGGAACAATGCATCTTCTGCTCAGGCAGTCCTCCCAGATACTCAGCGATATCCTTGTTTGTCACCTTTTCCGCTTCGTCCAGGGTCATCCCCTTGATAAGCTCCGTAAGTGCAGAGGATGACGCGATGGCGCTCGCGCAACCGAAGGTCTGGAACTTCACGTCCGCGATACGACCTTGATCGTCCAGTTTGAACATTAACTTCAGCGCGTCGCCGCACGCCAGTGAACCGACCTCGCCCACGCCGTCCGGATCGCTGATAAGACCCACGTTCCTTGGGTTGCGGAAATGCTCCTTTACCTTATCGGTGTAATCCCACATATGCGTTCATCTCCCGCGTTTTAAGAGCTCGAACCTTCACTTACTCGGGTTCTCGATCAAACCTCTTCTGTCAATGTGCGTGGACGGTGTGTAGCCCGAAAATCACACGCCGCCGCCGTTCTCGAACCGTTCCTCGTAAGGTTTACTCTGTGTGACGCTGCTGCCCGGAGGAACACTGTGCGTCAGCCAAACGTTACCTCCGATTACGGAGCCTCTGCCGATCGTGACACGACCCAGAATGGTCGCGCCGGAGTAGATGATCACGTCGTCTTCCACAATCGGGTGCCTCGGAATGCCCTTTATAGGATTGCCATCTTCGTCGAGCGGGAAGCTCTTCGCCCCGAGAGTCACGCCCTGGTACAGACGCACGTTCCGCCCGATGACGCACGTTTCGCCGATGACGACGCCCGTTCCGTGGTCTATGAAAAACCGTTCGCCTATTTCTGCGCCGGGATGAATGTCAATACCGTTTTCTGAATGTGCCTGTTCGGTGATGATGCGCGGGATCAGAGGCACGCCCAGACGATGCATCTCGTGCGCGATGCGATAGTTGGTTAATGTCTTGAGGCTGGGGTAGCACAGTATGGTTTCGCTCGGATCCTTTGCCGCCGGATCGCCCTCGTACGCCGCCTGCACGTCGGTGGCAAGCAACCGACGGATCAGTGGTAACCTCGATATAAACTCCGATGCAACGTCCTGAGCCCGACCCTCGCATGCCACGTGGTTGTCGCGCTCACACACGTCCGTAGCGAAACAGATCCCACGCTGCAACTGGTCGACAAGCATCGGGAAGATCGTGTCCAGCGTCGCGCCGATGTGATATCGCATCGTCTCAGGGGTCACCTCCGAAAAACCGAAATAACCGGGAAACAGCACCGCTCGTAAACTCTCGACAATCTCGGACAGCACGTCCGCCGACAGCATCGGTATATCCTGTTTGGTCTTGTGCCACACCGGCTCATATGAGTCTCGACTGCAAAGTTTCTCGACAACATCCAACGGTTTCTTGTTCCGGACACCGGTCTTCATGACACGCTCCCTGTTGCTGTCCTTGCTGTAAGGATTAACCGTATCTACAATGCAGCTGCAACACTAAGTATAGCAGAGAATCAAGTCGAACACTACGCCCTAATCACCGCTGCGGCAGATGTTACGAACCAAGGCTTACGCGCACAACGGACTACACAGCCGGGCGGATCTTGATAATACCCTAATGACGCAACTCTCTGTGCTTACCCCAGACTTTCTGCAGCATATCGCGGTGTTCCTCAGTAGCTACAGCCAGTTTGTTGAGCACGCGTTCCAACTCCAGTGAATCGCCTTCCGCGACCTCGAAGAGCCGTTTTTCCAGAAATGCCCTTTCGATGTCCAGAGCTATGGATACGGCCTTTATCAGAGGTATTGCCTGGTCTTGAACGGTGGCCCATTCCTCGTTTACGTAGTCCGTGAAGTTCCGTATCGCCTTAGTTCTGAATCTGCCTTCGTGGAAATCTAAAGTGCCGTTGCCAACCAGAGGTTTGAGTTCGCGTATCCAGCCGGCATGTGTCGCCTCGTCACCAGCTAGATCCGACCAGAAGCGTTCAAAGTCAGCAAGTCTACCTGCGTAGGCTTTGTACAAGTCACATGTTGCATCCTCAAGTCCTGCGAGCTTTTCCAGAACATCGATCTGGTGCTCTTTCCTTCTCATAACCGTGGTCTCCATATATAGACAATATCAAGGAAACAACTTCTCCGGCTCAACTCTAACAAATCTCCCGTCGCACTTCAAGCCGCTGCCAAGTCTGGCCGGGAGCCGCCTGCCGGACTTTGCTGCTTCGATGCACGCCCGCGAACGCTGGACTCACATACCAAGCAACCTCAGCGTCTCTTCCACATCTGTCGACGGGAGTTTACACTGATACTCAAGACAAACATAAGCAGTAGCTCGGCTATTGATGGTCCTTTGATTTGCAGTAAACTCCGCGAGACCGCTAATCTCGGGCAACTCCAGGTCGGCAGGGCGGAATAGCAGCACCTTGTTTGGCACGAACCGTCGCCTGATCGCCTTCAACATCGCCTTCGTATCCTCTGCACGCTCATCTCCAACCACTACCACCTCGTACGAAGGTCCCACTCCAAAGTCCAGTGCTGCCATCAGCTGGGTGTACGCGATCGGCGCTTGCAGAATCTGCCCGGAAAAGGCGCGCCCAATTTGCGCTGCACGTTTTTCGAGTTCGGCATTAGCTGTCATGCGACCCAAGCGAAGCAGGTTGAGCATTGCGACCGAGTTGCCTGACGGAACGGCGCCATCGTAGATCTCTTTCTTACGGAACATAAGGTCTTCAGCGCCCTCCGCAGTGAAGTAGAAACCGCCGTTCTCTTCATCCCAGAAAATCTTGAGCATGTCATTGTTCAGCTCGAGCGCCGTCCGGAGGTAACGCACCTCGAAGGTTGCTTCGTAAAGTTCTATCAGCCCCCAAATGAGAAAAGCGTAATCGTTCAGGAACGCCGGGACGGCCGCGTCACCATCGCGGTAGCGATGATAAAGCCGCCCGTTCGAGTCGCGGAGTCTCGTCAGAATAAAACCCGCGGATCGTCCGGCAGCTTCGGCATACCGGGGCTCGTCGAGGACCTGTGCGCCCTTGGCCAATGCCGCTATCATCAACCCATTCCAATCGGTCAAGACCTTGTCGTCCTTGTGGGGACGCACACGCTTCTCGCGAGCGGCAAACAGCTTCTGCCGGGCAAATCCGATGCGGTCGCGAAGCTCCGCGTGCTCAATCTCGAGATCGGCGGCAATCTCCGAGAGCGGTTTTCTAAGGAAGAAGATGTTCCTGCCACTCGTTTGGCCCGTCGCCTCTTCAGCGAAGTTTCCATTCTTCTCAACACTAAATGTGCTTATTATCAGATCGCTCTCTTCCACCGGGAGCACCTGCCGGATTTCCTCCTCCGTCCATAGGTAGAACTTGCCCTCTTCACCCTCGCTATCAGCATCCTCTGCAGAGTAGAACCCGCCCTGTGAGTCAGTCATATCGCGAAGGACATAGCTGAAGATCTGGCGCACCGTTTCCTCGTACTCGCTTTTTCCAGTCACCTGGTAGGCCTCCGTATAAGCCATAGCCAGCATGGCCTGGTCATAGAGCATCTTCTCGAAATGCGGCACGAGCCATCTGTAATCCGTCGAGTAACGGTGAAAGCCGAATCCTACATGGTCATAAATGCCTCCAAACCTCATGGACTGGAGGGTTTTCTCGACCATTTGGAGGCACTTCTCGTCACCTGTTCGCTTCCAGTGGCGAAGCAGGAAGAAGAGGTTATGAGGTGTAGGAAACTTCGGTGCTTTGCCGAATCCGCCGTGTAGTTCATCGAAACTCTGCGCCAGTTGACCGAACGCAGCGGCGAGAACTTCCTCGCCAAGCTCCTCGCCGGAAGCAACGTCCGACGCGCGTCCAACAATACTCGCAACCTTTTCAGCCGAACCTACCACGTCATTGCGCCTCTTTTCCCACATCTCTTTGATACGGGGTATCAGCTCCACCATACCGAGTCGGCCGAACCTGCTCTCCTTAGGGATGTACGTGGCGGCATAGAACGGCTTTCTGTCCGGTGTCATGATTATGCTCAGCGGCCATCCACCTCCGCCTGTCATCATCTGACACACGGTCATGTATATCCCGTCTATGTCGGGTCTCTCCTCACGGTCAACTTTGATAGAGACGAAAGCCTCGTTCATCAACCGGGCTACCTCGGTGTCTTCAAAGGATTCCTTCTCCATCACGTGACACCAATGACACGTGGAGTAGCCTATGGACAGGAATATCGGTTTATCGTCACTACGAGCCTTCTCAAAGGCTTCATCACACCACGGATACCAGTCCACTGGATTATGGGCGTGTTGAAGTAGGTACGGACTCTTCTCGCGTATCAAGCGATTAACGCGCGTTTCAGGACTATCGGCTTCGGAACCGCCACTCATCAGAACACCTCCCATCAACAGTACCAGCAGGATCATGGATATTCCCCGAGCGGGGCTCTGTCTTACCATCCTTCCGTCCCAGCTCAGAAACCGTATCGCGCGGCGAGGTATACGTTGCTGTTTTTCTCGAACTGGCCAAAGAACGTGTGGTCGTCCGCACCAATAAACACGTTTCCGCCGACCTCTGCGGACCAGTGATCGTCCACCTTGTAATGGACGTTGGGCCGCAGGTACGCATCCTCGTCGGTCGGTGAGTAGTAAGTGAAAAGCGATAGAGTCAAGTTCTGGCTCATCAACAGCCTGGTCAGACGCAGTGTCAGCACGTGGCGGTCTTCATCGGCCGCCCGAACGCCGGCCGGAAGCGTGCGTATATAGTCGCCGTGATCCATCATGAGCTCAAGGTAATGCTGCACGCCGACAGTGAAATCGGGCGCCACCTCCTGCTCGTATCCCACGAGAAACCGGAACTCGCTGTTACGCACGAACGGGTCGGTTCCGCTCCGGTCGTCTCTGGAGTCGTAGTAGCCCATCTCGACATTGCCGATCCCGCTGCCGACCGCACCGCGGAGGCTTGCCCCGTAGACCGACAGTTCCGGAAAAGTCGCGAGTCCGGAAACGGTGTCCGTACCGGCTGGACTTTTCCAAAAACCGTAGTAGCCGTACGCGGCGAGCTCGTACCCGTTCACGTTCTTGAACAACCGCCAGGCAACCTCGTCGTCTTCGAACCAGTCATCCGGTTTGTTTGCATGAACGATAGCGTCTCTGCCGGCTCGACGCCCGAGCCTCGTGTTCCAGTATGAGATACGACTTCCGTCGATGAACCTGTCGGCGTCAAAACGCGGCGTATAGACAAGATCGAGGTTCGCGGCCTCGCTGTAAAGGGACGTCTTCAGCGCGTCCGACGGCGCTTTGAGATATTCCTCGTCCCGTCCGATAAAGAACGAGTTCCAGTCCTTGGGGAACATATCGTTGATGAACAGCATGTCGCCTGTGCCCCAGGTCAGGATTTGGCGTCCGACTTTCAGATCCGCGAAAGTGACCGGTGTGAACAAGAAGCTTGCTTCCCTGAGGTCGATCCAACCTCGGCCTTCCTCCAATCGCACCTCGTGCTTGTCGAAAACCGGGTCGTAGAGGATATCTGTTGTAAGCTCGAACGTCCCTGCTGTCGAGCTTTTCTGGATCTCGAGTTGAAGTCGCGTTTCACCGATCGAAAGATCCCGTTCGTGATGGTCCCGCTGAGTGCGCGCGCCGAGCCGCGTTTCCCAAAAACCGCTCAGGTCGAACGGTGGGTGTATCTCAGACGCAGGTGTGGCTTCAACAACTTCGGCACCTGGAGCCGGTTCCTCGCCAAGCCCTTCGGGCAGCGCCGGTTCCTGCTCATCTTCGCCCGGAGTCAGGCCAGGAGGCAACGCAGGTTCTTCCGTAGTCTGGGGAGTCTGCCCCAGGCCGGGCGGCAGAGGCGGTTCTTCCTGGGCAGCGGCTGAAGGCGCGACCAGACCCAATAGCACCAATGCTACGAGAACAAAGGTAGAGCGGGCGTCTCGTGGAACACTCGCCGTGGAGAGCCCGGCATTGGGCGCGGCAAGCAGCGCCCCTGCAAACCGATCAGGATTCCCGCCAACTGTACGAGGCTTGGTGCAAAGCATCGCATCAACTATCTCAAATACTTGAGCGGCGGCCGCCGCAGGTACCGTTCAGTGAAGATATCCTCGGGCAAACCGATGTCGTACTTCACGTTCGTGTACTCTATAACCGTATTCCCGTCAGTACGCAAGTCTTTCATTCGAGACTTCGTAACCGTGGGATACCCTTGGATAGTCTCCACGCCAAGCGCCTCGTATTCTCTGTACTTTTCTTCGTTGTTGTCGTAGTATTCGACTTTGACGGTGGTGAACGTCTTGCGATGAATCCACATCTTGTAGTATGCGAACTCGACAGTTGACGGATCCTTCGGCGTATTCTTCAGAACATAGTAGTTATCGGAGGTATCGACGAGTTGATGCTTATCCACGTTGACGTTTCGTCCTGAAACGTCCTCGTAAAAGAAATGCGAGCCGACGAAGCTGGTGCGCTTCTCGGCGGCTGCGATCCGTTTGACGAGATCCATTGCAGGAAGGTACAACCACCGATCATCATCCTTGTCCACGTGTTTCCACACCAAGAACGCCATCTTATTCACGTCGGCAGGGAGGTGGAAGTAGACGTAGAACTTCTGGTCGCCGCAATACGTGTCGTCCTGCGGTTCGCCGCCTGGAGGAGGCGCATCCATGCGCACGATGGTGAACTGTCGCTGGCGGGTACGTCCCTGGCTGTCGGTAATGGTCATCGCGACTTTTGCGCTGCCGTCTTTCCCCTGGTAGTAAGCGACCATGTCGGCCTTTTCCACGATCTCTTGCACCGACGGCACGGCATCGCCGGCAGTGGCGGGCTGTTTCGGTTCATTCTCCTGGGCGAGTATGAGATTCGTTGTACCAGCCAACAGAAGCGTAAAGAGCCAAGAAGATGCAACGAGACGGTTTCCTCGCATTGTCATTGCTTTTCTCCTTTCTCTGAAGGTGAGGTTTCCACAAGACACTTCTCGCGACGCGACGTTAAACGGCATACCACCGCAAGGACGATAATCGCGCCGACGCTGATCCAGGTCAACGTCGTTCGCCCGACGGACAGGAACCGATGAACGTTTATGACGACAAGCACGACAACCGCAACACCGGAGATGATACAAGTCCCGCAAAGACAGGCAAAAGCGCGCGTTGCCGTTTTCGGAAACAGCCATCCTTCCAGGGTGGTCATCAGGGATGGAAGAATAAGCAACGTTGCGAAGCCCGCTGTAAGAAGGATGGACGCGATGAAAAACCCCACGGTCTGATAAGGCACCAGCGGCGCCGCCAGCAGGGGAAGAAATCCCACGCCGACCACAATGACGTTTCTCGTGATTGCCCGCGCCGGTTCGCCGAAGACGGGACCCGCGGTCTTGGCCCACGAGCCGTATTGATTGTAAATCGCCCGGCTGCGCGAGAGAAAGTGGATGGCATAGTCAACCGCCAACCCGAGACTGAGCGCTGACAGAACCGCGACCGGCATATCGTAGTCTTTGCCTAGCAACCCGATCGCGCCGTAGATCGACCCTATGGTAACGGTCAGAGGAATCATACACATAACGCCCCAGAGGGCTGACCGGTACAGTATCGTCATCATCAGGAAAACTATGATGAAACTGCCGAGAAACGCCTGGAGCATACCGCTAACCATCTTGTTTTGCCAGATTACGTTTATATACGTCAGGCCAAACCATTTGTGTTTGAGAGGCATTGGCGGCGGGTTTGCCGCAATGTACTCGTCAACAGCCTGAGCTACTTTGGACATATCCTTGTTATCACCGCTCCTGAGCTGCGCCCAGATTATGGTCTTCTTGTAGTCCGGAGTCGCGAAATGCCACAGGTCGTCCGGACGGTGGCCGTTCTGGAATGTGATCAAGCACTGTCCGACAGCGTTCGCTGAATCCGGGATTTTGAAGTCTTCCGGTTTGCCCGAGACAAGCTCTCGATAAACCGTCTTGACTATGTCGGCGAGCGAGTTGGACTTCCCGACCACGCCGGTCGCGAGCAGGTGTTCCTGTATGGCGGCGACGTAGCGCAACGCCTCAGGCTGCTTGAAGACCTGATCTAGTTGGCGTACCTGGTCCACGAACAGAATAGCCTCGTACCACGCGTCGGATTGTTCCAACGGCGCCTCTTCAAGTTTCTTGTTGGCGAACGACTCGAGCCGGTCCAGCAAATCCTTCTTGGACGACGCGATCGGGCCGAGCCGAACCGCCTCGCTCCTCAATGTCTCAAAAACGATGCTCGCGGATTCCACCACCTCTTTCAGTTCCTCTGCACGACCGGTCATGCGCGTTGACAAAGACTCGGCAAACTGAGCCGGGGCTTCCGCCTCTTCTTCCGCCTCAAGCGCCAGATAAGCCATGTAGGTCCCGCCGAAATGCTCGTTCAGCACCTTATCCGCCACACGAATGGGGTGCGAGCGGGTGAACCACTTCGTCGGGTTGTCGTTTATCTCTATACGAGTGATCCCGTATACAGCCACTATTACTACTATGCCGGCGAGCGCCAGGATCCATTTAGCACGGTGATATGTCGTCCGACCCATGGCTGCCAAAACCCGCGTCATCGCCGTTCGCGACGCTTTCGCGTCCTTATCCGCTGTATGAACTGCGCCGAAATTCTCCAAGAACCGTTGCGGGACGAGCATGACGTATGCAGGTATAAACGTAACCGTCCAGATCCAGGCCAGCATCACGCCGAAAGCCACAAAAAGTCCAAATACTTGTACCGGCGGGATCGGCGTCAGCGCTAGTGAGGCGAACCCTACCGCCGTAGTGATCGACGTGTACAGCATGGGCGTGAACAGGGTTTGCATGACGTGGACTATCGTCTTCCTGCGATCTTTGGTCTCCTGGTACCGGTCGAAAAACTCAGATAGGATGTGGACGGCGTCGAGCACAGCTATCGGCACGATGAAGATCGGAATCATCGAGCTCATTATGTGGACGGTGTTGCCGCTGGCGATGAGCAACCCCATCGTGCAGATGACCGAGACCAGTGCGACAATCATCGGTGAGATAACGAGGATGAGTTTGCGGAAAAAGAACAGCATTAACAGGAAGATGATTACCATAGCGATCGGCGCGGATATCGCCATCTGTTTGAACATTTCCACTCCGAACGTGTCTTCCGCTACCGGCAGCCCTGTGATGAAGTATTGCTCATCACCCGTGAATTCCGTGATCTTCTCGCGCAGCTTGGAATAGACCCTGTAGCTCAGGTCCTTGGAAGTCAGCGGCAGATAGATGCACAGTGCTTTGCCGTCCTCGGACAGCAGCGTTCCGTTGAGAAACGGGATGCGTTCAGCCTTGTCGCGGATGCCTTTTGCCTCCTCCGCCGTGGTAGGAGGCGACTGCATGAGCCATTCGAAATTGACGGTTCCCGGTCCGCCCTGCTCGATATTGTCCACGGTCGAAGGTGCCAGTATATCGACCCTGACAACACCGATCTGTTCGCCCGGGTTTTCCTCATCGTCCCAGCGAAGCGTCTTCGCGTACTCGGTAAGTTCATAAACCTTGCTAAGCGATTCGGGATTGAAGACACCTTCCGGGTGAGCCTCGTTCACTATGCCAACGACGACCATATCGTGCAGCGACATCTCCTCCTTCATCTCGTTGTGAAAGACGCGAACCGGCTCGTGTTCAGGGAGCATGTTTTCAGGATCGGTGTCTACTTTGAGAGGATTCAACGCGCTGAACGTTCGGGGCCAGACGGTGGGAAGACCGGCTACCAGCGCGAAACACAGGGTGATTAGTACCATCGCCACAGCGATTAGCTTCGGCCGACCGACCGAGAACCGAACGATGTGGGAACTAGCATTCATTGTACTGTCTCCTTGTTGTCATCACGTGGGTCGTCTAACGAACTGCTAGTGTCCATTCCACAGTTGAACTGATACGAATTCACGCTGACGGTTCGCAGCTGCTGCGAGGCAACCCCAGCTTCTGAAGTATCCAAACCATCGGACACCAGTCTGTAAATCCTGACTGGAACAAGTTGAGTCCCACGAACGCAGTAAAGATCAGCCAATAGCGGCTGTGGAAAACCGACAAAGCGACACTTGCCACCACGAAAAAGCCCGCAATCAATCTAAGAGCCCGTTCGACAGTCATTGACGTCCACCTCCTCCGCTCTCGTTCATTTGCTCCAGGATGGCACAACGGCCAGAGTGAGGAACTCCTACATCGATATCCTGGATAGATCTTGCAGCTTCCGAGCATGTCTGCCGGACAGCGCGAAATGCACTACTTGCCAGTGAAGTGTATAGCCCCGTTCGGGCAAGCGGCAATACAGATGCCGTCCAGATCGCATTTCTCGTCGTCGATAGCAGCCCTGCCGTCTTCGGCGTAAATCGCTCCGAGTGGGCAAACCGCCATGCACCGCCCGCTTAGCTTGCACTTGTCCGGATTCACGACAATGCGCAGGTTCGCATCCCCACTTCTCGGTTGGCTCATATCGTGCTGTTCTCGCCGATTTCGGTTTTTCACCCGGTTTCCTCTTCAAACTGATCTTTGCTCGCCCCGCAGACTGGGCAGACCCAATCGTCCGGAAGGTCTTCGAACGCCGTTCCGGGATCGACGCCGCTGTCCGGGTCTCCCTTGTCTGGATCGTACACATAGCCGCATACTTGGCAGACGTACTTTTTCATGTTTCGGCTCCTTTCCCATCCTTTGTCACTTGCATTTCTCAGCTAAACTCTCAGCGACACGTTGTCCGAGTGAGCGACACTGAGCGAGAGCATCACCATCCGGCACGTACCTGACCTTGATACCTTCGTCAACCATTTCGACCTTCATAGCTCTGAGCATCTCGGTCATCTGTTTGACGGCCTCGCCGCTCCAGCCATACGAACCGAACGTCGCGCCGACCATGTTCTTCGGCTTCAGACCTTTGAGGTAGGTCAATGTATCGGCCACCGTGGGGAACATGTTGTTGTTCATCGTCGGAGACCCGACCACCAGCGCACCCGCGTCAAGCACCTCGGTGGCCACATCGCTTCGATGACACGATTTAAGCGGCATCAACCTGATGGAAGTTCCACCCGCAGTCAGACCTTCACCGATAGCTCTAGCCATAGCTGCGGTGCTCTCCCACATGGTGTCGTAGACGACCACGGCTCTGTTCGTAGGTTTCTGCGCGGCCCATTTCGCATAGTTGTCGAGCGGCCTGTTGACATCTTTGCGCCAAATGGGCCCGTGGTCCGGCGCTATAGTGTTTATCGTGATGCCGAGACCCCCCACACTGTGCAGAAGCTCGGTCACGAGCGGGGATAGAGGCAGCAGGATGTTCGCATAGTACTTTGCCGCCTCGTGCTCGAGCACACTGTCGTCCAGCTCGTCCGCGAACCGCTCGCTCGACGCCAGATGCATGCCGAACGCGTCGCTCGAGAACAGCAGCTCCTTCTCACCGAGATAGGTGAACATGCTGTCCGGCCAGTGGAGCATTTTCGTCTCCACAAAAGTCAGGGTCATGTTGCCTATGCGGAGCGTTTCTCCATCCTTCACCGCTATGATCTCGCGATCCATGTGGAAATGGTCGGCGATGGCCTTGACACCGTTAACGGACGCGAAGACCTTCTCGGGCTGAACCGCTTCCACGATCCATGGCAGACTCCCCGAGTGGTCCATCTCCGCATGGTTCGAGATGATACAGCTGATGTCCCGGGGATTGACAACGGAGGCGATACGGGCGAGCATCTCTTGCTTGAAAGGCGCTTTAACCGTATCTATTAAGGTGATCTTGTCCGCTAGAATCAGGAACGCATTGTACGTCGTGCCCCGGGAGGTCAAATAACCGTGAAAATCGCGGACGCCCCAGTCAACCGCACCTACCCAGTAGACGCGATCGCATACTTCAACGGCTCTGTAAGTTTCCTTCATTACATCCTCCGTTTTAGCCGGCAATAAAGACCCGCTGTCAACCCGCAAAGGGATCGTTCCGCCGCGCACCCTTAACCGCCGGTCTTGATCGTGACTAGACAGCCTGCGCCGTGCTACTCCACCTCAACCTCGACGGCGTTGTCCCAGACACCGTGCAAATTGCAGTATTCGAGCGCGAAAAGGGTCGAACTCTTCCTCAGGATGACCGGGAAGGTTATCGTAGGTACGGCGTATGTCGGACCCAGATCAAACGTTGCGACATGGACGGCAGGTCGCGCCCCTTCCTCTTTGGCGTATACCTGTATCCACTTGATATGGTGCTCGATCGTGTTAGGATGCGGAACCTCCTTGCCAACGGTCACTGTGATCTCGAACGGTTCTCCGGCTCTTGCCTTGGCGGGAGCCTGTATGTGGGGAACGTGCTTCTCCCTACCCTCTTTCTCCGGAGGTGTGACGATATCGCCGAATCGTGCCATTTCTGCACCTCCTCCTGTTCCTTCGTATTCAACAGCGAAAGCCAATGGTGCGGCGCACATCGCGATTCCGGCTGCCGCACCGGATCCCATTAGAAACTCTTTTCGTGTCATGTGGCTACCCGTCCTTCCTACTCATAAACCATTACTCGAATGACGCCTATGGAAGCTCCAGTATTGTCCGTGGTGCACGCGTCGCTAACGGACAGTACTTTCGTGACACCGTTCTCTTTTATGAACCTGTTAACCTGCTCGTCAAGATCGGCGAGTGCGGTTGCCGTATGGAACACCATCAACGCGCCTGGCAAACGTCTTGACTTTCTTCGCCGTGTTTACACCTCCCTCGAAGAAAGCTCGCCGTGGCATCCACAGCACATCGGTTCAATACGGTATAACGGTGAGGGGCGGGATAGAGATACGAGCTGTCACACAGCTACGACCTCTTTCACCTCCGGCACTTCTTGTTTCAACAACCTTTCTATGCCCGATTTAAGCGTCATCTGGCTCATCGGACACCCGGCGCACGCGCCGGTCAACTTCACCTTGACCACGCCCTCCGGGGTGACCTCGACCAACTCGACATCGCCGCCGTCGGCTTGTAGCGACGGTTTCACCTTGTTCAACGCGGTTTCCACCTTCTCTCTCATGTCTGACTCCTTTTCTGAAACGGTTCTTGTCACGGGCTGGCGCAACAGACGGTCGGTTCGCTTGGACCTGTAGCGCCTCCTTTCGGAGCCGTCCTCAGAACGCGGTTACATGTTTGCATAACGCGGACTGCCAAACGCGCAGCCGCATTCTTTGTCAGGCTGCCTGCTGATCCCGAAGTTGGCTGCTCAGGAGCGTAACGTGGCTCATCTCTTCCTGGATGACGGCATCCACCTTGTCTCTGCCCAGCCGCTCCGGCACACTCGCTTTGATTCCCAGGTAGAAAGCGATGGAATCTCTCTCAAGACCGATTGCGATCCTGAGAACCTCTTCCATGGTCTCCCGGCCGGTGAGGCGGTCGCACGGCTCTTCTTTCACGTCAAATACGTGTCCGTCTGCAAACGCCTGGAGATAGAGCGCCGCCTGGTTGTCCGGATCGAATACGGTTTGGGCGGTTTCTTGAGCAGTCAGGTTCTTCCTCATTGACGCGAAGGTTTTCTCGTGTTCGTCCTCCATCGCGGCAAGGTCCAGCAACGTCTGGCGGGACTTAACGGAGGAGCAGGCTTCCGCGGCTTTGCGGTAGAACTTCGCTCCATTCCGTTCCATCTGTTCCGCCATTTCAAAAATCTCATCAGCATTGTACTTTATACCCATCCTACTCTCCTTTCGTTGTTGAGAACACGGGCAGGACTGAACTCATCGCCAATCCTCGAGGCTAAACCCCAAATCCATTTCTCACTTACCTTTGCAGCATACTATTACCCGACGGCCACGTCAAGTACCATCATCACAGCGAAACCGAGCATTCCACCCGCCGTAGCCAGATGAGCGTTGCCGCCGCACTGTGACTCGGGAACCACCTCCTCAAACACAACAAAGATCATCGCTCCCGCAGCAAAGCTTAAGGCGTACGGGAGCATCGCTCGCGAGACGAGAACGACCGCCGCACCGATAACGCCTGCAATAGGTTCGACCATCCCCGACAGCTGACCGTACCAGAAACTCCTCAACCGGGACATCCCCTCTCGCCGAAGAGGCATCGATACCGCAAGACCTTCAGGATAATTCTGGAGGCCTATACCGATCGCCAACGCGACAGCTCCCGCGAAGGTGGCCGAAGCCAAACCTGCAGCGGCGGCACCGAACGCCACGCCGACCGCGAGCCCTTCCGGTATATTGTGCAGGGTTATTGCGAGCACGAGCAGCGTGCTGCGCTGCCAGGAGGTCTTGACCCCCTCGGCTTCACTCATGGCAAGGCTGGGATGAAGGTGCGGAAGAACCCTGTCGACACCTCGCATCACAACAGCGCCCGCGAGAAATCCCGCCGCCGCCGGAAACCAGGACGGAACGCTACGTCCTTCGGACATCTCAATAGCCGGCACAAGCAGCGACCAGCAACTGGCGGCGATCATGACTCCTCCCGCAAATCCAAGCATGCCATCGAGCAGTCTCCTGCTCAGTTGTCTTCTGAAGAAAACTACGGCCGCCCCCAGAGCGGTGACGCCCCAGGTGAAGCACGTGGCAAGTAAAGCCTGTACGATTGGATGGAGCTGCCGCGCGAAATCCATCAACTCGTTGTTCCCTTCCGCTATAACCCCTCCACAAACCTGGCGATTCTCGTCCGGCTCCGGTACCGCAGTTCTCTGAAAGCAGCCTCTTCTTGGTTGTCACGATTCCAACTTGCTCAGATAATCGAAAGCCGCCAGAGTCGCTTTTACTCCTTCGCCGCACGCCACGATAATCTGTTTGCCGTATACGTCGGTCACGTCACCCGCAGCGAAGATGCCGGGCACACTGGTCTGGCACTTACAGTTCACAACGATCTCGCCGAAATCGTTCTTCTTGACGCCTTTAACGAAATCGGCTACGGGATCATAACCGACCTCAACGAGAACGCCTCGGACAGGCAGATCTTTGCGCTCACCTGCTCGGGATACCGTGATCCCCTCGACAAAAGCGTCTCCGTATATCCGCTCGACTTTCGTGTCCGTAAGAATCGTCACCTTTTCGCTCTGTTCAGCCTGTTCGACCATTATCGGGTCCGCACGCAGTTGGGATCCGAGCTCAATGAGGTAGATCTTGCTGGCAATCTTGATCGACTGAAGAACCGCGTCAAGTCCCGAGTTTCCCCCACCAATCACGGCCACATCCACGTCAGCGAAAAACGGCGCGTCGCAAGTGGCACAGTACGTGACACCTTTGTGCTTGAACTTCTCCTCGCCTTCGACATCAAGCTGACGAGGGATTCTTCCGGATGCAACTATCACGGCTCGTGCTTGATACCGACCCTCCTCCGTCTGAACGTTCACCACATCCCCGCTCTTCTCCACGAGGGTAATGCTCTGATCTTCCTCAATATCTATGTTAAACTGTTCTAAGTGTTCCTTGAACCGCTCAACGAGCTCCGGGCCGGTTATGAACTTGTATCCGGTATAGTTCTCGATGTCCGCGCTCAGTTCAGCCTGACCGCCGACGTTCTTGGTAATGACCAGGAAGTCCATCCTTTTCCGGGCAGCATACACGCTGGCGGTTATACCGGCGGGTCCTGCTCCGACGATGACGAGATCGTGCGTTCTCATATACCGAGCTCCTCAGATATGGCTTTCTTGTCGAACCCGACGATGATTTTCCCGTCGATATCGATGACAGGTACACTCATCTGGCCTGATTTTTCCACCATTTCCTTCGCCGCTGCCTTGTCCTGTCCCACATCAACAGCCTCAAACTGGACGTTGTTTTGCGCAAGAAAATCCTTTGTCATCTTGCAGTAGGGACAAGTTGCGGTTGAGTAAACCTTAACGCTTTTAGCCATGACTGTGTCTCCTTTCCGAAACTGCTTTGCTCAAAACTCGGCGAACTGCTCCTTCTTAGCGCCACAAACCGGGCATTCGTCCGGCAACACGCCGTCTGATACGAACCCGCAGACTTCACACAGGTAGTAGGTAGTCTCACGCTCCTCCATCAGGTGACTCATAGCCTCTTTGTATAGCTTGGCGTGAGTCTCCTCGACGTCTCGGTCCTGGCTGAAGACCTTGACAGCCGCGTCATCTCCTTCCTCAGCAGCGAGCTTGATGAAATCGTTGTAAGCCACCCCCGCAACCCTGGTTTCTGACTCGAAACTCGCGGACAGGTTCTCCTCGGTGCCCTTGACGTCTCTCAGCATACGAAGTGCCCTTGTACCGTGTATCTCTTCCGACGCGGCGATGACCCGGAACAGTCTGCCAATCTGGGTGTACCCTTCCTGATCGGCCTTCTCGGCGAAAACATTCAACCTCAATGCAGCTTTAGCCTCACCGGCGTACGCTTGATGTAGCGCGTCTTTGACCTTGTCCATTCTCGTGTTCCCTTCGTCCTGAGACCCGTAATTACCGGCCGCGGCCGCGATACCGCAACCTGCACTTAATGATCGCCCAACATCGCTGATATAAAAGAATAACAGTTTCTACCGATAGCTTTCCACAACCTTCCTTAGCGCTTTTCGGTCAACCGGCTGTTGCACGAGAGGACCTTGCCCCACGCGTTTCTCAAACGGCGGACGATCATTTTCGTAAATGACGCCTATCAGTATACGGTCGTCCCAATCCTGGGAGAGTTTCATAGCCGCTTCCCAGTCGGCGGGGTCGTGCGTGTCCGCTAGCTCAAAACAGCGTTTCTTGTACCAAGCAAACGTGTTGACTTTGTTAAACGACACGCAGGGCTGCAGCACGTCCACGAGCGAAAATCCGCGATGCGCCACCGCTTGCTGAATGAGCGTTGAGAGATGATCCGTCGCGCCGACAAAGCCGCGCGCGACGAAACCCGCATGCATGGCGACAGCCACAGCGACCGGATTGAACGGTGCCGACACGACGCCTTTGGGCTGAGCCTTGGTCACGAATCCCTCCGATGAGGTGGGACTGGCCTGTCCTTTGGTAAGTCCGTATATCTGGTTGTTGTGGACCAGCATAGTGACGTCGATGTTACGACGAATAGCTGCCAGAAAATGGTTTCCACCTTCACCGTAGCTGCAGCCGTCGCCGCTCTCAACAATGACCGTCAGCTCGGGATTGGCAAGCTTGGCGCCCGTTGCCACAGGCAACGACCTGCCGTGCAGCCCATCGAACAGGTTCGCGTTCAGGTAATGAGGCGCCTTGGCTGCCTGCCCGATACCGCTAACGAACAGGAGTTGATGCGGTTCAATTTCGCTGGCCGCCAGTGCCTGCTTGACAGCTTTCAGGAGCGCGAAGTTTCCGCATCCGGGACACCACGCGGTCTCATATGTTCCGTAATCTTCTGTAGATACCATGCATCCTCCAGACTCTAACTCACGGCTGTCCTTCGAGTTCGCGCAGAACGAACTGCGGCGTTAGCGGCAGTCCATCGTATCGAAGAACCCGTCTCCGGATCTCAAACCCGGTCTCGCGACGAATCAGACGGGCCAACTGGCCGGCAGAGTTGCTCTCCACGCACACAACCTCACGCGCACCTCCCAGCCGCTCGACGAATTGCTCCGGCACAAGCGGCCACACCTGGGAGAAGTGGAGAGCTGCGGCGGTTCTGCCGTCGCGCCTAATCTGCGAGACCGCTTCCGACACGGCGCCTTTGCTCGATCCCCATGAGACAAGCAGGATGTCGGGTTTCTCGTCACCCTCAAACTGCGGCTCGACCACCTGTTCTCGGAGCCCGTCACCTTTCCGCAACCGCTTGTCGACCATCGGCGTCCTGACCGACAGGTCTTCGGTCAGATGACCGTCTTCCGTATGCTCATCGCTGTCCGCAACCACGAGATGTTTTGTCAAACCCGGCAGCAGACGCGGCGAGACTCCGCTGTCAGTCATAGCGTACCGGCGGTACGGTTCCTCGATGGAACTCGCTTCAGCTCCGCAACGGACCTCCGAGAGCTGTTCTATCTCGAAAGGCTCAACGGCGCGATAGGAGTCGGCGAGAAACTGGTCCGTCAACACAAATGTCGGACCCTGATATCGTTCCGCCAGCTCGAACGCCTTGCGCGTGAGATAAAAACACTCTTCCCCGTTACAGGGCGCAAAGATGGCGCGCGGAAACTCGCCGTGACCAGCGTGCAGCACGAATTCCAGGTCACCTTGCTCGGTCCGTGTCGGTAACCCTGTGGCCGGCCCGGGACGCTGCGCCACGACGATGACAATGGGCGTTTCTGTCATTGCCGCAAGGCTCACTCCTTCCACCATCAGCGCGAACCCGCCGCCGGAAGTTGCCACCATGCTCGGCGCTCCAGCGAACGAGGCTCCGAGCGCCATGTTGATGGCGGCGATTTCGTCCTCGGCCTGTTCCACGACCAATCCCATCTCCTTAGCGTGAGCCGTAAGGTTCAGGACTATAGAAGTCGCCGGCGTCATGGGGTAAAACGAGCAAAACCTCAGTCCTGCCGAGATTGCCCCGAGCGCAATGGATTCGTTCCCGTTCAGCACCAGTCGAGGCGCCCGTTTCGAAGCGGGAGACAGGCTCGCAACGCAGGACGGCTGGCCGGCACACCATCCGTAAGCGCTTTTCAACGCTTTCCTGTTCTCTCCACGGACCTTCGCGTCCTTCTTGCCAAACGCTTCCTCAACTGCATTTAGAGTCAACTCGTCATCGAGACCGAGCAACGAAGCAACAACGCCCAACGCGGCGACATTCACGTATCTATCCGTCGCCAGCTGTTTGTAAGGAACTCGGAGGCACCTGTCACCTGTCACTTCAAACGATTCATCCGCAACAATGACTCCTTCAGGAGACAGTTCATCACTGTGGAGCGTCACCGTTTCCTCGTTGAGAGCGAGCAGCAGATCGACCGTCTCCTGTGGCGCGGCTATCTCGTCGACGCTCACGCGGACAGCGAAAGTATTGTGCCCGCCGCGAATCCGCGACTCATAGCTCTGCGTCACCACGATTGAATAGCCGCTCCGCACGAGGGCCTTCGCGACTATCTCGCCGATAGTGGCCAACCCCTGGCCGGCTTCCCCACCTATTAGTACGTTTATATCGTTCCTTGCCATACGGTAACCCGACGTTTGAAAAAGAACTCTATCCGCCGTCGAAGTGCCAACCCTCCTGCGCCATGAACCAATCTCCGGTATGCTCGAGGTAATGGACGGTGTTCTCGAGAAGCTCGCGGTGAAATGCTTCCTGGTCCGCCAGGATATTGCACAGGTCAACGATCTCCTCGATATCGCTATCCTGCGCCCAATTGACGTACGCGTCCCGGGATTTTTCCTCCATTTTGATGGCAAGCTTCATTGCCTCGATATCGTCCTTGGAAGAGGTGGCGGCGGCGCGCTCGCTCTCCGGCGCGTCGGCAAATATGCCACGCAGCCGCTCGTAGGTTCTCCTCTTGACTTCTTCGGCGGTTTTCTTTTTCGCGGAAAGCTTCTCTATCCACTCTACATGTAGCAGCTCGTCGTCCGCGAGCGATTCGAACATCTGGCGCGCCATATCGTTCGAGGCTTTCCCAGCCGCGTCACGATAAAACTTACGCCCGTCTAGTTCGAGCTGGATAGCAGCCCGAATAATATCCTGTTTTTCCGTCGCCATATTTCTGGTCTCCTCTCAGTACCCGCTCAAAAACTCGTCGTCGTACTCAATCTCAAACCGCAACTTGTGCCGCGCTTCCTCCTGCGCGAGACCCAACAGCGTTGAGCGCAGCGTCTCGTAGTCGGTGCTTTCGGCGAGCTCCGTATACAGCTTAAACGCAGCCTTCTCCTCTTTCATGGCAAAGATTAGGGCCTGCTGGTAGTCCATATCGGAGCTGGGTTCGACATCCACCAACATCTCCGCCATCTTCAGGTCCATAACCTTCTCGACTACGATTTCAAGGAGCTTTCCGCTCTTGATTACCAGAAGTTTCTCCTTGTGGCCCAACTCCTCGCCGGCAAAATCCTCAAAGACCTGCCGCATGTACTCTTTCTTCATTTGACCGGCCAGATCGGTATACATCTTGGCGGCTTCTTCCTCTTTCTTGATCGCAAAGTCGAGAATCTCGTCAACGGACTTGAACTTCATGTTCACCTCCCTGCGCGAACTCCGCCATCACCGGTCAGAACCGCGAGTCACGGAGACTTGCGGTTCTGACCGTCGCTCTGCTTGCTCCCGCGGTTTGTCACGCCTTCCACAACCCGTGTTTGTTGCAGTACTCGCGGGCCGTGATCTGTTCCGCATCAATCTCGAACACCGCTTCAGGCGCATCCCCGGGTTTCAGGAACTGGCGATAAGCTTTCCCGTTGGCTATCGCTTCAATCCACTCGATGTAATGTTCCTCCTCCATGGGGTGGGGCGCGCTGCCGACGGTGACTTTGAATCCCGATGCGGTCTTCTCGATCACCGGCACGTGTTTCTCCTTGGCGGCGTCCACGGTGTTCTCCTCGTACAGTTTCATGGGCTGGTTGCAGCACACCAGTTCGCCCTTGCCCCCGTGGAGCACCTCGACAATGTTACCACAAATCTCGCACTTGTAAATCTGCAACTGTTTGGCCATGACCTTCTCCTTTCACTAGATGCCGCGTGTCGCGTCACACATATTACGCCAATAATTATCCGCGCCAGACCCGCATGTCGCTGCTCTATGCACGATGGACAGCGCAAGCGGGATCGCACCCGTCACGCGCTACTTCATGCCGAGCTTGTCTATCTCCTCCTCAACCTCCTTGGCACCGTCCTTGTAGAACTTTTTCTCGTCAGGTGCAAGGTGATGCAACAGACGCAGGAATTCGCCCGCGTGCACGCGTTCCTCGTCCGCTATATCCACGAGCACCTCTTTCGCCAGCTTGTCGTCGATAGACTCGGCCAGTTGCATATACAACTGTACCGCCTCATACTCCGCGGCGACCATGAACCGAATCGCCCTGACTAGCTCTGGCTTTGTAAGTTTGCGGTCCGCGGCCATACCCGAAAAAGCAGTCCCAAAGTCCGCCATCGTACGTTCCTCCTTCTTGCATCACTCAAGCATCGCCAAGTATCTTGCTCAGCATACGAAGACCTTTGGCCGATCCAGTGGTACTAGTTTCATGTCGTCGAGACGATCCTCTCGATAGCTTCCAGCACTTCCTCAGATCCCACGGCACCGCTGAGGCGCAGATCGGTTTTTTCCAACCCATCGGCACCAAAAAACATGAGCGTTGGTGCTCCCATGAGATTGTATTTCGATTGCAGCTCGTTGTTGCGGTCAATATTGATTTTCAGCGCGTTCACCTGCGACAGCGCGGCTGCCACCGACGGCAATGATAACGTTCTGTTCTCCAGCTTCTTACAAATGACGCACCATTCGGCGTAGATCTCAACCACAGTGGGCTGCCCCGAGGCAAGTGCCTCCTCCAGTTTGGCCGAATCCGCAAGCTGAAAAGGGGTACCCGGGACTGCGCTCGCCTCTCTCGAGGAGCCGCCAAGTTCCCTGCCGGTCAGTGTTGCCACCGAGTCGATCAGCAGCAACGCGGCAAGTATGATACCCAAAATCCCGACCGTACGTTTGAAGCGCTCGCCAAAACCGCTGGTCTCCGGGAGTGCATCCAGCCCCTCTAAGAAGACCACCGCCGTCACAATGACAATAGCTGAAACGAGCCTGTAGACGGCGACCCCAATGACCGGTTGGAGGAAGTATGCAGCCGCCCAGAGCATGACGAAACCGAACAGCTTCTTGATCCACAAGGTCCACGGGCCGGCTTTCGGCAGGACGCTGCTCGACAACGTGCCGACGACAATCAGGACAACGCCCATGCCCCACGCCAGCGTGAACAGCATCCAGAAACCAAGCAGGCGGCTCCCGGTTGTCGCGATGAACGTCAACACACCTGCTATCGGCGCGGCGATGCACGGTGTTGCCACGATGCCCGCGACAAGTCCAAGAACGAAGACGTCGCTTACGCCCTTACCCGACCGTTTGCCGGTAACCCGTTTAGTGACAAAACCGGGCATCTGGATCGTGATCACCTCGAACATGCTCAGCGCAAGCAAAACAAATATCGCCGCCACGGGTACGAGCACCCAGGCCGTCTTGAGCCACCGCGAGAAGACCCCGCCCAGGGAGGCGCTCAATACCCCGAGCGTCGCGTAAACGATCGCCAGTCCCAGTACATAAACCACGCTGCGAATCAAAGCGGTCGCCAGGCCGCCTTCACCTGTTTCCTGTCTGCCGCCGACGATCGCCGCCGTGATCGGTATCATCGGATAGACGCACGGTGTCAGACTGATCACTATGCCGATACCGAACGCCATGAGCAACCGCAGCACGAATTCCTTGGCGTTCATCGCCTGAGTCTGCTGAGGCTGCTTTGGGGTCGGAGCAGGTGCTTCAGTTCGTAATGCAGCCGGCGCAGTAGGAGTCTCTTGGACGCGAGTCACAGCAGGTGTTTCCTTCACAGGTATGTCGAAGGACACCGTTTCCTCCATCGGACGGAAACAGACGGTGTCAGTGCATCCCTGGTACTTCACCACACCACGGACGGTCGCGTCGCTTCCGGGCTCGCCGGTGACAGTCAAAGGAACACTTACCGTAACCGCCTTTTCGTACACCTCCGTGACTGACTGTCCAGTCTCGTCCAGCGGATCGGGGATGGTGCCGGCTGGGGGAAGCACAGGCCGGCCCGGTGTGACGTCATCGAGCTTCTCCCAGGAGAAAACCAGCTTGTCCCTGTAAAGGTGGACCCCCTCCGCAAG
>Ga0180437_10001866_pt1 | contig 35204 bp, 31 predicted proteins | sample SS_ome_4_FD_132410 | JGI IMG/M metagenome (GOLD analysis project Ga0180437, IMG submission 132410) | Hypersaline lake sediment archaeal communities from the Salton Sea, California, USA - SS_3_D_1 metaG | ecosystem: Environmental > Aquatic > Non-marine Saline and Alkaline > Hypersaline >... | reverse complement strand
TGATCTCGTCGCACGCATCACCACACGAACCGGGATCGCCCTGCATCTGGCCGCTCTCAAAACGCGGGAAGTTCGGATTCTGGCAGCTCTTTTAAGCGGCCACGGGATGTGCCTCAGAGGAAATCTTTCAACCGAAGTGGGTGAGGATGATACCCTTGCGAAGTCGCTTTTCAGTCTCGAAGAAAAATTCTTCATTTATATAAGAAAGGACAGGCGGCTTCTCACCGACCGGTACGACAAGGTGTACCTCTTCCCCGAGATCCGAAGGGTATTGGAGGAGTTTCCACGATACGACAGGGCAGGACTGAAAAGGCATCTCCAGAACCTTGTCGGGCAATACGCCACCTCGCCGGACAGGAATATACGGGAGATCATAGAGATGGGCGGGTTTATTCCCGTAGGCAAAAGCACCCGGGAGGATGTTCTCTCCCTTTCTGACGAGGGCAGGATCGAAACTGCGTTGCTCGTAGAGAAAAATATCCTGATCCCTCTATGGATCATCACGGAAAAATCGGTCGAGTCTCTTCGTCAATTACAGCCGAAGTCCCTTCATTTCAGGCCGAGCATATATTTGGGCGCCCTTACAAAAATCATCGATTGCCTTTCCTTCAAACCCTTCACGAAAAGGAACTTGCGCAGGGTTCTGCTTTCCTGTATGAAGAAGCACGCCCTCAATGCAGACGATGCTGCCCTTTACCACGATGATCTGTATTCACTCGGAGTAATTCTGGGGAAAAATGGTCGCATAGAGGTAAACTCGGATTTTGCACGGAAACCCTATGATGAAAAGAGGATCTTTGTCGAGGATCTTCTTTCGCAAGAGGAACGGGAGCTTTTTGCTCTGGGAAAAAAGAAGAGATGCGCAAGCATTTCCTGGCTTCTCTTTTCGATAACATTGGAGACCGCTCTGAATCGCCTCTGTACAGACCCTGCTGCCCAGATCATGGAGGACCCCTTAAACCGATACAGAGCGGAGATAGACACACTGGTGGTGCGAGGCATATTGGAGAAGGATTCTACCGGTCTCTATGTGAGAGTCAATTCCCAGGAAATGTCCCCATTCCCAAAAGATGCAGTGGTACTGAACACAGACCGGGAACTGCTTGTTTTTTCAGAGATTGTAACGAATTATGCGCTTTACATCCTCGTCAGCTACTCCAATATTGAGCATTATGGTCAGATTATTCGTCTCAGCGTGGACCGTGATTCCATTGCCCGAGGGATCGAGTATGTAGGCGAGATCAGGATCTTCCTCGATTGCCTCCGAAGCTGTGCAAAGGGAGGAAGCACGAGCCAGACGCTCATCGATCAAATTACGGGATGGGCAAAAGCAGTGAGGCGCATTGCAGTGAGGGGATGCTGGATGATCGAGATTGATTCACCGGGAACCAGGCTCATGCTCTACCAGAACAGGTATATTCAGTCCATGGTTGTGGGAGAAACCGATTCCTTCGTACTTCTTCGCCGGAACGCCGACATCGACCGGGTTCGGCAGGAGATGAGGGCGATGAATGTGTTCGCACACGTGGAGGGAGAAGAGAGCCAGGCCCGGCGGTAAAGGTACAGGCGGCACAAATAACCGCTGATCGCATTGCGTCCGTAATCGCAGTGCCGACTTCCGATGTCGACCGTGTACGTGCGTTTCAGTCCCAGAAACGGGGTGTATTCCGGGATTGCACACCGTTCCCGTCAACGCCGTATATCATGAATCCTTCGATCCCGTTCCTGATCAGGAAGTCGTATCCGCGTTCGCTCCCCATACTGAACACCCCGGTTGCCACCGCATCTGCAAAAGCGGTTTCATCGGCAATTATGGTGACGCTCTTGAGATCGCTGAAGGGATATCCTGTTTTGGGATTGAAGAGGTGGCTGTATCTGACTCCTCCTTCCATAAAAAATCGCTCATAATCACCAGAAGTGACAATTGCGAGGTTTGATTTTTCGGCGATCCCGCTGTATCTGTTTTCGCGAATCGGGTCCTGTATCGCGATCCGCCATTTTTTCTTTTCCTCCGTCAGACCGCTCACGTACATATCCCCTCCCGCATTAATGAGGAAGTTATCGTATCCCCTTTCTCTCATGAAATCACGGATTATATCAACGATCTCTCCCTTGGCAATGGCGCTCAGATCAAACTGGACCCAAAGTGGCTTCTCTATGCGATCTTCGAGGATGCGAACATTTCTGAATCCCACCTTCTGCAGGGCTTCGTTGATTTCCTCCTCGGTCGGGAGCCTTGGGTCTTCTTTGTCAAAACCCCAAAGCTCCACAAGCGGAAGTACGGTGGGATCGAAATAACCGTCTGTCAGCTCCGCGAGCTTCAGCGCACGTATGAGAAGAGAAAAAAGCTCGCTGTCATCGCTTTTCATGATGGAGGTTGAGTGATTGAACATCCAGAGCGCAGTGTTCCTGGTTCTGTAATCGAAACGAGTATCAAGGGATTCAATTCTCTCATAGGCTGCATCGATGTCCGCAAGGACCTTGCGTTTGTTGTCCTCGGAGCTCACCACAGTAATCTGGACATATGTTCCAAGGGATATCCGGGTTTCAGAAGTGGATATCTGTGTGGGAGAGCATGAAGCTGCAAGAATACAGGAAACGAATGCGAGGAGAAGCAGCTGAAATCTCATTATTGAAAGAACCATTTGTCTGTCAGGTTATCCAGTGTACCGTCTCGCTGCATCTTTTCAATCCCCGAGTTGATTTTGTTGAGGAGGAGGTTGTTTCCCTCCCTCACTGCGATGGAGTACTCTTTTCGTGTTACCGGCTCTGGGTAGATCTGGAAGATACTCCTGTACTCCTCTTTCAGATTGACAAACTGCGCTGCTGTCAGAAGGTCCAGACAGACTGCATCAATTTTTCCAAGTGCAAGCTCCTCAAAGGCGTCCTGCATGTTTTTGTATTCCTTAAGCGCAACTTTTTCCTGCGCCAGGAGCAATGTCTTGGATGGCGCCGGCATCGGAACCCCCACCCGACGGTTTGTGATCCCTTCCAGCCCGCCGAAGTCTCTCGCATCTTCGGAGATGACGAACACGTCCCCTACGGTGAGGTATGGTTTGGAATAGCTGATATCCGGGGTTTCAGGGGCATACTCGTCCTCCGGGGGGACAATTGCCGCGATCGCGATATCGTAGGTTTCATCAATCAACCCGTAAAGGAGGTTCCCTTCTAAAACAGGAATGATCTTTATGGTCATGCCACCGTATGAGGCAATTCGTTTGATCACATCGATATCGTAGCCTGTTATTTCTTTTTCTTGGGTTATCATCACGAGCGGAGGGTAGTTTGGTGTCGTGGCAACGATATAGCGATCCTTCTTCGCACAGGCTGGGAGAAGCGATCCAAGAACGAGCAGAAGGAAAAACGCCAGCGCATACAGGATCGGCTTCGCTTTTCCCAGCCTTGTCACTCTCCGGGTATTCCAGGGCTTCTTTTTCATGGTTGGATTCCTCAAACTGTTCTCTCGTATTTTCCTCACAGACTGTACCATCAGAGCAACTCTTCACTGAGCCGCTGTCTCAGATGAGCGAAAGGCGGAGTGTGCCGTTTGAATCTGGAGCGCTTCATCAGCGCAATCACCCGATGGATGTCATCACTCCTGAATCCCAGGGCCTGTATTTCCTCTACGGTCGAATTCTTTTCGACGAGCTGGAAAAGGATTCCGTCAGCGACCTGATACGAGAGACCGAGCTCACCTTCATCCGTCTGCCCCTGCCAGAAACCTGCCGTGGGTTTCTCTTTGATGATCTCTTCCGGCACTCCAGCGAGCCGTGCCAGTTCCCACACCTCGGATTTGTACAGGTCCCCCATGGGCTCAATGGAGCATCCGCCGTCTCCAAACACGGTGAAATACCCCAAAAGGATTTCTGTCTTGTTTCCTGTCCCGATCACAATGCCCCCTGCCTCTGTGGCAATATCATAGAGAAGTATCATCCTGACCCTCGCCATGATGTTTCCGAGCCGGAGTTTAGAGAGAGAAACGGAGCACTTCTGGAAACTCTCCACAATCGGTGTGATGTCGTGCGCCCTTTCCTCTCCCCTCCTTGCCCGGATGAGAGCGCGGGCATTATCGATGAAGCGTTTGGTGGTAGTTTTGTAGGGCAAAATTACTCCGATTACGTTTTCAGCACCCAGCGCATCAATGGTAAGGAGGTATGAGAGTGCAGAGTCGACTCCCCCAGAGAGACCCAGCACTCCTTTTGTAACCCCTGCAGATTTTGTATAATCTCTTATGAAGGAGATAATCTGTTCTCTGTATCTTGTCAGCGTTGCAGGATCGATTTGGATCATCTCTTTCTTTCCGGGGCGAACTCCTCTATCTCTGCGGCTGGGTGAGCTCCGCCAAATCCTCCTGTGTATAGAGCTGCTTCAGGGGGATACCCTCTCCCGTGATGTAGCGCTTCTGATTTCCTTCGATGAGAACACTGATTTTTTTTACCTGGCTGAAGTTGAAGGAGGTGAACAACACCTGGGAGAGCTCGAGAAGAATCGCCTCCCTTCCCGTGTAATTTTCCTCAAACTCCTTTGTGAAGTTCAAGGTCAAATGCCCGTCCAAAATGCGCGCGGAGATGAGTTTCGTACCTTCAGGGATGAAGCTGATTATGCCGTTTTGCCTCTCTGCCATCGTTGGGCCCTGGAGGAGTGATTCGATTGTTCTGGTGATAGGGGAGTCTCTGTATTCTATTGTACGGGTTACGGATACAGGCTTTACGGAGTTTCCGTCGCTCGATATTTTTACAAAATAGAGTGATGTATTGAGTTTCTTGAGTTGGATTTCCGGCTTTGAGGATGCCTTCTCTTTTGTTGCAACCACCCCTCCAGGAGCTGTTTTTTCAGATGTTTGACTCTTTTCAGTTTCGACCGGTTTTTCCGCTCGTTCTCCTTTTTCGCGGGTTACAATCTGTGAAGACGTATCATCCTCTTTTACAGCCTCTTTTGTAAGAGGCTTTTCAGGTTGTGCCGTTTTCGTCGGTGCGGATTTTTCCTCTTTCTCTCTGCTCATTGACTCACGTATATTCTTGAGCCTGAGGAAAGAAAAGGAGTCTTTTAAATTTCCTTTCCCTTTGTACACAAAAATAACGATAATTACAAGGAGTATGAAAAACCAGAATAGACACCCCGTTTTCCCTATCTGGGGCCTTCTTCTTCTTGGAGCCATTGTAAGCAATATAGGTTTCAAATGGATGAACGTCAAGGCAAACAAACGTCGCCTGTTTTCAAGCGATAAGGACCGGAGGGATAATGAAAATCAGCTACGTGGCACTGTCTGTGTGTATCCTGTGCATTTTTCTTTCCTGCAACCGGACTCCCTCCAAACAGCAGACGCTTGAAAGAGTGGCGCTGAGTGTGAACGGGAGACAACTCACCGTGGAAATCGCACGCACGAGAGAACAGAGAGTACGCGGTCTGATGCACAGAGGGAGACTTGAATGGAATGAAGGGATGCTGTTCATTTTCCGCAAGAGTCAGTATCTTTCCTTCTGGATGAAGGATACGGTCATACCACTGGACATCGCCTATCTGGACAAAAACGGGAAAGTAACCGATATATTTCATATGGAGCCCTATTCCCTGGTTCCTGTGAGATCACATGAGAAGGCACGGTATGCCCTTGAAGTGAATCGAGGGTTTTTCAGAGAGGCTGGTCTTGCGGTCGGGGATCGGATAGACCTTTCGGATATACAGAGGAGGTTTTTCTGAAACAGGGGTGTGGCTCTCTTCATCCGTGCGTGTGCCCAGCCTCACCTTTTTTCAGAAGGAAGTGTGAGGACAAAAATCACCAATAAGGATGAGGAAAACCCTATTTTTGTACTATACTATAAATTGAAGCGAAGTTTATCGATAGATCCGGATACCATTCCAGTTGACAGTTATGTGCAAATGCGCCGTTCCAATTCTACTGGTTTTTCTCATTTTTCCTGTCCACTGGTCCTTTGCGAAAACGGATAGCAGAACACTCATATACTATTTCAAAAACATAACCGGTGATGAAGAATACGTCGATCTTACCTACAAGATCCCACTTGCAATCCATAGCTCCCTGAAACAAATGGGAGAAAAGAGCAAGCTCATCCTTGTGGATGAGGAGGGTTTTACGCTCTATCGGCAGGACAGATCTACCGATCTATGGCAGAGCAGTGTGCTTCTGAAAATCGGTGGGAAAAGCGGCATCGACAGGGTCCTCTTCGGATCCTTCTTTGTTCAGGAGGGGAAACCAGTCCTTTATGGGAAAATGTTCTATGTCAGGAACGGACTCATCCTGGACGTGAGTAAAGAGGACAGGGAGATCTACACCGCGCTGAAGGCAGTGGAAAATATTGATGTGGAACAGCTCCTTGACAAGCAGGTGAGCAAAAAGATCCGTGAATACAGACCTCCTTTCGGCCGCATTCTCGAGAGTGGAACGATACAGGCACGCTCAGTTATCAGTACCTGTGTGGGAAGCGTGTACCCGCTCGGTGATTGGGCGGATCTCTACCCACCGGGAATTATCAGCGAAATCTCGATTCTGCACTTCCCAAAGATGAACCGTTTTCCTGCGGGTCTCGGGCTGAACACGAACTATGTGATCCTGCGCAGGAGAGCTTCATCGGGATTCATCGATTCCGATGTCAAGATACTCTCGGTCGGGGGGGCTTTCCATTACATATATCGCATGAGGCGGATCGTCCAGGGAGTCACATTTGAAGTGAACGCAGGTCTTGCGATTTCAAATCTCGACATCTCTGGGGAAAGCTGGAGTTCGGTAGATCCCTATATCAAGATTGGTGTTTCTGCGATGGCCAAACCCTTCAACATCTGGGACATGACATTCAAGATGGGCATTTTCTCCATCGATTATAAGGAGCGGCCTGTTGATTCGCTCTACACTGAGATAGGGATCCTTGTATTCTGATGGATCGGATCGTGGGAGAGCCATGAGTCGTCGAAATATCACAGCAGGAGCGGTTGTGCTCTGTTTATTTTACTGGACCCTCTGTGCGCACGCTGAAGAAGGTACGCCTCTCAAGGCACCCGCTCGTCCCGACACGCAGAGTCCAGGGGACGTGCAACGTCCCAGGGATGCACCGAGTGCAAATGAGATCTTTATGAGTTCTGACCCGATCAATGCAGTCGTGTACCTGAAAAACGATATGATCGGAAAAACTCCGTTCAGGCTCACCGGGGTAGAACAGGGAAAGTTTCGGCTACGGATCGAAAAGCAGGGATACGAACCTCTGAAGGAGGAAATAACTATTCGCTCCACAGAGCGCCAGCAGTTTTTCTTCAATCTCACGCCCTCCCATGTGCAGATCGTCCTGACCCAGAAGAACCAGGATGTGTTCATCAATGAGAAAAGGGTGGGGGGTACTCCTCTTGAGATCAACAAGCTTCCAGAGGGAACCTACGATATCAGCAGACAGGAAGGCGGAATATCTGTTTCCTACAGGGGATTCAGTGAAATCAGAAGGATGGTGCGGTATGAAACCTACTTTTCCGCAGCATTTCTTGTGGCTTCTCTGGCCGGGAGAATGTATTTCGATAAAAGAGGGGATGAAAAAATTGCAGACTCACTGGATTTCTCTTCCCTCATTTTTATGGGTCTTCTTGGGTATAATCTGCTGAAGTCGGCCAAGTTGAGCTCAGCTGCCAGGACCCAGCTGGAGCAAATGACGGCAATAGAAGTGGAGACGTACAGAGCAGACAGCGAGCGGAACAATTTCAGCAACGGTATGGAGCTTGTGGGACGGGAGCAGTGGAATGATGCGCTGCTGAAGTTCAATTTTGTCTACAACATGTTTCCGGATTCGGAGTATTCTCCCCTCTGTGTGTACGAGATCGGGTACTGTCACTATATGATGGAAGACTACGAGAAGGCAGCGCAATATTTTCGCCTGTCCGTATTTGAGTATCCGATTTTCGAGCTTTTTCCCTATGCAGTGTATTATTTTCTGGATTCTCTCCTCAAAAGGGCGAAGGGACCTCAGGTAGGTCAGGATCAGAAAACCGAAACAGCAAGTCTCGCTTTATCTGAGTACGAGGCGCTGAGACCCGTGCACGTGGAGGATTCGAGTGGAGAGCTTCAGAAAGACTACTATGACGTGCTCACCGGACTCTACGAGCAGAGTGGAAAAGAGGGAAGGATTCTCTTGACTGATCTCGAGTATATACTGAATGAATTCATAGAGAAAAATAGTGATGCCTCGGCGTTTCCGGATATATATCTTTTAAAAGGAAAGTTGCTCTATACATATCTGGACAGGGGAGAGGGAATTCGAGTACTGAATGAGGTAAAAACGCGTTATAATTATGATAAGAATATCATGAAAGAAATTGAAAGCATAATGAGAGATGGTCGATAAACTGCTCTGTTTCAGATTGAACGGCTACCCCCTTGCGGTGGAGCCTGAACAGATTGAAAAAATTCTCATCAACAAGAACCCCGCGCGGGAAAACTTTGTCCTTGAGACCGGGGTAGAGGTGAAGAGTCTCAAATCCTATATACCGCTCCCGGAAAAAGAAGATAGCATATCCAGCAACATCATGTTCGTGAAGGATCAGAAGGATTTCTATGGTTTCACGGTTGATCGGATCATTGGATATTTGAGGCTCACGGGAGCCGAAAAACTCCATCCGAGAAAGCATAAGTCGCCAATAAAGTACTTTGTGAGAAACGAGGGAAGACTGATTCCCGTGCTTGACCTCCAGTACATTACGAACAGTGGCCACATTCTCGGAGTCGATGATCTTGAGGAGATCAAGAACGTATCTCGCGGGTACGACGAGCAGCTGGGCGATGAGGATGTGGAAGAGGTATTTCAGGAGATCAGCGAAGAGGATATCTACCGAACGATCGATGATGAGATAAAAAAGAGGAAGACAGACCAGCAGTGGGACAATATTATCCGCAGTGAAAAACGGGGTCTGGTCCTTCCGCTCATAGTGAATATATCGATTATCGCCTTTGTTTCCCTCGGGTTTCTGTACTACTTCATCATGAACAGGGTGAACATTCGAGAACAGCTCATCGGAGAAAAGATTTCAGGTGTGGAGGAGGAGCTCATCCGGGAGATCCGTAGACGGTCAGAGGCGGAGGTCGAGGAGCAGAGGAGAAAGCTCGAGGATGCGAGAAAGCGACTCGAAATGCTCCAGCAGGAGAAGGATTTCTTTCTCCAGAATCAGGACAAGCTGCTTCAGGAGAGGGAAGCTGCGCTGAATGCGGAATTCCAGAGAAAGCTTGATGAGGCGCGGAAACGGCTGGAAGCGAGCGGAGTGAGTGATATCGATGCCGAGATCGAGAAAGAGAGAGAGCGGCTCTATGGAGAGTATCTTTCGTCTCGGGACGATGTGAGAGAGCAAATTGAATCCGTGAAGCGACAGTACGAGCAGGAGCTCGAGTCCAGGGAGACGAGCATCAAGCAGGAGCTTGACTCCTACTCAAAAAGGATACGTGAGGTTGAGCAGAGGCTCATCGAGGAGCAGGCCAAGCTCAAAGAGGCGGAAGAGCGAGTGCAGAGCATCGAAGCGCAGCAGCAGGAGTACATCTCCTTCAGGCGGCAGCTGAACAGTACCTACAACGAGGCCCTGGGCTATATACAGAGGAAAAACTATGCGAGGGGGATCGAAAAGCTCAAGACACTCCTTCCGGTGATCGAGAGCGCGCGGCAGAAGGGCATAGGAGAAGCAATGGAGCTGGAAGTGGAGGAAGACCTCGTCAACAGCATCCTCTACCTCGCTGAAAGAGAGCAGAACCGGATTGATTTGGATCAGATCGGGGAGAAGACACTGGAAGCGGCGCAGGCGCTCGAGCGCGAGGGAAAGTTGAAGGAGGCGCTTTCCAGATATTACACGGTGTACACGGTTTCAGGCAGCGAAAGCAACAAGAACACCGCGATAACCCGTGCCGATGCAATCATGGACCGTATCTACAGGGACCGATCCGAAAATGAACGCATTCAGCTGGAGCAGGAGGCGGATCAGCTCTTTGCGAAAGCGCTCACCTACAAGAAAAGCGGGGATTTCAAAAACGCCCTGGGGAATCTGGAAAAGATCATTACGGACATCTCAGTGAAGACCAGGAATAGAAAGACCCTGGATGAGATCATCGCAGTCAACAAGCTCTGGGCCCAGGAGGAGGAGCAGAAGGAGAAGAACATGATGGACCAGAAGGCATCCGTCGTGTATAGAGATGCGGAAAGGTCTTACAAGGATGGGTACTATACCGAGGCGCTCTCCGGCATGGAAGCAATCGTTCTGGACTACAGGGAATCTGATTTTGCTGAAAGGGCGCTTTCTGAGATAATGCGCATCAATAAAGAGATGCGCGGTGTGAAAGCCAGCCCTCCTCGCTCCTTCAAAGGGGGAGATACGGATTCCGGTGTCATCATACAGGCACTTGCAGGGGGCAACGTGCTCTTCAATCTCGGAGGGGACAGCAACGTAAAGGAGGGGGACGTGCTGCAGGTATTCCGGAAGGAGAACGACCAGTTCTCCTTTGTTGGGAGCATTCGTGCGATGGAGGTATATCCGCGGCTTACCAGGGGAAAGGTTGTCTACTCAGAAGAGGTGATAAAAGTTGGGGACATCATCGCCTTCTGAGAAATTTCGACCGGATGATTGCTGTACCAGACGACCGCCGGATGGAATGTCACCCGGTTTTTTCGCCTAGGGCAGGAAGGGTACGGGAAACCGAACCTTCAATATATGCATGTATCCGCTTTCCAGATTGTCAATAAATACCAGCCCGTAGTTTATTCTGACCTTCAGGTATGTATTTCTCCATACCGAATATTTTAGCTCGATGCCCATTTCGATGAGGTAGTAGAACTGCCAGACATATTCGTCGCTTTCATCGGTCCGAACGAAGTCTATTCCTGTGCCGGCAAATGGAAAGAGGGCAGCTCTTTTGCTCACTGGGATCCTGTATGCAAGATCGAGGGTAAGAGGAATGGAGAGGACGAAACTGTCCTCTGTGCCGATCGTGTTCAATGCAACCCCTGCTTCGTACATCGAGTAGAAATTTTTCGCGTTGAAGAAGAAGGTGAACAGCTTGCTTCTGGTGCTCAGATAGGCACCGAAATAAATGCCGGTATGAATTTCGGGAAGAGTCCTGCCCTGGGACTCTTCATAGGCTTTGTCAGAGGGATTGAAAAAGTAGTTGAATGTGCCCATCGAAATGTCGACATCTGTATCGCGTTCGAATTCGCGTACGGCTGGGAAAGCCTCCTGGAGGGAGAGCACAAAGAGCGCGAGGAGGAGCGGGATCATAAGCCACTTGAGTGTCGCCCTCTGAGACCTTGCAAATCGAGGTTTGGCGACATGAAGTCCCGGGGCTTGAGATCTTCGTATCTCTGGATTATTTCGTTTTCGCGGTAAATACCCCATCCCAATCCTCTCCTGGTGGGCTCTTTATGAGCTCCTCACATCGTTCAATGTATAGAGTGCTGGGGGTATCCTGACCGAGCAGATCGCTGGTTTTTCTGAACATCCGGAGTGAATCTTCGAACTTCCTGTTTCTGTACAGGCCGATCGCATCGTTGAAGATCTGGTACGCCTCTTTCTGCACCCGGGTCGCTTCGAGGTAAGGCTCATAGATCTTTACCGGTTTTGCTTTTCCTTTGACTCTCACAGAATCGATTTCCCTCGCAAGTACACCTTCTTTCGCTTCCTTGTAGGTGAACTCACTGATGATGATGGAGGTGCCGTACAGCTTCGTGAGTCCCTCGAGACGGGAGGCGAGGTTTACCGTGTCCCCGATGCAGGTATAATCCAGCTTCTGAGTGGAGCCGATGTTTCCGACCACCACATCACCGGTGTTGAGGCCGATACCGATTCGAAAGGGTGGCTTCCCGGCGAGAGTTTGCTTTCTATTGAAGGTTTTCAGAGATTCGAGCATGGAAAGACCGGTAAGAATTGCCTGCAGGGGATCGTCTTCATCGAGCACAAGGGCATCATTGACAAGTTTATCGGTGATGCCCTTGTGCTCGATGATGATGGTCACCATGATGTTGAAGTAGGTATTCAGGGATTTCACCAGCTCCTCGGCGGTGAGTCTCTCCGAAATAGAGGTGAAGCTTCGAATGTCCGAAAAGAGTATCGTGGCGTGGGTCTTTTTTCCCACAAGAAGCGATTCACCCTTGGTTTTCAATACCTCGTCGATGATCTCTGCAGGCACATATTTCTGGAATATATGCCGTATCCTCTCTTCACTGTTCTTGGCGAGAACACTCTTATATGCATACTCCTTTATCTGGTTGTAGGCGACTTCCAGGTCCTCGATCATCCTGTTGAACCAGGTCGCGAGGTACCCCACCTCGTCATCGTACTCGATGCGGACGCGCTTGGAGAGATCGTTGTTCGTGATGATTTCCTGCATCGCCCACACCACATTGCCGATGGGTTTGGTTAATTTATTGATGAAGAAAAGAATGAGCCCGACTGCGATGAGAAGGGTTATCCCCATGATGTACGCAACCTGCTTTTTTATGTTGTCTGCATCCAGGTAAAAGACCTTGTTCTGCTCGCTGAGAAGCATGTACCAGTCCCACGGCTCGAAGTAGAGATAATACCCGATGCGATCATTGCCGCCGAAGGAAAACGTGATAAGTCCTTTTTTTGTTTCGCGGATGGTCTGAAAGAAATCAAAATTCGAGAGATTCTGCTGTTCTTCCTTTGGGAAAACCACGTTCCCCTCCGAGTCAAATACGATGAAATAACCGGTTTCTGAGAGACGTATGGAGCTGGCGTAGACCTCAGCCGATTCCATTGCCACGCTTCTGTAATCACCAACGTCGGCAAGACCCGTATCGCTGAGAATGTCCTCCTGTCTGCTGCAGTATTTGAAGAGCTCGGTGGTCTTATAACTGAGGAACTCTTTTGCAACCTTGGTGATGCCGCTTCGAGCGGAAAAATAGGAGGTGATACCCACCAGAAGGAGAGGAAAGATGAAGAGAGGGAGGACGACCATCAGGACTTTTGTTCTTATCTTCATAGCGGATCCGACACGTATTTTCTATATAAATAGTATAAGACATTTTTTTCAAATATCGTCAGATATCGGGGAGAAAAGCATCAAATATTCATTCTTCATCAATGCCCTGGAAAAGCTCGAGTACATCCTCCCCCTTTTCACCCTTTTTCAGTATTTCAACCCTTTTTTCGATACTGGAGAGCTTTTTCGCACATATTTTCGCAAGCCTCGTGCCCTCTTCGAAGATCGTGAGTGCCTTTTCTATCTCTATTTCGCTTCTTTCGAGTTCTCTGACGATTTCCTCAAGCCTCTTGATAGCCTCTTCGAAGGTGATTGCCGTTGTCATACAGTACCGTCCTGTTCTTTTCGGATTTTGCTTATTTCACGGATTCTACTGAAGAGCACTCCATCTCTGAGCCGTGACTTGATTTGGTCTCCCTCCTGCACATCAGCGGTGGAAAAAACCGGCCTGCCATCAGGGAGCCTGGAAATGAATGCGAATCCTCTGGCAAGGGTCCTGAGCGGACTGAGAGCATTGAGCTGCCCCACTGCCTTTTCGAACCTGCCCTTGATTCTGATGAGATAGGATCCAATCAACCCAGATAGCGTTCTTTCCAGTTCGTCGAGGGTCTGGCCTTTCTGCTGGAGGAGCTGAGTCATCCGTCGGATGAGGAGATCGGAGGAGTAGAAAGCTGCTTTTTCTTTCTTCTGCAGGAGCATTCTGTCGATCGAGGAATACAGCCGGATGATGAGCTCACGGCCCCCTTTGATAAGCTCTGCCTTGTTTCTCACTACCAGCTCCGCTGCAGCGGATGGGGTGGGAGCCCTGAGATCTGCAACGAAATCGCTTATCGTGAAGTCGATTTCATGCCCTACGGCACTCACCACGGGTATGCCTGAATCATAGATCGCCCGTGCAACGATTTCCTCATTGAAAGGCCACAAATCCTCTATAGATCCTCCACCCCTTCCCACTATGAGAACATCCACTTCTCTTCTCATGTTGGCCTTTCTGATGGCCTGAGCGATCTCTTCTGCCGCACCATCTCCCTGCACGAGAACAGGGTAAATCACGATCCTCATTCCGCTGTAGCGCCGGTTCACGATGTTGAGAATGTCACGCAGCGCGGCTCCTGTGGGCGATGTGATGATGCCGATGGAATCGGGAAAGTCAGGTATCTTTTTTTTATGGGAGTCGTCGAAGAGTCCTTCCTTCTGGAGCTTCGTCTTCAGCTGGTCGAAGGCGAGCTGAAGCGCTCCGATTCCTTCCGGCTCCATGAGGTCGACGATGATCTGATACTCACCTCGTTTATCGAACACATCCACGTTTCCGTGGACTATCACATTCATTCCGTCTGAAAGTTCGAAGGGCACTGCCTTCTGGTACCCTTTGAACAGCACCGCCTTGATGACGGCAACTTCATCCTTGAGGGTAAAATAGATATGACCGGAGGAGGCAGTCCTGAAATTTGAGATCTCTCCCCTCACCCAGATATCCGGGAAACTATCCTGCAACAGCCCCTTTATTATCCTCGTAATTTCGGAGACGGAGAGGATATTTTTTTCTGTGTGCACGATATCCATAGCAGTAGATTAAGTACTATTTTCTGGAATGTCAACGGCTAATCCCCGTGTGCGTGTACAGAACTGCGATGGGACTCGATACACCGGAAATCTCCAGGGTGCAGCCACCGGCAGGAGCGGGTATGATAAGGATTTGACAGGGATTTTGTTTTGTTGTAGTTTAAGCATATGAAAACCGCTGCAGTGGTGAATGCGCTTTTGCCAGGAAGGAAATGGGGAGCGGAGATCCAGCATCTCGATCCGGTCCAGGTGCTTCTGAAGAAGCTCGAAGCGATTGTGAAGCCCAGCGACATCTACCTGCTTCTGAACGAGGAGGCAGAGGCGAAGCTCGGGAGAAGGGCGGAATCCTACGGGAAAATTCAGGCTCAGAGCCTCAGGCCCAGCGATCTGTTTCGTGTGATCTACAGGGCTCTCGAAGGCTACCAGGACGTAATCTACCTCTTCATTGATACTCCCCTCATCGACGTGGGAATCACTCAGAAAATGCTCAAGCTGCACAGCGAAGAGTATGCGGAATACACCTATGGTGAGGGCTTTCCGGTGGGGTTTACCCCAGAGATCGTGAAAAGGGAGCTTTTCCCCAAGCTCGCAGTACTCGCCGAGAAGAAGAATTCGAATATATCCAGAGAGTCTGCCTTCGAGGCACTCTCCAAAGAGATCAACTCCTTTGATGTGGAACCTTTTTTCTCCAGTGAAGATTTTAAAATGAAGCGCATCGAGCTTTCAACCTCTTTGAAGAGAAACTCCCTTCTGGTAGAGCGTGTCGTTCAGGAGCGGGGCATGGACTGCAATTTCGAAGAGTTTCGGAGCCTCCTGCACGCGCGGCCTCAGATTGTTCGGACGGTTCCTGCCTATGTGGAAATGGAAATAACCTCGAGATCCACAGGGAGCTACGCCTATTCGCCCCTTTTTTTAGTGAAGAGAAAAACCGGGGACATGGATTTCAAGATCTTCACTGCGGTGCTGGAAAAGATTCGAAGCTTTTGCGAGAACTTTCATATCGAATTTTCTTTCCTTGGCGAATCGCTCCTGCACAGAGACATACGAAGAATTCTCGAGCACACGCTTTCGGATTCCTCCATACAGGTAATCCTCCGAACCGATGGAATCCTGTGCACCCCGGATTTTTCCGATTACCTCGCCGGGCTCAGGGCTTCAAATCTCTCCATCATCTGCGAGCTTGACGCAGCGAGAGAACCAAGCTATAAATTGATACGCGGTGGAGATTTGCACAGGGTGGAGAGAGACGTGCGATACCTCCTCTCAAAAGTAGAGAATAATATTTATGTTCAGATGGTGAGGGTCGATGACAACGAGGAGGAGATGCTCGAGTTCTTCGATACATGGGAAAAGGAAGGCGCGCAGGTCATCATCCAGAAGTACAATTCCTACCTGGGCCTGCTCCCTGAGCGCTCAAAACACGACCTCCGCCCTCTGGAACGCAACTCCTGCTGGCACCTGCAGAGAGATCTGGTGGTGTTTCACAATGCGGACGTGCCGAGATGCAAGCAGGATATAAACGGGAGCTTTTGCCTCGGAAACCTTCTGGAGGAGGATATTTCCACGGTCTGGGAGAGGGGTCTTCCCCACTACTCAGCCCACTGCGAAAAGAACTATGACCGTTACTGTGCCGTCTGCGACGAGTACTACACCTTCAACTTCTAGAAGACCGGGGTCCCACTGAACATGAAGAGGGACTACATTGTGCTGCAGGCCCGTCTGGGTTCGAAACGGCTTTCCGGAAAACTCCTGTTACCCCTCGGAGGCGCTTCGATTCTCGAGCACATACTTCTTCGTTTGAAAACCTCGGGAGAGACAGAGGGAATCATCGTCGCGACCACGGTGGACACAGCTGCAAGAATCGTCAGTATCACGGAAAAACATGGCGCCAGGATATTTATCGGAAGTGAACAGGATGTGCTCGGGAGATACATCGGCGCAGTGAAAGAGTTTCAGATCAGAAATGTGGTGCGGGCAACCGCGGACAACCCGCTCGTGGACATCGGGTATCTCGACAGGGCGCTGGTATTGCACCGGAACAGCGGTGCAGACCTCACCAGTTTTCCACGTCTGCCCTACGGTACGGGCATCGAAGTGATCAGGGGGGAAGTCCTGGTCAGCATTGGTGAATTGACCCGAGACCCATTCGAACGGGAGCACATCACTCAGTACATATATCGCAATGAGAGTACCTTCCGCATCATCCGCGGAACTCCCGACAGTTCCATGGACAAGCCTGAGGTGCGGCTGACTGTGGACACGGAGGATGACTACAGGAGGATGAAGGATATCTACGATAATCTCTACAGGGGCGAGCCGATAAGAGTATCAGATGCTCTCGATTACCTGTACCGGAAGGAGTGAGATGAGAAAACGGGTGCTCTTCTGTACCGCAGCGGGTCGAGGGTACGGGCTCGGACATCTTACGCGCTGCCTTGCTCTCGCCGACGAAGCGGGCAGTTCCTTTGATCCCTTTGTCTATGTAAAGAGAAAAGATGGCCAAAAACTGCTCGAGCAGAAGACGCCCACCGCGGAATACCGGTATGTGAACAGCATTGCTGAAGCCGCAACCGCAGATCTCGTTCTGTTCGATATGCGGAAAACCGGCAGGAGCATGGTCCGAAAGCTTGCCCGAAACGCTTCGATTGTTTCCCTGGATGATGCGGGAGCCGCCAGAAAGCGCGCACACCTTCTCATCGACTCCCTTCCGACTCTCACAGAGACGCGGGCAAACTACAGCGGACCCGAATACCTGGTGCTGGCCGGAGATCTGAGGAAAATCACACCACGCCCTTTCTCCGAGAAAAAAGGCGTGCTCGTGAGCTTCGGAGGGAGCGATCCCTATGACCTGACCGGTTTCATCGTTCCTGTGCTCAACTCAATAGGGTTGAGGCCGACTGTGGTGCGCGGACCACTCTTTAGCAGCCGGAAAAGCGGAACACGGGGAGAGGTCCTGAGTGGCGCGGAAGAGCTGCACGAGCTGATCAACAGCGCAAGGGTACTCATCACGTCCTTCGGTCTCACGATGTACGAGGCCTTCTACCTGGGAACCCCGGTGGTTCTTTTCAATCACACCGCGTACCATTTCAGGCTCGCTGAAGAGGTCGCTGATCTGAACCTTGGATACAGGGGATCTGTCCGTAAGGATCGGCTCAGGGAGCTTCTGGATGCGCTGATAAAAGATGAAGGCCGTCTCAAACAGAGCGCCCAGCGCTCTGCACACATCGTAGACGGAAGAGGGTCCGAGCGGGTAGTTACCCTCATGGAGCAGACTTCGCGTGCGCTCAGGAAGGATTGTTTCTTCGCACACGGCAGCGGGGTTGCGGTAAAGAGATGTGAAGAATACACCCTGTTCCGGTGCAGAAGATGCAAAGACCTTTTTATGCACGAGATCAGGTCAAAAGGTCCCATATACGACGACGGATCGTACTTTCTGGAAGAATACCGCCTGCAGTACGGCAGGACCTATATCGAAGATCGAAAAAATATCGAGATGCTTGGATACAGGAGAATTGGCTTTATCGAGATGCTCACCGGAGGACCCGGAAAATTGCTCGATGTGGGGTGTGCCCTCGGGTTTTTTCTGCACTGCGCCAGGCAGAAAGGATGGGAGGCCAGGGGTGTGGAGATTTCGCAATACGCCGGCCGGTGGGGAAGGGAAAACCTGCACGTGGATATCACCACTGGACACTTTCTGCAAGTCGAGCTGGAACCGGGAACCTTCGATGCAGTCTGTTTCTTTTTCGTTGCCGAGCACTTCAAAGAGACAGAGAAGCTCTTCGAGAAGGCGAACAGAATCTTAAGAAAAGGTGGAGTAATTGCAGTTGCTCTCCCCAACAGGTCGGGCATCAGCTATAGAATGCACAGAAGGAAATATCTCGAGGAGCATCCGCGGGATCATTATTTCGACACGAACCCCCGAAACCTGACGAAAATATTAAAAAGGTACGGTTTTCTGAAAAAGAAAATCTATACCACAGGCATCCACCCGGAAAGATTTTTCGAATGTTTCGGTATGCAGAAGCGACCCGGATTCCTCGATCGCATGTACGTCCGACTGGCCGAAATTTTCTCTCTGGGTGACACATTCGAATACTATGGCACAAAATCCTAGGCTTCTGATTTTACCACTGGCAGCGCTGCTTCTTTTTGGGCTATTCGCCTGCACGGCGCTGGATGTTTCGAGAACAGAAGGTCTTCATTCTCGGAGCGAACCAACCCAAAAATATGTGCCCGCAGCCAGTGTTGTAGACCGGTTCAACCTCGCAGTGGAGATCGATGCAGCGACCGGTGTTTTCACGCTGAAAAGGGGGAAGAAGGCCGTCACCTTTGTTGCAGGAGCGCGTGAAGCATTTTTCGGGGGCAGGGTATCGTGGCTCAGTGCGCCGGTTCAGCTGCGGGAGGGAGAGCTGTTCATTCCTAGAGATGGCGTTGATCTGCTCACCACGCAGCTTATGAATAAAAGGGTTTCCTGGTCCTATGAGGGTGGTGTGTTTGGCCTGGAACGCGAGGGAAAACCGGAAGGAGCCCAGACAGGGGCCCTACGAAGGGTGCCTGCATCCTTTGACATCGATGCGATCATCATCGATGCCGGTCACGGGGGAAGTGACCCCGGCGGTGTCGGAATCGGCGGGGTGAAGGAGAAGGATATCGTCCTTTCGATCGCGCAGGAGCTGAAGCGGGAGCTTGTGAGAAAGCACAGGCAGAGGGAGATCATCATCACGAGAGAACAGGATGTGTTCGTTTCTCTCGAAGACAGGGGAGAAGTTGCCAACGGCGTAAACCCGGATAAAAATCCCATTTTCATCAGCATTCATGCGAATGCGAGCTTCGAAAATAAGACCTACGGCTTCGAGACCTATTTCCTCACTCTCGATCCGGTGAGCGAGGAAGCGCGTGAGGTCGCGCAGATGGAAAACTCCGTTTTTACCCCAGAGATCGAAAACTACAGTGATTACACACGACAGATAATGCACAGGATCATAGACGTCGAATACCGAAGAGAGAGCATAAAACTCGCTGATTTGATTCAGAAAAGACTTGCTGCTCACATCGGTGCGGAAAGCTCTGATCGCGGGGTCAAGAGCGCATTCTTCTACGTGCTGAAAGCAGCCAAGATGCCTGCGGTCCTCGTGGAAATCGGTTTCGTTACCAACAGTGACGAATCGAACAGGCTTCTTCAGCCCGAGTACAGGAAAAAGATTTCCAGAGGTATTGCTGAGGGGATCGAAGATTTTATTGTACTGTTTCAGCGAACTGAAGGATTTACAAAATCTGATTAATGGATTATTATTAAAGAGTAATGATTGAACCTGGGAGGGGTTGACAGAAATGGGAAAAGTGAAGAAGATCACATTGATCTATTTGGCAGTCATACTTGCATTTTTCATATTCGCCAGCGGATTGTCACTCTTCAGTGGAAGGAAGACGGTCAATGTAAAGCTGTACGTGAAGGAAAGGAAAAGCGGCCAGCTCGTCCTGCAAAAATCCATCATTCCAAAAACCAGCACGGTCAATGAGAGGGTTTACTGGATACTGAAGGAGCTGGTGTCCGGTCCGGTGAAGAGTGAGTACGAGAGAATCCTCGATCCCTATATAGAGATAGAGGAGGTCATTGTAAAGAACAGAACCGTCTACGTTTCTTTCGACTGGCGACTGGTCGATTCACTCCATGAACACCCTTCTACGGTACTCAATGCGATCGTGAAATCGGTTCTCATGAATGTGAAGGAGCTCGATGAGGTGAAGATACTCGTCGAAGGCATAGAACCGGTGAGCACGTTCTGTGGTATCTCTCTTGAAAAGTCCCTCAGATGAGAAATGCGTAAAGTTCTGCGTCATTCCTGCCGATATAAAAACTGAATATTTTCTTTTTTTTCACTGCCAAATAATTTTTTGACAGTGAAAAATTATTGCATATAATTAGAGGTATAGTGAGGGGTGTTCACATCATCCCATACTCGCGATTCTTGATGGGGGAAACGTTTTCAGTTGAAAGGAGTTCAAAGATGAAAAGCCTTTTCGTATCCTTTTTCTGCATTCTTCTACTGTGCCCGGTTGCAGCAGTATTCGCGCAGCAGCAGGATGTGACAGGGGGGCCCCAGGTCCTTTTGGATTTCTCAAGTCTGGAAAAGACAGACATCGATTTTTCGAAATTCCCAGGAGCAATGGCCGAGGGATTTGGAGAGCTCAAAGTTGACATGAAAATCGAGAACTGGGCAGTGAAGCTTGCACCTTCATCGGCTTCCCCTGAAAACAGAGTGCTCTCTTACTGCAGACCGGTGTTCAGTCAGAAGCTGGAGAGTAACGTGATGGGTATTCGTGTGCACTTTCCAACTGCACCGTTTAATTCATGGGCAAAGATTATTCCTCCCTTTGAAATTCCCTTCTATGAAGACGCAGAGGGGGAAACGGGGGAAGGCTCCAAGTTCATAAACAAGGGCGTTCTCAGAAATGTGGGAACCGTCAAATCTGTTTCCGTACGGGTGGTTGGGCGGAACTATCCTCATGGTTTCTCGATCTCTGTAAAGGATGAGCAGGACACAGTTCAGGAGATGTTCATGGGACACCTGGATTTCGATGGATGGAGAACGCTCACCTGGCAGAATCCAAACTACATAACCGATGTGAAGCAGAGGGATCTGGTGAAGAAACCTCTTTACCCTGAGACGATGCCTTCGTTGAAGTTCGACTCCTTCACCGTGTACAGAAACGGCAGCCAGATCGGCGGTGACTTTGTCCTCTACCTGAAGGACGTGCAGATGGTCTACGACCTCGCGATCCTGGAGACGGAGCGTGACATCAATGACGAGGAAGTATGGGGAATACTACAGGCCAGAAAGGATGCGAAGAGGGCCGCAGAGGTCAGAAGGCTCGGACTCCTCCAGCTCTTGAGAAGGCAGGAAGAGATAAAGATGCAGCACTCGGTCACAGAATCACAATAGATTTCGAAAACTCCGATAAAAAAGCCCCGTACAAACGGGGCTTTTTTTATATTCTCCTGATTTTTTACCAGAAAAAAAGGTTTACACTTGAATGAAAAATTATTAAAATTACCACACAGATAAGGTATGCCGAGATAGCTCAGTCGGTAGAGCAGCGGACTGAAAATCCGCGTGTCGACGGTTCGATTCCGCCTCTCGGCATTTTTTTGCCACCCTAGCTCAACTGGCAGAGCAACGCATTCGTAATGCGTAGGTTGTCGGTTCGATTCCGATGGGTGGCTTTTTTTATAGGGCTTTTTTATTGGGCTTCAGGGAGATATCATTCGTGTCGGCACGTATACGATGTCAAGAGGAAGAAGCAAAAAAGGTTTGTCTTCTCTGCCGAGAAGCACTGATTCTAGATTGAGCTCATACCGCGTATATTTTCCCTCCTGCTGTCGTATCACCACCACATTTCGGTAGCTTGCCGTTGTAGAATTCACACCTCCTGCCCTCATGATGGCCTCGAGCACAGTAAGCTGAGTGAGGATCGGTATCTCGCCCGGGCTGTTCACCTCTCCGCCCACATAGACCTGGCGACTCCCATACGATTCAACAAAGACGGCAACATCCAGCTGTGAGAAATATTTTTTATAGCGGGAGAGGAGCTCCTTTGTGAGTTCCCCTGGAGTCTTGCCTTCCGCGGTTACCTCGCCGATGAGCTGAAGGACGATTTTTCCGTCTGGTCTGATTATCTGAAGCTTGTTCAGCTCCGGAGTGTAGAAGAAACGGACCTCTATCGTGTCGCCAGCGCTCAGCTTTACCACTTTTTCCGTGCTCTGTCCGAAGGCAACAAGAGGGAAAAATATTAAAACAAGGAGGAATAATTTTTTCATGTTCTCACCTCAGCAAATGTGATGATTTATTATACTGTGTACTGTGAAAAAAGCAAAAACACAAAAATGTCTCTTGTCTAGAAACTTCAAAGTTGAAAAAAACTTGATTTTAAAATTACAAATTATTATCTTTCATTCGAAATAAATCCTAAATTTAATTAATGAAGGAAGGGAGATAAAATGGCAAAACAACTTTTATACGACGAAGAGGCGCGGAGATCCCTTCTAAAAGGGGTCGACCAGCTCGCGAATGCAGTCAAGGTGACACTGGGTCCAAAGGGGAGAAATGTTGTACTGGACAAGAAGTTCGGAGCTCCCACTGTAACGAATGATGGTGTGACGATTGCAAAGGAAATCGAGCTCGAGGAACCGTTCGAAAACATGGGCGCTCAACTCGTGAAGGAAGTTGCAACCAAGACCAACGATGTCGCTGGTGATGGTACAACAACTGCTACGCTGCTCGCACAGCGTATAATAAAAGAAGGGTTGAAGAATGTAACTTCTGGCGCAAACCCCATGGACATCAAGCGTGGTATCGAGAAAGCCGTCAAGGTCGCGGTAGACGAGATCAAAAAGCAGTCGAAGAAAATCGAGACCGCAGATGAGATCTCCCATATTGCCGCTATCTCGGCAAACAACGATATGGAGATCGGAAAGCTCATCGCCGATGCCATGGACAAGGTAGGAAAAGATGGCGTGATCACCGTTGAAGAAGCGAAGTCAATGGAGACGAACCTTGAAGTGGTTGAGGGCATGCAGTTCGACAGGGGGTATTTGTCTCCCTACTTCGTCACCAACGCAGAGAACATGACCGCTGCCATCGAAGATGCGGTGGCTCTCATTCACGACAAGAAGATAAGCGCGATGAAAGACCTTCTTCCTGTTCTGGAAAAGGTAGCGCAGATGGGCAGGCCACTTCTGATAATCGCGGAGGATGTTGAGGGGGAAGCCCTGGCAACCCTGGTGGTGAACAAGATCAGGGGAACGCTCAGTGTTGTTGCCGTAAAAGCTCCCGGTTTCGGTGATAGAAGAAAGGCAATGCTTGAGGATATCGCCATACTGACAGGCGGACGGGTCATTTCTGAAGAAATGGGAATGAAACTCGAAAACACCACGATCAAAGACCTCGGTAGGGCAAAGCGAATCACCGTGGACAAGGAGAATACGACAATTGTCGAAGGCGCGGGTGAGACGAGCGCGATAAAGGGAAGGATCAACCAGATCAAGAAGCAGATCGAGGATACCACATCCGACTACGACAGGGAGAAGCTTCAGGAGAGGCTCGCGAAGCTCGCAGGTGGAGTTGCGGTGATCAACGTTGGCGCTGCAACCGAGGTTGAGCTGAAAGAGAAGAAGCACAGGGTAGAGGATGCACTCTCGGCAACAAGAGCAGCCGTTGAGGAAGGTATTGTGCCAGGTGGAGGGATCACTCTCCTGCGTGCCATTACTGCAGTAAACAAGATCGATCTGAAAGGCGATGAAAGAATTGGAAAAGTAATTATCCTCAAAGCACTGGAGGAGCCGCTCAGGCAGATCGCAACCAATGCAGGTGTCGACGGATCAGTCATCGTGGAAAAGGCAAAGGGTGAAAAGGGAGCGAGTGGTTTCGATGCCCAGGAGCTCACATGGGTCGATATGTTCAAAGCCGGAATCATCGACCCTGCGAAGGTGGTGCGCTCTGAGCTTCAGAACGCTGCGTCGGTTGCAGCGCTTCTCCTCACCACTGAGACCATTGTGACAGAGATCCCAGAAAAGGAGAAGCCAGCACCTCCAATGCCGCCAGGCGGAGGAATGTATTAAAAACTATATTTATTGAAGATATTGAAGATGATAGAAAAACCGGTCTCCTTGAGACCGGTTTTTTTTTGAGCAGTGTGATCCCGTGCAGGTTGGATTGACATTTGCGATTTCCTGGACTAAGCTTTATAGAGACGGAGCGTGTCCATGGAAAAGAACCAAAAGAAGCAGAGGGCGATTGAAGAGCAGGCAATGGACATACTAAAGAACGCACAGCTCCCCACCGCTGAAGATGTTGGAATGGATGCAGAGCTTTTGAGACAGCTCGAAGAGGCTGATTTTTCGGAGCTCGAGCGTATGGAACAGGAGCTTGGAATACATGAGCTGGGAGCCGGAGAGAATCTCCCTGCAGAAAGATCTGTTTCTGGGAAAGCTGCTTCAGCGAATGAAGCTTTAGAAACTGATTCCCAGGTGTTGATCGATACCGATGTTGTTCCCAAGGAAATGATAGAGAAAGTAAATGGAACATTTGAAATACACGTTTCAGAAGATGGGATGAAGGCTACACTCGATCTTTTTCCTCCGAAAGGTGGGGGTGAACCTGTGACCTTCGCACAGGTCAAAAACAGGCTGGTTGCAATGAAGATCGTCCATGGGGTAAACGAGGAGCTTGTGAAAAGAATCATCGACACTGTGGCAAAGGGGCAAGAGGAGAAAAGGGATGTCGAAATTGCACAGGGGACACCACCAGAGGATGGAACCGACGGATCCATGGAGTTTGTTTTCGGTAAAGATCCGTCAATCCTGAGAAAAGACAATGAGGAGCAGTTGAAATAAGGGGAAGGACAGAAGTACGATGGGCCTATTGAAGCTGAGATCCCGAGCAGATGCGGTAAGAAAGGAAAAAATAAATAAATCCGGGCCCTCCGAGCCATCGAAAAAGCGTGAGGAGCATCCCGAGGAATTGAGGACGCTCGTAGGAAAGGGGTATGCACGGAAGGGTGATCTGATCGCAAAGATCACTCACGGGGTGGCAAGCAGGGACGGGAAGAACCTGTTTGGTGAAATCATTCCTGCGAAAAAGGTGTACGAACCGAAGCTCGTGGCAGGCAGCCATGTAAAGACAGAGCAGGGTACACACTACTACATGGGCTGTGACGGTCTTGTTGAAGTATTCAGGGATGCAAAGGGTATACACTATATAAGCGGGCGTGTGTACAGGTTCGGTAGTTTCACAATTTCTATTTCCGAGGATGAAATGGAGGCGTATCTCACGGTGATCCCGCCGATGGGCGGCGCCGAACCCGTGAAATTTGAAGACCTGCTCACTGAATGCAAAAAGCAGGGGATCGTATTCGGGCTGAACAGGGATGCGGCCCGTACCGCTGTCGAGAGAGCAGCGGCGGACAAATCCGAGGAAAAGGATGTACTTATTGCGCGGGGAGATGTTCCTGTTGATGGCAGGGAGGGGGAGCTGGAATTCAAGGTACAACTCGCATCCGGAACGCCTTTCAAGCTCCTGGAGGATGGATCGGTCGATTTCAAAGAGCAGGACCGTATTACGAACGTTGATGAGGGACAGCTCGTCGTGGTGGTGAAAAAGGCACAGGCCGGAATAAAGGACGGTCACACGGTAAGAGGTTCAATTGTCAAATCCAAGAAGGGGAAAGAAATAGAGATCGAAGCAGGCAGCAATATATCAATGGAGTACAGGGGAGATGAGATACATTACTGCTCCAAGATCGGGGGGCAGTTGATCTTTAAAGGAAAGACCATCTCTGTGGAACCGCTTTTGAAAATCGAAGGCGACGTAGGACCTGCAACGGGGAATGTAGAGTTCGACGGGAATGTGGTGGTAAAGGGAAATGTCCGTGATAACTATCGTGTGGTGGCCAAGAAGAGCATTACCATCGATGGGAATGTGGGGAGTTGTGTGGTGAAAACCGGTGAAAACCTGATTGTTCGGAACGGAGTTGTGGGGAAGAACAAGGCGTACCTGTTCGCCAGGGGAGACATACGAGTCAAGTTTGCAGAGAACGCAAATCTTGCAGCATATGGCAGCATTTACATACAGAGGGCTGCTCTGAACTGCCGGATCACTGCAGGGGAGAAGGTGATTTCAAAGACGGAGAAGGGGCAAATCATAGGCGGTGATATCAGGGCGAAAAAAGGCGTAGAAGTGAAGATTCTTGGAAACGAATCAGAGCATAAAATGGATGTCAGTGTGGGATATGATTTTTTTGCAGTCGGTAAGCTCTCCGAAATACGGAACACGAAAAAGAAGTATGAATCTGAAATGAACAAGATGATTCTCATACTCGAGAAGCTGAATAAGATACACCAGACTCCTGAGGAACTCCCGGAGAAGCTCAGAAAAGTATATATTGAAGCGCGGAAAAAGAAAACGCTCCTTGGCGTTGCCATTCAAAACCTTGTGAAAAAGGAACAGGAGACAGAATCAAAGCTCGAAGAGAGCTGGGATGCAGAGGTGCACGTGCACGAATCTCTCTTCAGGGGTGTCCGCATCTATTTCGGAGAACAATTCTACGAACCGGAAGTGACAAAAACGAAAGTGAGGATTTATAACGACAAGAATTATGAAAAAATAAGGTACGAAAAACTCATTTTGCGTTGAGTTTCTGTCTCTTTCTCTCAAGGGTGTCCATTTTTTTGTAGAAATCTACCTGCTTTTTCAGCTCCTCCAGATCTGTTACAGTGATTTTGTTGTCCTCGAGCCTGAACTTTTTGTTTTCCAACAGCTTTTGAATGAGGAGATTTCCCTTGTCCGCGGGGAAGCCAACCATTTTTATGAGCTCATCAGGACCAAAATCGAACGTATAGGTCGAGTTGTGGACTATCGGAATCCTGTGCTCTTCAACGACGGTGAGCAGTATGTCGTACATCCGCCCCAGGGGATCGGAGATCAGTATGTTCGCGAGCTGTCGGTAGGCTTTCCAGATTCTCTCTGAAAGCAGGGTGATGAGCTTGGTACCGAGCTGCGGATTTTGACGGACCATTATTTCGAAATTGTTCTTGCTTACCGAAAGCAGCTCCCCATCACCGAAGGCGATTGCGGTAGCATTGCGGGGTTTGTTCTCGAGGATCGCCATTTCTCCGAATATATCTCCAGGTTTGAGAACTGCGAGGAGCACCTCGTTGTTGTTCACGATCTTGGTGATCTTTATCCGGCCTCGCTGGATGATGTACAGCTCGTCACCCGGCTCGTGCTCCGAAAAGACAATATCGTTGTCCTTGTACTGCCTGTTGAACCCCTGCTGAGGTTTTGAAAACAGGTCCTCCTTTATGTGCGGTTGTATCTTTACCAGGAACTGTTTTGCTTGCTGTACATTCTCATCGTTCGGACAGTACTGCAGGTATCTTTTCAGCGCGTAGAAGGAATGGTTAAGCTGTTTTTTCTTGAGATAGTAGTCGCCGATGTTGAAGAGGTATTTTGGATTTTCCTCCACGTTTCCCTTGAATGAAAGCCGGGTAATTGCAGAATCGAAATAGCGCAGCTTATGGCTGAAGGAGGTGATGATCTTCATCGCTACGGGTGAATGTTTCTGTATCAGGAGGCCGAACTGGTCCCGGTAGACGCAGATGACGACAATATCGTTCAGGGCTTTCGCCGTTTCTATGCTCGAGTGATTGCTCATGCAGGAGACAACTCCAAAGAAGTCACCGGGATAGAGTATGTTTCCTGTATCCTCTTCGATAATCTCGGCTTCTTTGGAAATCTGTACCCTGCCCTCCTTTAGAATATAGAATCTGTCTGCATCCTGCTTTCCTTCTACGTTCACGTAGGTGTTCTTCTTGAATCGCAACAGGGAAAGCTGAACCTGATTTGGATTTGACATCTATTGTTCCTCTGAACTTATCAGAATAGTATATGTTCAGATGTTTGTCAACTAAAAGTACCTACGTGCGCGCTCACTCCATTCGGCGATCGAGAAGAATCTCTCTCTCTCCCCGTATCTCGCTTTCGTAATTAAGTATACAACTATATAAATATATTTTCAACGAATTGCAATTGATTTTCAACCCTGGTTCAACCCTGTGAATTGCCTTGACCCTGACAATTTTTTCAATTACATTGTAGTCAATTTTCCAGTGCCTTTTTTCCATGGATACCCTTGTTCTCGCTTCGACGTCTCCTCGAAGGAGAGAGATACTCGATACGCTGAAAATACCCTATATTGTATTTTCGGAGTCTGTTGAGGAGAACATTAAGAAAGAGGACAACCGGCATATCATACCTTCGGTAATAAATCTCTCGAAAAAGAAGGTATTGGCTGCCGCACAGAATTTCTCAAACGGGCTCGTCGTCGGCGTCGACACCGTCGTATACTTTCAGAGACGGGTGCTTGGAAAACCGGAGAACGAAGAGCAGGCGTGGAAATTTCTCAGGATGTTGAGAGGAAACAGGCACTCGGTTATCTCAGGCATTACCGTCAGGAACATCGCTGAAGAGAGAAACTTGTCATCCTGTTCGGTAACGGACGTGTATTTTCAGAGTATAAGCGACTCACAGGTGAGGAAGTATATCGAGCAGGGTGAGTGGGCCGGAAAAGCTGGAGGGTATGGAATCCAGGGACAGGCAGCTTTGTTCGTGGATAAGATTCATGGCTCCTTTTTCAATGTGGTCGGTCTTCCTGTGGAAGAACTGTTCAGACTGCTCAGCCGCTTCAATTACTTCGAGAGTCAAGGCCTGTATCGGCCCATCAAAATAATGTAGTTTGATCTTCCGGCAGCTGATGGTGACTGGCTGTACGAGAAAGGGTACTCCAGAGACATCGGGAGTACGGGGTACATACCGACCGTTCATTTCCGGGAGACCTTACGATATACAACTCATTCTACAAGGGGGTTATAAATTGGGAATCGTTACCATGAAGGAGCTCCTGGAAGCGGGAGTGCATTTTGGCCATCAGACACGAAGATGGGATCCCAGAATGAAATCTTATATTTTTACCGAGAGGAACGGGATCCACATCATCGACCTGCAAAGAACCATTGCCCAGCTGAAAATAACCTACAACGCGATCAAGGAAGCAGCAAAACAGGGAGGTGTCGTCCTCTTTGTGGGCACAAAGAGACAGGCCCAGCAAGCCATCATCGAGGAAGCGACCAGATGCGGTATGCCCTATGTAGCGAACAGATGGCTCGGCGGCATGATAACAAATTTCGCTACTATAAAAAACAACATCAACCACCTGAAGCGGATAGAGCGCATGGAGGTGGACGGTTCCTTTGATTACATGACGAAGAAGGAAGTAATCAATCTACGGAGAGAGAAGGACAAGCTTCTGAAAAATATCGGCGGTATCAAGGATATGGATGTGCTCCCGGATATGATATTCATCATCGATCCGAAGAAGGAGGCAATCGCGATTGCAGAGGCCATTCGGGCCAGGATACCGATCGTGGCGATCGTGGACACCAACTGCAACCCTGAGGGAATCGACTATCCGATTCCCGGGAATGATGATGCGATTCGAGCAATAAACCTCTTTGCGTCCATTGTCTCATCAGCCGTGATTGAAGGGCAGAACGAAGCCGGAAGGTTCGAGATCACCGAAGAGACAAAGATCATGTCTCTTGTCGAGGAAGAAAAGAAAGCAGAGGCAATCGAGTCAGAGGCGATCGATGAGGAAGGGTACCTTTCCGACGAAAATGTATCGACTGAAATAGAGGAAAAGGAAAAAGAACTACCTGCACCTTCCGAGCAGGAAGTCACCGGTGCTGAAGAGCAGGAGACTCAGCCTGTAACGGAAACGGTTGAGACGGAAGAAGAAAAGATAAGCGAGGAATAATTACATTTACGAAACGGAGGTAACACGTGGCAGTCAACGCACAGGATGTCAAGACTCTCCGGGAAAAAACCGGTGCTGGAATCATGGACTGCAAGCAGGCCCTCTCCACGAGCGGCGGTGATATGAACAAGGCGATCAAGATCCTGAGGGAAAAGGGGCTCGCGGAAGCCAAAAAGAGAAGTGGAAGAGAAGCGCGGGAGGGTCTCGTTACGATCCTTTTCAGCGATGATGGAAGCACTGCAACTATGGTCGAAGTGAATTGTGAGACAGATTTTGTTTCCAGAACGGATCAGTACAGGGATTTTGTCCAAAACCTCGCACGGAGGATACTGGATAGTGGTGTTGAGGGAGTGCAGAGCATCCCGGATGAAATCAGCACCATGGTAAAGGAGGCAATTGCCACCTTCGGTGAAAACATCGTGCTTCGCAAGATCGCTCGAATGAAGAAAACCGACGAGAAGAGGAGTGTATTTCAATCCTACATCCACCTCGATGGAAAGGTGGGCGTTATTGTCGAGTTTCTGATCGGCGATTCGAGCAAAAAGGAAAACGAAGAGTTTCTCGAGTTTATAAAGAACATCGCATTGCAGGTGGCGTCGATGGGACCTGCGGGTGTTTCAAGAGATGAGCTGCCGAAGGAGATCGTGGAAGAGCAGAGAGAAATCTTCACCATACAGGCACGGGAAAGCGGGAAACCGGAAAACATTCTCGATAAGATTGTGAAGGGAAGGATGGAGAAGTTCTTCGCAGAGACCAGCCTCCTGGAGCAGAAATACGTAAAGAACAACGACCTTACCTGTGACGCGTATCGCGCTGAAACCCAGAAGAAGATCGGCACTGATATCGAGATAAAGAGGCTTGCGAGGTTCAAGCTTGGCGAAGAGTGAGAAACCCACCAAAAAACAGGTTCTGTTTAAAAGGGTCCTGCTCAAGGTAAGCGGAGAGGCAATCCAGGGACAAGGTTCGTCATTCAGTCTGGAAACAGTGGACCGGATTGTTCTTGAAATCGAGCAGGTACAGAAGATGGGTGTCGAGATTGGGCTGGTCATCGGGGGAGGAAACATCGTCAGAGGGGAGAAACTTGCCCAAAAGGGCATGAATCGCATCAGTTCCGACTCCATGGGAATGCTTGCCACCGTAATCAATGGGGCACTCTTCGAGAGTGCCTTTGCTCTGAAGGGTGTTCCCGCCATACTCTACTCGGCAATCCCAGCGGGTACGGTTGCTCAGGGCATGAATCCGACACATATCGAGCGCTCTCTGAAAGAGAAATATGTGGTCATTTTTTCAGGGGGGACGGGAAATCCCTATTTTACCACGGATTCTGCAGCAGCGCTGAGGGCCTGTGAGATTGGTGCACAGGCGCTGCTCAAGGCAACGAAAGTCGATGGTGTGTATGATCGGGACCCCGCACTTTTTCCGGGCGCCCGGTTTTTCCCCACGCTTTGCTATGAGGAGGTGCTGAAAAAGGGTTTGAAAGTGATGGATATGACGGCAGTGTCAATGTGCAGGGAAAACGGGATTCCGATAATCGTATTCAATTTGCTCGAACGGGGCAACCTCATAAAGCTAATCTCAGGAGAAAAGGTCGGGACAATTATAAAGGAGTGAGCCATGCATGAGGAAATTAAAAAAAAGCTTCATCAGAGAATGGACAAGACCATAGAGAGCCTTCATGAGGAGTTCAAGAAGATTCGTTCCGGACGTGCAAATGCTTCGCTTGTGGAGGGACTCATGGTTGAGTATTACGGGAATCGGCTCCCGCTGATACAGCTGGCCAGCATTTCTGTGCCGGAGCCGCGTCTCATCGTGGTCCAGCCCTGGGACAAGGGAGCCCTTTCAGAAATAGAAAAGGCGTTCCATAAGTCTGATCTTGCATTGAATCCGAACAACGACGGAAAGGTGATCAGAGTCTCGATACCGCCGCTGACCGAGGAAAGGCGTAAGGAGCTGGTGAAGATCGCAAAGGGAAAGGCGGAGGACGCACGAATTGCCATACGGAATATCAGGCGGGACGGGAACGAAGATGCGAAGACTGCAGAAAAGAACCAGCACATCAGTGAAGACGAAACAAAGAAAGTCGTCGATCAGATTCAGGATATCACAAATGAATATGTAGAAAAGATCAACAAGCTGCTGGAAGCCAAAGAAGCGGAAATAATGGAAGTCTGAATGCATACACCCTCGATCCCACGGCACGTTGCAATCATCATGGATGGAAATGGCAGGTGGGCTGAGCAGAGGGGGCTCTCCCGTACTGAAGGGCACAGGGCGGGAGCTTCACGGGTCAGAGAAATCGCTGAAAAGTGTCTCGAATTAGGTGTTGAACGGCTCACCATTTATGCCTTTTCAAAGGAGAACTGGAAGAGACCGAAGAAAGAAGTGAGCTCAATCATGCATATGGCTGAAATTTTCTTCGCATCCGATTTCATGGGGCTCGTAAAAAAGGGTGTATATTTTGTTCACCTGGGTGACAGGGAAGGGCTTCCTCGCTTTGTGATTAAAATCCTCGACAGCATTCAGAAGCGTAATCCAACCGTTCGCAACATGTATCTGAACATCGCATTCAACTACAGCGGGAGAAGCGAAATAGTGAAAGTATGCAGGGAGCTCATGCTAAAGGCTCAGAAAGGTGAGATCGTACCAGAAGACATCACGGAATCAGATATCGAGGAACGACTATACACGACTCACATGCCGGATCCGGACCTTCTGATTCGAACTGGAGGGGAACTGAGAGTTAGCAACTTCCTGCTCTGGCAGATTGCCTATTCAGAAATCTGGGTTACGGATGTGCTCTGGCCCGATTTCAGTGCAGGTCATTTTGAACAGGCGATCGAAGAATATTTGAAACGCAGCAGACGTTTCGGCAGCGTGTAAGCCTTCCATGAAAAAGAGAATAATCGTATCCGCCATCTTTATTCCAGTGATTGCCCTCCTCATCTATACACGATTTTTACACTTTCTTCCTCTTTTTCTTTTCGTGCTGGTGGTCTCATCTCTTGGGGCAATGGAGCTTGATTATATGCTGCGGGCCATATACCAGGAGAAGAAGCGGTCCTTTCTGTGGGAGTTGGCATACAATCTGTGCGGGACCGGGCTGATACTGTTTTTTTACATAAAAATCTTTTTTCACGTGAAAGAGGTTTATATTTTATATATATCTGCAGCAGTGATTGCGGTTTTGGGTGCATTGTCAGCCTTGCGAAGGTTCGGTTTTTTCATCATGCTTGGAGCCTTTGCATACAGCTACGTCTGTCCGCTCATGCTGTACCTGCTGAGGACGGAGGAGTCGGGTGCGCTTTTGCTCATTTCGCTGTTCCTGCTTGCCTGGTTCAATGACGCCTCGGCATATTTTATCGGATCCGCGATCGGGAGAACGAAGGGTATAGTAAAAATCAGCCCGAACAAGAGCCTGGAGGGATACATCGGCTCCTTTGTGCTGACGGTCGGGCTGGGCGCTCTATTGCGGCCACTCTTTGGATTGCGATTCCCGCTTTCGGAGCTTGAGACAGTTATTGTAGCTCTTGCGGTGGCGGTGCTCGCTCCGAGCGGTGACCTGCTGGAGTCACTGATAAAAAGGAAGGCAGGCGTGAAAGATTCTTCCAAACTCCTGCCTGGACTCGGGGGTGTGCTCGACGTTTTCGATAGCATCTTCCTGAGCATACCGGGCTATTACTTGCTGGTAACACTTTTTCTTAATGTACAGGTGGCTTAATGGGAACAACGATACTCCTCGGTATAATATCGATCGGAATCCTGATCTTCGTCCATGAGCTCGGTCACTTTCTCAGTGCCCGTGCTTCCGGGATAAAGGTGGAAGTCTTCTCCATAGGCTGGGGGAAGGGCTTACTCTCCTTCAGATGGAGAGAGACAAAAATTCAAATCGGCTGGATACCTTTTGGAGGATACTGTAAGCTCGCAGGCGACTCTCCAAGGGACGATCTGAAGGACACACCATACGAGTACTACTCGAGCTCTCCCTACAAGCGGATTCTCGTTGCGCTCGGGGGTCCCGCATTCAATTACCTGCTTTCAATCCTGCTTTTCACTCTGATCATCATGATCGGTTATGTGATACAGACCTACCCGAACAGGATTATACTGGCGAGAGGGACCGATCTTGCTGCACAAAGCGGGCAGACACCTGCACAGGAGGCAGGCCTCGAAGACGGTGACCTCATTGTTGAGATGAACGGCACGCCCGTGCAGACATGGGACGACATCACGGAACACATCGTGCGAAACGCGCTCAAACCTGTCGAGCTCACGATTCTCAGAGACGGCCGTACACTGAGGACCACGGTTGTTCCAGAGCTCGATGAAGAAACTGGGAGAGGGTTGATCGGGATACAGCCCTGGGTCGAGCCGGTGGTGGGGAGAGTACTCCCTGGAGAACCTGCAGCCCTGGCAGGTTTCAAACCGGGGGACAGGATACTATCCGTAACTGGAGAATCGATCCCGCACTATGTGGCGTTTTATAGGGCGATAGAGGGGAAAAGCGGAAAAGCCGTTCCAGTGGTTGTCCAAAGGGACGGAGTAGAGCTCACCCTTACGCTCTATCCCGAGCTTGTAGACGGATATGAATCCGCAGGTCTGGTGTTCCAGCAGATAACCTTCGAATCGGAACGATACCCTCTCCATATTGCTTTTGCCAGGGGGTTTTTGAAATCTACGGAAGCGGTGAGGGACACCGTGCGTGGCATCTACCTTGTCTTCAGCGGCAAGATACAGGCACGAAAGGCGGTTGCCGGGCCTGCCAGGCTCATTTATCTTTCAGGAGTCATCGCAAAGGAGGGGTTTGTCTATTTTCTCCAGGTGATGAGCTATATATCGATTGCATTTTTCATAATGAACCTCATACCGTTTCCCGCGCTCGATGGCAGCCACATCGTCATTTCACTCTACGAAATTGTGGCTCGGAAAAAGCCAAATCTCGAGGTCGTGCATAGAATACAGACTTTCGGTTTTCTTTTTCTCATAATGGTGCTGATATTTGTGACTTTGAATGATATAAGCAGCTTTTTCGCGAAATAATAGAATAATAGGGAGGAATAGTTATTCATGCGTATCTACTATAAAATCCTTTTTTTCCTGCTCTGGTGTTTCGGGGCGCAACAGTTGCAGGCTGAGGACACCGGGCTGCCCTTCTCCCTTGGGGAGAAAATGAAATATTCGATTTATGCAGCGAAATGGAAGGTAGGGTATCAGACAATCGAGCTTCATTCAGTGAAGGAATGGAATGAAACGCCCGTGTACCTGCTTAAAGGTCTGTCCAGATCTTCACCTCTGCTCAGCATAT
>Ga0180437_10001865_pt1 | contig 35205 bp, 29 predicted proteins | sample SS_ome_4_FD_132410 | JGI IMG/M metagenome (GOLD analysis project Ga0180437, IMG submission 132410) | Hypersaline lake sediment archaeal communities from the Salton Sea, California, USA - SS_3_D_1 metaG | ecosystem: Environmental > Aquatic > Non-marine Saline and Alkaline > Hypersaline >... | reverse complement strand
CCACCGGCCAAGCCGTCGAGCGCAGACTTTTACTCCGTCCAATGTCAAGTACAAGGGTCAAGGAGACGCAAGAGACCGACCGGTGAACAATGAACGCATCGGCGAGGAGTCAACTAAATGCGGGACGGAGTGGGCGAGGTCCGCAGAACCACGCTTGACACTGGTACAACATTGATGTACATCTATGCAGAGGCGGGTTGGATAATGTGAACTGAAGTGAGCCGAAAGGAACCTGAGAAGATGACTCGTCGAGAACACCAACTGTCAAAACCGAATCTGATGTCGCGCAGGGATTTCCTACTGAAAACGGGTGTCGCAACAGCAAGCACCGCGGTACTCGGCACGGGCATTGCTCACGCCGCGATTCCCAAAGACAAGAAGATATCTCTCGGAGGGACCATCCCAACGAGAAAGTTCGGCAAAACCGGATACACGTTACCGGTCTTTGGCCACGGCGGGTCCGCGATGATCGAACAGTTCCGCAAAGACCTCAGCGTGACCCTGCCGTCTATGGAAGAACGGATTGCCATGGTTCGTCACGGTTACGACCAGGGTATCCGTTACTTCGACACCGCTCGTACATACGACGAAAGCGAATCGATCATGGGCGAAGCGCTCAAGGACGTGCGCGACGACCTATATCTCGCGACAAAGGTCGCTGCCGTCAGCCCAGCCGCCGTGCGAAAGAGCGTCGAGACGTCGCTCGAACAGCTCCAGACCAGCTACCTTGACTGCATACAGATACACAGCCCGATAATCCAGCGAGTCGGTTTCGACCGGGCCATGAAGATCCACGCCGAGCTCGTCAAGCTGCGCGACGAAGGTCTGTTCCGGTTCATCGGTCTGACCGGACACGGCGGGTTCGACACGGTGTACAAGATGATCTGCACCGGCGGGTTCGATCAGGTAATGCTGGCGTATGGTTACTTCAGGATGGGTTACAAGAGTATTCTCACGAATACGAGCGTCGAATTGCGCGAAATGTGCCTGCACAAAGCCCACGAGCTCAACATGGGCATTGTCGCGATGAAGGTCATGGGCGGGGCTATCTTCAGCCACAACTCCAAGAACCTCGTACCGGCGTTCGACGCCCAAGCGCTCAAACGGTTGCCGGGTGCGGCCATCCGATGGGTACTCAAGGATGAACGTATCTGTATGCTGAACATAGGTATATCAATGCCCATCGATATCGATCTCAACGTCGAGACATTCAAAGCCGACACAACACTAACCAGAGCCGACCGCCTACTTCTCGCAGATTATTCGAGCAAAGCTTACGAGAACGAGATGGTCAAGAACCTACCCGTCACCGTCACCTGACCCTCCGCACCATGTTCCCTCTCTCGCTGGGTGAGGGCCAGGCCGACTGTACCGTTTACTCGCCGTGGCGAGCCCAGGACACAGGTGACAGACAGAAATGTCTGTCCCACCGCCCCGAGACTTCATGGTCTCGCGAACCAAGAGAGCACGATTGTAGAGACGTCCCCGGCGGGGCGTCTCCGTTTCGCATACATCCACCCGCTTTTGGGAGGGCGAGGCTCCACAGGCGAGTAAACAGGAATGTCTGTCCCACCGGCCCTCACCCCAACCCTCTCCCAGAGGGCGAGGGGGTCATCATCCCCACACAAACCAGAGGAACACCGCGGCAGCCGCCGTCGCGGCTATCGTGAAGGGAAGGCCTAACTTGCCGAACTCGGAGAAGCTCACCGGCTGTCCGCGTCTGTCGAGCATACCTGCGACGACGATGTTGGCCGATGCGCCTATCGGCGTTATGTTACCGCCCACGCACGAGCCGATGAGCAGACCGAACAGCAGCAGGTAGAGCGGTGCGCCGGTGTTGGCAGCAACCTGTTGTACCAGCGGGATCGTGGCGACTAAGTAGGGAACATTGTCTATGAACGCTGAGAACACAACGGATAGCGTGACAATAATGCAGAAGCTGGCCAGGTACTGTGAGCCGACCGCTCCCGACACTGCTGTTGCAAGAGATGTCACCCATCCGGCGGACGTCAGGGATTCGACGATAATGAATACTCCCGCCAGGAAAAGCATCGTCTTCCAGTCGAGCCTTCTGAACAGGTCGAATGTGCCGCTCTTGAACCTCGCCCGATGCCACCCGAGGCCGACGACACCGTAGATCGCGCAGATGGTGCCGGCCGCCCACTTAAAGTCGGGATCAATAAACGATGAACCGGCCAGCGCGGCGATCAGCGTCACGAGCATCCACGTGGGTATCCAGGTGTTGACCTTCTCTTTCTGCTCGGCTTCCGCAGGTTCTCTGTATTGTCTGAAGAAGAGGTACAGCACTCCAAACGAGACGACCGCTCCAACCTGTACCGCGAAAAAGATCCCCGGTTTGCCCTGGAAAAAGAAGAAATCGTTGAAAGTCATGCGGGTAGCCCCGGCAAGTATCATGCTCGGCGGGTCGCCGATAAGTGTGGCGCTGCCCTGCAGGTTTGACGAGATAGCCAGCGCGACAAGAAACGGTACGGGCGATACCTTGAGCTTGTCCGCCATGGCCAGCGCTACCGGTGCCACGATAAGCACCGTCGCCACGTTCTCGACGAACGCGCTTAGAAATGAGGTGAAAATACAAACGAGCAGGATTGCGCCCGTTACGGTGCGGCATCGGCCGACCACCCGTTCGGCCACGTAGGCGGGCATTCTAGAGATTACCAGCAGTTCCGCTATCACCGCGCTGCCCCAGAAGATGCTGATGACGTTCCAGTTGATATACTCAAGGACCGCCTCGTACGGCGTAGCCACGCGCAGAATGATAAGCAGCGCGGCGGCTCCGCCGGCGATGAACGGACGCTTCTTCGGCACTACTATGAACAGAAGATACGCGATAGCGAAAATGCCGAGTGTGACGTATTTTGCGTACATTTGAACCTGAAGTTGCGAGCGCCCCAGGGCAATCGGACCATCTCTCCCCGATCGCCTCCACCTTCCCGATGCGACGTACCGCGTTACGAGCGGTACGAAGGCAGCAGGATTCTACCACCGACACGGCCTGTCGTCAAGGTCGGAAATGTTTCCCACTTCAGACAAAGGTGACCAAATCATTGTCTTTTCCAGACCGACTCGATTACAATGGCCATAGTGATGCTCTGGGGTGCACCCGAGTGCAGCCGGGGCAGGAGAAACGCGCGTCAAATCTCAGTCGCGCTCTTCAGAACATGTTGTCGATGGCGTTCTGCGAAGCGAAGGAGCACGTAATGGTCCGCATAACACGAAGAGATTTCTGTAGTTCTTTGGCGGCGGGAGCTGCGGGTGTTGCGGCGGGAGCTGCGCAGGTTTTCGGTCAACAAGTACAGGATGACGGGAGCAACCTGCCAAGACCGACCCCACAGCAGCTCGCATGGCAGGACATGGAACTGGGACTCTTCATCCACTTCGGCATGGCAACGTTCACCGGCGAGTTCAAGCCCCGGACCCCTGCGGACCCGAACCTCTACCACCCGGTCAAGCTCGATACCGACCAATGGCTCGAGGCGGCCGAGTCAATGGGCGCAAAGTACGCCGTGTTTGTCGCCAAACACTGTACAGGGTTCCTCCAGTGGCAGAGCGATGCTTATCCTTACGGGCTCAGGCAGACCGTGTGGCGCGACGGCAAAGCCGACGTTGTCAGAGACTTCGTTGCTTCGTGCGATAAGTACGGCATCAAACCCGGGTTGTACGCAAGCGTCAGCAGCACCGCGTACTGGACAGTCGATAATCCGGGGCTCGTGAACTGGGGACGGGGCGGCGATCCCAAAAAGCAGGCGGAGTACGCCAAAGCGTGCGAAACCATGCTCACAGAACTCTGGTCGAACTACGGTGAGTTGACCGAGATCTGGTTCGATGGCGGCGCCCTTGCGCCAGAAAGGGGCGGACCCGACATGGTGCCAATCCTCAGGAAACATCAACCCCGTGCGATCGTGTTCCAGGGCCCCGCCGCGTCGATCCGCTGGATCGGCAACGAAAACGGGGTGGCCGGCTACCCGTGCTGGGCAACTGCTTCGGACGTGGAAGACGTTAATGGTCCAGGCGATCCGGACGGGACACGGTGGCTGCCCGGAGAGTGTGACGTGCCGTTACCCGGACACGAATGGTTCTGGACGCCGGAACAGAACAAGAAGATCAACCCGCTGCGTCGCCTGATGAGTATGTATTACAGGTCTGTGGGACGCAACTGCAACCTGCTGCTGAACGCTACCCCGGACACGACCGGCCTGATCCCCGAAGCCAACATGAAACATTATGTGGCTTTCGGTGCCGAGATCCGTCGACGCTTCAGCAAACCGGTGGCCGAAACCAAAGGCGAAGGCAACGTCGTGGAACTCGCGCTCGAACGGCCGGCGAAAATCGACCATGTCATCATCATGGAAGATATCGCCCACGGCGAACGCGTTCGGGCGTACGAAATCGACGGATTGGTATCCCGCAACAAGTGGCAGAAACTGTGCGACGGAATATCTATCGGCCACAAACGGATCCAACAGTTTGACCCTATCCGCGTCGCCAAGATACGGTTTCGTGCAACGAAAACCGCCGCCGTACCCAAGATCCGTAGGCTCGCCGTCTTCAGCGTCGGGTAGGCTCACGCATGCGACGTTGAAAAGTGCTACACCCTTTGCACCCTTCTAACATGACTGATGGGTATTACGCTCTCTCAGTGGCGACGAATGTGCAACAGCATGCGCGTCAGCCAAACCGGGTTAACCGGAGAAACCAGACGGGCCGCCGCTCACCGCATTATCTTCCCTTGCACCGACCGTCAGAACACTATAACGATAATACAGAAGAGAGGGCCAGCCTAGACTCAGACTGACCCTCTCTATCTGAATACCCGCTCCCAACTCACGCATATCGGGAGTCGAGCAGCACGCCCACGGTTAGCTTGTCAGGTTGTAGATAGCATCCGAGAACGGGAAGTTGTCAGGATACTTGATGAACTCGACGTGGCCGTCCATGTACAGGACGTTACCCCCGGCGGGGACGTGGTTGAAGTCCTTCGCCTTTGCCGAGAACCCGTCAAACATCACCATGATCTCGCTTGCCGCCTTTGCTGAACCGGCAGGGTTGTTTATGTCGGTGATGAAGAACCGCTCGATACCCATGCGTAGCCTGTAAATTGTACTGTGCACATAATCGCCTGTAGGTGTCACGGGCAGATCGTTATCCCGCACAGAGCCGGGCGGACCTTCCTCGACCGGGTTCATGACTCCTTCTGCTATGCACGCGGCGAAGATCCCTCCGTACCAGGCCGTAAGCGCGTCGTCGCTGTCCAGCGCCCAACCGAAGTAGTGGTAGCTGTAACCGTCGAAAGCTTCCGGACAGTATCGCTCATCCCTGTCACGCCAGATTCCATAATTATCTTGGTCCGGTTCGGAGAGGCACTTTGAATTACCGTTGTAGAACGTGTTTATCCCGTCGCTATCCGATGGGCAGACGAATACTTTCGGATCGGCTATGTACTCGGGATACATCGCGAACCCATCAAACCACAGTGTGAACGCGCCGGTTACTGTGTTGTCTGGACCTCTGCCCACACGCGCCTGCACCCCCATCTGCGGGAACCGTCCGTTCCATTCGTTGGCGTACATGTTGAACGTAAGCCCCATCTGCTTGAGGTTGTTCGCGCATGTCGCGCGCCGCGCCGCCTCACGCGCACGGGCAAGCGCCGGCAGCAAGATCGCCGCTAGAATGCCGATGATCGCGATCACCACCAGCAACTCGATCAACGTAAACCCTTTTCGTTTTCTCATTGTCTCCCAGCTCCCCATTGTCTATCCGTCCCGCCCTCTCAGAGACACGGATCTTCCACAATCTTTCACTCGGCAACCGCTTTCATACCGTCTTCTAGCACATCACCTCCCCATGCTACTTATCTACTGTTACAGCCTCAAGCTATCAGACCACCAGACTCATTGACCAACCATCAACTCGCTCTGAGTTTGGCGTCGGTCATGTCTCTACACTCGCTACAAGACTCGCGGACGACCAAACGCGGCTCCAGAACTACATGAACCGGCGAGGCGTCTGCCTCGCCTCGTTCCCGCATAAGCACAATTTCCACGGCTCTCGCGCCCAGATCGAAACTGGGTTGAGCGACAGTGGTCAGCGGGGGCTCGCAGAATGATGCAAAAAACGTGTCGTCATGACCGACTACAGCCACATCATCCGGCACACGCAGATCGCGCTGCTTGAGGCGCGAGATGCAATCAACTGCAATAAGATCGTTGTAAGCGAAAACGGCTGTCACCGGCTCGTCGGCTCGCCACCACCGGTCCAGCCCTACATCCAACGGACAACCGCGCCAGTCGCACTCGAAGACAAGCTGCGGATCGTACTCAACACCGGCCTCCTCCAGCTCAAGCCGGTATCCCAAAAGCCGCTCCCGCGCGCAGGAGAGATGTTCCGGTCCCATGATGTGGGCGATTCGACGGTGCCCTTCACTCAACAGGTGCCGTGTTGCCAATCTTCCTGCAGCTACGTTATCGCTGATCACGTAGTCGCACCTCTCGTCATCCATGTGCCGGCTGACAAGCACGAACGGGACACGCTTGCTTCGCAACCATTGAATCGGCTCTGCGCTGGTCATCGTCGGACACAGTACAATGCCGTCCACGCCCTTGCTTAGAAGCAACGTGAGACATTCCATCTCGCGTTCGCCGTCCTCATCGCTGTTTGTCAGCAGCACTGAATGGTGCTGTGTTCGCGCGTAACTCTCGGCACCGCGCACGATCTGAGCGAAAAAGGGGTTCGAGTTGTCCGAGACCACGAGACCAATCACGCCGGTCCTGCGATTTGCCAGAGCGCGCGCCGGTCCGTGCGGTATGTACCCCATCTCCTCGACCGCTGCGCGAACCTTGGATCTTGTCTCTTCCGATATCCGTTCGCTGTCCGCCATGGCCAGCGAGACGGTGGCAATGGACACGTCCGCTTGTGCCGCTACATCATAGATGGTGACTCTCTTGGAGACTCCCCGATCCGGAGAGGTCTTGCCGCTAGTCTTGTCGCTGCGATGCCTGGCCATAAGTAAACCCCGACGAAAAGCGTCTTGTTTAAGCGCTTAAACTCAGTCTATCCCAAACCGCTGTGAAAGTCAAGCCCTTTCTCCCTTGTCACTCATACCGCCATAACAATAGTGCCTGCGTGACGGTAAAAGTGCCTTTGGGTATCTGGTCCGGCGGTGCAGATATCAATGGCGGGCAATGCCGGGAGAGCCGAGAGCTCAGCGCGGCAACCGTTTGCCGTAGGGGCCGTTCGAGAACGGCCCTGCTCCCGTGAGGTGTCCGGAAAAAACCATACGTTGACACTCGTCGGGTGCGTTGTTATAATGCCGGTGAGGGGCGACGTGGCCCCGGCAACTTCAACAACATATACTGAAAACAATGCGGCTCGTGCTAGACGGGGAGTTAGCGGTGCCCTGTAGCTCGCAATCCGCTTTAGCGAGGTCGAATACCCACACAGAGGTTCCTGCTTCTTCAGGTCAGGGACCGGGCACGTGGCGTTGAAGGTCGGGTCCTGCGCAACGTAGAGCTGCCGAACCCCGTCAGGTCCGGAAGGAAGCAGCGGTAGGTGGTTTCTGCGTGTGCCGCAGGTTCGCCTGGCAGGAGTTAACGACCCGGGAACCCGCTGGGGAAACGGTATCGAATGTGGGGCACGAGCCTTACTGCATCGGGAGTCCGTTGTGTCCGAGACTCGATTCGGGGGAGAGGTACGGTTCACATGTCCTACGTAGTTCTGGCACGAAAATGGCGTCCCCAGACGTTCGACGACGTCGTGGGACAGGAGCACATCACCACGACGCTGAAGAACGCTATCGAATCCGACCGGCTGGCGCACGCCTACCTTTTTGTCGGTCCGCGAGGAATAGGCAAAACGAGCACGGCGCGGATCCTGGCGAAAGCGCTCGCCTGTGAGAAGGGAACGGGTTCGGAACCGTGCAACGCGTGCACCGCCTGCACCGAGATAACCGCCGGGAACAGCATGGACGTCATCGAGATTGACGCCGCATCGAGCAGCCACGTCGAGGACGTGCGCGAGCTGCGCGACAACGTGCGGTTCGCTCCGGTGCGCAGCCGGTTCAAGATGTACATCATCGACGAGGTCCACATGTTGTCGGCGGCGGCGTTCAATGCGCTGCTGAAAACCCTGGAGGAACCGCCCGCCCATACCAAGTTCGTCCTGGCGACAACCGAGGTGCACAAGGTTCCGGCGACGATAATCTCGCGATGCCAGCGGTTTGACTTCCGGCGGATCTCCGGATCGGATATTCTCGACCGGCTGAAACGTATATGTGCCGACGAGAAGGTCGAATTTGAAGAGGACGCGCTGTTTGCCGTTTCGAAAAGCGTCGAAGGTAGTCTGAGAGATGCTGAGAGCATACTCGACCAGCTCATAACCTTCTGTGACTCGAAGATAACGTACAAGGACGTCGAAGCGGTGCTCGGTCTCGTAGATTGGCGCGTGTTCCACGAGCTTTGTTCGGCGCTGCGCGACGGCAATATAGGGCGTGAACTCGAGCTAGTTGACGAGATAGCCTCCGCCGGCAAAGACCTCGGTCAGTTCACCCGCGACCTCGTGAGCTATTTCCGGCATCTGCTTGTGTGCAGGGTGACGGGGTCGGACAAACTGATCTCGATGCCCGCGGACGAACGAGCCAGGCTGGCCGCTCTGGCCGAACGGTTCACCGTGTCGGAACTTCTCTCTCTGGTGGAAAACAGTGCCGCGGTAGCGCCGGGGTTTCGGGGTCAGTTCGGTGGGCGCGTGGCGCTCGAAGCATTCCTTATGAGCGCGACTAAGCTGGGGGCCGAAACCTCCGTGAATGCGATACTCGAGAAACTTGTCTCGTTGGAAGAACGACTTCGCGGCGAACCTTCCGGGATGGCCGAGGACGATACGAACGAGGATGTTCACCAGCCGGCGACCGAAAACCCGCAACGGGCCGCGCCGGCAGCGGATGCCCCTCTCGCCGGGCTCTGGAAAAGGCTGGTGGATGCGGTGGCACAGGAAAGTTATATGGTAAGCTCGTTTCTCGGGCACGCTCGACCGATTGGGGCCGAGGACAACAAGTTTGTCGTGGAATTCAGCCCGGATCAGGAGTTCTACGTTAAGAACGTCCACGAGCGCGCCGCGCGGGATCTGATCGAGAACAAAATACAGGAGGTGCTGGGAAAGAAGCTCCTCTTCCATGCTCAGTTGGCGCCGGACGGAGAGCCTGCGCCGTCCGCCGACGCCGCAGATGACCGCTTGGATGAGGTGGGAACCCAATCTGAGCCGCAGCCGCCGGAACGACTCGAGGAGGTTGTGAGCTCTCCGGAAGGTGACGAAACCACAGAGTCCGCGGCGGTTCAAGATGACGACAAGGTCAAGATGGTGCTTGAACTGTTCGACGGCGAGGTTGTGCGCGTGGAAAAACAACCTAAGACGAGGTGAAATCATGGCCAAAGGTCTCGGAAATCTTGTCAAACAGGCCCAGAAAGTCGCCGCTGAAATGGCCCGTGTCCAGGAAGAACTCGCCGGTAAGACAGTAGAAGCCTCGGCCGGCGGTGGGATGGTCACTGTAGTGGCTAACGGGCAGCAGGAAATTGTCTCGATGAAGCTTGAACCTGAGGTTGTTGACAAGGATGACGTGGAGATGCTCCAGGATCTGGTTCTTGCCGCAACCAACGAGGCGCTGAGAAAGTCGCGCGACATGGCGGCCGAGGAGATGAAAAAGGTCACCAGCGGTCTGCCTATAGCCGGCATGAAGATACCGGGGCTTAACATACCCGGGCTGACATAACTGACGTAGTGTGCGAGCGGTCGTTGCGCTTTCGTCGCGACGACCGGCACAACTATATAGACGGGGAAAATGAGGGAGTCGGGACGCGTTCCCTCCGGATGGAAGACAGATAACCTGCGTTGAGACCTTGAAGCTCGTTTTCTTTGGCACGCCAGATTTCGCCGTTCCGTCGCTGGAAACTCTCGTTCGGAGTCGCCACGAAGTCGCGGCAGTAGTGACCCAACCGGACAGGCCTAAAGGCAGAGGACGCAAAACCGTCGCTTCACCTGTAAAACGGCTTGCCGAAGAGCACAATCTGGTTGTCCTTCAACCGGAAAAGGCCAGTGCCCTCGATTCTGTTCAAAGACTGCAGACAATTGCGCCGGACCTGATGGTCGTGGTGGCATACGGCGAGATACTCAAGCCGCAACTCCTTGAGGTGCCCGAGCGCGGTGCGGTGAACCTTCACGCATCCCTTCTGCCGAGATACAGAGGAAGCTCGCCGATTCAGGCGGCGATACTCAACGGCGACGAGGTAACCGGTGTAACCACGATACTCATGGACGAGGGGATGGATACGGGGGATATTCTCGGTCAAGCGGAGGTGTCCGTAGACGAGGATGATACCGCCGGAACACTGCACGACAAGCTCGCGCGAGTCGGTGCGGAGGTACTGCTCGAGACAGTTGACCGAATTGAATCAGGAACCGCCGCGCCCGTGCCGCAGGATCACGGGCTCGCCACTTATACGAAGAAGCTCACGAAAGAGGACGGGATTATCGATTGGAACGCGACTACCGAGAGATTGCACAACTTCGTCCGCGCAATGAACCCGTGGCCTGTAGCGCACGTGCGAGACGGTGGGTTACGGATATGGACGACGAGTGTGCCTGGCGAAGAGAAGGAGCGGGCTGATCCCGGGACCGTGATCCAGGCGGATGAGAATGGGCTTCTGGTGACGACACTTGACGGTGCGATAAGGATCGAGCAACTCCAGGTTGCGGGGGGAAAACCTATGTCTGCCACGGAGTTTCTCAGGGGACATGGCCTGCAGGAGGGAGAACGATTTGACTAACGCGTTCGCCGGATTCCAACGGTGGCCGGAAATTGCTCGACAGACTAGAATAAGGTTTGCCTAGGAAAGCGCGATAGAGGGGAGGTTAAGAACATGATTTTTGTGAAAACGTTCAAGGGGTACGAGGATAAACCGCTCGTCATCGACGAGCGCGTGAATAACTGGATAAAGGACAAAGACATCGAGGTGGTCGATGTCAAAGCCGCGCTGAGCCACGAGCCCGGCGCGAAACATGGTTCTGGCGACCTCATTTACACGGTGATGTACAAGGCCGACGAGCCAATCCCTGAATGACGGGTGGGCGTTGGTTGAGACGCCGTCTCCGGTGCGGCCCGATTTTGACACAATTGTCGATGCATGATACAATCCTGCCGGACGGGGCGTAGCGCAGTTTGGCTAGCGCGCCTGCTTTGGGAGCAGGAGGTCGCGGGTTCAAATCCCGCCGCCCCGACCACCGCTTCACTTTTCGAGCACCGTCTACCCGCAATCTTGTCGGATGGACCCCCGAGCGACTTTTCTCGTTTGTAAGTGCTTGGTATCGATAATATTGTGGTCTGTGCGCTCCAAGCTACAATACGCCCTAAACTCTAGAGTTGGCGTCTTTCACATTAGGTAAGGCCAACAACCGGGAAATCCGGTTCTAGTCGTTGGTGGGTTCGAGGAGGATCTCGACCGCACGGGAATTGACCTGCCATCTCGCTTTTGATAGAATGTGAGAGCTAGCAGCGATTCGATAGCGCGTGCCGAAGACAGAACGGGAGGAGTAAGATGACAAGAGAAAGTGTAAGGCGACTTGCGCCGCTTTCTGACTGGCTGCTCTGGACCGCTAGAATTACCGCCTTTCCCATGGCAGAGGAAGAGGTCGACTTCACAAGCTGGTGGCTGGAGCTCACGGACACGCTTCCCGAGACCCAAGTAAGGAAGCCGGCCGAAGGCAAGTTCCGAGAGGAGGGGCCTTTTCAGGCTGGCAAATTGATCCTATCGGTCTCCCCGGGGAGAATTGACTTCGCGTTCGAACCATCCGAACACTCGTTCGCGGAGGAACATGGCGTCCCCTCCGTTGGACCCATTGAAGAGATCTTGCCTTCGTTCGTCCAGCTGGGGGAAACGTTGCTTCGGTTGGATTCTTTCCCTGGAGTGAACCGTCTTGCTTTTGCTCCATCGCTGTTACTTCCGGTGGAAGACCGCGTAACTGGCTATGCTCAACTCGACACCTTTCTCCCTTCCGTGCAACTGGATAGCGAGAATTCGAGAGATTTCATCTACCGGATCAACCGGCCGCGATCGTCGGCAACAGCCATTGAGGGATTGGCCGTAAACAGGGTCGCTACGTGGAGTGTTGCCGTCTTTCAGATGGCCTCGTTTGTAGCTCCCATCGCAGGGCCTGCTCGGAAGCCGGTCCTTGCAGAGCCAAGGTATGCTTGCCGCTTAGACCTGGATGTTAACACATGCGGAGAGTTCGAGCATATGTTACCAAGTGACAGGATCGTCGAAATACTGCTAGAGTTAGTAGAAACCGCTAAAGAAATCTGTGCACGAGGCGACATAGCATGATGCAAACTGAGCGGAATATGACGGCGCCGATTTACAGAGGTGACTCTGTGGGCGTCCCCATTCAGCAAATGCAGTTGGGGATGCGGAACATATACATCCAGAGCAGTAGTGTACATTCTCTCGCTGCTGGTGATGAGTGGCTAGTGTCCACAACGGCACTTCTGCAAGCTTCTGAGGCGATCCCTATTCTCCAGACCGCATACGACTCCGGCGTGACCTCCGAGTCCGGTATAATCCCCGGAGGGGAATTCGAAAGAGGCCGTGAGCACAAGGTCGACGTGACTGATGACGGCGCGGACGTCCATGTCGTAAGCTCGGAGCAGCTGCGTTTGGACATAGGGCATATCTTCGCAGCGGCTGCGGAAGAGGAGTTCGAGGACGGCATGGACAACGAATTCACCCGGGCCCTTCTGCGCACCGTCAGACAGCATGGAAACATAGCTGTCAACGAGCTCGAACATGTGATCCTCAACGAGCAAGTCTCGTCCGAGTGCGCCGGCGAAGCCCTAAAGTGGCTGGGCGATATGGAACATGAACCGACTCGCCTTTATCGGCGGTGGCTGCTTGAGAAGGCGCTTGTCGAATGTCCCTCCATGATTGCCCGCGACGGAGCTAACGTGGGCCTTGCGCTGATGGATGACCCGCACGCTATTCCCTTCCTGAAGAAGGCCATCGAGGCCTCGACTTCTCCGCTCTTCAGCGAGATGCTTCTTCAGACGCTGCATCAACTCGAGGAGACACGGAATGCCACAGCTTCTCCGGATGATATCGTGTGTTAGGTGGAATGACGATTCACTGGACTGGCTGCCTGAAGGCGATGTGCCCGGCGACGCTCTGCGAGACCTTCAAACAATGGAAAGCAAGCTCTCCTTTTGGCTTGTTCTCCCGAACGACGCAAATCTCTCAAGGCTTGTCGCGGCGCTAGCTGTCAGTAGGAAGAAGCTCGACAAGTTCGACTATGCCCTTCTCGACAGCGAAGACCTTCCTGACATTGGTGTGGAGCTTGAACAGACGCCCGGCCAATGTTTCGACCAAGAGCTTGCCCAGGACTTCCACTACGAAGTCACGAATGTCTCTGGTTCAAGAGTGTCGGCTTTGGCTAAGGCAATTCGGAGGCATAATCGCCTCGAAAGGCTCCTCCCCAAGAAGGTGGCCGTGTTCATCGCAGAAGCAGTCAAAGAGAAATGGATCGATCCGAGGCATCTCCCGCCAGAAGTGGCTGAGAAAGTCCAGAAGTGGCTAAGAAAGTGGAAGTGAACCGCAAGGTTCAGGCTCTCTTCCCTGGCTTTCAATTCCTAAGATACGAATAGGGGGACACCCTCCTTCTTTCCTCTACGGATTGCAGAACGCCCGGACAAACATCGCATCCAGAAGGGCACATTAAGGAGGATCCAAACTGCCAGGTCGCGGGTTCAAATCCCGCCGCCCGGACCATAACTCAGTTCCAGGCAGCAACGTAGAGCAACGTCAGCTATGTTGCCGCGTCGGCTAATAGTCTGCCGAGGTTCGCCAGCCTCGTTCTTGCCTCGTCGTCAGGGGTATTCTTCACAAGAACCGGCTCTCCCACGACCTTGAACTTGAACGTGGCGCAAATGCTTTTGACGCTGTCCACTGCCCGTCCGCCGCCACCATGTGTGACGAAGATCCCGCATGGTTTGTCCGTGACGCTTCCCTGGGTGGGATAGAAAGTCCGGTCGAAGAAATCCTTCAGACCGCCCGCCATGTAACTGAAGTAATCAGGTGTTCCCACAGCGACCGCGTCGCACGAAAGCAGATCATCTGTGTTCGCCTGCAGCGCCTCCTTGACAACGACCTGCGTGTTCGGGCAAGCTCTGGCGCCTTCGGCCAAAACCTCAGCGGCTGCCTTAGTGTTACCACCCTGAGAGTGAAATACTACTAGAACTGTTCCCATTCCGGCACCTCCTCTTTCCACAAAACTCCCTGCGTACGCTGCCGATACCACATTATCAGTTTCAACCCTGTTCGTGTCAAGGACTGGTATCGGCCGGAACGGTTCGTTTCATGTCTTGCAGTCTATTTGCTGCGTGAGGCTCGGCACATCGCGCGGATTTTTGGCGAGCGCTCTTGACAAGGGTTGCCTAAAACCGTATAAAGTGTTCCGCAGGCGCACGATGAGCTTTGTCAGCGCTGATGCCGTGTGCAAACACGGCATGCGCCAACTCTACTCGAACTACAACATTCCTGGAGCAGCGCACCATGACTGGAACAGAGAGAATCGGCGAGCTTCGCAAACGGCTCTTGACGCGGAAAGGCTCTGAGCCGGCGAAATTCATGCTCAACGATCCCATCGATGTAGCCCGATCGTTGCGCGCGTCGGAAGGAGACGGCTCCTGGCAGGTGCGCCGCGGGCTGCTGGCGCGCGACATCCTCGGAGGTCTCCGTTTTGAGATCGACGATCTCGAGCTTCTTGCGGGCCGCCTGTCCGCGCCCCCGGCCGAACCTCTCGCCCCGGACGCGCACGCCGAGGCGCTCCGGTATCTCGAACAGTTTCCGACGCCACCGGGACAGACAGGCCACTGCGAACTGGACCTTTCCCGCATCATGGTGGAGGGTATCGCCGGTCTTTCGACGGAAATCACCGCTAAGATGCGTGACAGTGACGGCGGGACTGCTGAGGTCTATCAGTCGTTCCTGTACGCTCTGGAGGGTCTGGCCGCCCTGATCGAGCATGCGGCGGAAACGGCCGAAGCCGCCTTGCAGGAGGCGTCCGCCGACAGGCAGAAGGAACTTGCGGCCATTTCGGCGTCATGTCGCCGGCTGGTTCATGACCCGCCCCGGTGCTTCCGCGATGCCATCCAACTGGTGTGGTTCGTCACACTCGCCATCATGCAAGGGGACGGTGCAGGCCTGGTAGTACCGGGCCATCTGGACCGCGTCCTTAGGCCATTCTACGAGAACGGCCGCGCGGAGACAGACGCCGGGCACGACGATCCGCTGCTGCTTATAGAGAGCCTGTATCTGCTCATAAACGACTATGTTCCCGACGGTCTGGCCATGTCGGTCATGGTAGGCGGCCGGGACGCGCACGGTCGCGACATCACCAACGAGATTTCCTGCCTTTGCCTCGAAGCGCTTCGCCGGACCAATATGATCTATCCGACTGTCGGCGTGTGCTGGCACGAAGGTACGCCCGACGACCTGGTGGACCTCGCCGTCGAACTCATCGGCAAAGGGTACCCGACACCCGCGTTCTTCGGTGACGAGACAATCCAGGGCGGTATGGAGGCGCTCGGCGTACCGGCGGAACAGCGGTGCTACTACATCAACTCGACCTGTGTCGAGATCACCCCGGCGCAAAGCAGCAACGTATGGGTCGCAAGCCCCTATTTCAACTTGTGCGGCATATTGCTCGAAGAGATTGCCGACCAGGTCGAGACCGGGGCCTCGAACTCCGATTTCGACGCCTTCCGAAAACGATACTTCGAGCGGGTTGCCCGTCAGATTGCCTGCAGTGTAGACAATGAGAACCAGGCCCGCAGGATAAGGCGAGAACGTGGCCGCAAACCTTTGCAGAGCGTGTTTACGCGCGACTGTCTGGAACGGGGACGCGACATTGACGATGGCGGTGCCCGATACAACTGGGTCGAGTGCTCTTTTGTCGGCCTGGCGAACCTCGTCGACTCGTTGTACGTGATCCGCGAGGAGGTGTTCAACCAAGAACGTCTATCGATCGGCGAGTTGAAATCCGTTCTGGACCAAAATTTCGAGGGACACGAACCGCTCCGGCGACGCTTCCTCGACACCTATCCAAAGTATGGCCAGGACTGTGATGAGGTGGACCGGTTGTTTGTGGATACGGTGGCTCGGCTGAGGGAAGAATGCGGTTTGCACCGGATGGAGCCGGACGGCAGCCCTTTCGTGCCGGGCGCCTTTTGCTGGATAATGCACGAGGTTTTTGGGCGGGATACCGGAGCCACGCCCGACGGACGGATAGGCGGGACCGCGCTTGCCGATGGTTGCGGCCCTGCACAAGGCCGCGAGAAACTGGGGCCCACTGCCGCCATCCTTTCCACCACGTCATGGGATCACCGGCCGATGATTGGGGGTGCGGCCTTCAACATGAAGTTCAGCGCCGGGCTATTCAGCAGGCTGGAGGATTTCTCAGCGCTGCGTTCGCTGATTCTCACGTTTCTTCGACTCGGCGGATTCGAGATCCAGGTGAACGTTGTGGACGCCGCGCGCTTGAGGGAAGCCCGCGAGCATCCCGAAGCTCATCGGGATCTTATCGTTCGAGTAGCTGGTTACGCCGACTATTTCACTCGGCTCTCCCCGCAAATGCAGGACGAAATCATCATGCGTACGGAGTACTCGCGTGTGTGACGGTCCCACGGTCGTCGTATCCTTTGCGGACGGCGTCACCGGTTACCTGATGCCACAGGACGACCTCGACGAAGGCGGTTACGAATCCACGTGGGCTTTGTTCACGCCTGAATCTGTCTCAGGGCTAAGGACAACTGCTTTAGAACTCATCCGCTAGGCTTGATGAGTCTGCTGCTCCTGTTCATGTGCGTGACTCGCCGCTATCAGCGCTCTTCACGCCGCGCTCCAGCAATTGTCTGAATTCCTCCAGATGATCTTCATACACGCCTCGGGGATCCTTGTTGTGCTTGCTGCAAAGTGAAGCCGCAAGTCCGATTATCTCTCCCATCATACCGGTCGTTCTCATAACACGAACCGTTCCAAGCGCCACGTGCGTTACGCTGATGTTCCGACCGGCCATCATCAAGTTATCCATGTTTATCGAATACAAACATCGGAATGGGATGGGATACGGCTTGATCTCCTTCTGTTCGGCAACAGCACGGAACGGTTCTCCATCAAACCGCTCATCCTTTCTCGGATAGTGCAAGTCGATAGACCATGTTGTGGTCACGCACGCGTCAGGAAACGGCCTGGATTGCTCAATATCCTGCTGTTTCAGTATGACATCTCCCATCAACCTGCGCGATTCTCTCTTGCCGCCAATATAGGCAACCCAATCCAGTCGGCGATTAGCATACTCCTGCTTCCATTTGCTCTTGTTCTTCAAAAACGACCAGTTGCCGTAGACAACGCGCAGACCGTGATCGCGGATATACTCGAACTCATCAACCTGATGACGATCCATACCCGTTTCCCAGTTCCACTCTCCCCTGGTTTCCTTCTGGCAGGTATGATCGTCGAACTGAACGGCCCACGGCGTATCAGGAAAGGTGGACGTAACCTTCTCCTCAACCGAATACCACATGACAGATGCGCCCATCGTCATCTTGTCTGCCGTTTCGGGTGCCAGCAGCTCGCCGGTTTCGGCACGGGATTCGCGACCCATACGAAAGTCGGCGCCCGAGAGGAGACCAACCGTCCCGTCCCCCGTACAGTCCGCAAATGTCTGTGCGGGAAACCGAAGCCGCTCGCCGGTCCTGGTATTCTGCGCGATAACGGCCGAGATTCGACTTCCGCTCATCTCAACCTCGTTGACGTGCATGTTGAGGAACAGCTGAATGTTGCTTTCTGCGAGAACGCGCTGAAGCTTCTTCTCATCGTCGTAAAAGGATGCGGGCTGAGCGTTGCCCTGATGTTTTGGATCAATCTCATCCACAACGTTGCCGATGGCAGGATACGGCGGCAGATTGATCTTGCCTCCAAGATGGACGCGCACTTCCGAGCTGTTGTTGCCGCCCAGTACCGGCCGGTCTTGAATGAGCGCCACCTGAAGGCCCTGTCTGGCAGCTGAGATCGCGGCGCAAGTTCCAGCGACGCCTCCTCCGGTAACGACAAAGTCGAAGCTGCCGGCATCAGGCGGTTCCTCCGGGTAGCCAAGGATGCGCCTTCGGAACATAGCCATTTCCGGATCCTCGTTCGGCGGCACCAATGTCGCGTCCTTTGAGAAAAGTACGGCATCGCAACGACCATCAAAACCGGTCAGATCGCGAAGCGCGATGTCCACCCGCTCATTTTCTACATTGACGGTTCCGCCATCCTGCCAGTGCCACCGGGCACCTTCGACACCGAAGATCGTTTTCAACGCCGTTCCGTCGACGACAATCTCGAACTCGCCCGGCGTGCCATCAGCTTTCATGGACGAAGGTGTATCAGGCTTCTTCCAGGAGCCTACCCAATCACGTGTGCGAACCCATACCCTGTACTCGCCCGTTTCAGGAAAGGCTACCGTTGTCGTCGCGTCCTCGACAGCAGCGCCGAGCCCGTGCGCCAACAGAAACGGCGAGCCCATCTGATCCATGAACTGCTGGTCAACTACCCAACCGCCTCGGTTCTGGAAACCCTCGGCTTCAACGAGAACGGTTGTTGCCGCCGGTGCCCGCGATACGACAAAAAAGCTGGCCAGCAGCGCGCTAATGACAGGAAGCATCTTTTTTTTCACTGCATCTTCACCTCCTGATTATGCGTTTCTCTGGTTCATTCAGCCCTGAACGCCTTCCGCATGATCTCTATGTTCCTGGCATTTCCGGTAAGCTCGCCGTCTTTGGACCTCGTGATTGGAGGGAACGAGGTCTTGTCCGGCCTGGCAAACCCATAGAAACCCACATCTTTGTAAAGCGGATCGTTGATGACTTTCGCCGCATCGTGCTGGTCCCCCCATCCGCAAAGACACTGCACGATTTGGGTATGAGGACCAACTGCGTCTCGTGCCGCTTCCAGCAAGGAGGGATCGGGATGCTCGTTCATCAACCAATCAATTTCACGGAACATCCTCGATCCCGCAACCTGAGGATTGTTAAGCTCGTGACAGCTAAGCCAGATGACGCAGTCCGGTTTGACGGATTTTGCCGTCGCGCGGATCCGCGACCAACACCTATCCACGGCACGGCGATGAAACTCCAACGTCTTAGCCTCGTCAATAGACTCTATCCCCGGAAACGGTTCGCCGAAAAGTTCCTCGTACATCTTCTTTTCACAGTTCAACCACTTTCCGCCGGTGTTAAACACCCAGTCGATCATGAACCCGTCGATGTCCGTCTGTGTCAGAGCGTCCTTGATCGAAGCGCACAGGTAGTCGAGGTATTCCGTCGTGAACGGTATGTGAGGGTTGCTGGGGATACCATAGCTTAACTCCGGACGCGTCTTGCCCCAGAGCGTGTTTGCTCCTACGCAGAAGTATCCCATAACTTTCATCCCTTCTTCGTGACCGAGCTCGACAACCTCCCGCAGAAAATCGGATTTGAGTCCCGGCTGTTCGGGAACCACCCCGCCCTTGTACCACGCATACCCATTGCAGGAGACGCAGAACGTCTGTATCGTGTTCGCGCCCAGATCCTTGTACCACCTGACATGTTTTTCGGGGTCGGCATCCGCCCAGAGTCCGGGGGCCGCAAACCCGTTAGGGCCGCCCGGACCCCAGTTGAAATCGATGCAGAACGCTTTGATCTTGCCACCCGGATCCGCCGTCTCCTCCGCATGCGCGCGCTCAGCGGCTGCAACTTCTATCAGAACGCCCAGAGCCAGACAGAACAAGGTCCTCCCGAACGCTGTTAACAATTCCGTACCCATCACGCTCCCTCCTGGGCAATCGCTGCTTGACCGACCCCGATAGAATCCGTCATTTCAGCCTCATACCGAACAGAACCCGCAGCACCTTGACTCGCTTGATGAGCAAGTGATAAATGCCAACTGTCACAAGAAACGACGACACGCTCAGGATGAGGTACTTCGTCGTCACGCCCAAACTCCAGTCAGCGATGAGAAAACCTATCGCGACGATCACGGTCTGGTGCATTATGTAGAACGGTAGAATGGCTTCATTAGAGTATCTCAACGTCCGGTTGGTGAAGCCGAGGTATCTGCTGCCGAACCCGAGTATGGCTAACAACCAGAACCACGTGTTGCATCCGCGCAAGATAGCCAAGAGGGGGTGCCGGGAAGAAGGCACGGTCTCGGACACCAACAAGAAAGCTCCCAGCAGCGTGGCGGCAACGCCCAGCACCAGCGCAGCAACTCTCTGGCGCTCGATCGCCCGTCTGAACTGCGGATCGCACGCGACCAGGTATCCCTGGATGAAAAAGACCAGGTACATCAAAGGACTCCAACCGCCGAAGTCCCTCATGCCAATCCCTTCTGGTTGCAGTTCGACCAGCAGTCCCGTGACCACAAGAGGAATGGCCATTAAGAATGTAGCTCCCGGTCTGCTGAAGAAAAACGCTAGTCGGGACATCGAGCCACGCATTCTGTCTCCTCTCAGACGAAGGAAAAGCGGCAGCGTGATCAAGGAAAACAGAAAAAGCATTCCCAGATACCACAGATGAAGTCCCATCCACGCGAAGTTGCCACCGAACGCGTAGAAACCCCGGAAATAGTGCGGAAAATAGAACTCCAGAAACGAGCCGGAAAAATCGCCGTGGGTAACTCGCTCTATCCAGACCTGCAGCGGGGCAATTATGACCAACGAACCGAAAATCAGCGGTACGACAAGCCGCTTGAACCTCTCCCTGACAAACTGCCCGGTGGATCGATGGCCCAACGCATAGTAAGCGCTTATAGCGGAAATTGTGAAAAACAGCGGCATGGTCCACTGTCCGACAACGTCGGCACCGACCGAGATTCCAAAACTTAGCTCGTTATTCTTCACGTGCCAGTCTTCCTCGTTGAAGAACCTCGCGCAGTGATAAAGGAATATCGCTAACATCGCGAACACTCTCAGCCAATCAATATCGTAACGTCTCGGACGATTCTCCACTCAGTTCTCCCTTGTTCCACACCAATGCCTGCACGTTCTCTTCAAGTATTCCGCAATCAGCGTTTCAGCCGACACCCCCTTGAAGTGCCTGAGACAAACAGATGCCTACGCGCAATAGTACTGACTTGTGAACGGCTCGGTCAAGCTTTTCGGGCTTTCGCAGCCCTTCATTGACACCACGGCGCGATACGAGCGCTTGACAATGCTTCGTTCGCAATAGTAGTCTATTGTCAATTTCGGGACAACTGGGGACAAAGCTGTTCGGCTAGGGGCCATTTGGGGAGAGTCTCATGGAAAATCCTGGACAGAAAACCGGAATGTTCTATGGTTGGTCGATTGTAATCCTCTTGATGTATACCCTCGTGCACACCGCCGGGAACGGGTTTTACGGGTTCATGGTATACGTGCCGCGTCTTCTCGAGGACCTCAAATGCAGTGCGGCTCAGTTGCAGGGTGCCGCCGTCCTATGGGCTGTAGTTTTCGGGCTGTCTTCACCCCTGATCGGGATATGGATACAAAAATACGGTGCCAGGAGGGTGTTCATTACTGGAACAATGTGCGCCGGACTGGTCCTTTTGTTTCTGTCAATGATCACCGACTACCGGCAGCTTTACGTACTGAACCTCGCCGCCGGCGTCGTCGCGGCCGCCACGATACTCCTGCCCGCCCAGACTGTAGTTACACTCTGGTTCGACAAGTACCGGGGTCGGGCTATGGCACTGGTCATGATGGGCGTCGGCATCGGCGGAGCTTTTGTCCCGTGGCTCATAACCAAGTTCCTAGTGTTCTTCACTAATTGGACCGGTTCCGTGGGGAGTTTTGCGGAAGCACCTCTTGCGCTGCGGTTACTGACCGGCATGGGCGGCGAGCTGACCGCGTGGCGCGGTGCGGTGCGTGTAGGTGTCGTTCTAAACTACCTGATTGTCGTCCCACCGCTCGCACTCTGGCTCAGGAACCGACCGGCCGATGTCGGCCAGTACGTTGATGGACTCGAACCGACCAGCGAAAGCGCCGGAGCGGCGCAGTCGCTCTTGGGCGTCTCCGTCAAGCGCGCGTTGAGTACCCCGACGTTCTGGCTCATTTTTGGAGTTTACCTCCTGCAGCTTGTTGCCATGTCCGGTATACAGAACAACACCCAGCTTTTCGCCGAGCAGCAAGGGGGGTATACAATGAAGACAGCGCCCTATTTCATGATCTGTGCTGTACTCGTTACGATCCCGATGCGGTTCATCTTTGGCTGGTTATCCGACCGTCTTGACCCGAAGTATCTTATGGCCTCTGCTGGTCTCTTCTTAATGGGCGGCACACTTGCCCTGTGGCTACTCGTGCTCAGAGTCGGGTGGAGAGGTACCCCTCCCGTTGTGGTCTTCGGGCTTTTCCAAGGATTCGGTGTTGCCGCTAACGCTGTTGTTCTGCCGATACTTGTCGGCCGCTGTTTCGGCGCACGCGATTTCGGCAAAATCATCGGATACGTCATGATGGGGTTTGCGATAGGCGTCATCTTCGGGCCGGCCGTGATGGCCGCGATCTTCGACGTAACCAAGAGCTTCGAGTTGGCGTTTTTCTACTCCACGGTGTTGTTGACCGGCTCCATCGTGCTGGCGTTCCTTATTCGTACCACCGCGTTGCATCCCGAGTTCAACACCGGTGAAGAGCCGGCAGCGGCGCCCGCGGAAGCATAGCAAGAGGCTTACTACGACTCCTTCACAGGGTGGGATTGACCGTCGTGACGTTTGATGCCCTAATTGCTTGTTGAACCGCAAACAAGTATGCACAAGACTTGGGAGGTACTGCTAATGTTGAGAATCTGCTCGATCACGTTTCTGCTGTTCTTCAGTTTGCTCGCGACGAGAGGTGCAGACGCCCAGCTAGCAATTGAAAAACCTACATTGATCAAAGTCACCGACCGGGTTTACAGTGCGACCGGTTACGCGCTCGGCAACGTGATCTACGTGATCACCGACTCGAGCGTTGTCGTCATTGACACTACCGAGAGTCAGAGCACCGCGCGCGCGACAGTGGAGGAGTTCCGCAAGGTCAGCCAACTCCCCGTCAGCCGCATCATTTACACCCATTTCCACGGCGACCACGTCCACGGTGCGAAGGTCTTCAAAGGCGAGAATACCAAGGTCATCGCTCAAGCGGCGCACGTGAGCGAGACGGCAAAACACACCTTGTTGCTCGGGTACAACCGACGTCTCAACTACTATCAGTTCGGGTTCGGCCTTCCCAGAGAAGAACGCGGTAGCAGGTTGGCCGAGGATCTTAGCGCGACCATCGCTGCCTCGCTGGGTATAAAGCCGGATACGCCCGCGGACAAGCTCCCGACCCAACGGTGGGTTAGCGGCTACATCCCGCCGGACATCCTGTTCGATGAGGAGCATAGTTTCGAGGAAGGCGGCGTCCGGTTCGAGCTGTACCACACCCAGGGCGAGACGGTTGACCATCTGATGGTCTGGATGCCGCGAGAACGGATCCTGTTTCCCGGCGACCTCTTCTATCGGAGCTTCCCGATGCTCGCGAGTCCGATGAAACACGATCGGCCGGTCAGAAAGTGGGCGGAATCGCTCGACCGGATGCGTGAACTGCGTCCCGCTTACCTGGTCCCTTCGCACGGCCCGCCGGTCGTCGGCGAGGATGTGATCGAGGAGACGTTGGCGAACTACGCCAAGGCCATCCATTACGTACACGACGAGACGGTCAAACGCATCAACCAGGGGATGTCGCTCGAAGAGATCCGCGAAGAAGTCCGCCTGCCGGACGAGCTAGCGCGGTTGCCGTATCTCGCGCCTCGGTACGGACGTATTGAATGGGGGATCAACGGCATCTACCGCCAGTATACCGGCTGGTACGATTTCAACCCGTCAAATCTGAATCCCGGCCCCGTGTCCAGATTCCACGCCGCTGTGGTCGACGCCGCCGGAAGTTCAGAACCGCTCGTCCAACGGGCCCAACAGGCGCTCCAGGACAACGAACCGCAGCTTGTGCTGCAGCTGACCGACGTTGTGCTTGGCGCGGAACCCGAGAACCGTGACGCACACGCCGTAAGGGCTGAAGCGCTGGCGCAACTGGCACACGCTGCGATCAACGACGTCGAACGCAACATCTACCTCACCACCTCACAGGAACACAGAAAAGCCGCAGGGAGGTAATGGTCGAAGAGATCAAGCCACTGCTTTTCGTGACTCGAGGGTCTCGATAAACGCGTCGATACGGGTGAAGGTCTGCTCTTCGGCGAAGCTTCTCGGATCGCAATGGTCCGCCTCGATCATTAGCACCGCCGCGTTGCATTCTTCTTCAAGGAACCTCGCCAGATCGTACATGCCGATCGAGTACGCCCGGCAACTGCGGTTCGAGTGCATCACAACACCGTCGAGATCGTACTTCTCGACCATACTGGACAGCACTTTCTTGCGCACGTGGAACCCGCTGTTGATATACGACGCCGTATACCCTGCAGCCATAGCGTCCATCGGATCGTCATAATCGTCCGCCATAGCTTGCGTCGCCCAGCCGTAAGTGTATGTGGCGGCGACCAGACACGCCTGGCGTTTGGCAAACTTCTTCGCCATATCACGCAGGTTGTACCAGATGGCTATGTTGTCCCACCCGAGCCGGAACCGTTCGCCGGGAACCGCTGCGATCCCGTCGGCGACGCGTTGTTTGACCTCCTCGTGGAGCAGCTCGTAGTAGTCGAGACACTTCTTCAGTCCGCGCATCACCACGATCGGGGCCATGTGGATGAACGTGTCGAAGGAACTGATCGGGGCGGGTTTCGCGGCAAGCAGGTCGAGTATATCGCCCCACAGCATGCTCGCTTCGCGGCCGCCTATCAACATCCCGAGAAGTGTATCCATCTCGACCGGCTTGCCGACGATATCGCCGACCGCGGTTATCATATCCTCCAACTGTGCACGAACGTACGCTATGGCGGCGTCGGTCGGCCTCTCATCGTGAACGAAAGGCGTGTCGAGATACAGAAGCGGCACGCCGAGGTCGCGCTGCAACTGCTGGTACCATTTCGTTACCGTGCCGCAGATGTTGTTGCAGCACAATAAGAAATCCGGTTTCGGCAACCCGCCGATAGGGCTGTTGCCGGTGTACAACGACCCGAAATCAGTCCGCGCATAACCGCACAGGTCGCGCGAGAACCCGCGCTCTTCAGCCACCTGGGCGAGCTCGTTCGACTCGTGTCGCGCGCTGCACAACGCCGCATGGTTCTCCGGATATATCGGTATGACGTCTGCGGCGTTCAAGATCTCGACCGGAGCGCCGCTGGTGATCCACGCTATCTTCCGGTCGGTACCTTCAGCCATCTTGGCTTCCATGTAGTACTCCATCATCAATTGCTGATAGGTTTCCGTGGCTTTGATTGGGACATATTTCTTGTTCATCTTATCCGAATAGTCTCCTGAACGTCTCCACAGCATACTCGATACCGTCATCGTCCACGTCGAGATGCGTCACCGCTCGTAACGTTTGAAATGCTCCAAGAATAAGGATTCCCTCCGCGCCGAGGCGTTCAACGACTTCCGCTACCGACAGACCCGTCCCGGAGATGTCGATCATCACGAAGTTTGTGTCCACCGGCCACCTTATCTTGAGCGACTCCATTGACGCAATGCCTTCGGCGAGCCGTCTGGCGCGCCGGTGATCATCTTTCAACCGGTCAACGTTGTTATCCAACGCGTAAATGCCCGCGGCGGCAAGGATACCGGCCTGTCTCATACCGCCGCCGAACATCTTGCGAAACCTGTGGGCCTTGTCCATCGTCTCGGCGGAACCGGCAAGCACGCTCCCTACGGGTGCGCCGAGACCCTTCGACAGGCAGATAGAAACCGTGTCGAAATGCTGGGTGTACTCGCGCGCCGCAATGCCGGTTTCCACGCATGCGTTCAGCAACCGCGCGCCGTCCAGATGCATCCTCAGCTTGCGCTCGGTCGCGAACTCCCGTATTCTCGCTATCTCTTTCACGTCAAAGATCGCGCCGCCACCGTTATTCGTCGTGTTTTCCACCGATATCAATGCGGTTTGCGCAAAATGGTGGTTGGGCGGCCGTACGATATGTTCGAGATCTTCCACGCGGAATCTGCCGCGGTCGCCGTCCACAAGGTTCACCTGGACACCGGACAATGCCGCCATAGCGCCCGACTCGAAATTGAACGGGTGACAGGTTCTCTCCATGACGATCTCGTCGCCGTGGTGGGTCTGCGACCTGATGGCAATCTGGTTCGACATCGTCCCCGACGGAACAAAAAGAGCCGCTTCCTTGCCGAGCAGCTCCGCTACGCGCCGCTGCAGCTCGTTCACTGTCGGATCTTCGCCATAGACGTCGTCGCCAACCACCGCGGCTGCCATAGCTTCCCGCATGGCCGCAGACGGTTTCGTCACGGTATCGCTGCGCAAGTCAACTTTCATACCGCCACCCTTTTTCCCGAAAAACGTTATAGCTCATCCCACTGCCGCTGCCCCGATCATCTCCACGAACGCCGAAAACCGCGTTTTGATCTGTTCCGCCGGCGGCACATGCTGCTCGATCTCCACGAGCAGCGACGGGATTCCCGCCGCATCGAGAGCGTCACGCAGGTAGGGATAGTCAAACCCCCACGGGTCGCAGAACTTTGTATACAGGAAGATCACGGCGTCAGCACCCGATTGACGGACCTTGTCAACCAACCGAGCGCCCGTATCGCATCCGGGACAGTGTTTTGATGCACACGGGACGCGACTCAGATACATCCGAGCCAGCCGATCGATCGGGTCACCGTCCGGCACCGCTTCAATGGCAAACGCACGCGACCCCGTGCACAGCTCATCGTCCACTACGATGCATCCTGCATCTTCAATAGCCGCCAGGTAGCCCTCGCTGCGACACGCGGCGCCCACGACGAGCACTTTCGGCAGACTCGAGTCCGTCTCCGGTTCTGCTGATTCGAGATCGCCGACAAGTTCCGTCACCGCGCGCAGATGCTCCTCTCTGGGCATCAGAAACCATGCCAGAACGACCGATAACATCTGGGCACCTGAAAGACTACCGGGCCGAGCGCGTCTGAGTTCGTACAGCCGCCGCATCATCGATCTGTGCTTGTCGTGCAGCTTAATGCTGTCGTCTATCGAGCCGTCCGATATCTCCGTGCCGATCTGCGCTTCGAGGAAACGGCGCGCGCGGGCAAGCTCTTCTCGGTAGAACTCCAAAACGTGCTCGTTATCGACCCAGACCGGTGTCGATACTGTTAGCACCGGCGTTTCCGACATATTCTCCTTCCATATCTCCGCCAGGTTCTGTATGGTATCGCACGTGTGCGGGAACGCCATCAGGCTGAGGAAATCCAGTTCACCCGACAGCGCCATATCAAGCGCGCTGCGTGCAAGAGTACATGCGAAAACCTGCAGGTGTCCATCGGCGAGCGATATAACCCCTTCGCGGCCGAGTATCCGCACGGGCAAGTACCCCGCCGCGTGGAGCAGCTCGACCGGCGTGTACGTGCACATGTATCCAGCGACCTTCTCACCGCGTTCCGCAGCGGCACGAGCCGTCCCATAATGATCCGCGCAAACCGATGTGAGTATCTCAAGCTTCTTGTGACTGCCTGAAGACATTTCCATACCTCAAACCTCTTAGGGCACCGTGGAGCACCAAGCGCCCCTTGCCCACTTGTCAACAGAACTGATACCGGGCAACCGCGCGACGCGGCCGCTGCCGACACTACCCTTTCTTCGCCTTCTTCTTGTCCTCTTCCTCCTGGCGAAGGATCTTGCGTAACACTTTGCCCACGGCCGATTTGGGAAGCTCATCCCTGAACTCAACCAGTTTGGGTGCCTTATACGCCGCCAGCTTCTCCCGGCAGAAAGCGATAATCTCTTTATCCGTTGCGGTCTCGCCTTCCTTGAGCACCACGAATGCCTTGACCGTCTCACCTCGGTACTCGTCATTTATGCCTACGGCAACCGCATCCATGATTTTCGGATGCTGGTAGAGCACCTCATCGATCTCGCGCGGATAGATGTTGTATCCTCCCGCGATGATCATGTCTTTCTTCCGGTCCACGATGAAGAAATAGTCGTCCTCATCGCGCACGGCGATGTCTCCGGTAAAGAGCCATCCGTCCCGGATCTGGTCGGCGGTCTTCTCCGGATCATCCCAGTACCCTTTCATGACCAGCGGCCCCTTCATGACGATCTCTCCCGGCCCGCCGACCGGCACCTCCTCCGTTCCGGTTTCAACGTCCACCAGTTTCGCGTCCGTATCGGGGAACGGAACGCCGATGCTTCCCGCTTTGCTCAAGCCCAGGACAGGATTTGAGATGCCCAGAGAAGTGGACTCGCTCATACCCCATCCCTCGCCGTAGAAGATGCCCATATCCTTGATCCGGTCGATAAGCTCCGTCGGCATCGGCGCCGCACCGGAATTTAACAGGCCCAACTTCCTGTCCAGCCCAAGCTCCTCGGCCCGAGGATGGTTGATAACCGCATTGATCATCGTCGGAACCGAAGGAAAGAAATCGATCCTTTCAAAACCGGCCATCAGATCCATCAGGGCGTCGATCTCGAACCGCTCCAGCAGGATCTGTGTCGTGCAGTTGAATAACGAGGTGCTCATCACAACGATGTTTCCGTACGCGTGGAAGTACGGCAACACGGACAACACGTTTCGCTCCGCGATGGGTCTGAGCCCAAGTGTCGCATTACCCCACTGCGCGCACTGGAGGACCGCTGTGATCACGTTGGCGTGCGTCAGCGTCGCACCTTTCGGAACGCCTGTCGTGCCACCCGTAAACTGAATCTGGGCAGGATCTTCCGGCTGAATTTCGACTCGCGGACGCTTAGTGTTCGTGCAGTTGTCGATCAGCGACGAGAAATGGTGCCAGCCCTCCGGAAGGTCAAGCTTCGGGAGCGAGCCCGGCTTTGTCCCGTCAACGAAATCTGCCACGCGCGTGATCACCACGCGCGGAATCTCGACCTGCTCGCACAGCTTGCGGATGTTGCCCATGGTCAGGTCGCTCGCGAAAATCGTCGTCGCACCCGTATGGTCAACCATGTATTTCAGCTCGTCCACCGTGTACATCGGGTTCATGTTCGTCACTATGGCACCGAGAGACAACACGGCGTAGTAGGCGATCATGTACTGCGGCGACGTTGGCAGTTGAATCCCGACCCGGTCCCCTTTCCGCACACCCAGTTCGCCCAGCGCATTCGCCATGCGCAGCACCAGTCTGCGAAGCTGATAGAACGACAGCTCGGTTCCGTGGAAGATCGTGGCAGGTTTGTCAGGTACCGCGTTGGCGGGAAGCGCAAGCAGTTCTGGCACGCTTATGCGCGGGTACCGGATGGTGGTCGGCACGTTGTAGTCATAGTGACGATGCCATGGTCTGGATTCCATCGTTCATGTCCTCCCTAGATTTGCAGTCCTCATCTATAAATACCCTCCAAGCACTGCAGGAGCCGTTGGACCAGCCCCCGGCCGCTACGAGCTCGTGCGTTCCCGTATGAACTCGCCGACACGATCGATCGCCTGCCGAGCCTCCGGCAAAACGTGAGCGAAACAATGCCACACGTGGATCATATCCTCCCACGGTTCGAGCGCGACCTCAACGCCGGCCGCCCGTGCACGGTCGGCGAGCCGCACCGCATCATCCAGCAAGACTTCGGCCGTACCAACGTGAATCAGCATCGGCGGCAGTCCGTGCAGGTCGGCGTATATGGGAGAGGCAAGCGGCGTACGCGGATCAGCGCCGGCCAGGTACATCTTTGCCATGATCTCGATCCCTTCACGCTGGACCATCGGGTCGATGTCGGCCTTGCTCGCCAAAGATTCCCCTGTTCCTTCAAGATCCGTCCAGGGAGAGAGGCACACCGCTGCCGACGGCATCGCGTCGCCGGCATCTCGCAGCGACACCAGAACCGCCACCGTCAGACCCCCACCTGCGGAATCGCCTGCCACCACGACGCGTGCCGGGTCCACCCCTTGAGCCAGCAACCACCGGTACCCTGCCGCCGCATCCTCCACCGCAGCAGGGAACGGATGCTCGGGCGCCAGCCGGTACTCGATCACGAGGGCTCGCGCGCCGGCCGCCTCCGAGATGCGCGCGACCATAGCCCGGTGTGTCGCAATTGAGCCGATCGCGTACCCTCCTCCGTGCAGGTAAAAGACCACACGATCATCCGATGCACCCGGAGGGACGATCCACTCACCCGGCACACCGCCTACGTCCACTGGTTGCAGCGATACGTCGGGCGGTACCGGAAACATTGCGGCAATTGCCTCGAAACCGGCGCGAAGGTCGGCTGGAGGCAGATCCGGCTCCACCTCCGGCTGCGACCTCAAGAATTCTATAAGCCTCTCAAGTTCCTTGCTGGCCATCGGCTGCGCTTACCCTTGAAATCATTCCTCCTTTTTCCTCCTGGCTTCTTCCTCGGCACGAAGCGCCTTGCGCAGAACCTTGCCGACCGCGGACGTCGGGAGCGAATCGCGGAACTCGACGATCTTCGGTGCTTTGTACGGTGCCAGCTTCTCCCGGCAGAAGTCGATAATCTCCTCATCCGTGGCGGTTTCGCCCTCTTTCAGTACAACGAACGCCTTGACCGTCTCGCCGCGGTACTCGTGGGGAATTCCCACCGCAACCGCCTGGAGAACCTTTGGGTTCTGATAGAGCACCTCGTCAATATCGCGCGGATAGATGTTATACCCTCCCGCGATAATCATGTCTTTCTTGCGGTCCACGATAGCGAAATAATCGTCCTCGTCCTGTACCGCGATATCGCCCGTGTACAGCCAGCCGTCGCGTAGCTGGTTGGCCGTCTCCTCGGGGTTGTTCCAATACTCCTTCATCACGTTCGGACCACGCATGATCAGCTCGCCCGGCTCGCCTTTGGGCACGTCCTCTTTCCCTTCATCGGGATCGACGACCCGCACGTCCACGTCCATGAACGGTACCCCGACGGTGCCGGGTTTCTTCATGCCGACAATAGGGTTGCTCGTACCGACAGAGGTGCTCTCGGTCATACCATAACCTTCGCTGACGAAAAGGTTTATGTCTCTGGCCCGCTCGATCAACTCCACCGGCAGCGGAGCCGCGCCGGAACCCATCATGCGGATCCGTTTGCCGATCTCCAGCTCCTGCGCCATCGGATGGTTCAGTATGGCGGTAAGCATCGTCGGCACCACCGGGAAGGTGCCGATCTCGTCGAACTGGCCGATGATCCCCATCACTTCGTCCAGTTCGAACCGGGGAACGATAATAAGCGTCCCGCACGATAACACGCCGGTGTTGATGTGGCACGTGTTGCCGTACGAGTGGAAAAACGGCATTATCGACATCGTGGTGTAGTTATCCGCCGGTTTCAATCCGAGGATCGCGTTGGCCCAGCTCTTGAACTGAAACGAAGCGCATACGATGTTCCTGTGGGTTGTAACGGCACCTTTGGGCACCCCCGTAGTCCCGCCGGTGAACTGAATCAGCGCCGGATCCTCCGGATCCACCGGCACGCGCGGCAGTCGCGTATCCTTGGACTCGTCAAGCAGTTCCGAGAAATGATGCCATCCTTCCGGCAGATCAAGCTCTTTCGCCGTGCTCGTGGGAAACGCCTCGATGAAATCCGTCACCTTCGTGACTATCACCTGGGAGATCTCCACGTCCTCGCACAGCTTGTGGATGGTCGGCAGAACGTCGCTGAACGTCACCAGCATCTTCGGTTCCGTGGTGGCAACTATGTGCTTGAGCTCATCAGCCGTGTACATGGGGTTGGCGTTCACGACGATCCCGCCGAGAAGAAGCGCGCCGTAGTAAGCGATCATATACTGCGGGCTGTTGGGAAGCTGGATACATACCCGGTCGCCTTTTTGGATACCAAGGCCCGCAAACGCGTTCGCCATGCGCACCACAAGCTTGGAAAAATCCCAATAGCTCATCTCCGACCCGTAGAACCAGTAGATCGACTTGTCCGGATAGAGCTTGCACGCGTTGCCCAACAGGTCCGTCGCCGGTATACGCGGGTAGTTCATCATTGCCGGTACCAGCGGGTCATAGTGGCGAACCCACGGTCTTGATTCCATGGCTTGTCCCCCCAAATGACTGACTTTGGCCTCTAGTTCTCCACCAACGTGATTCCGGGCGGTAGCGTCACGCGGACACACCCCACCGTCTTGACATGCGGCCCGGTCGGCCAATCAACGCAATGCCGCTAGAATATTTCGTCTTTATACGTACGATGGTAGCTTCAGCGCCCCTTCCACTGAGGCTTACGTTTCTGGACGAACGCCATGGGGCCTTCCATCAAGTCCTCGGATGAGTACATCGCTGACATCCCCGGGAACATCTCAGTCATGGCTTTTTCGAGCGGCATCTCCATTCCCTTAATCGCCGCTTCCTTGCTTGCACGGACGGACAACGGGGCGCACTCCAGCACCTGTGCGGCCCAGTTGTTCGCGGTTTCCATCAGCTTGTCCAGTGGGACCACCTCGTTGACGATCCCGTACTGTGCCGCTTCCTGGGCCGGTACCCTGCGGCCGGTCAGCATCATGCCCATGGCGAGATGATACGGAATGTGCCTCGGAAGCTTGTGCACGCCGCCGGCTCCCGCCATAAGACCCACGCGCGGTTCAGGCAACCCGAAGCTGGCGTTCTCGGAGGCGATGATAATGTCGCAGCTCATCGCAATCTCGAACCCGCCGCCAAGCGCCAGACCGTTGACCGCCGCGATGAACGGTTTGAAACAGTCAAACCGGCTCGTGATACCAGCAAACCCGCCTTTGCATTTGGCGAACCCCTCAGCTACGGCACCCGGACCCTCCGTCGCCTGGAACTTCAGATCGTTGCCCGCCGAGAACGCTCTGTCGCCCGTACCTGTGACGATACACGCCCACTCGTCGGGATTCTCTGCGAACTCGTTGAACACCGCGTCCATCTCCTGGGAGATAGGCGGATGTATCGCGTTCATCACCTCGGGACGATTAATCGTCAACGTGGTGATGTGGTCCTTTTTCTCGACAATGATAAACTCGTAAGCCATTTTCAACCTCCTTTGATTCGTATGCTTTGGCCCCGTTTCCCTCCCAAACCTGAGGCATGACAACACCGTTCGCTTAGCCGAAATGAACCCGAACGCCGCTATAATAGTGGAACCCGCCGGGCGGTGTCAAGCGCGGCAGTTGATGGTTGTCAGTTGTTGATTGCTGGAAGCAGTCTTTTACATAATGCCTAGCAAGCGCGTCCGTCATTCTAAGCGCAACGTTGACAGGAACACGAGCAAATGAGACAATATCACGTCGGACCGGTCCCCGAAAAGCACACCCGGTGGCGTGTTGAAGAAGGAGCAAACGATGAAGACAAGTCGTGACTGGGAGAAGCTTGTGCGGCGGATGGAACTGCTTATGAGGCTCAAATCCTTCCCCGTTGCGTTCAAGCTGCTCGAAAACAAGGAAGCGCTCGACGAGATACCGTTCATACGAAGAATGACCCACAAGATCACCATGTGCCAGCTCGTCACCATGGTCAGGAACTTCGACTGGACGGTCGGCGCCGACCTCGACGATTTCATATCTCCCATGTGTCCTTCCATAATAGGGCTTACCGACATCCCAGACGTGATGAAGGACGGGTCATTCCGGCAGATCGTGTGGACCAAGACAAAGGAGGACGGCAAGAAGTACGAGAACTCCATTCCCCGCCTGCCGGTCGGCAAATACGAGGCTGTGGTCATGGCACCGCTCGTCTATAATCCGTTCGAGCCCGACATCGTCCTGATCTACGCGAATCCGGCGCAGATGATGCTCTTTATAAACTCCTTGCAGTTCGAAGATTACGAGGTCATGGAGTTCTACTGCGTCGGAGAGACCTCTTGCGCGGATTCTATAGCGCGATGCTACCTCACCGGTAAACCCTCGCTGACAATACCATGCTACGGTGAACGTCGTTACGGCCATGCCCAGGACGATGAGCTTGTCATAGCGATTCCCGCCGGAATGATGGAGAAGGCGCTGCGGGGTATGGAGGCGCTCTACAAACGAGGAATACGTTACCCGATAAGCCATGCAGGCGCCGAACTCGACGTCACCAATGCTTTCCCGGCTTCCTACTCAGGCGCGTCTCAGATAGAGGCGATCAGAGGAAAAGACAACCGGTTGCTCCTCGGGATCACGGGCGGGGTCGCCAGCGGCAAAACCGTGGTGTCGGAGATGCTGACGAACCTCGGCGCGCCGGTCATTGATTTCGACATGCTGAGCCGCATGGTGGTAGAACCGGGCAAACCCGCATGGGAGGAGGTTGTGGACTACTTCGGAGAACAGGTTCTTCAGGAGGACAGGACGCTTGACCGCAAGAGGATAGCCGAAATCGTGTTCCAGGATATCGAGAAAAGAAAGAAGCTCGAGAGTATCACACACCCAAGGATCGGCCAGGAGTTCGTGAGGCTTGTGTATGAGCATGCTTCTAGAGATCCAGACGTTATTATTCAAGTTGTTGTTCCTTTACTGATCGAGTTCAACATGCAGCACATCTTTCACAGAGTGCTTGTCGTTTACATTCCCGAAGAGCTGCAGATAAAACGTCTTATGGCGCGCGACAATATCCCCCGCGATATGGCCGCCAACATGCTCTCTGCCCAGGTGCCTATCGAGGAGAAGAAAGGTTATGCGGATTTTGTTGTGGACAACTCAGGTAGTCTGGAGGAAACTCGAAAACAGGTCGATACGATCTGGGACGAATTGAAGAAGATCCAAGAGCGGAAGCGTCCCTGAGTTCTCTGCGAGTGTTTTCGTGCCGTTAGGAGCGAGAACCTGGAAAATGCCGGAGCCAATCCCGTGACACTCGACTTCACGAGAAACAAGGTCGTTGAAGTGGAGCCCTTAGATGATCGTGGGCTATCCGTCCTGTGGCGCTTGAAAGACAGCCTTCTTGAGGCCGAGATCCGGATGAAGGTACGTGTCCCGGACCTCGAGATCGTCGAGGCGGAAGCCCGCGTGAGCCGGTACCCCTACGAACATTGTGCCGCCGTCTCGGAACTTGTCAAAAGAATCGTGGGAGTACGTGTGAGCCAGGGTCTCCGCAAGATAGTGCGCGGGCTGATTGGTGGCGCTTCCGGATGCAGCGAGCTAACCGAAGGCGTGCTCGAATGCTGCAACGCTGTCATCCT
>Ga0180437_10001864_pt1 | contig 35244 bp, 54 predicted proteins | sample SS_ome_4_FD_132410 | JGI IMG/M metagenome (GOLD analysis project Ga0180437, IMG submission 132410) | Hypersaline lake sediment archaeal communities from the Salton Sea, California, USA - SS_3_D_1 metaG | ecosystem: Environmental > Aquatic > Non-marine Saline and Alkaline > Hypersaline >... | reverse complement strand
CAGCCTACTTCCTGTCAAGTACTATCATATTTGTGACGAAAAGATTCTCGCCAAGTCAACTCACTTCCTGTCAAGGGAAATCATATTTGTGATATTTCAACGCCATTAATCTAAACTCCTTTGTTGCCTTTCTTGTATTCATTGTATCATGTTTGTGATATGAAAGACAGCAAAAAGTCACCGAAACACCCTGTGTTTATTTGTGATTATGTGTTGTGTTTGCTTGCTCATTGCATCATAATTGTGATATAATAACACTCAATAAAGAGAGTGAATTTGAGATGTAAAATGAGTACACAAACAAAAACTATAAGAGATTACGATCCAGCAATTTACGTTGGAACTTATGCAAAATACAATCAGGGGAATCTTTCAGGTGATTGGCTCTATCCCTTAGATTATTCTGATAGAGAATCTTTCATTGAGGCTTGCGTTGAACTTCATAAAGATGAGCAAGATTGCGAATACATGTTTCAGGATTGGCAAAATATTCCTTTTGATTTGGCAAGTGAATGTGATGTTTCATCATATCTCTGGGAGCTTGAAGAAATGGACGAATACGACAGGGATTTACTTTCTGCTTATGTAGATGCAACAAGTGAAAGTGTTCTTGAACTAGGACCAAATACAGTTTTGGAGTTTGCGCAAGAAAATTATATAGGAAGCGGTGATAGAATGGATAACATTCTTGAAGATTACGCAACTGATTGCGGTTTACTCGATAACGTTCCTGATTGCATAAAATTTTGTATCGACTGGGAATTATGGGGAAGAGATCAATTTTGGTCTCATTATTACAAAGGTGAAGAATGGATTTTCTCTCACTAATAAACAAAACAAAGGAATTAACATGAAAGATATTACATTATATATGCCAAATGAGCCGGATGTTTCATTTAATGGAGTATTACTGGGGGAAGTTAGAAAAGAGGGGGACCCATACCCTGAATTATGGTACACCCTTTACAAAACAAAAGCCGGAAAATTTATATGTTTAAATCACCTAGGTTGTGGAAATGCAATGATTGTTTGTGAGACTGAAGCGGAAGTAGTGGATTTTTTTGGATACTCTGATAGCTCAAAGGAGCTTTATTCTGCCTCTGGAATAAATGACAAGCAAACCATTGACTAAACTAACGTGAAGATATGGGAGGGGGTAACAGGCGCTTGAGGGCGCACAATAAAGGAAGTTGCTATGGATATTTTAAAGACTCTTTTACCAAAGGTAGATTGCACGCGCGGTGCTCCTATGGGTAGATTCCAAAACGAATCATTCCTTAAATTAATAGAGAATGGGATTAAATTATGTGTAAGAAAGGTAGATTTAGATAGTGGTGGGTATGATATTGGAGGGGCTTATTGGGGACATTATCTAAACCTTTATTGTGTTTTTAATGAAGAGTGTGACGATATTAAAGCTGGGTCAATATACAGATCTTTTGTAAGAGCCAATACAAGGTTTGATGCAATAAATAAACTTAAAATATATGACTATGTAAAACGTAAGTCAAAGGATCAGAAAAATGGATGATGAACTAAGAAAAGTAATTAGAGAGAAGATTAATAAGTACAACGAGGAAGAGCTGAAAGTCCTTCTTCAGGCACTCCTCAAAGCTAAGAAAGATAGAAAGAAGAAATCAATAAATACAAAACATGGGAATAAATTAAATGGATGAAATTTTTTGTGCCGGAATAGGGCTTTTCCTAGCCTTTATATTTTCTCTTATTGAATTTATATTTGATGAAGCCTGAAATCCCCTAAATATCGAGTAAGACAAAAAACATACGTGACACAAAGACACAAAGAGGATATTATGACACACAAATACCACAAATTGCCTGAACATTTATTGCACTCACTACACAACTACATCAAATTTGGAGAAATTCCTGGAAGTTTCCTAAGAGCGATACTTTCGAATGATCTTGTTGAGGCTGTGAGTAGAGCTGATGACCTGAATGCTTCGCTACTTACTGAATGGGTCAAATACATTTACAACTATGCTCCTATGGGGTGTTGGGGGAGTGAGGAAGCTGTTAATCAGTGGATTTATAAGGGCGGGAACACGCGCCAACGTGACGATGAATATTAATAAAACGCCATGCTCACTATTATGAGGCTGGCTATACCAAAAGGACTTGCAAAGTGTTGAATATCAAAGGTGTTGATAAATTAAAAAATGAGTGGCAAATTTTGAGTCGCTCTAATCCGAATTATCCAAGCAGAAACGTTGTTTATTTGGTTCTAAATGGCCATGAATTCAAGCTATATCACTTCACTAGGAAGATGGATTTTGAAAACTTTGCTGATTTAGTTAGGAATTTACACAAAGGAGCTAAAGAAGATGCAAAAGATTGCGATTGAGGTTTCACATGCTGACCAAGTTTGGATCGAGGAACATTGCTTAAAAGAAGGATTAACCATGTCGGGTTTGATAGGAAAAGCTATCGAGTCATACAGAAATCCCCCCGCCCCAAAAAAAGAAACGCCTCCCAAGAGAGGGCGCAAAAAGAAAGTGGAAACTGAAGAAATAGTAAACACTGAAGAATAAAAAAAGGTAACAATGAAGCCGTCTATATCCTGGATATCTGATAATGAGAATCACACAAACGAATTTGTGAGCCTTGTTACTGGTGAACTAGAAACCCCTACGTGCACGATCGCGCATTGTGGAGTAATAAATCCCTCTTTCATAAGTGGGAATCAGAAACCAAGATACAAACTAGTGTGCGAGTTCTTTTTGGAAATCAAAACCCACAAGCATTTTTGGGATTCGATAGAGGAATTTGCAAAAGCGAATGACGTGCCGACTTTTGGGCGAAAAAGTAACAGAAATTCTCACTTCATCACGTTTCGGAGCTTTGAGCAACCCGAAATCATACTGAATAAGGATGGAAAAAACACGCCAATTTCTCTAAATCAAGATATTCCATCAGGTTACGATTGTAAGGTTAAGTTTAACTTAAAAAAATATCACGATAGAACCTCAAGAAAATCAGCATTTACATTTTACCCGTTAAGCATTACTTTTTTTCTTCCCAAGGATGCAAAAGTAATAATTGACGATGGAAATAATTAGAGTAGCTGGGTTTGATCCTGGTTTGCGATTTAGTGGATATGGAATTGTCACATTTAATTGTGAAACGAATGAGTTCTCGACTGAACATTGCGGGGTGATAAAGAATAAATCATCAACGGTACTGAAGGGGTTAGACGCAATTATGCACATGCGCGACCTGATTCAGGAAGTCTCTCAAGCCGAACAGCTTAAAACAGTGGATGCAACCGTGGTTGAAGTTCCAGCCGCGATTTACAACAAGAAATTCTCTTCAGGGGGATTGATACCACCTTCGGTAGTTGCAGGAATCGCCCTCATGTCATTTGCAGAGACTGAAGTCATACCCGTCTACCCGACTGTCTGGAACTCTCGAAAGAAGAAAGAGCAAACAGCCAAAATTGTTCAAGGATTCCTAGGAGAGTCTGAAACCTGGAACTATGACTATTGCCCGAAAGCTAAGTCCCAAATGGAACACATTATTGACGCTATGGGTATGGCGCTTTGGTATATGCGATTGCAATATCTCGATTAAGTGTCGGTGATATCTGGCCAGGTCACAACGTTGTAAATCACATGCCAATTGATTGTTTTGGCTGCTTCTCCATGCATTTCAAGTGAAATACGTTCGTTTCCTGCATCCGCTGACACGTCAAAATATGGAGTGCCTGAACTGTCGTCGTTAGAATTTCTAACTGTAACTCCAACTTGCGTAATGCTTCCACCTGTAGGTCGTCTAAATGTAGCTACAAAATTCCCGCCATTCGCCTCAGTTGTATCTGATTTCAGCCCAACCCAACGTCCTGCAATAGTTACTGCCTCTGCCTCTGCAACATCGTAGTTTGCTATTTCGGTTGTAGTGCCATCGGTTGTTTGTCCGGTTGCCTCAAGAAATATCTCTTCTGAAAGCTTAGGAGGTGTAACCGCTCCATCTTCGATTGCATCAGTGGAAATCTGAACGCCATTAGTCGGTCCACCCGTATGATCGTGACTATCAATATTATCTAATCCCGAACCGAATGAAGCTCCGTAGACTTCTTCACCACTAGTCGGTTTATAGATACTCATATTTGGGGTGCGGTCGCCTACAGCCATTATCTACCTCTAATAAGTTTTTCTAGGGATTTCCCACGGTTAATATACGCCTGCATGATGGCCTTATTTTGAAGAGGGATAACAGAATCTCTTTCGATTTCTGCAACCGCTTCTCGACGCTCAATCGGATCTTGTATCACTCCGTTCTCATATGACGGATAATCAGTGGATATCTGCTTCACAACGGTTTGAATCCCGTACTTTCCTGCAATGTCCCTGCCAGCACTCGCAATAGCGCCTGGGCTAGTAATTCCCCTTAAAGTGCCTTCAATGGCTGCTTTTCCACCAATTCCAGCCCCAACAATAGCGCCAGCCTGGGGAAAACCAAGCATCTTACCCGCTCCATATAACAAACCCGCTCTCCCACCTGATTGACCAATATTCATAGGAGTGGATTCAAAGCGTTCTGCAAGATATCCGACTTCTGGTGGTAGTCCTGGAGTTGGTGCAACCGGTTGTGCTGGTATAACAGGAGAGCTTAATGATTCAGCAACTTGAACTGGTTCACTCGGAGCTACACCGGATTGAGGCTGCCTAGGTGGTAGATTTGTTGGTTTTCGTCCCGTTCTTGGGTTTTCTAAGCCCACAGCATTCGAAATACGACTCGTTACCTTATCCTTTGCCTGCGTATACGCGATCTGAGCGTCTACAGAGGCATTTCTAAGGGCTGGGTTTATAGATTCAGCTATGGTTGACGGAAGAGCCTGGAAGCGTGTTTCTGCTTCAAATAGACCAGGTGCATTTATGCTCTTAGGAGATACGGTTCCTAATGGTCCACTTAGCTTTTCTGCTAATCCCTCGCTCAATCTGATCATTTGTTGATATTCAGGATTGCTAACGAGAGAAGAAATTAGTGGCGTTGCGTCTCTATTAGAAATCAACTTAGCCAATTCATCAGGATTCATATTCCGAATATTCTGTCGGATAGCTTCTTTTATATCGTTTCTCCAAACAGTATATCCCCCCTCTCCAAGAAGGGTTTTCTCAACTTCTCTGATTGCGTTTCTTGGCATTTTATCCAATGTACTATCGACGATCTGGACAATTTTCCTTTCAATCCTTGGTGCCACCTGCTGCATCAACCTATTTTGAGCTGCACCTTCTGGAAGCCTCTCTAGTAAGTGATTCTTAAAGTTGGATAGGATCTTCTCTTCAAACGGGGTAGAGGCTGCCGATAATCTTTCCTCTACAGCCTCAAATAGCCTTGCTACGTCCTTGCCTTCCATTTTTTGAGGAAGGTTTTCGGTAACCTCAGCTAAGAACCCACTTATCTGCTTGGCTTCCTTAGATCCTGCCTGACCACTCACGCGCACATTGCCAGAAATGAATTCGTCAACTGCAATAGCGTCTTTGTTGATTCCGTAACCGCCCAAGTCCTTATTCATGGCCTCAAGCTTTTGACCCATAACGTTCTGATGGTGAGCACTGGCTTCTTGATACGCCTGTTGTGCTTCAGATTCTGCTTGCTGGAATTTCAGGAGGTTTTCCTGGTATCTCTGTTGCGATTGAGCGTCAACCCTTCCTGCATCTCGTTTTGCTAGCTTGTAAGCCTCTTCAGCTTCTCCCTTAGCAACCTGCCAATCTTCAAGAGCTGCTTTGTAATTTCTTTCAGCCGCTTTTTCCGTTTTTGCAAATGTTTGAAGGGCTTTTCTCTCGGAAGCCATTCTTCCAATTTTCTCACCAGCTACACCCAATCCGAAGCCAAGACCTGCTCCGATAGCCCCTTCCTTCAAAACTGCACCGGGATCTTCCAGTACTGATTTTTCTGGAGCCATTGCGCCATAAATAGCACCCATTGCGGTTGGGCTTTTTACACCTGGAACACCTGCAACTACATCTGTCGCAAGACCTGCAATCGTTCCACCCATAGCCGCCTTTGGAGATCTGGCGAACTGTTCATCTAAAGCTTCTCGCCTACCCTGTCTAGACGCTTGATAGTATTCTGCTGCTCGACCAAAATATCCTAGATTTTCCTGTCCCTCTCTTGTACGCAACCCTTCAAAAGCTGCACCACCAAGGTCTTTTATGTTTCTAGCCCCTTTTGTGAACATGCTTTCACGATCCCATGAATCGATAAACGTATTCACCGCTTCAGGCATGCTAAACGTCCCAGTCCTTAGCTTCTCTTGCCCTCGAACATCCTCTTTCGTCTGTTCTTGAATACTACGCATTGAAGGGGTCGCTGTAAGAGCAAAATATTCTTCATCACTAAGAGGAGATTTTCCACCGCTTTCAAAGGTGATTTCTCGACTATTGAGATCAATAGACTTAACTGGGTCTTCTGTAATAAACGCCATTATGCCTCTGGGGTGATGAACGACTTCATGCGTTCCGTGTCTTGTAAGATATCCCGTCTAGCTTTAGCCCTAGGTTGAGCCTGTGAAAGAGGCTCTGAACGAACTGGCTTGAATCTCTCTTCTAGAGGCTCACGAATGAATCCATCTTTTACTAGAGTTCCAATCATCCTATCCATTAAGGAAGCTTCAAATGACTTAGCCTTAGCCTGCATTGTTTCCAGGTCTTGAGATAACCATTCTTTCACATCTGATGGATCTGAGAATACAGACTTCCAATGTTGTTCAAATGGTCCGCTGTATCGAGTTCCAGTCAAGAATCCAGTTCTGTAAGTATCCATTAGCATTCCGATTTTTTGGCTTAGCATCGGAATCGCGTCCACTTCTGTCACTGTTCCATCGTCATTCTGGAGCGTAATCTTTATTCTGCTTTGTTCTTTTCCAAGAAGGTCCACCAAGTTTTGATCTGGTAGTGCTTGTGCTATTTTTGATCTAGCAGCTTCATACAATCCAGGATTTTGCTCTTTCATTGCTTCCATGATATTGGAGATGTCATCTACGTTCTCTTGAGTCTCTGAGAGCTTTCTTATGACCTCTCGACCATCTTCTACTTTCTCGTCGAATGTCTCGCGGTCTTTGTCTCTCTTAAGTCGATTTGTGTCGTACCATAGAACGCCTTCTTCATCCTCGCCACGGACTCCAACCTTCTGCTTACTACCGTCTCCAAAGACTCGCGCATCATCTCCGACAATCACTTGTCCATCTTCTGTGAAGCCCCTAATAATGTCGTACTGGCTATAGAACTTGCGAAGTTCAGGATTTCTTTCTGATGCTAGGAGGTCTTTAGCTATACTTAGGCGCTTTTCATCCAGACCTGCTCGTTTCTTTTCAATTTCCCCGATTCCTTTTTGGGCTGCCTCGCGTTCTTTTCCCTGCTGTTGGACAGACTCCAAATACCCTTTACCCAGTCCCCCCAAGGCTCCTACAAGAACACCTGGTCCCATAAATAGAGCCATGATCACAGGGATGGCTAAGGCGATACCTAGAGCAACTTTATCATTCTTATCCAAGCTTTTAGTTTCTAGTTTCTGTCGGAACGCTTGCTCTTCTTGGTTAAGATCTTCTAGCTGCTTTGTGATTGCACCTTCAGCCGTCTCTGCCCATTGCATCATCATCGGATCTACATCAACACCTTGAGTGCGTAAAAGGTTGTTGACTGTGTTTATCACCCTTGGATCGTCTTTTGATGCAGCTACAGCTCCAGGAACAGCTTCTAGTCCCTCGTTGGGCATATCTTGTTCTGTGACTTCTTCTAGAGGTCCTCGATTAGCTGCTTCCACAATAGCAGGAGGCAACCCGCCAAGCTCCTCTTCTGGAGCCGGAGGTATACCTTCGATAGGGGGTTCTGTTTCAGAAATCGAATCTAAAGCATCTTCTTCCGCTTCTATCTCCGCTAAGTCCCCGACCATTTCAAGTCCTTGAGGAGGAGAAACGGGGGAACCGCCCATGGAATAAGCAGGTTCCCCGCCCAGTGGGATAGGCTGTGCCTGAAAGGAATATGGATCTGTTTCTGCAACTGCATCCAAACCGTCTTCTCTAGCTTCTGTATCGGCATAATCTGCTAGTAGCTCGATACCCTGTGGAAGTCTCTGTTCTGGTTCTTGAGGCAGTGGTGGTACTTTGTAGTCGTCTACGTCTTGTGGAGTGTCAACAAATCCCGCAACCTGTCGTAGGCTATTAAGCACCTCGTTGTACTGATCTTCATCAGCAAATAGATCTCTGGGATTAAATCTCTCATTCGGATCACCGGAGAATATTCCACTAGGATTAAGCGCATCTGATTTTACTCTTCTTCGAGCCATTACGCCCTCCTATAATCGTGTCCAAACGAACGAGCATAAGCGTCTTCACGCCCTTCTGATCTTCGTCCTGACATATAATCCATAATGGCCTGTCTCTCTAGTAGATCATCCGCTGTGTATCCCTGTAGTGAGGCCATGTAAGCTGCAAGTCTCTGTAACGCAACTTCAGAGTCTCTCTCTACAAGATCCCTTTGGAATTGATTCATAGCATCAAGCCCTTGTTGAGCTGCTGAGGACTGTAGTGCTGAAGCTGCACCACCACGCATTCCAGCACGCCCTGAAACGCTTGCTAGCTGTCTCTGTTGATTTGCTACCTGAGAATCGATTTGTGCCTGTGCTGACTCTCTAGAAGCTCTCTTAGCTTCCTCACTGAGTCCTGGTAGTTCTTCTGTTGCGTCTTCTCTAGCCATCGTTTGGTGTCTTTCACGACTAGCTTCTTGATATGGAGATTGCTGCTGTTGCTGTTCATATGCAGCTCTCTGTAGATCTCCGTATTCACCTGCGTATTGCGTTGGATCGTCTACTTTCGACAAGTCTTGTTGAAGCTGGGCTTCTTGCTTTTGTCGTTCTTTTTCTCGTTTGCGAGCGATTCTTCCGAATGCCATTCTGTACTCCTATCTTTCCAACGGACTAAATACGGCAAAAAACCGCACGCTGATTGTTACTGATCCCGAGCCTTGATTAACCAACTCCAATGTGTTCGCTGTCCAAGCTCCGTCTGTTATAACCCCGTCTCCGGTTTGTCTCACGATATAACGTTCGGTGGGGATAACTGATAATTCGTTTGTGACTAACGCTGTTGCACCTGCTGCAATCACAATATCTTTCGCTAAGAAGCTATTGAAGTTGCTGTCGAAATCCACATTCCCATTCATTCCCACTGCAAAGTTTTTCAACCATGTGAACAAGTCAACTTGGACATATCTAGCCAAGCCTTTTGGAGAATTGATTTTAGGAGGGTGTCTTACAATCATCGTACAATCGTTTTCCTAAATTCGGCTCCAACCTCGTTTTGGAATCCCTGTAATTTGAATGAGGTGTTTATCGTGTTGAGCTGCAATCCTATCTTCAACGCCTTCGCTACTGTACCACCCCTAAGTGGCACTGTAATGAAAGAGTCCTGATACCCTGACCACTCAATCCAATTCCATTGGTCGGTGCTCCAAGAGCTAGACTGGACTTTTTGCATTAGATCGGAGCGCGTGCTAACCCTGCCGTCTACCCAATCTTTATAACTGTAAAAACACAAAGTTGGAACGTTTTCTTGAAACAATGCGGATATTTCGTCGAACAACAAAGCCGTTCTTACAAACTTCTTTCTAACCCTTGGCTGGTTAAGGTCTTCCCATGAAGACTCCCAGGTGACGCGAATTGGAGTAACGTGATCTACCTGGTCAATCAGTCGATACTTTCGGTGTTGCTTGTACTTCTTAGATGTAATCGAGGATCTCTTAAGAATCCGCTCTTGCCAAAAGAGATTGTTATCAAACACATACCAGCCACCTGCCGCATTTACACGAGTCCACTCAAACCAGTTTTTTCCCATGTAATCATATGCAAATACCCTTGAGTAGTTGTTTGCTGCTTTTGGTCCTGACCCAAAATTCTCTGCTGGAACAAACAACAAATACATGTTGTCTTTGCTGTAGTTGATTGCCACAGATCGCTTAAATGTGAATCCTCGATCTTCAAGAATCTTATCCTCTCTGAAGATCTGGTCTATCGGAATCGAAATAGGAATAGGGCTTCCGGTTTCATCTGTCGGGAATAGCTCGGTCTCATCTAGCGCATAGACACCGTTGTTATGTAGGAAGTAGAGAAGCCCACCAACGGGAGAGATGGAATGATGGGAGACGCACCCGATATTACTACCCGAAGCAACTGGCTGCACAAGGAATTGACTGGTAGCTAGACTACCATTCACAGCATAGATCGACTTGTCCTTGAACACCACAAGAGTAGATCCAGACACACCTAAACCAACAACGTCATCAGAGTTGCTTGGGACTAGGAAGTTGTTAAACGCTTGCGATACATACTCAGGTTGAGATGGTTCCGAAAACCAAACAGTGTCATCGTTTTCGTCGTCTTGACCAAACACAAGCTGGTTTTGATACGAAATTACCACCCCTGTCTTAGGTGGTGGATCTGGCTCTCTAACAGGAACAGCGTATCGTCTTTGAAGTGCTAGAGTCGTATCGGTAACCTTGTCATCATAGTTGATGGAAGTGAGGTAAGAGTTGTTCGGCACTGTTGCTATCAGATAGAACGTGGTCCCGCTTCCCTCTGTACGATAGATGTTAACCTTTAGATTGTTTGAGAAGGCCGCATTGTCTTTGACGCTTACAGTCGTGCTCTCATTGGCATCATCTGGAGTATCTAGGGTAATCGTTAGGTCTGTAACAGAAGCAACCTTTCTCGTTCTATAGACTGATAATTCCGCATTATCAGCGATATCAACGCTTGCACCTCCAAATGTAATAGTGGTTGCGGTTGTACTGATAACAGTTCGGATATGAGTCTCTCCGGTTGTGCTATCCTCAAAACGAATCTCGTTTCCCTCGTAAACTGTGTGGCCAACATCCACATCCATTACGTTCAGATCATTAGTAACTGTGACTGGTGCTTGTGCTCCATCTGCAATAGCTGCTGGGTCCTCTTCGAAATAGACAGTATCACCAGGACGAATCGAATGAGGCGCTCCGGTTCCATCATCAACTGCTATAGTGCTAACACCTGTTTGTGCAGAGCTTGACATAGCGCAATTTGTGTTCCACCCACTTCCTTGAAGCAAGAACAGGGTTGAAGCTTGAATATACGTGTCGCTAGCTGTAGTGGTAATCTCAGTCTCTTCAGATCTTCGCCCTTCTACAAGCCTTCCGTTATTATCAACCTGCTCATAGGTCATCACATACTTGAAGGTATCAGCACCCATGATGGGCGTTCCCGCGCCAGTTAGAAAAGCTCCAATTCTAGGAGCCTGTGGCATTCCAGCCCGAAAAATTGTTTGCCCATCATACTTTTGTATTTCGTCGTAACGAGTCGCGATATAGATCGCCTCATCATATGCAGCGAAGGAAGCAATCCTGAAATCGTCATCACTGATCTTTGCTTGCAGACCTGAGAACGTGTTTGAAACTGTTCGGTTGGCTAGTTCCCAGTAGTACCAGTTTAGGGTGACTGTTTGACCGTGGAAGATGTTTGTCGCTTCGGTAACCTCTAAGAATGCTGCTGGTTTTGACGTGTCCCCTGAGCCTGTAGCTGTTATCCCTGTAACTGCATTCAGGGAAGTGATTAAGTCTGATACATTTACGGTTGTGACTTCGTTGAAACCCTTCCCAAGGTTCAAGTCAAACTGCTCTGCAAACGTAGTCCGATAATCTGCTGTTAAAGCTCCGGTTGCACCGCTCAATGTAACCGTGTATGCACCAGTCGTATAATCGATGGTGTTTGTGCCTACTCCAGTGTCTCCAGTAAATGAGCCTAACCCATCATCATAGATAACCAACGTTCCATCGGTCATAACGATACTAGCAGGAGATATAGGGGTTGTAGCAAGAGAACCGCTATAAGTGGCGGATCCTGTACCGATTGACTCCCCATCAACTCCTATCTGCTGTTTCATTCGGAATTTAATCCGATCGCTGACAAGAGCACGATCATCCATTACTAGGTACGGATCGAAATCACACTCCTGGTTATCAGAAACATTATCAGGATCTACATAGATCTCATAATTGACATAGCTCTCTGGGATAGAGTTGGGATCCGAAAAGGCAATGGTGAGAGTACCTGTCTGTTGTAAGTAGAGATTCCCGTCTCTATGAATGCAAATCGGCTGACGTGCTCCGGTTAGGGAGTTCTCATAAGTAGCAAGTCCAAGCCCTCCAATATCATCTGCTTGTACCTGGTATCCTCTTCTCGGGGAGATTGTCCCATCAGCTCGTCGATAGAGGTTGATCGCCTTACTAGCAATGTTCGCCTTTCTGACAAACGCGCTCGCTGTGCTAAACCCTCGCAAAGAGTTGTACGTATTTGTAAGCACCTTCGCCATTTTAATACGCTCCCCTGCGTCCCCACGGATAGCCATTACGAGAAAATGATTTTGTGAAACGAACAGGATAAACAGAGGGCCGATATCTACGATAGGCTGCAACAAGAGCATCTAGAATTTCAGCCTCTCTAATCCTAAGCTCTTGCATCTCTCCGATATTAGACTGTAGTCGTAGGAGTTGAGTAATCACATAATCAATCAGATAATCTTCGCATTGAGAATCCAATTCGGAGTGACTGCTAGCATACTGACCGGACACTGCATACATCGGTGTACTGGCTGCAATGGCTGCGTCTAAGGCCGCTAACTCGTCTGTCGGGAAGCTATAGTCTGCCTCTGCCGTAATTACCTGTGTCGTTGTGTTATAGCTACCCACTGGTAATTGAGAAACAATTGGATCTCCACTCCTGTCAACCAAACACACATAATCGCGCTTATCTAGAACGTCATTCGCGTTCGTCTGCATGTTGGCGTATTTCTGACTATTAGATGGGAATGTGAGGGTCACTGTAACGGGGGTATCAGTCTTGGAGGAAAGCTGTCCTCTCCTAACATCAAGTGAGCGCATCCGCTTCTGATAGTTGATTATGATGGCTCCAGACCTAGAACTGTCCGGTGTTGGGCTTAAGAGTATCTTCCCGTCTCTAATGCAATACGAATCCGGTATATTGATTGGATAATCGAATCTCTCTGAAATCGTTCCCTGTCTGAGGGTTACAAACTCGTAAGCTTGCCCTCCCCACTGGAATCGAACATCCATAATCCTGATAGCCATCTGCACATCAATAGGGATATCGTAAGCTTGTTGATTCGCTACAGAGTCAATAGACACTTCTTCTATATTCGCTGGGTTGTCTATTTCTGTGACACGATGATAGAGAAGATTCAATCCCTGGTTGAATAATCGGGATACGACATTATCATCCCACCCCTCCGTGGAACTGTAGTCCTCGCTATATGCCTGTGATCGCGCATCAGCGATCATTTCCTCAAGTCGTCTAGTTCCCATCACCCAATCCTAGGATTATCGCTTTGCTGCTTTTTTTGTTAAGACGACGATTGCAAGGTCCTTACGTTTATCTTTTGAAAGTCCCTCTGATTCCTCGTCTTCATCTTCGTCTTCATCTTCTTCAACTTCAGCATCCTCATCTTCAGACAGATCTCCATAGTCTTCAGGCATATCCTCTTCTTCTTCGTAGCCATCTTCATATCCGTCCTCCATCATTTCCTCTTCATCTTCTCGGAAATGCTTTTTCAGAAGCTTAAGTAGCTCATCGTGGACTTTTTTCTCTTTCATTACTTCTTTCATCTGATGTTACCTAAAAGTTTGAACGTATTGACTAGCGACATTTTGCAAAGCGGCTGCTCGTGCTTTAGACAGGTCTACACCTCTTTCTCGTGTTCCCTCTGAAGCCTTGAAGCTCCTTTCTAGGGCTTGATTCAAAAGTTCTGCAAATGTACGCCTTCGCTTTTCTTGAGCGTCTTTTTCTGCCATTTTCTTTTTGGATTTAGAATCGAAATAGCTTGTGGCACCGCTTGCTGCTCCTGAAAGCCCCGCCATTGCCATCATTGTTGCTGGGTCCATATCTATTTCTCCTTTGAGAAAATAATTCTAATATTCAACAAACTCTTTAAGAACTTTTTTTTCAACCTGCTCCAATGTCAATCCGTTTTTTAAAGCTTTTGCCACATGAAACCTGTCTAAATTTTTTTCTTTCGACCACTGAGACACACACACTCCATGTTTTTGTCTTCTAGTATTAGCTGCCTGCTGTTTGCGTGTTGCCCATCGTACATTTCCTGGTTCATAGTTCCCGTTATTATCTATTCTGTCTATGGATGCACCTGGAAAAGGTTGTTGACCTATGTATGAGTAAAATTCCTCAAATGATTCAATCCATTTTTTACATACTGTAATTCCTCTTCCACCATAATTCGGATATCCTTTGTCGTTCAAATTATGACATCTATTTTTCATGCTATTCCAAATATGATATTCAGGAATTTTTCCTCCTGAGCACCCTCCATGTTTTAACCCTCCATCACGAGGAGAACATTTCGTACACTGGGTTGATCTTCCGTCGATAAGCGATTGTCCGCTAACCTCTTTCTCAATTCCACACTCACATTTACAGTTCCAATATGCACGTCCACCATATCGACTTTCAGATTGTGCAATTACTGTCCATTTACCAAATGATTTTCCTAATAGATTATTAATCCCCTTTAATCCATCTGGTCTTGGTGCATTTTTTGTCGCGCATGACTTACACTGTTTTGACTTTCCTTTTCTTAATGATCCACCGCTTACCTTTTTATAATTTCCGCATTTGCATTGACAATTCCAGTATGGCTGGCTTTTCTCTTCTTGATCCCTTGAGATAACAATCCAATTTCCAAATCTTTCACCCGAAAGATCTTTCGCCCATAGTTCGCGATCCATGTTTTTAGAAGCACACTTTCGACATTTCTTAGATGAACCTTTTAGTAAGGAGTATTTGTCTACTTTTTTTCTATTCCCACATTTACATATGCATATCCAGCTTCTTTTTCCTTCTGGGTGTACAAGAGTCCAATGATTGATTTTTTTTCCGGCTTTCAGTTCTGTATTCATCTTCATCGGGATTGTTTGGGGTTAAGTCAATATCTAATCCCGTTTGAGATTCTATCATTTCCTCGATCCTAGTCTCAATGGAATTATCGTCCTTGAGGCCAAGTCTTTTGTTTATGTGCGAACAACTGTTTGAAGCGAAAAGAATTGCAAGCATTGCTACGGACATTCTAAGCATAATTTCCTTCCAAGACATTTGCATGATTAGCTCGTTCACGACAATCCTCTAGTTCTTGTTTCAGATCCTCGTTTTTCTTATTGGATTCCGCAAGATACGCTCCAAGGGTGATACCAACTGCTACAGCTAAGAAGAGGACAAATCCAAAATCATAAAGTCTACTTACCACGAAAAACATTCCTCTTTCCACAAAACAAAGAACGACATTTCACTTTGCCAGAAGCCTTGCTTCTTCTTCTGTTATTCCCATTTTAGAAAGAAGTTCCTGCCTCTTCCTTTCTTCTAGAGCTTCTTCTGATTGTTTGGATTCTATCCGTTCACTATGTTTTTTCCATCGACCGCGAATCTGCGCCTCCTCTTCTGGAGACATTTCCACTTTCACACCGTTCACTTGTTTGGTTAATGCCATTGCTCCACCTATGAAGTTGTTAGTGTGTATTTAGCGATTGTTCCACTGGTCGCGTTACCTGCTGAAAAGAGGAATCGCAATGCGTCGATATCTAGGTGTGCACCGCCATTTGAGTACTCTGTCGAGGTTGCTGATCCAACAATATTAAAACACGCCCCGTCTGTCGCTCTATGGCCAGTGGTCCGATAAACTGCATATGCTGGGTTAGAGGCATCATTCAGTCCATACACTTCGATCCACCCCGCACAACCATATTCTCCGGCTGCATTTCCAACGGTTCCTGATCCAGTGGCCAAACCCCAATATGTACCACTCCGATTGCCATCAGATACCGTACTTCCGTTCGAGTGGCTACCCAGCCAGTTCCACTGTGAATCTGTGCTTTCCCATGTGCTCCCGTTATCATTCGAAACAACCATCTGCAACTCAACGTTATCTGTTGCAGGCAAAAGGTTGTAAAATGCGAATTTCACCCCACTGCCAGTGAGACCTGTAAAATCTATAGTTGCATCATTCGAAACAGTCGTAGTGCTTTCCCACACCCACATACCAGACCCACTAGAAGAATCTAGCAATTGGACCCATCCTGTATTTACAGTGTCGGTCGTTTTCACCCACATTCCACCGCCGCTCGATGTGTCTAAGCAGTATGAACCAGTGTCTGCTGCTACATTACTGTTTGGATCGCCTGCGTGATTATACATTCCGAAGTTATCGGTTCCGTCATTACACTCGACCCATACTCCACTTGCAGTCCTGGACAGCTTGCTATTGCCTGCAATTACTCCATTCTCGAAACCTGGCACTACATACCTCCACTAAATAAATGTACTGGTGGAGCATCTGAAGACTGAGATGCACCGCTATTTGTTCCGTCGAAACCGTTACCTGATAGATCAACTGGAGCCGTAGTTAGGCAATCCCACTGAGCTGCTGCATTGGCTGGGACTGCCATAGGGTTGTAAAGGACTTCAGCCATTTGATCCGCTGTCTTTGCTTCATTCCAAATCGTAAGCCATGCAATGTTGCCAGCAAAATCAAAACCCGCTGCAAGGGGAGTGTCTCCGATACCAAACGTACCTGTTCCCGCTCCGACTGCACTAACAGCATCCGTCCATGATCTGAATTGACTCGCAACTGATACACCATCCGCATACATGCCGAATGTAGGAGATCCACCATTGTAATCATAGGAGAATCCTAAATTGACCCAGGTGTCATTGCTTGCGAATGTATTCAGTAAAGCTGTTGACTGTCGAATGAAGTGTCCACCAGTTCCTGTGACTTGAACCTCGAAATTGATATTCGTGGAAGTGCCGTCAAATCCAACGGTAAGTCCAGTGTCGTAATCTTGACCCAGCCAATACTGCTTTGCCGTAATGTCTGAGCACTTCATCCAAAGATTGAAAGCAAACGCACTTACTCCGTTAATCGGATTAGTAGTGCCGATATCAATAAGATCTGCTCCGGCAAAACTAGTGCTTCCTCCTTGAGCCATTACGCCCTCGCAATTTCAGGTTGGAAAGCAAGAACCCTTACAGCACCAACAAGCTCGTTTGCAGAAGCTGCAATGCGACTTAGGCTGTAAAAAGCTAAAGCTCCCTCTGCAAAAGCTGCTGGAAGAGTAGCTGTCCATGTTGCAATCTGCAAATCATCCTGTACGGAATTCACTGCAATATCGGAGCTATCGATATTTGTATACGCTGCATCCCATGTATCATCATCGGCTGCAACATAGTACCCAAACCGAAATTGGACATTCTTACTTGCTGCTGCTGTCACTGCCGAAAACGCAATCCGAAGTGAAAGAGTAGACCCACTCTCTACTTTGCTAGGAACGAACGCTTTGAAAGTAGACTCATCATTGACGCTGTAGAGCTTGCATAGGAAGTTAAGGTTTGTCCCTGTAACCAAATTAAGCTCAGGTACGTTCGCTTCTGTTGCCTGAAAAGAAGCAGCATCAAAGAACTGATCCCTATCAGGAATGCTAGCATCTACCGTTTCCTGAACTTGAGTCGCACCGAAAAGGTTTTTAACATTGCTCATACGTATTCAACCTCTAGACTTGCCCATCCTGAAGACGGAGCCGATCCAGCATGCTTTATCTTTAGGCGATCTCCAGCCTTACGAATCATGTCGTTGGTTTTCCAATCTTTTGAACGAGCTGTTGTAGGTGGAAACTTATAATGGTCGTCTGTTCCATCCCAAGAAAAATACAGATCAACATCCGTATTATTGTGAAGGGTGATTGCAAACGCATCATTAGAAAGTGCTGCACCCAAGTTTGCATAGGAAGCTGTAATTGAACCAAAAGCGACTTCGCGAACTGCATCGTCTTTTACTCTTTGCCCAGAATTGCTCATGTAATTACTCCATTAAAGCACCCCCCCCCCTCGAAGGGGGGAGGATTTTCCACAAATCTATAGAACGTATTGCGTGTAGTCGTGAGCATACACAAATACATCAAAATCCTGGTCTGCAAGAGTCGCTGTATTGTCATCGCGTTCAACGCCTGTCAATACTAGTGTCGTGCCATCATTTGAAATGTTAGCCGCTCCGTTTGCAGTCTTTGCTTGGATATACACGTAAGGAGCTTCCTCAAATGCACGCTTCCAAGTAATCGTCTGAACGTTTGCTCCATCATCAGCGATATCAGCAATCGCTTGACCGCGACCATCTAGGCCAGTCGCAGACGATGAAGTTGTCACTTCAGATCCATCAATAGAAAACGCATATAAGCGTGGTCCTGGTTGCCCACCGAATACAGGGTATCCTGATTCTGCCATGTTACACCTCCTATGAAGTTGCTAGGCCATCAATGCAACCAGCGAAAGTTGGATTGATGAAGAAGTTTCCATAGGTTGCATAGAACAACGCGAAGCTATCCAGAGGTGTGCCAGAGACGTGTAAAGGAAAAAATAAACTATCACCATTTTCGATGAAGCCTCCGCATTCTTCTCCTTTACCTACAGTGTCGGGACGTAGCTCTAGGCTAACTTTATGACGGTTGATTGCATAGATACGATCCTCTGGGCAGTATGGAGACCATTGGATACGTACAGTACGACCGTTAAGCTTAAGAGCGGCAACCTGGCCACCTGCTTCACGATCTGGAGCAATTGCAGGATCAACGTAAATGATAGACTTAGCATCTTCACCGTCTTCGAACAAGCGAAGAGCTGTGTGTGAGAAGATATAATCGGTAGGCATTACACCACGCGAACGAAAGCGCATATCCTGCTCAAGTTCACGGAATAGCTTCACGCTAGGAGCGGAACCAGCCGCTTGCTTTACAGTCGCTTGGTAGCGATATCCAACGTCTACGCCATAAAGCGGACTTCCTGCTGCTGTATCACAAACGCCTTTTAGTCCAAGCATCTCGTTATCTTTAGACTTCTGCTTGTAAACTTTTTCGCCTGCAAGAGGAACATGTGTACCAGCTTGGCGAACAATGCGAATGTCTTTATTGGTAAGATCAATGCTTGTCACAAGGAATAGATCCGTGGAGCTAGCAACGTTTAGCAAGTCATTACGAATCCAATGAGCTTCAATCCAAGAACCATCAGTGATACGTAGTGTGTAGTCACCTGGGGAGTTTGTTGTTACAGTAGAGATTTCTCCAAGCTCTCCTGTACCATCTCCGAAGAACTGGCGAGCGATCTGCTCTTTAAAGCTCTGCTTTAGGATCTCCATTGAAAGCTTAGTCGCATCCTCGAAAGCACCAAGGTTGTTACCAGCTCGTCGTGCAGCCTTCATGGATTGGTTATCAATCACGGAAGTGGAGTAAACGGACTTAGCTTGTACAGTTGGCTGAACGATATAAGCTGTGCTAGATGAAGGAAGTCCACCAGAAGATTGGCCACCTCCGTAGTCTAGCATTTGGTCCATCTTAAGTTCTGAACCGTTGAACTTCTGGTTCTTTTGGATTGTTCCGATTAGCTGTCGGTTGTCCCAACCCGCTGCATCTACTTCAAACCCACCGTAAGCAATCTGATACAACTCAGAAAGATCGGTGAGACTCATCTGCTTTACTACAGTTGACATCTTGTACCTCTAGTATTTCTGTTGGCTTTTCTTCTTCTCTAAAATTTGAGCCTTCAGTGAATCCTTTGGAGGGAGTCTGCTAGGGTCTATATTGCGGTTACTTTTTCCCTTCACCGCATTACTCCTTCGCTGCTTCCTAGAAAGGTTCATTGAAGCCTTCGACTTCTTAACTCCACTCAAAACACCCTCGGCTATTTCTTCCAAGTCTGTTTCTGTGAAGTCTGGGTTATTAGAAAGAATTCGAGACAACTCAAAGACTAGGGGGTCGTCATTTGCGATACGTTTGTCGAACTTATGCAAGGCTTCTTTTACAGCTTGTTGCCGTTCAACTTCGTCTGCTAAATCTCCGACCCGATCAAAGAGGTCTTCTTCACTTTTAATATCCTTTGCTAAAGCTGGGTTTTCCAGAATGGAATTAGAGAACCGATAGATCTGGTCTTCGGTCATGTTCCTTTCTGTGACTAACTCCTGCTGTAATCCACGAATCTTCGCTAGTCTGTCTGTCTCTGACAGAGTTTCTCGCGTTTCATCGAGTTCTCTTTCTAATTCATAAGCCTTACGCTCTGAGTCGCTCATCTGAGTTAGACTTTGCGCTTGCTTACCTAATCCGACTAAAAACTTATCAAAATCTGCATTCTCATCGACTGATTCAATCGCTTTAAATACTTTCTTCAAAGCAGTGAGCGGATCTTTACTTGATAACTTACTAAAATCTTGAAAGGGGGTAAAGACCTTTTTCTTCTCTTCTGCTAGTTGGCGCATTCGGTTTCTAACAGCTACACCGCCAGCGGCAGAATCACGCATTTGCTTTAGAGACATCCGAACCGTTTTACCATCGGCCTTAAACTCTAGTTCTGCGTTTTCATCCACGTCCACTTCGTTTTCACCTAATGAGAACGTGAATTTCTTCCCTTCTTCTTCGTTCTGATGGGTGGCTTCTTGCTCTTCGTGGCCTTCTCCAAAATCCTCTTCGCCAACATCTCCTTGGCTTGAATTTTGTTTGGTCTCTTCCTGTCCGGCATCTTCAGTATGTCCCTCTCTCCTCTCAGTCAGTTGCTCTATTAAAGATTCTTTAATTTCTTCGCTACTCTGAAGGGCTTGAGATTCACCAGGCGTTTCATATTCCGTTTCTTGTGTCATTGCATTCATTCTAAATAGCTCCTACTGGCTCGGGTATAGATTGACTCTCCTCAAGATCTTGTATCGGTAGGGTTTCAGGCAAAGGCGCGTTTTGCGCGGCCATCATCTCCTCAGGTGGTAAAGGAGCTTGCTGTTGCATAGCCTCCTCTTCCTGTCCTGGCATAATGTCGTTTAGAGGTTCGGGTGAATATAATAGAGGGAATTGCCGTAGCCCCTGAACACGAGAACGGAAGAGAGGATCTTCCACCATCTGCTCGAACATAAGTTTCTCTGTTGCTGTCACATGCAACTCAAGAAGCTCTTTGACCTCTGGAGGAGCTAATTTGTATTCGAGAGATTGAAGCGGGATTCTGTGCGTATCCCAGTGTGTAATCAAGTCTTCGTAACGCTCAGGTGGAAGAACTTCAATACCATTGAGCATATCTTCGTTTTCGGATTCAGCACTATTCACTGCTACAGTGATCGCATTCTGGAACTTCTCGCTAGAGCTTAAACCAAGCATATCAACGAACACCTCGTCGCTAATCATCGCTGGGAATTCTCGCTTGATCGTTAGCATCAACTGTGTACGTGCTGCTTTAGAGTTAGCCAAGTTACCCGTTGTTGAGATCTTCACGTCATAGATCTTGCTCAGGTTTTCCGGCTCGAAATGCCGTAGATTTACAGCATTATTTCGTCCGATAATTTTTATGAGGCGATTGTCTGTCTCGTCATAGTGATCGTTGGCAATTGAGATCATTAGTCGATACAAATGCTCCATCGATCGGATATGACCTTTGATATCTGGAGCTGCCTGCTGGACTCGCAAGTCCTCGAAGTGCTGCAATGCAATAAAGCTGTCGAGCTGGGCATTAGGCGTGTCTCCGCGCTGCATCGGAGTTTGCTGTCCGGCCTCGATGATGTTCCGTTTGAGGTCCTCACGGAACTTGAAGATCGAGCTGGTATTCGTTGATGGGGTTTCGACCGTAGGCTTGACGTTTCCTCGCCACTCGAAAACCTTAATGCCGTTTGGCATTTCTTTAGCATCCATCCCCGTATTTTCATGGAGCATCACGATGGGAGATTCAGCCTCTAAATTCCGGTACATTTGGTTTGTGACAGTGTTGTATCCATCGACCAAAGGCTGTCCATTTCGGAACAAAATTGGCACTCCACGAACGCCAGTGCCAACATCTACATCTACAAATCGAACTAACGGGAGTTGTGCTGAATCAACAAGAGTCGGAAGATTTCCAAGTGTTTCATTCTTAAGAACATGGTCCTTTGTCGCTACAATGTAACGTCCTTCAGGAACGAATTTGTGTGCTCGGTGGTAGAAGTAGTACACCTCTACGTAATTACTGATTCCCTTTTCATTGGTAGAAAACGGGTCAAACTTCGTCCCCTTGTCGTCTACCTTCCATTCTTTATCTGGGTATTCTCGCTTCAGCAATTCTACATCTTCATATTCCATGTAGTAGAACCAATCCGCTTGATCGAACTGATCCTTCGGATCTATGACAACCTGGAACGGCAACGGATTTACAAGCTCAATATCTCCGACTCGCTGCCACTTAGAAATCGTTCTGATATTTCCATCTTCATCGCGAACAAGATTTCCATCCTCATCGCGCATTTCCGTTTCGTTTTCACCTTCCTCTAAGATCTTAGCATCAGGATGAAGCTCGCCTTTATCAGGATTCCATCTTGGTATGACAAAAGACTCTCCAAAGATCTTCTTCTGAGTCTCCCATCGAACACGAAGCATATCAATACCAAGATCGTAGCTAATCGAGTCCAGCCACATCTTTACGAATTTTGCAGCGATCTTATCTTGGTAGTCGTCATTGTTTGGCAGAACTTGAGCCGTAAGCTCATTCGAGACAATTGTGCTAACCTGCTCTTGAACCAAGAGATACATTTCATTGATGGAAAGATCTCCCATCGAATTCTCGACAATCCCTTGTTGCAGATAAGCAGCGGTCACAGGAGATGCAAAATTAGGATTAACCCCCGAAGCCAGAAAGATCTTCAGGTTGTTTCTCTGCTCTTTGAATAACGGCTGATAATATGAGCTTAGCCCAACGTCCGCATCTTTTATCCAGTCTAGGACATCATCATTGTCTTCGTACTCAACGCTGTAGAAAGGTTTGATGTAAGGAATGTTCTGATTTAAGAAAAAGCTCTCTAGATCTGTAACGGCCATCTAATTTCTCTCCTTTCCACCAAACGCTCGGGTCAAAGCGTCCCACTTGTTTGGTTCGTCGTTGTAATATTTTTTATACAGATCGTCCGTTTTAATCTTGTTGTTTTTCGCCATTTCATCGAGTTCATGAAAAGATTCTTCCAGTTTTCTTGCGATTTCCCCATTCTCTCCAGTCTTTATAGAGGTCTTTAATAGAGAGCGATCGACACGGCGCAGCTCATCTTCGAGCTGTTTTTTTGTCACGAACTGGTACATAAACAGAAACGTAAACCCTGCTAAAACGAAAAAAAACATTTCTTTCTGCCACTTTTTTTGTTTAATCTATCGTTTCAGCCACTGATTTGCAAGGAATTATGCCATTCAAGAAAACGAGTGCCGGAGAGGGCAAAAGTTTCAATAAAAAATCGTCATACAAAACGAACAAAGAAAACGTCGAGGGGTCACGAAGTGACTTGTATGATGTGTTCTGGAAAGAGTTGCGAAAACGTAGGACTTTCCATGAAGGACAAGAGGAGATTTTCGACGCATTCTTCGAAAAGAAGATGAAGTACTTATTCTTCAGAATGGGAAGAAAGGGAGCCAAAACTGCCGCTAACATCGTGGCTGCATGGGGATACTGCCTTTTGAATCCACGAAGCACCTGTTTCGTTACTCTCCCAACAATCACACAAGCTATTGAAGTTTACTGGGATGAAAACAGGCTTCAGTGGTGCGACCTTCCTGATCCCGATCTGTTCGATATGTTTGTAAAGCAGACAGACAAAAGTAAGCATATTTTGACGTTTGTGAATGACAGTTCGATCAAACTCTTAGGAACATGGTCTGAGGCAAGAGGCAGGGGAACACAACCTAACCTGCTTATTGTTGACGAAGTTCAAGACTGTAACGCTGATTATCTCGATGGCATGGAGCCAAACCTTGCAGCGAAGGAAGACGCTCGTTGCATCATGAGCGGAACGCCTCCTAAAAAGCTGAATCACTATCACACTTGGGAAGATAGGATTCGCAACAACGATGAAGGGATTTGTTTTCATTATTCCAGCTATATCAACACCTGTCTCCCTCACCTAGCACCATGGTTAGACAAAAAACACAAAGAACTTGTTGATGCTGGAAAAGAAGACCAGTGGATTAGAGAGTATCTAGCAGAAGATTGCTTCAGTAGTGACGAGCGTGTTTTGCCAGACGTTAGCCTTGTTGACTATGACGAGATGCTTCGAAATCTCAAATCTGTTGATCCTACAGCGTTCGTTCCAATCCTATCCGTTGTAATGACAGAGCAAACCCTTTGTGCGTCCTATGGAGTTATGCTTCAAAGGCGCGAATTCGGAACAACGATCAAGATATTGGAGATGGAAGTCACCTCTCGCCTCTGGGACACAACAATCTCCGGTCTCTACGATAAAATGCGTGAAAAGATGGAGGGATACTCCCGTGTGTTTACTCAAAAATGGCACATGGTCCTTTCAGATGAAACCGAAAGTTTTGCAGATATTGTCACGGAAATTCGAAAGTGCCGAACTGATATCAAATGGAAAAAACGTGGGATTCCTCTTTTGAAGGAAATGATTCTCACTAAGAACATTGAATTCTCTACCAAGTGCGACCAGTTCGGCGTTGAGTCACAAAATCTTCTAAAAGAAGACAATATCATGGAATCCACCACTGTTTGCAATATGGCAATGCTCGCAAACGAATATTACCAAGCCGTCTACCAACAGCCGGAAGAAAAAAAGCGATGGGACGAACTAGCTCCTTTAAGAGAAGCTGGAATTGTCTGTTACCCCAAGAAGACCAAAAACAAACACATTATGAGCATCAATTGGGATTGAACCTCTGGGAGATTTGAGTTCGAGAGACCACCTTGTCTCCATCAAATGAAATGAGAAATCCATCCCCTGTGTTTGGATTGAACTCCACTCTCTTCCCGTGGATTTCTTTGTTGTACAGTGGGATATACATACTCTGAATTGGCTTAGCACATGGAGCTTCATTGATGTACCCATCTCGGAAGTCTCCTGAGATCAATTGCTCTGAAACAATCTCTCTCAACTCTTCAATCTCTTCATTCTTTTCTTTCAGGACGTTTTCCAGTTCATCCTTCGCATTGTCAATATGCTCCAAACACTCATAAACAGCGTCTAAATCATCTTGAATTGCGTCTATTCTTTGGAGAATCTCGTATCCATTCATGTTTGCATTCCTACTGAATCACGCAACATCGTTTGGCTATGCAACACGTTTTTTCATCCGTTGCATCCACGTCTACCACGATGTTTGCTGTTTGATTTTCATCATCATCTGCTGTTGTACTACAGCACGTAGATTTAACAATACACTGGCAAATTGAAGAGGATTTCTCCCTATGCGTATCGAGTTGCAACGGGGGTATGGGAGTCGTCATAAAATTTGCCTTTTGTTGCTGTAAGTGCACTATAGACAAATTTTCCATTGCAGGGGAGCGACAAAGTGTATATCCAATAAGTGTTGTCATCTGCAAAATACCTCTATTTTTATTCCGGTAACCTGCCGAATTTTGTCTCTGTTAAACCACCTAAATTCTCTCCGCAAAAAGGGCAGAAGTTTATGCAAAGCCCTTTGTCTCGTGCATTTTTCTTGTGTACAAGCAACGTTCTGGTTGTCCCTAAAGTCGTGATGCTGATGATCGGCATGATCACAATTCCAGAGGAATCACCTAAGCGTTCCTTTAGTATCCAACACGGTTTGAGGTGTCTGTTTTCGACCTTGCAGGGGGATACATCTTTACTCATTTAACTCATAGACTAGACGTTTTATTAGCTCGGTTAAAATTTTTTCCGAATCTTTTTTAGTGAGTAACACTTCAGGATCGATGTACATTGCAGCTCTAACTGGGTATTTAGATCCATCTGGCTTTGGTATGTTTTCGATTGCGAGGACTGACAGTTGATCCATGTGGGGTGCTATTCGTATTTCATGCGTCAAACATGCGAACTTTGAGACAAACGGGGGCCCCAAGTCTCTGTATTCTAGAGCCGCTAAATTCCTAGGTTGCCTTACTAATTCCAAGCGCATTTTTTTTAGAGATTCTAAGAGCTTTTCTATGTATATGCTCTGTGATTCAATCTTAAATTCAAGAGCACGTATTTTTTCTAAATACAACCTCTCTTGTTTCGAAGAAGCTGGTGGCGGTTGCGGGAATCTTAGCTTTCCATCCATTTCACTCGTCGCCTTTTTGTGTCTTTACATTAAAACACTGTGTCACGATCTTGATTTAATGTCAATAAATTACAGGCTTTCGTTTTCGCGTTTTAAAGGGGGTAGGTTGAGAGATTGGTTTTTCTGTGTGTGATTCTACGTTTTTTGCGCGTTGCGCAAATCTACCTATGTTTCTGCAAGCCCTATGGCTATCGACGATCCTTTCCATCTAACGTAATTCTAAATCCAGCTCCAATTCTGCTAGAAATTGCGTTTCCAAACTGCTCCGATAGCTTTCTGTCATCAAGATTAGTGGTGACGATCGTTGGTAACATAGCTTCATCGCGGTTGTTTATAATTTGATACAAAAAATCCATGAAAGCATCTGTGGGACATCTAATTCCCAAATCATCTAAAATTAGAATTGGTGACTCAGACAATGATATAGTAAAGTGCATTAAGCTTCGCGGTTCCGTTGACAGCTCTCTCCACTTCACGGACAGAGAGCTTGTATTCCAGAATCTCGCGACAGAACCACTATTTTTCACGAAGAGTGCGCCTATTCTGCAAGCGGTGAACGTTTTACCTGTTCCGTTAGGTCCTGTGATCATAAGTGGCTTGTCTGGCATTCTTGCGTATTTAGCTCCAAACCTAACAACTTCATCCCTCTGATTCCATTCTTTTTCCAAGACACTCAAGTACGCTTTTGGGAATCCCATAGATTGTAATCTCTCATTGATTCCTGTTGAAGCGGTTTGTTGACTTCTCATGGGTCTCGCCAAAAATGAATCCAAGCACTCTGAGCTATTGCAGGCCCAGGCAACTTCTTTGTCTGAAAGAACTGTCCCAAAGCCTAGTTTGTCTACCAGCTCTTTGGGAATTCCTCCACGAACGGTGTAACCTCTTGTTCCTGCGCATCGAGGGCATGATAGTTCGTTTCTATTGGTCGGCTTATCCAGTAGATTCACTCTAGCTGGTCCTGCCCATACCGCTGTAAATAGCTGCCCAGGTCTTGGGTTTGGAGCCATACCTTTCACATATTCCTCGGCCATCTTTACAGCGTTATGAAAGCTCTCGGGGTCTTTGTGCAATCTCATATCCGCCTCCTAAATGTCGATATTGTCTGGTCGATTATGGTATTGCGAATCGGCTGCATCCCCCCAACAGGTTTGATTTCTGTTGGTAGGTGGTGACCTATGACTTGGTTTCTTTTCCTTGATCGAGTCGATTACCCATCGTCGTATGCTCCGATAGTCAGATTTTTTCCATTTGCTCTTGGGTGTGTCTTCTTTCCAGTCGCTGAGTACTTGGTAAGCCTGGTCTCTCAGCTCCTCTCCGTATTCTTCAGCAAGTTTTCTATGTTCATCATCAGAAGAAAAAACATGAGGGGCGCGCGGGGGGTTAGGGGGCTTGCCCCCTTTTTCTCTTTCTTTGTTTCTTTCTTTCTCTCTTTCTTTAGGTTCTTTACTAGGGTTCTTATATATATGAGAGGTCGGCCTCCGCGCACTCTCTAGATCGGTCTCCGAGTCGGGTTCTTGTTCTGCCCTTTGGACCGATCTAGATTTACTTTTTGAATCCAAAAAAAGCTCCAATATTTTTTCTTCATCAAGCCAAAAATACCTCTTGGCTGGCAATCCCTTCTGGCAGACCTTTATTAATCCCCTTGCTTTCAATTTTTTAATGGCAGTGGACTGCATTTTCACACCAAAATCAGTACGTTCCTTGCATTTATCTACCGTGTAGTAGAACCACCTCTTACCTTCATGCTCCAAATGTTCATGGCCTTTCTCAATGTGGTATTCACGTCTGTTTATTAATTCCGATAGCATGATTGCCGCATAGATGCTATCCAGCTCCCTGGAAACGGTACGATTATAAATTTGATAGTCGTTTGAATTTAATAGATTAAGTATAGACATTCACTTCTCCTGTTGAAGCTAGGAGAGAGAAACGTTGAGAATTAAGCCGTTGGATGATATCTTGTGGATATCTTAGACGGTAATTCAGAGTCTCTTTCTCTGATTTACTTAGGCACTTAAAGGGTTCCAGCCCTTCAAATGCACCAAAGAGATCGGCCCCCTTTATGGGGGTCTCTCAACCTCTTTTATTGCAAATTACTACCTTAGTTGACTCGCCCAGTTTTGGGCTAGTGATCTTTTGGAAACCTCCCAGGGGAAACTCTGAGGAGGTTGTTTTGTATTTGGGTTTTGTAGATAGAGAGTCTCCATTATCTTTTCTCGCGAAATTATTATTGTTGGTGTTTTTGCGAAAACTCTTGTTATTATCTTCTGTTTAGATTGACCCGTTTTCATTGTCGTGATAGGGTGATCTCTTCTACCAACTTCCTGTGCTAGCCTCCTTTGTTGGGATGTGATGATCTCTTCCTCCTTCATGATTGACAGCTTCCTGCAAAGAGAGGTGCCACGCTTTCGGGCGTGGTTTTTTTATCGATCTCATGTCATCTATGTGATATAGTGTCCCGTGAAACAATCAGTATAAGGGGAAAAAGGTGGAAGACTCTGCATCTGTCAAAATAACATTCTATAATCAAAATCTAGACCAGGATAACTCTATCCTTGGAACAATGGGGATCCATGTAACCTCTTTAGATCTTTTTTTGAGTAAAGCTAAGCTCATCAGGAAGAAAGATGGTGGGTTATACGTTGCTCCTCCGGCAGAGCGATACATATGCAAGAAGACTGGTCAAACCAAGTATGCAAACATGTGGTGGTTCGGTGAGAAGTTTTCCCAGCCATTCCAAGACCATGTAAAGCTGGCTTTACAGAAGTATTTTTCTGAGAAAAAATTAAAAGACCCCTGGGAGAAAGATGAACCTAGTAGTTGATGTTATTTTTAAAAATGGCGAAAAGAATAGATTCTCAATCATAGATTCAGAGTCTGACTCAAAAGATTATCTCTCTTCACTGGTAGGAGTTGTAAACTCAAAGGACAAGGGTGTTTTGTTGGATACATCCGATGGAGCCATCCTATTAGACATCAGCGAAATATGCTCAATTCATGTAAAGGAAGTGGTTTTCTCAAAAGAGACAGAGGAAGCAAATGACCACAATGCGACCAATCAATAAGCCTATTCAGAAAATCATAGAGCAAGAAAAGAAAGTAGCTGAAGACGTAGACTGTCACTTCCCAACCAACCAGGGGCGTGTCGATGAAATTTCACGTCATAGATTCTCAAGGAACGGAAATCAAAAGCTTCGATTCGGAATTCGCGATGGATCGGTGGATCATTCAGCAAGTGTCCGAGAACAAACTGAAGATAGGCAAGTTCACAACGAAGACAACGTCAAAGGGTAGCTTTAAGGAAGTGATAGCTGACCCCGTTAGCAAGTCTTAAGCAAACCGCTCTTTCCATCCAATCGAAACGCTTACATCAGAAGAGGCAGAGCTGACAGCGGCAAAAACAAGCTCATTGCCTGGTGCAAGAAGCCAGTTGTATTCATTTAGAGGAATGAAAAGAGAATCATTCTTCGCCAAGTAGAACGAGCCTAATACTCTCCCGCCTGAAATGGTTGTTCCTGCAACATCATAAGCCATCACGCTATTTGTAGTGTCAATGTCTGTAAAGCTTGGAGTCCCACCAACCGTAGGGTTTAGATACACCTGAATTTCTACATTTTTAGTGCCATCTGTAGCCATGGACAGGAAGTCTGGCTGAATTCTGACTTGGTTGGTTATAGACGCATAGGTGGATTTATTTTGAATGGTTAATATGTTTAAGAGTGTTGTGAGAGTCTTGGTATTTGAAACACTGTATCTTGGGAATTGGTCATAGTCAGTAGCTCCCTCGTTATACATCCCAATACTGGCAGTCTTTAAGCTGATGTCGGTGTTGTTGGTTGTGTTCGTTGAAGACATACAGAATGGAAGAGTCGGGTTTTCAATGGTCGTTACGGTGTTTTGGTTCGCGTAACTAATCACATGGACAAGCTGGAATGCACCAGTTGTTTGATTTTCCATATAGAATCGTATCGCACCAAATCCAAGCCATTGGTACTTAATCTGAAAGACATTCCCTTTAGAGGGATCAAAGGTAAGACCAGAAGGCCCAGTCCCATCCATTGTATCTTCTGACCAGGAAGACTGAGGAATCCAGGTATCGGAACCTCCAGACCTTCTCATGACCCCGAAGGAAGTTCCATTATACCCGAAGAAAAAACCATCCGAATCGTTCCCTATCCCTATGACTTGATCGTTCCCAGCAACTCCTGTGTCGAAGATGCAAGTAAAGCGGACTAATCCTCCCATTCCTGGGAAGTACTCAACAACCCCTGTACTTCTCATGACACCACTAGATGAAGTCGCAGCTCCACTATTGGATGAAATAAACTGACCGCTATGAGAAATAGATCCGCTGCCTGTGCTTGCATCAGTCACAAGATTCGTGTTCGCGTTGTAAGGGAAATGAGCCAAGAATCTAGGCTCTAAAGGAGCCACTAGTGTCTCTCCAAATGCGGAGACATTTCCAGCTTGTCCAGCGTCACTCTCCAAGTCAAGTCCTGGAGCAACACCAGTCCTGATATCTTCTAAGATTGCATCGGAAGTTGCGCTTCCAATCGAACCAATACTGCCCATATTTCACCTATGTTTTAAAAGAAGCGAAGGGAAGGGGAGAGCCTTCCCCTCGCAGAAAGAATGCAAGGTTATGCCTGATATCCACATTCCCATTCCATAAGAGGAACAGAACCGTGTAAGTCTGTATCGTTCAGTAAGTAGAAGAACGGCATTACATTCAAGCCATCTGTAAATGTATATGCCGCTGTTGTTGTTGGAGCTGCACCATCAATTTGATAGGTAACAACGCCTGCTGCGCTTACTAAAATTCTTAGTTCATGAGTTTCTGTATCAGCCCAATTATCTGTTGTATCTGTTGTTACAGTAGCTGCTCCACCGACAATCGTTTCGATATTGATATCTCCAGAAATGACATTAAGAGCTGCCATGTCTGCATAGTCGTCGACGTTAGCCTGGTTAGCCTCTACTTTTCGGAAGCCAACAACACAATCATCTGTTCCTGAAACATCAGCAATAGAGAAGCGAGCACGCAAGTAGAATGCAGCGTCTGTTCCGACTGTAAAGCTAGGAATCTGAGAACTTAGAATACCATGGTTTAGCTCCAAACCGTCATCGGCTGTAGCGTCCATAGAACCTAGGTCTAGACCTTCCGCTGTAATCTTCGGAGCTAGAATTGTTTGAGTGCCTAGGATGTGATATTCAAAGCCAGTTGCTGGGAACATAAGGACGTTTTCGTCACCAGCCGTTCCTGTAGCAGCTCCACCACCAACGGCTGCCGACACAGGGTTTTCTTTGAAGTTCTCGTAGATGAACTTTTCGTCCCAGTAGCGACGATTAATTGAATCTTTGTATTGATACTTAGCAATGTTTGCTGGGGTAGGCATAATGAACCTCCTTTACTTGTTTCGCATGTTTTGCCAGACAGCTTCGCCCTTTGCTTCTTTACAAGCAGGACTCATGTCGTGACCTTTTTTAGAATCTTTCTTGGCTGACTTGCCTTTGTCGTTTGACATCTTGGCTTTCTGCTCTTTCTGGGGGTTCATCTCTCCCCGCATGCCGTATCCTTTCATAATAACCTCCTGGTAAGGTATAATCCTTATCTCGATTTAAAAGATTTTAAGGGAAATTTAAAATGACTGATAATGAAGATAGGAAGAAGCAAATAGAGTTTTGGGAAGATTTAATGATGTCCATAGAGAAATTAGACTGTCATTCACTCATCACAAAAAATGAAAAACATAAGATCCACACTCGACTAGCAAAGACATTAAAAAAACATCAGCTTTGCGCATGTCACGAAGGATTCCGAACATGGAAAATATACGACGAAAGAACAAAAGGCTATCATGAAGCATATATCCCACCTGACTTCACAGGAAAAATAGAACCTATCAAGCCAAAGAATGAGAAAAATAAATGACGTGGACGCTTCACAAATTCCCAGACCACTTCGTTCTAAAAGGTTCCATTGATATTGAAGAGCTTCGTAAAATCCTTGGGGTTTTTGAGTGCTGCCGAAACGAATGGATCTTGGATGCAATAGCTGTGGAATTACTTAATGTATCATTTGTTGGACGAGTCCAAGGTGATACGACCACAAAGGAGGTTATGTTCAATTACATCATGGCAACAACGGACAAGACATTTGATGAAGCTGAAGAATGGGTCGATACAAAATTGAGAAAATATCATGAATAAGCCAATTCAACTCGTAGGGTTTCACTTAGATAAAGAAGAACACCAAGCATTCAAGAACATCATTCGACTCAAGGAGCTAACGACCAGAAAAGCCCTAACGTCTTTGGTTCGTAATTACTGCAATGCAGAGCGGGATGCAATAAACGTAAAGTCGCTAGAGATTCCGGTTGATAAGCTAGTTGAGTGGACAAAATTTAAGAGGAGGCACGCCCTTGATTATGTATCATAAGAAGGCGGTGAAAGAATTATCTGCATGGATGCCGTTACCTGCACCTCCCGGAGCCGCCTAATGTTTGATTTTGAAAAAGGCGGTGATCTATTTTTTAATAAAAAAGGCAAGCTGGTTCGGAAACCGATGCCGAGCCCTTGGCAGCCGATCGAGACAGTTCCGCACAATACAAAAGTATTGGTTTGGAGAAGTGGCCCACCATCACATGCAGAATATTTAACTTCTGCTTGGTACGGACAAAGTTGCGACGAGCATAGTCCGAGATGGCACAATTATACAGATGGGCCATTTGCGTTTGCTCCTAGCCATTGGATGCCTTTACCTGCACCCCCCGAGGAATCATGAGCGAAAAGGTTTGGTTTCTGACAGTCGGCTGTATGTTCGGGTTCGGTGTAGCACTGGGGTATTGGCTGGGATTTAGTGTGTGGGCGAGACGCTACGCGAGGCTAGTTCGTGTGCGACAAGAGATGATGGGAGAGAATCAAAAGGAGCAATGATGAAAACAAAAAACAATAGATTAGATTACATTAGTAAATTTAATGACACGTCTGTGGATTGTATGACGGAGATACGCATGCAATATGAGATGTTAGACGCAAGAATCCGGGATTTTTTAGACATAATGGACGAAAAAGAAGGCTCAGCGAGATGTGCAGCATTAGCACGCACTCATCTCGAAACGTCGTTGATGTACGCTATTAAGACCTTGTGCCTCTTAGGTGAAGAATGAGTGAATGGATTAGCGTAAAAGACTCTTTGCCTGGAGAAAAAGATTACCTTGCTACATGGGACGGTGTGAAAGTGTCGCAAAATGTTTTGTTTGATTGGAGAGAGAACATTTTTTACATAAGCGTAGAGGGAGCAGATGGTTACGAGACAAAACCACCCGAAAGACCTGTAACACACTGGTTGCCGTTCCCGAAGGTGAAGAATGATTGAATACAGAGACAAGCAGGGAAACCCCGTAACGCTGGACGAATGGGCAAAACTCAACGAGGACAGGGGCTATTGCAGGGTTGGGCTGGATATTGTCGGAGACAAAAGAATAAGTACTATATTCCTTGGGATTCCACACCTAGGTGAGCTGGGACTAATATATTATTTTGAGACATTGGTATTTTCTGAAGAGGATTCCTTCATAGAGACAGATGGACAACGATACAGAACTCTTGAAGAAGCAGAAACTGGTCATTTGAAATGGGTAGAGAGAATCAAAAAGAGCGAGGGGATTGTCTGTGAAGATACTACTGGCTAGCACAGCTCAAAAAGATATCCTAGCTCTATCCTGTGATCATAAGCGAGATATAACAAGCACCCTTGACCTCATGCAAAGCGTTGGACAACTGGGAAAACCTTTAGACCACGAAAGAAATATCTGGGTCTTTAGAAAGGGACAGGTGCGATTCATATACCACCGAGTTCCTCTCAAACAGATTTCCATCCTAAGAGTTGTCCATGAAAGTGAGCATTGCAATAGCAGTAGGCTATGATTTACTGGAGACTCGAAGAGCTAGAGCAGCTCGTTACTACCAATCAATTACCAATATCTAACGAATAGGTACAACCAAATGCCTGACGCAAACTTCGAAGCAAACCAAGAATTTATAGAATACATAACAAAAAAAGGTAATCATATCAGGACTGTAGAAGACAGTAACTGGCGGTCACTAGAGTCGGCACCAAAAGATGGAACCGACATTTTAGTCGCGAAAGAAGGTTATATGTGCTGTGTTTCGTGGCAAGGAAAGATGTTAGGTTGGGGTTGTTCAGCGCATGGAGATACATGCGGTATGTACGATTTCGAAGCATGGATGCCTTTACCGAAGCCGCCTAATGAGTGAGTATAAAATATACTACAATCCAGAGCCTGTGCTGAAGGGTGGTAAATACTGTTTGTCAACTAGGGAAAATCTAAAAGATGCAATCAAGACGGCTAACGACTATGCGTCGATGTACTACGGATCGATTAGTAGAATTTGGGTTCTCCAAGGTAGAAAAAAGGTTTATGAAATTCCTTTAGGAGCTATGAGATGACATTAAATCTAATCGAGCAAGAAATAAATCGAATCACAAGACAGTTATCTGAGGCTCAGAGTTGGGCTATTGAGCAGTTCTGGAAAGACCACCCCGATCTCGAAAGGGACGATATTGAAATCGTATATCTAGAAGGCAATCCGTTCTCCTATTACGTCAGAGTTAAGGATAATCCTGTAAAGCATGTGGCTAACGGGGATAAATGTTCCTGCGAGAATCCTCTGTGTCAAATTCCTTGGGTGGATACAACGTGCATAGGAAATGTCGATATCGTGTGCATGACAAGTTCTCATGCCTAAAACATAGGCTTTTCTGGTCATAAGGTTGTGTCTCATAAATCAACATTCACCGTACACAAATCGTCTTGTGTCTCATTGGGTTTACACAATGTAAAGCGGATTGACATCTGTAAAGCCTGCCGTTCACCACATGTTCACCAAAGTTATGAACAGAGTTTTCCACATTTTCCACATATGTTCACCAAAAGTGTTCGCCTAAACTTTATTTGAATAAGTTACATGTAAAGCCACCTTGTAAATCGCAATGTAAAGCGGCTTGACACTCAGCCCCCTAGGGAAGCAGGCTGTTTAAGGTCCTGATAATTCAGCAACTGTTGTGTTTTTACGACCTGAAATACATTCGTAT
>Ga0180437_10001863_pt1 | contig 35249 bp, 20 predicted proteins | sample SS_ome_4_FD_132410 | JGI IMG/M metagenome (GOLD analysis project Ga0180437, IMG submission 132410) | Hypersaline lake sediment archaeal communities from the Salton Sea, California, USA - SS_3_D_1 metaG | ecosystem: Environmental > Aquatic > Non-marine Saline and Alkaline > Hypersaline >... | reverse complement strand
GGTGCGCAACACCCAGACCCGGCGGGAGCCTCCGGCCATCCTGTGGTACAGCGACGTCGAGGCCGTCGGGTTCGGCCAGGGGACGCTCATATTTTGCCAGTACCGCATCTTTGACAAGGCGGATACCAACCCGCTGGCCGCCCGGCTGGTGCAGAACCTGATCGGGGTGGCAAAGTGCTACTTGAAGCCCCCCACGTAGCACCACCGAAGCCCCCCACGCAAGTGGGGGGTGTGGTCACAGCCGGGCCAGGCGTGGGCAAGCTGTCACGGGACCCCCCACTTGCGTGGGGGGCTTGCCGTGCTGGCTGTGGGCGGGGGGGTGTGGTCACAGCAGGGCCAGGCTCGATGGGCGCGTGGCCCAGGTGGCGAACTTGCATGTTTTGCAAGTAGGACTATAATACTTGAAATACCCAACAAACTAAGCATCCAATGAGTAGCATTACCCCACGGCTTGCACGACCTGTTTGATCGTGGGCAAACCGATAGGAATGCTTCGTTGGGAAACAGCGTTTATCTCATTGAAGCATCACGTATAATGATGATACTGCTTGGTTGGACGAATTGCTCCGAAAGTACACCTCGGCCGAACGGCCATTCCACCTACCATGCTTGTGTGGAAGCAGCTTTGGTACTCGACGCGAGACAGTGAATCGCTTTGCTGAGTGCATAACGTCCGTCCTGGTCACGACGAAGAAGCAGCGTAGATACCTTTACTGAGACCTGGGCACACCAAACTGGGATGGGCAAGCCCCATTCTTGCTCCTGTATAGCCCTGCCAACTGAATAGCATGCTAAAGTGCCCATGTCTATGTTGCCCGCGTTGGAAGATGGATCATGCGCTGTAACGGTCCAGTCCTTGGAAGTCGCCCGATGGGGATTGGTCCTCTAAAGCAGGAGGAGAAACATGCCCTACGAGATTGAGGCCACCAGCAAGACTCCCGCGCTCATCATCTATCTGTTGGATGTAAGCGCTTCGATGGGGCAACCGTTGGGGGATCGGCGGCGTATCGACGTCGTGACGGACGCGCTCTGGGCTGCTTTGCAGCAAATGGTCTTTCGATCCACCAAGGGAAGCCGGATCTCGCCCAGGTATCGCGTCGCCTTCTTCGCCTATAGCAACCACGTCTACGACCTGCTGGACGGCGCCAAGTCAGTGGACCAGGTGGCCCACCTGGGTGTGCCAGAACTGAAGACCATGCGCACGACTGAGACGGCTAAAGCTTTTGCCCAGGCCGAGAAGCTCTTGCAGGCCGAGCTTCCGAGCCTGGAGGATTGCCCAGCTCCCCTGGTCTGCCATATGACCGATGGTGAGAACACCGGTGAGGACCCTGAGCCCATTGTCCGGCGCATCATGCAGATGTCCGTTCGAGATGGAAGCGTTCTGGTGGAGAACATTTTCATCTCAGACAAGGTCCTGACCAAGCCGGTCGCTGATCCTCGCAAGTGGCCTGGCATTCTGCACGACACCAAACTGGCCAGCAATTATGCTCGCAAGCTGCGGTCGATCTCATCACCTGTGCCCGAGAGCTATCGCAAGATGATGCTGGAGATGGGCTACAGCCTGGATAGCAGGGCATTGATGATGCTGCCGGGGGTGAATTCGGAGCTGGTGGCAATGGGGTTCCAGATGTCTGCCGCCACGCCAGTGCGCTGATCTCTGGCAGCAGGTAGCAGGTACAGATGTCAAGGAGTTCTCAATGGCAGAGACTACCCAGACTCTGAAGGTACCTCAAGAGCGTGAAACCCGGGTGCGTGTTTTCTCAGGCGAGGCGGTGCCCTATCGTTTCGCGTACGCCCGGGCAGCCGACACCCGTGCCGCTGACGACGTGGGTCAGGACTATCTGACCGTCCGAGAGGATGCGCACACGTTCATCTTTGCCCTGTGTGACGGTGTGAGCCAGTCTTTTTTTGGCGACCTGGCTGCCCGGTATCTGGGCGACGCGCTGCTGGCCTGGCTGAGCGGCCATCTGCCAGCTACAGTGGATGCTGAGCCAATCCGCACTGCGCTGGCTGCCCACCTGCGCGAACTCACACAGTTGGCAACCGACCAGGTTCAGCGTCTATCTCTGCCCCCGGACCTTCCGCCGATGCTGCGTGAGGTTCTGCAAGAAAAGCGTGCGCTGGGGAGCGAGAGTACCTTTGTGTGTGGCCGCATTGATCTGCCTGGCAGCGATTTCCCTACCGGGCGCGTCGTCCTGGCCTGGATGGGGGACTCGCGCCTGCGGTTGTGGACGGGGGACGATGCCCAAACCACTGACGTGGGTGGAGTGTTTGAAACTGCCCAGCGCTGGTCGACTCGCCGGGGACCGGTGGGTGGCGATGTCAACGTCTTTATCGCTCCTCTAGAGCGAGATGGCCGGCGGATCAACCGCTTGATGGCCTATTCTGATGGCCTGGCCGCGCTGGACGACTGGAGCAGAGACCCATCCAACCACGCTGTGCAGGACCTGATTACCCAGGCCGGCGAGGCGGCCACCAGCGACGACATCTCTTTCCTGGAGGTCTGGCTGGGGCCGGTTCCGACGCATATCGAGGCGAGACCATTGGCCGCCCCCTACCTGCTGGATGTTGGATTCCGGGAGCGACTCGTACGCGCGGCCTGGCGGCCTGTGTCAGGAGCCTCCCGCTACCAGATTGAGGTCCGCGATGGGGAGGTTCGGAATTGGTGGGCCTCGGGAACCGATTGGGAGTCGCCAGAGATGCCGGCCGGCGAGTACCGGCTGCGGGTCCGTGCGTGGCGCGACGAGGGGCCTGGGGAATGGAGCGAGGCGCATGGCGTCGTTGTGCCAGAGATAGTTGTGCCTGTCGTGCCTCCGGCGGAGCCCGTGGAGCCTGGGCCGCCCTTGATCGCACGACCTTTGGAGAAAATTCCCATCCGGTTGGGGTGTGTGGCCGCGATACTGACCGTCGTCGGGGTTGCGGTGGTCCTGGCTGGGCTGACGTTACCGGTGAACGGCCCGCTTCACAAGATCATCTTTGGCCCAACGCCTACCCACACACCCCCTGTCTCCGTGGTACCCACCGAGACGCCCGTGCCCTCTGAAACACCGACGTCGACCTGGACGCCGATCCCAACTGAGACACCGACCGGGACGCCGACTGCTACGCCTACCGTGTCCTCCCCACTGCCAACGGCCACGCAGGGGTCGCCTGTCGGGACTCCTCTGTTTAATTCCGATGTGCCGATCCCTGCTGGGGCGCCGATGGCATCGCCGACCGAAGTCTCAACGCCGTGAGATGTCTGGAAGCTGATAGATGAGGAAGATAGCCATGCAACGAGTGATCGTGACTGTCAAGCGCCAGGATGAGGCGCGGGTGCGCGATTTGGAGGTGCCGGCCGAGGTTGAGGCCGGGCGGTTGGCGGAGATGATCGCCTGTGCCCTGCGCTGGGAGAGCGACCCCGCCGGGCAGCCCATCCAATACGAGATCATGGCTGAGCCGCCGGGCCGGATCCTGGGGGCACAGGAGAGCCTGGCAGAAGCAGGTGCGTGGGACGGTGCCTGGTTGGTTCTGCAGCCACTTGGCGAAGAGCCTCCCGCTCCTTTGCCTCCGTCCCCTCCAGAACCTGTTGCGCCACCTTTCTACAACGATGGTCCGGTGGTGGGAACACTGCCCCTTGACCTGCCGACCGGGGAAGAGCCGGAGCAAGAGGGGACTTCAGACGAAGTCGGCTTTGTGTGGAAGCAGTTGGACTGAGGAGATGACCTGTGCCGTTCCAGCCTCAAGCGAATCAAGAACTGGCCGTTGACGGCGTGACCTACCACGTCACCGAGCACCCTGGCGCGCCCGGCATACCCTATGGCCAGGAAGGCCGTCAGGCCATCGTGTATCAACTGGCGGCGCAGGACGGTGACGCGCAGGCGCTGAAGGTCTTCAAGCCCCGCTACCGCTTGCCTGCCCTGGTGGGTCAGGCGACCAAGATCGCGGCCCTGGCTGATTTGCCCGGCCTGCAGGTCTGCCGTCGTACCGTGCTGAGCGCCCGGCGCAACAGGGACCTGTTGCGCCAGCACCCGGACCTGACCTATGCGACAGTGATGCCTTGGGTCAAAGGCCCGACCTGGATGGAGGTTATGCTGGAAAAGCGGGAGTTGACTCCTGAGCAAAGCCTTGAGCTGGCGCGTTCGTTGGCCGAAATCCTGGCGACGATGGAAGAGCATGGCCTGGCCCACTGTGATCTTTCGGGTCCGAACGTGTTGTTGCCCTCCCTGGCCCCTTCGGCGGTGCCCGACTCTGCTTCCTCCATCCAGTTGGTCGATGTGGAGCAAATCTACAGCTCTGATCTGAAGCGGCCCGAGTTGCTGCCTGGTGGCTCGCCGGGCTATGCCCACAAGACCGCGCCCGAGGGGATGTGGGGGAGCACAGCCGATCGCTTTTCTGGGGCAGCGCTGTTGGGCGAGATGCTGGGCTGGTGCGACGCGCGGGTGCGGGAAGCGGCCTGGGGCGAGAACTACTTTGACCCCCATGAGATGCAGCGGGATAGCGATCGTTATGAGACGCTGGTGGTTGCCCTACAGGAGCGGTGGGGCGATGATGTGACTCGGTTGTTCGAGCGGGCGTGGCGCAGCGAGGTGCTCGCGGACTGTGCGACCTTTGGCGAGTGGCTGGTGACCCTGCCAGAGCAAGTGCCGGTTCTCATCTCATCATCGCCAGAAGTAAGCGAGATCGAAGAGGAAAAGACCTCTGCGGGCGACGAAGCCGCCGTGCGGGCACTGATGGAGGTGGGGCGTCGTCTGGAAGAGCGAGGGAATCTGGCCGGGGCCTTGGAGAACTATCGCCAGGCGCAGACGTTGGCGCCGGAAGGGAGTAGTCTAGCAGAGGAGTTGCGGCTGGTCTTGGAGGGCCTGGACGCAGGGCAAGATGCATTGACTCTTCCTGCGAGGCGACGACCTTTGGACGAGGGAGAAGTGGGCGTTGCTATTTCCACCTCGCAATTGCCAGATGAGGAATCGAAGGCAGCGGACATCCCCTTGCTCTTGGCTGCGAATCGTGTTGGCCTAGATGCTCTGTTTGACGATGGCTTGGCAGCTTACTGTCGAGGGGAGTGGGCAGAGGCAAAGGAGTTGCTGACAGGGGTGGTGAAACGGCAACCGAACTATGTGAGAGACGGACAGAAAGCCAGTGACTTGCTGGAGGAAGCTGAGGAGAGAACGGCTCCATCCCGCCGCCACGTACCGGGGCGGGTCTTGGCTATGGGTGGGCTGGCGGCAATCGCGCTGGTGGTGGGCCTGGTGATGGCCGTGGGGAGAATTGGTGGGCGCAGTACATCTGTGACAAAAGTGGAGGGGGCGATAGTGACTGTAGCTGTAGAGGATAGGGCGACGCCAACGCGAACCAAGACGCCAATTCCCTCTCCTACATCCTCTCCTAGCGCGATACCAACTTCTACTCAGACGCCATCACCTACCAGGACACCCACGCTCCGTCCAACATTGCCGTCTGCAGTGTCAACTGTTCTCTCTGGGGTTGACATACTCTATTATGACGACTTTAGCCGGCCATTGCACCAATGGGAGAAGCGGTCGAGTTCAATCGTCACTTCCGACGGGCTGGTGGAGATCCCTGGCAAGCATTTCTGGGACGCCGGCCTTGATTATGGGCGGATCATCAGAGAAGATGAGGGTGTGTTGATCCTGTTCAAGTATGATCCCGGCGCAGAGTTTGAGATTTTCCTGTACCACGGCGAGTGGGGGACATCATCTTATAGGCGCTGGGGCATCTATGCTGGCAGATATTTCGGTATGAATGTCTTCAAGGGGAGTTCATTGCTGGATAGCCGTTCTCTTCCAGGGAACCTGACTCTGAAGGTAAACACGTGGTATTATCTCTTGCTCGCAGTCGATGAGTCTGGGGGCTTTGTAGCAAGAGTGTGGGAAAAAGATGACCCAGCCCGGCAAGCCGAGTATCGTCAGCGTTACGATGACGATTGGATGGGGAAGACATGGGGATTCTCCATTGGAGCGAACGAGGGCACAGCTTATTTTGACGCCTTCACCGCGGTTTCGTTCAACGACATCAAGTAGGCGGTGACTGCAAATGGCCTTCCAGCCAGAAGTTGATGATATACTGACAATCTCCGATGCGGTCTATCGCACTGCCGAGCACCCGGCGGCACCGGGCATGCCCTACGGCCAGGAAGGCCGCCAGGCTGTGGTCTACCGGCTGACGGCGCAGGACGGCGACGCGCAAGCGCTCAAGGTGTTCAAGCCGCGTTACCGTTCGCCGGCCCTGGTCTCTCTGGCCGATCGCATCGCACCCTTTGCCCGGCTGACCGGTCTCCGGGTCTGCCGGCGCACGGTGCTTGCCCCCCAACGGCACGCACCGCTGTTGCGCCAGCACCCGAACCTGACCTACGCCGTGCTGATGCCGTGGGTAGAGGGTCCGACGTGGATGGAAGTGCTGCTGGAGAAGCGCGCGCTATCACCCGAAGAGAGCCTGGCCCTGGCCCGCTTGCTGGCGGGGATCCTGGTGGGGATGGAGCAAACCGGCCTGGCCCACTGCGATCTCTCCGGTCCCAACGTGCTGTTGCCGGCGCTCGTCCAGCCGGTGACTCCTGATCAGCATCCCCTCGTCGAGTTGGTGGACGTGGAGCAACTCTATGGCTCCGACCTGAGGCGGCCCGAGTTGCTGCCGGGCGGGTCGCCGGGGTACGCCCACAAGACAGCACCGCAAGGGTTGTGGAGTTCCACTGCCGATCGCTTTGCAGGGGCGGTATTGCTGGGTGAGATATTGGGCTGGTGTGATGAGCGGGTACGCGAGGCGGCGTGGGGGGAGAACTATTTTGACCCGCAGGAGATGCAGCGGGACAGCGAGCGATTGCAGATTCTGGTCACCGTCCTGCGGGAGCGGTGGAGAGAGAACGTGGCGGGGTTGTTCGAGCGGGCGTGGCGCAGCGAGGTGCTGGCGGATTGCGCGACCTTTGGCGAGTGGTTGGTGACGCTGCCGGAGGAGGTGCCGGTTGTGGAGGCGGCCGCTCCGGCCAAGGAGACCGAGAGCGAGCGGGAAGGAGCCATAGAGAACACGCTCCAGGTGCTGATGGGACTGGCACGACAGTTTGAGGAGCAAGGAAACCTGGGAAGCGCGCTGCAAACCTACCGCCAGGCACAGGCGCTGGCCCCGGCGGAGAGTGGGCTGGTGGAGGAACTGGCCCTCATCGTGCAGGGCGTGGAGGAGAGGCAGGCGGAAGCCGCTGGTCCAGAGCCACACATGCTGGAAGAGGCAGAAGAAGAACCTGCCGCGCCAGCTCCTCAATCAGCGCTACAAAGAGAACTGGCGCTAATTGAAGAAGCGGAGGAGATGCCCATCTCTGAACCCGTACAGCCGGTGGAAGAGATGGAAGTAGAACTCCCGGTCGCCAAGCCACAGTTGGCGGAAGAGGTGACGGAGGGACCTGGCGCGCCTGCCCCACAATCGGCACTGGCAGCGGAACTGGCGCTGGTTGGGCAAGACGTGGAGATGGGAGCGGAGGAACCGTCCGCGCCCGGGCCAAGACTGCCAACGGACGAGGAGCCTGACCTGGATCGGCTGTTCGACGAGGGGCTGGCTGCGTATGAGCGGGAGGAATGGGCCAAGGCGCAGGAGTTGCTGACAGAGATAATGCGCCGACAGCCGGGCTATGCGCGCGATGGGCAGATGGCAAGGGGCCTGCTGGCGGAAGCGGAGAAGCAACTGGCCCGGCCCCGCCGCTATGTACCCAGTTGGATCTGGGTGCTGGGCGGACTGGTGGTGCTGGCAGCGGTGGGTGTGGTGGTGGCAGCGATGCGCACCGTGCTGGGGACGATGCTCTTCGGTGGTGGGTTGCAACCGGTGGTTGAGCCGACGAGTACACAAAGACCAACGGCAACAGCAACGGCAGCGGCGACAGCAACAGAGGCTGTTGCTGAAGCGATGGATACTCCACGCCCGACAGATACTCCTGTAGCGTTTGAGGCATGGGCCCCAGGATTTGTAGGCCAGATTGGGGGAGGCACATATGCTGTGGCGGTGCAGGGGCAGTACGCTTACATCGGTGTGGGGCCGAGATTTGTCATCCTCGACATCTCTGAATCTGCTGTTGGCGAAGGAATGATCCTGTTGCCTGGTGTGGTGATGGATGTGGCCTTGGCCGGGGAGTATGCCTACGTGGCTGCTGGGGGCGGCGGCCTGCGGGTGGTGGACGTCTCTGACCCGACCGCTCCGTGTGAAGTAAACCACTACGAGACACCAGGGAGTGCCTCAGGTGTGGCTCTGGTCGGAGAGTATGCCTACGTGGCTGCTGGGGACGGTGGCCTGCGGGTGGTGAATGTCTCTGACCCGACCGATCCACGGGAGGTGGGCTACTACGAGACACTGGGGTGGGCCGTGGGTGTGGCCCTGGCAGGGAACTATGCTTATGTAGCTGCCAATAGCGGTGGCCTGCGGGTGGTGGACGTCTCTTACCCGACCGGTCCACGTGAAGTGGGCTACTGCGAGATGCCGGTGATTGCCAGCGGGGTGGCCCTGGCCGGGAAGTATGCCTACGTGGCTGCTGATTACGATGGCCTGCGGGTGGTGGACATCTCTGATCCGGCTGCTCCACAGGAAGTGGGTTACTGCGAGACACCAGGGCGCGTTTCGGGTGTGGCCCTGGCCGGGGAGTATGCCTACGTGGTTGCTGAAGATTATGGCCTACGGGTGGTGGATGTCTCTGACCCGACCGCTCCACGGGAGATGAGCTACTACGAGACACCGGGGTGGGCCGTGGGTGTGGCCCTGGCTGGGGAGTATGCCTACGTGGCATCTAGGAGCGGCGGCCTGCGGGTGATGGACATCTCTGATCCGACTGCTCCACGTGAAGTGAACTACTACGGGACACCGGGAGATGCCAGGCGTGTGACCCTGGCCGGGGAGTATGCCTACGTGGTTGCCATAGACGGTGGTCTGTGGGTAGTAGACGTCTCTGACCCGACGGCTCCGTTGGAGGTGGGCTACTACGAGATCCCTGGGAGGGGCTTTGGTGTGGCCCTGGCTGGGGAGTATGCCTACGTGGCCGCTGGGAGCGGCGGCCTGCGGGTGGTAGATATCTCTGACCCGACCGTTCCACGGGAGGCGAGCTACTACGAGACAGGGGGATGGGCCTTGGGTGTGACCTTGGTTGGGAATTATGCTTATGTAGCTGTCAACTACGGCGGCCTGTGGATAGTGGATGTCTCTGATCCAGCCGCTCCGCGTGAAGTCGGCTACTACGAGACACCATGGAAAGCTCAGGATGTGGCCGTGGCTGGGGAGAATGCCTACGTGGCTACCTACGACTATGGCCTGCGGATAGTAGATGTCTCTAACTCGAGTGCTCCGCGTGAAGTTGGCTACTACAAGACTCCGGGGGAAATCTGGGTCTGGGGTGTGGCCGTGGCCGGGGAGTATGCATACGTGGCTGCCGAAGACTATGGCCTACGGGTGGTGGACATCTCTGACCCGACCGCTCCACGTGAAGTGGGCTACTACGAGACACCGGGGTGGGCCGTGGGTGTGGCCCTGGCTGGGGAGTATGCATACGTGGCTGGGAGCGGTGGCGTGCGGGTGGTAGACATCTCTGCCCCGACCGCTCCGTGTGAAGTAAACTACTACGAGACACCATGGAATGCCTCAGGTGTGGCTCTGGCCGGGGAGTATGCATACGTGGCTGCTGAGGGCGGCGGTTTGATCATTTTCCACATTGATTGATGCCTGAACCGGTGGTACTGGAAGCCAATTGCCTTAGGGCAATTTGGAGGTGGTTAGGTCGAAGGGGACGCTATGCCATTTCACCCCAAAGTGAATCAAGAGCTGACCATTGGTTATGTGACGTGCCACGTCGCCGAGCCCCCGGCAGCACCGGGCATGCCCTACGGCCAGGAAGGCCGCCAGGCTGTGGTCATACGAGGCATGGATCGTCTCTGCACACGGACAGAATCCGCGGCCTCTGCGGCAAGCCGTGGAAGTTGTCGACCAGAGGTACTTCCCGTGGTTCCGGAACCGATCTCCTTCGGATGTGTGGTGACAGGCAATGAGGTGGGTATGAGCTGGTTACGAAGACGCGTAGCCGCTGTCTCTCCCTCAAATCGGAGTAGCACAAAAAGCTAGCGAAGAATGTGTAAAGATATAAGGAGGGCACCCAGTGGGAGCACTACGTCGGCCTGCGAACGGTGACCACAGCGCAGGCATTGTCGCAATTGAGCCAGGCCACCTCGAATTCGCCGAAGGGAATCCGTTGAGGGGTGGCGGCGAAAGCCGGGTCCTGGACAATAACGTGCTCGGCCTCCAGCCCAATCACGACGATTGCATGGTTGGTAGTAATCGACCAATAAGCAAGTTCACCCGTATCCACGAAAGCAATGACGGGTTGACCGGCCTGCAGGTGGGTGGCTATGAGAGAAAACGTGGCCTCACGGTATGTCACGTCCAGTCCGAGGCGAGTCAGGCGCAAGACATTCCGGCGAAGTGTACCGAGAGGGCCGATTTGCAGGATTGTCAGCAGGCGTGCGTAACCTACGGGATGGCCCAGGTAGGCCAGCACCATCGCCGCACACGCTGCCAGGCAGTCCGAGGATTGCGTTTGCTCACGATGTGGGATGTTCAGCGCTGGAATGTGGGGCAGCGAGGCTCTCGGCATGGCGTGTGATCTCTGCTATCTGCTCGGGGGTAATGGAAAGTTGGCCAGTCTCAACGTCTACATCAATTGTCCCGACCGTGCCTACAGGGCCGGTGGTCGGAAACGCCAGCGTGATGGGCACGCGCCAGTAGAGACGCTCGGCTACCACCAGTTGCGGGTCTTCGCAGCGGAGCAGATAGCCGATTTCGTTCGCTACGAAACGCCCTGCCACGCGCCGGGCCGCTTCTGCCGAGTAGTTGATGGTAGCGGAAACCTGGATCGTCAGTTCAACCTTGCCGGTGCGCGGAATTTGCTCAAGTGTGGCTTCCATTTGCACCCTCCGGACCTGCACCTGCTCTGGAAAACATCAAGATTATCATCAGTTTTTATCATAACCTGGAAGGGTAAATCTGTCAACCAGCCGCCCGTCTTACCCGGATGAACGTCTCGGACGAAAGAGAGAGCGAATGCCATTTCATCCCAAAGTTGGTCAAGAACTAGCCATTGATAACGCAGCCCACCGTATTGCCGAGCACCCGGCTGCGCCCGGTATGCCCTACGGCCAGGAGGGCCGTCAGGCTGTGGTCTACCAACTTGTGGCGCAGGACGGCGACGCGCAAGCGCTCAAGGTGTTCAAGCCGCGCTACCGCTCGCCGGCCCTGGTCTCTCTGGCCGATCGCATCGCACCCTTTGCCCGGCTGACCGGACTCCGGGTCTGCCGGCGCACCGTGCTTGCCCCCCAACGGCATGCGCCACTGTTGCGCCAGCACCCGGACCTGACTTACGCCGTGCTGATGCCGTGGGTAGGGGGGCCAACGTGGATGGAGGTGCTGCTGGAGGAGCGCGCGCTATCGCCCGAAGAGAGCCTGGCCCTGGCCCGCTCGCTGGCGGGAATCCTGGTGGGGATGGAGCAGAATGGCCTGGCCCACTGCGATCTCTCCGGTCCCAACGTGCTGTTGCCGGCCCTCGTCCAGCCAGTGATCTCCGATCGGCGTCCCCCCGTCGAGTTGGTGGACGTGGAGCAACTCTATGGCTCCGACCTGAGGCGGCCCGAGTTGCTGCCGGGCGGGTCGCCGGGGTACGCCCACAAGACAGCACCGCAAGGGCTGTGGGGTTCCACTGCCGATCGCTTTGCAGGGGCGGTATTGCTGGGTGAGATATTGGGTTGGTGTGATGGACGGGTACGCGAGGCGGCGTGGGGGGAGAACTACTTTGACCCGCAGGAGATGCAGCGGGACAGCGAGCGATTTCAGGTTCTGATCGCCGTCCTGGGGGAGCGGTGGGGAAAGAACGTGGCGGGGGTGTTCGAGCGAGCCTGGCGCAGCGATGTGCTGGCGGACTGCGCGACCTTTGGCGAGTGGCTGGTGACCTTACCAGAGGAGGTACCGGTTGTGGAGGCGGTCGAGGTGGCTGCTTCTGTCAGGGAGACTAAGGGCGCACAGGAAGAAGCCATCGAGAACACACTCCAGGTGCTGATGGGACTGGCACGCCAGTTTGAGGAGCAGGGAAACCTGGAAAGCGCGCTGCAAACCTACCGACAGGCGCAAAAGTTGGCCCCGGCGGAAAGTGGACTGGCGGAGGAACTGGCACTCATCGTGCAGGGCGTGGAGGCGAGGCAGGCGGAAGCCGCTGGCCCAGAGCCACACATGCTGGTGGAAGAGGCAGACGAAGAACCTGTCGTGCCAGTTCCCCGATCAGCGCTGGAAAGAGAACTGGCGCTGATTGAAGAGGTGGAAGAGACGCCCGACACTGAGCCAGAGCAGCCGGTGGAAGAGGTGGAAACGGAACTCCCGGTCACTGAACCGCAGCCAGCGGAAGAAATGACAGAAGAACCTGCCGCGCCTGTCCCACAATCGGCGCTGGCATCGGAACTGGTGCTGGTTGAGCAGGGCGTGGAAACGGGAGTGGAGGAATCATCCACACCTGAGCTAAGACTGCCGGTGGAAGAAAAGTTGAAGGCTGAAGTTGCAGTCCCTGATAATGGGCCGATGGAGGAGGAGACAGAGGCAGCGGAGGTCATTCCTTTCCCGCCGGCGGGTGAGGAAACTGATCTGGACCGGTTGTTCGATGAGGGACTGGCGGCCTATCACCGCGAGGAGTGGGCCAGGGCGCAGGAGTTGCTGGGAGAGGTAGTACGCCGACAGCGGGACTATGCGCGCGATGGGCAAAAGGCAAGGGATCTGCTGGCGGAAGCGGAGAAACACTTGGCCCAGCCACGCTACCATGTACCCAGTTGGATCTGGGTGCTGGGCGTACTAGTGGTGCTGGCAGCAGTGGGTTGTGTGGTGGCAGAGGTGCGCAACGTGCTGTGGACGATGCCCTCTGGTAGTGAGCCGCAAGCGGTGGTTGCGACCAAGATAGTGGAGGTAACAGTCACACCGCAACCGACGAGCACGCCTGGGCCAACGCACACTCCCACGCGTACGCCTGAGCCAACGTACACTCCCACGCGCACGCCTGAGCCAACGTACACTCCCACGCGCACGCCTGGACCTAGCCCACTTGCCACAGCAACGATTGACGCTACCCCAGGTGTATATGACAATTTCGATGATCCATCCAACGATGGTAGTTTTGACAAGAGTCAATGGATACTCTGGACCAACTCACCAAATCAAGTTGTCCAGCAAGATGGTGTGTTAATGGTGAGGGCAGACATTGAAACCGAGACGTCAGGTCAAGCCAAATTAGGGGCTCGCCAATATGAGGGCGTTACGTTGAGCACTCTTACGGCCAATGCTCCAACTTTTATTGAAGCCAAATTGATGCTAAGCTCTGATGAACATGCAGGCAATGTTCAATTGGGTCTTAGCGCTTACCTTGAAGAAAGTTGTTTTTGGTTCTCCGAGTGCAACATCATGGATTATGGCGACGATAGCGTTTGGGCCAGTTGTTTTGACACAAGATGGCCCTGGCAGGAGGGATACCAGTATTCGGCAGAGGAAGAGTCAGTTAACCTTGGGACGTGGCACAAGTTTCGGATGGAAGTGGACCCGTCTTCGATGACCTTTACATACTATATTGATGACCAAATGGTCGGCTCGCACGTACCCTCTGACGCAGACAAGCTCAGAGAAGCCCAATTCACAGTTACTACCGGTGTTTGGGGAGGTTCATCTGGAGAGGTAACGGGTTACATTGACGATGTACGGATTGGGCAGATCACTCCCACCCCAGCAGCAACGTTTTACGACGATTTTGACGACGCAACTTACGATGCAACTATCAATCCCACCAAATGGGAGTTTGACTTACCAGAAGTATGCGATGTCGCCCAGCAAGAAGGTATGATGGTCTTCAAGAACACACCTCCGCAAAGCGATGTCGACTGTGTGCTTGGTCATCCGAACAGGGTTTCAATTGGCGATCTCAGTGCAATGGAAGCACGGATCAACATATCCAGTGACCATAATGGTAAGTACCTTAATCAAGGTATCAATTTCAACACTGGGGATTTGCCAGGAGGGGCTTGGTGGGCTTTCTGTGGCCTTGAGGCCGATGCTGATAGTGTTCGATCTCTCTTTGATATACGGAACTGGGGAGCCAGAGATGAGAGTGATATCTGGGAAATTTCGGCGGCTGATTATGACCAATGGTATACTTTCCGCCTCGAAGTAGACTCTGACACTATGACTATTTCTTGCTTCGTTGATGACAAACTGCTCGGCTCAATTGTCCCAAGAGATGCATCGGAATTGAGAAGCGCGCGCTTCTATCGAAATCTGGACGTGTATCGTACTCCTGGATCTTTTGCAACCACGTATGTGGATGATGTGCGAATTGGGGAAGTGGGACAGTAAGGAGATTGTCTTGTCACTTCGACTAAAAGTCAATCAAGAACTGGTCATCGGCGATACAACGTATCACCTCGCCGAGCACCCGGCAGCGCCGGGCATACCCTACGGCCAGGAAGGCCGCCAGGCCGTCGTCTACCAACTGGCAACGCAGGACGGCGACGCGCAGGCGCTCAAGGTGTTCAAGCCGCGCTACCGCTTGCCTGCCCTGGTGGGTCAGGCGACCAAGATCGCGCCCCTGGCTGATTTGCCCGGCCTGCAGGTCTGCCGCCGTACCGTGCTGAGCGCCCGGCGTCACAGGGACCTGCTGCGCCAGCATCCGGACCTGACCTACGCCGTGCTGATGCCCTGGGTTCAGGGTCCGACCTGGATGGAGGTCGTGCTGGAAAAGCGGGCGTTGACCCCCGAGCAGAGCCTGGAGCTGGCGCGTGCGTTGGCCGAAGACCTGGCGACGATGGAGGAGCACGGCCTGGCCCACTGTGATCTTTCGGGTCCGAACGTGTTGTTGCCCTCCCTGATCCCGTCAGCAGTACCCAGCGCCGCCTCTTCCATCCAGCTGGTCGATGTGGAGCAACTCTACAGCTCTGATCTGAAGCGGCCCGAGTTGCTGCCTGGTGGCTCGCCGGGCTATGCCCACAAGACCGCGCCCGAGGGGATGTGGGGGAGCACAGCCGACCGTTTTGCAGGAGCGGTCCTGCTGGGCGAGATGCTGGGCTGGTGCGACGCGCGGGTGCGGGAAGCGGCCTGGGGCGAGAACTACTTTGATCCCCACGAGGTGCAGCGGGATAGCGATCGCTATCAGACACTGGTGGCTATCTTGCAGGAGCGGTGGGGCGACGATGTGACTCGGCTGTTCGAGCGGGCGTGGCGCAGCGAGGTGCTGGCAGATTGCGCGACCTTTGGCGAGTGGCTGGTGACCCTGCCAGAGCACGTGCCGGTCGTCATCCCATCATCGCCAGGGATAGGAGAGATCGAAGAGGAAGGGGCCTCTGAGGGCAACGAAGCCGCCGTGCGGGCGCTGATGGAGGTGGGGCGTCGTCTGGAAGAACGAGGGATTCTGATCGGGGCCTTGGAGAACTATCGCCAGGCTCAGACCTTGACCCCTCCTGGGAGTGGGCTGGCGGAAGAGCTGTGTTTGATCTTGCAAGACCTGGAAGCGGCCCAGGAGAAGGGAGAGGGTGCCACTCCGGTTGCAGGGGAATCGGAGCTAGATTCCATCTTTGACGACGGTCTGGCGGCTTATCGGAGGGAGGAGTGGACAAAGGCGAGGGAGCTGCTGGCCGAGGTGGAGCGACGGCATCCGGGCTACGAGCGAGGTGAGCAGAGGGCCAGCATACTGCTCGAGGAAGTGGAAAAACGGTTGGTCCCGATCCATCGGCGTGTGCCCGTATGGGCCTGGGCAGCCGGTGGGTTGGCAGTGCTGGCAGCACTGATCATAGGAGTGTGGAGGCCTGACTTTTTGTCGCGCGATGTCACGCCGTTGCTGGTGGCCAATGTTCCGGCCGGACCGTTCCTGATGGGCAGCTACCTGGCCATGGATCCATACGCTGAGGGCGACGAGCTGCCCCCGCACGAGGTGGACTTGAGCGCCTTCTTGATCACCCGGACCGAGATCACCAACGAGCAATACGGGGCGTGTGTGCAGGCAGGTGTATGTAGACCGCCGGTGGGTGCGGATGATCCGGGTTATAGTGGTGCCGACCGCCCGGTTGTCGGTGTGGATTGGGAGGGCGCCCGTGCCTACTGCCAGTGGGCCGGCGGTGACCTGCCGACCGAGGCCCAGTGGGAGAAGGCGGCCCGGGGCACCGATGGGCGTACCTATCCCTGGGGTGACGAGTTTGACGAGACCAGGGCCAATTTCTGCGACACCGCCTGCCCTCTCGATCATCGGTCCCAATCGCTCTCTGATGGTTTTGGACACACCGCCCCTGTAGTTGGCTTCTGGGACGGAGTGAGTCCCTATGGGGCGTTCCAGATGGCCGGCAACGTGTGGGAGTGGGTTCTAGATTGCTATGACAGCGAGTTCTACAAGAGTACAGCGGCCGGTGAGGCCGACCCGGTGAACGAGCTGAGCCCGTGCGGGTCATTTGTGGTGCGGGGCGGCTCGTGGGCTGAGGATCAGTACGGCATCCGGTGTGCCAATCGCCACGGAGTGCCCGCTGACGGAATAGCCCGGAATATCGGCTTTCGGTGCGTGTTCCCCGTGACTTCAGAGTTTTCGGGCCGGGCTGCCGAACCGCCTTTGCTCTCTGGTGTCTTGTGGGAGGACTAGACTGCTGCCGGCAAGGAGTCTTGATCTATGTTCATGCCACCGACGTTTGTACGAGGGCCACGTGAGGTCCTTGAACTACCTGAAGATGAGGTAGAAATACCTGCGCCACCACAGATCCCGACAGAACCTTCTGCGTCATTGACGTCGTTGCTCCTGCCGGCCGGTTTCACCATCGTGGGGTTGGTAGTGATGCTCGCTGCGGGGGCCTCGCAGGGGGGCACAACCCTGCTCCTCTCCATGGCTATTTCGTTGCCGGTGATGCTGGGCTCGTACGTGGTCTCGCTTATCAACTATTGTTCTCAAAAGCGCGCGTATCGGCGCCAGGTGGAAGAGCGAGAGGGGAAATATCGGGCGTTGCTCCAGCACAAGTGCCAGGACTTGGAGCGCCTGCGCGATAGGACGCAGGGCACGCTGTGCCAAAACGACCCTGACCCGCCGATGTGCCTGGGCCTGGTGGAACGGCAGGATCCCTGCAGGTTATGGGCGCGCGCCCCATATGATGAGGATTTCCTCGCGCTGCGCCTGGGACTGGGTGAGCGACCTTTTCAAGTCACGGTCAAGCCCCCCCAGCAGCAGTCACCGCTGGAGCCCGACCCCCTGGTGCAGGAAGCCCAGGAACTGGCATCAGGATTCGCCCATGTCCCCCAGGCGCCTATCGCCCTGCCCTTGCGCCAGGCCGGGGTGGCGGGGCTTGCCGGGCCGCGCGACGCTGTGCTGAACGCCGCCCGCGCCCTGGCCCTCCAGATCGCCACGCACCACTCGCCACACGACGTCAAGATCGTGGCTATCTACCCTGCCCACGAGGCGAGTGACTGGGAGTGGATGCGTTGGTTGCCCCACGTCTGGTCAGACGACCGCAATCATCGCTTCCTGGCTCAGGACAGGGACTCTGCACACGAATTGTTGAAGAGCTTCTATGACTTGCTCAGCCGGCGCAAGGTGAGGTTGGAACAGGACAGGGGAGGGGATGTCCAGCCGCATCTGCCGAACTTGGTCTTTTTCCTGGCCGATCCGCGGCTGGTGGAGGGCGAGCCCATCCTGCCGCTGCTGCTGAAGCAGGGGCGGAGCCTCGGTGCGTTCTCCATTTTTTTTGGCGACCGGGTGGCAGCCCTGCCCAAACAGTGCCAGGCGATGGCCAAACTCGGGCCGGGGCAGCCGGCTTTGATTCAGCGCGTACCCGACTCCAGATCGTCTCCTTACGTGCCGGATCAGGTATCCGTGGACGAGGCCGTGCGCTTTAGCCGGACCATGGCGCCGATTCACATGAAGCAGTTGGCTTCGGCCATGGACATACCTACCCTTGTGCCACTGCTCGACGTGCTGGGAGTCGAGCGGGTGGAGGAGTTGGACGTTCCGGGGCGTTGGAGAACGAACGATCCCTACCGTTCGATGGCGGTGCCCGTCGGCAAGCGCGCTGGGGGTGAGCTCCAGTATCTGGATCTGCACGAACGGAAGGGTGAACCCGATATCCAGAGCGGGCACGGCCCCAACGCGTTGGTCGCTGGGACAGTGGGTTCTGGCAAGAGTGAGTTGCTGCAGTCATTGGTGGCCTCTCTGGCGGTTCATTTCCACCCCCACGAGGTGGCGTTTGTGCTTGTGGATTTCAAGCCGCCCGGGATGGCCGAAGCGCTAACGGGCTTGCCCCACGTCGTCAACATGATCGACCTGGATGGCCTCGACCTTGTGCCACGCGCGCTCAAGTCGCTGGAGGCAGAGCTGGCACGCCGGGGCAAGCTCTTCAAGCGGGCGGGCGTGACCCACATTGACGACTATATGGAGCGTTTCCGCAAACACGACGGCCGTGCAGAGGAACCGCTGCCGTATCTGGTGTTGATCGTGGACGAGTTCACCGTGCTGAGGGAAAAGCTCCCGGACACGATGGCGAAATTCGCCCAGGTCGCGATACGCGGTCGCGCGTTTGGATTCCGCATGATCCTGGCCACCCAGAAACCCGCGGGCGTGGTGAGCCAACAGATTGACTCAAACACCGAGCTGCGCCTCTGCCTGCGGGTGGCAAAGCCGGAGGATAGCCAGGAGATGATCAAACGCGCCGATGCAGCCAGCCTGGCCGGCGCTGGACGGGTCTACATGCGGGTGGGAGAAGATGCGGTATTCGAGCTTTTCCAGTCGGCGTATAGTGGTGCGGATTATGCGCCCGGTGGCTACGTGGTCAGGGATCCCAACGAGATCGTCGAGGTGGCGCTGAACGGCAGTCGCCATCCCTTGCATCTTTCGTCCAAGCCAACAGTGATCCATGAGCCAGGCACGCAATTGGAAGCCGTGGTCACATACATTCGGGAACAGGCCCAGCGCGCAGACATCCGTCGTCTGCCAGGGCCATGGTTGGAACCGTTGCCGGAACACTTTGCGCTGGAGGCGATACGGCCTGTGGGTGGATGGGATGGGAAAACCTGGCAGCCTATAGATCGTTGGCTGTGCCCTGTAATTGGACTACAGGATGACCCTGTGAACCAGCGCCAATCTCTCCTGGAACCAGACCTGGGCCGCCAGGGACATATGTTTGTCTGCGGTGGATCTGGCTCGGAGAATCGTCTGGCACTCCGCACACTGGTCGTGAGTTTGGCGATGGATCATTCCCCCGCGAGCCTGCACGTATACTGCCTGGACTTTGGCACGCTTGGTTTACAGGTCTTTGACAATCTGCCTCACGTGGGAGCCGTCATTCAACGGGATGAAACTCGCCGGGTACAACGCCTTTTCCGATGGCTTTTGGAGGAGTTGGAGTCACGGAAGCGATGGCGAATGAAGCACGGTTTTGAGAGCTTGGCGGGAGCTCGTGCTCGGGGAGCCGACGCTGAGACGCCCCCGGCCCTGGTGTTGATCGTGGACAATCTCGCCGCGCTGCGTGATGATTTCGACGCGGTGGATGTCCTGGCTCAACTGGCCCTCGAGGGGCAGACAGAAGGCATACACGTAATCCTGGCAGGTGATCCAGCGACGGCGGGTCTTTCCAAGGTGCTGGAGCGTGTGCCTTTGAAGATGGCACTGCAACTCGGGGACGTGGTAGACTACAAGATGGTCCTGGAAGACTATCCCCTGGATCTTCTTCTCCCCAGGGGAGTGCCGGGACGCGGCTTATACAAGGGCACCTCTCTGTTAGAGTGTCAGGTGGCGCTACCAGTAGCTGGCGCAGCGGGCAAGGATCAGGAGGCGGGTTTGGAGGCTCTCACCAGGGATATGCGTCAGGCCTGGGCTGCGGAAGACCACGCCCCGCCGATGCCGATTGGCGAGTTGCCCCCGTTGGTCTCGCTGAGTGACCTGGTGCCGCCTGGATCTGCTGAGCGCCGGCTTGTCCATTCCCTCACTGCTCACCTGCGTGTTCCGATTGGACTCGATGATCTGACACTGGCTCCAATAGGTCTGGATCTGTCGGCCGATGGTCCCCATTTCGTGATAACCGGTCCGCCGCAGAGTGGCAAGACGACGGCCCTGCACGCCTGGCTGCTGGCGTTGGCTGAGACTTTCCCCAAAGAGATGGTGCAGTTTGTCCTGATAGACACCTTCAAGAACAGCCTGGCTGTGTTGAGGGATCTCCCGCACGTGCGACACTACACCATGTTGGAGGAGAAGCAGGTAGATGTCTTGAGGGACCTGGAGGAGGTTTTCAGAACGCGCCGGGCTGGAAAGCAAATGGCAGCCCGACCGGCCCTGGTTGTCGTCGTCGATGATTACGAGTTCATGACCTCTGATAGCTTTAAGAAAGCGCTGAAGGAACATGCTCTCAGGGATCATCCCTTTGGCTTCCACGTTGTGCTCGCAGGAGCATCTGCCCAGATGACCCAATGGGACGAGTTCCGGAAGCAGGTTCTCTCCAATACCTCGGGATTGATCGTGGGCAGCGGCGATCTAATCCAGGACGCTTCGGTCTTTAGCCTGACTCTGCCCCCGGGCCAATCTCGACAGGTGCTGCCACCCGGACGTGGATATCTCGTGCGCCGCGGGCAGATGAGGTTGGTGCAAGTCGCTACACCGGGTGACAAGACCGCCGTGCAGGACTGGGTTCGTCAGATCGCAAAGGTGGAAGCGGGGAGGCGCACCTGACGAGGACACGAAAGTCGGGAGTATCGGAATGGTAGAATTGGTTCGTAGAAAATCTTTGAGATCGACAAGTTTCAGATGTACTGCGTAGAGAAATAGCTGCTTTCATTGCGTAATCTGTATTTGCAGGGGGAAGTCTATGCCCAATTGGGAACCCAACTGGGAAGATGTGCAGTGGGATCAGGGTGCTGCACGTGATGCGATGCGTGCACTGCGGGACGCTGCGGATATGCTGGATCAAACCGCTGCGGAGCGCGCTCGTGTGGCGCAGGAGGCTACAGAGCAGTGGCGGGGTCGCTATCGCGACGAGTTCGATGATCACCTGCAGCAAATGCTGAGACGTGCTCACGATCTGGCCGGCGAGTATCGCGACATGGCGAACAGGATTGCCCGAGCTGATCAGGGAGCCTTCGAGGAACAGAAGCGACGCGAGAGGGAGCGCGAACGTTGGCGTATGGAGAAGGAAGCCGAGGAACGAGCATTGCGACGTCAGCAACTGGAGGGTAGCTAGCAGATGCGCGAGACTATGCACGTTCCATCTGCTGGTCTGGTTCTGGCTTGTCCAGGACAGCACGTGCAGCATCAGTTGTGTTTTTCGAGTTTCTGAGAGTCTCACTACAAAATGAGGAGGCATACCCATGTCGGAACGAGTTCTGTCTACCGCTGCAGCCAAGGAGGCGATCCAGAAGATGCAGCAAGTCATCAACGGTCCTTTGATGGAGCAAATCGATGCGCTCAACCGAGAGGGCCAGACGCTATCTGACCCTAACGTTTGGGATGGTCGGTTGGCACAGCAGTTCCGCCAGGATTGGCCACAGATGCACAGCACATTGATGAAAGCCAAGGAGGCGCTTGAGGAACTGCGCGCCAATAGCCAGAGGATCAACCAGGACATCATGACGGCGGGCGGGAACTAGCACGCGTTCAGCATTCACCTTCCCGAAAGCCAAAGGAGGCACTGGCCAAGTGTGCCGGATCGCTTTCTCACGCACGCTGTCAGGCGATTGGGTGCCTCTCAAGGCTTTCGGGAAGGCCGCCAGCTCGATTCGCCTGGGGTAGACCAGAGTTCGATCTTTTCTGGTTATATCCCTCAATACAGTGTGTGCGTCACCGCAGGGTGCATCGGCTTCAGTCCTGCTGAAGCGATGGTGGCCCGTTGCTGGATGGTGCTGACCCTCCGCTGACGCCATGACGTTGCAGTCTATGTGCGAGCGACGGCGCTATCGGGGCGCCAATGGCTTTGCACCTGGATTCGGTCGCCTGCCGTGGGAAGCCATGCCCGCTGTGAGGGCAAGCCGCCGCGGTGGTGAGGAAAAACTGTATTTGGGTAGGAGTGAGACCATGTCACGATCGGTTAGCTCTGCTGAGCCTGAGAGACTCTTTGACTACTCGGATAAGGCAACCGGAATTGACCACGAGTTGGTCTCAGAATCACACCGCCTCGCGGGGACGCTCGGAGAGTTCGAGACCAAGTGTACCGAGCCTGACTACAGAGTGGCTGTGAGCCACCTGGCCGATGAGCTCCGGGGTTATGGCGGTGAGAGTGAATACACCGATGGCTGGGTGCGGGACGTAGGTAAGGCGTTTCAACTGGCGGATGGGATGCGGTCAGGGTGGCGATCTCCTCCAATCTCCCCTGTCGAACGGTTGGTGCTCTTGCCCGCGCTGCCTGGACTCGTCATTGCCATTCTGCTCCCTATTCTGCGCGTGCCTTACTGGCTTGGAAAGATGTTCTCTCACTTGCCGTGGGTTGCGCAGGGATCTGTCCCTTCCCTTCCCCCTTCCCCTTCTGTTGAGCCGGTGGAACCCGGCCCTAGCGAACCGAGTGCCCCCATCCACAGTGGCTTTGGTGAGCTGCTGAGACGCGCAGAGGAGGAAGAGAAGGCGGGGGCAGGGCTAGAAGTAAAGCCAGTTGCTCCTCCTTCACCTCCTCCTGCCGCAAAGTCCCCGGCGCCGCTCTACCAAGTTCCTGCTCTCAAGCAGACCTCAAGGTCCTACGAGTGTGCGCCTACGTCCGTCAGTATGATTCTGGAGTACTATCACAACCAGGATGAGCATCATCGGTCGCTTTCTCCCAAAAAGATTATCGAGGACTTGGGCGAGCGTTTCAAATCTAGCTCAGGAATCTCTGCTGACAAGCTGGTGGAGGGACTACGAGACATGGAACTGGGCTACGAGATCGATTGGAAGCCGGGACTGGACAAACAGGCGTTAATCTCTGAGCTGTGCGAGGGACCTTTGATCGCCCAAGTTCATCTCCACCTAGGTACTTCTGGGTATCCTCATATGGTGGTGGTGACTGGGATATCCGACGATGGCAACAAGGTCCACTTGAACGACCCGTGGACAGGGGAGCATCGTGAACTCACGTGGGAGGCTTTTGAGAAGACCTGGACGTTTCCTGATTACCCAGACAGTTCTCAACTGATAGTTCGTATTCGGCCCTGACATACTGGAGGTGCAGCAATGGATGCAGACCAGAGTGGGTTTGCGGTGGAGATGTTTCCCTCATCGATGCCGCCGTCCGATTGTGGACTTGTGACCCTCTCGCCAGACAGTGATCGGTTTGCCTGCGTTCGCCCAATCTCTGACACCGGCTTGATGGGTGTATGGATAAGCCCGGTTCAACCTGTCGATCTCCAGCCGGTGATGCTACGACAGGAATTCCAGGCCATATCGCTTCTGGCCTGGTCTCCAGATGGGGAGCGGCTGGCCTTCGTGTCCTGTGAGGGCCTCCCTCCTGGCACCGACCACCGATTGTGGGTTATAGACGCCGCTGTGGGCAACATTGTTGCTCCGCGTTTGATCTACAGCGCCCAGGGACCCCTTGCCGCCTTGTCGTGGTCTCCCGATGGTGTACTGCTAGCCGTGGCCGATGGGAGTGCCGGTGTCATCGTCTGCACCGAGGATGGAGAGCGCGTGATGCCTGTCGACGGCGAGGCTATGCGGTACCCTCTGGGTCCCAACTGCATGGCGTGGATGGGCTCCAGTCTGCTGGCGTACGTGAAGCTGAGCCCTGACGAGGGCGGGCTATGGCTCACGGATCTGGATGCTGGCGAGACCCGTCAGGTGCTGAGTTTGGGGGCAGATGAAGTGGCTATCCCCGCCTGGACTGGGGGGCAGGTGTGGGGGGCACTTCGGGGAGGGCTCGGCTGGCCTGCAGAGGGCTGTACTCTGTATATCTGGCGTGACCTACAGGATGATCCGGCGATCTATCCCTTACTGGAGGTAACGTTTGATCCGACGACCGCCCTATTCCCTTCGAACGATGGAGACTTGTGGGCATTCACTGCCTGGGTGGGTGGCCGAAGAGCCGTGTGGGTAGTTTCTCTGCCCTCGGGTGATGCACAAACGCTTGATCTGTCACGCCCAGTGGACGAGTTGGTTGGGTGGATCGAAGATCCTCGTCGTTTGCTGGTTACTTTACTTCCTGGGCGATTGGATGGAGAGATAGAAAGGATGCAGGGAAATAGCGAAGCAGATCCTTCCGAAGAGATCTTTGCCTTGGACTTTACGCCCGCGGAACTTGCTCTAGTGGGTCGCTTACTTGATGCTCCATCACTCCAATTGCCGAAAGATCCCTTCGATGGTTCGTCGGCCGAGGAGATTGAACGTGCTCTGACACAAGCACAGGAATCGCTGGCAGATCGGCGCTACATCCAGGTGCAACCCGACGCCACAGTTGCTGTGGATGTCAGCGTGGCGGCACTGGTAGGCGCATTGGCTTTTCCCGAATCTTCCTTGATTGCCACCTTGATGGTGGGTGAAGAACCGCCTGAAACTCGCCAGGTTCACTTCGCTTCGGGTCTGATCGTGGAACAGGAACAGCAGCACGACGATACGTACAGCCTCACAGCGGTGCGGGACCGGGAGACGGCAAGCCGGCGTCTGTGCGAGTTCCTCCGCCTGGTTGATCAGCCTGCTTCTTCCGGCGAAGCCTTCGCGCTGGCCGAGGCTGAGATGGGCGAGGTGCGTCTTGTAGTTGCTGCTGAGGGAGAAAGAGCTGGCGCAGTGTTCCTGGAGCAAGCGGGGGTGCCTTCGGCGACGGCTGCCTCTCTGGCGCAGGCTCTGGCCAATTCACTCCGGTACGCTACCCTGCTTGCGCTGACCTGGCGGGGAGGAGAGGCTCAACAAGTGGATAGCTTCGCCTTGTTGGAAGGGGGGCAAGGTTTGTGGTTGCTGCGGCCCCTGGGGCGTGACGGTGAGTCTTGGATAAAAGTCACTCCGTCTGATGCGTCCTATGCCATACGCCAGGTGGAGGAACTGACGCGACTTGTTATGCCAGTATTGGAGGAGTGATGCCAGAGTCCGTGTGATGACGGTCGTGTTACAGGAGAAGTCTCATGCCTAACTGGCAACCGAATTGGGAAGACGTGCGATGGAACCACGGCGCTGCCCGGGATGCCACATCCGCGTTGCGGCACGTGGCGGATCTGTTGGATCGAACGGCTGCCGAACGCGCTCGCGTGGCGCAGGATGCTACGGAGCAGTGGTGTGGTCGCTACCGCGAAGAGTTTGGCGAGCATCTGGAGCGGATGCTGACGCGTGCCCGCGAGCTGGCTCGTGAGTGCCGCGATGCATCGGGCGCAATCGCCCAGGCCAGCCAGCGAGCTTCTGAAGAGCAGATGCGGCGAGAGAGGGAACGCGAACGCTGGCGTGCTGAGAAGGAAGATGAGGAAAGGGAAAACCGACGTAAGCAGCAGGGAACATCGTAGAGACTCGAGGGCATCTTTGGATGAGCCAGGGCTGGCTTCTCCACAGGCCCCGGGAATCTGAGCGCAGGTTGTGGTGTTGAGATCAGGGGGGGAGTATGGCACGATCAATCAGCTCTGCCGAGCCCGACAAGCTCTTCCGTTATTCGGACTTTGGGATGCAGCTTGACCACGAGTTGGTCTCAGAGTCGTATCGCCTGGCGTCAAGACTGCAACGTTTTGAGGCAACGTGCACCGAGCCCGGCTACCAGGTGAGTGTCAGCCATCTCGCTAATGCACTGCGCAGCTATGGTGGTCAAAGTGAATCCACCGATGGTTGGGTGCGACAGGTGGGCACAGGTTTCCAGATGGCAGATCAGATCTGGTCAGGTGCACGCCTCTTGCCGGGCATGTGGGCAGGTCCAACATGGACACTGCCGGGTTGGGCCTTGGGTGTGGGATCAGTTGTTACTGTACTTCCCCTTCTACCGGTACCTGACTGGCTTGAGAAGTTGATGTCCCAAAGTGTAGGCTCATCGTTTGCAGATACGGCTCAACTTCTTGCACCTGGCTTTGGTGTCTTGGCCACAGAATGGTTACCAGAACATACCAAGTATCGTCACGATTGGGGATTCATAGGCCGTGAGCATAAGCTATGGCCTGAGCGGCGTGGTCGCCCTCGTAAGAACAGATCTAAGCGAGAACTGAGAATGGCGGCTTGGAAAGATGAGCTCTGGGAAACCGATCTAGAAAAAGATACACATCTCGGGGGTGTACGGTTAGGTGGTAAAGCAGAGGCTAGAGCATTTGAGGGAGAATGGGGAGGCGGGATTGATCTGGAGGGTAAGAGCAAAATGGCAGGGCTTTATGCTGCGGGGACTGCATTTACGGTCGGCGCCAGCGGCGTTGTGGGTAGTACCGACTTAGGTGTGGGAATAGGCGGGGATGTCACCGTGGGCGAAGCAGAGCTGTTTGCCGGCTTCAAGGATGGCAGAGTTGGTGCTAAAGTTGGTGGTACACTGGCATCTGTTGAGGGTACAGCGGGTGCAAATGTGGCTGGGTGGAATGTTGGCCTCACAGGTGAGGCCGGTGTCAAGTTCGAGCTTGGACTCGACATCGAAGTCAGTGTACACAAGAAGGTCAGAGTGGATCTAGGACCCGTTAGCATTGGGCTGAGTATTGGCGAAGCTTTGGGTAGCTAGCTAAAAAGGACTAGAGGCAAGTGGATATGGTTCAAGAACCTATGGAATTAATACTGTCGCGTGCAGAGCTTGTCTATGTGTTGAATGCTTTGCAGGCAAGTCGCATCGTCGGTGTGGAGCTGACGGAATTCGCTTGGCCACAACAGCAATTCGATGCGTTACTTCGAGAGGCAGAGCAGGGTCTAGTTTCGCGCTCGTTGTTAACTGTAGATGCTCAGAGTCAGAGGCGTTTGTTGGCGCCCGAGTTGGTAGAAATGGCCGGTGTTCTGGCATTCCGCAGTCTGGCGTTTGCTCTGATTCGAGGCGTGCGTGATAAGGGGCAGCAACTGTTCGTATTCAACCTGTATCAGGATCTTATGGTAGAGCATACGCTACCGCAAGAAGGTATGCATCGCCTGGTACCTATTGGCGCACCAGAAGATCTGTTTGCACGCGTGGAAAGTCTGGTACCTTTGCAACCTGTCCGTAGAAAGGGCCGTCCTCTGTTCACTATGGCGCAAAGCCGGTTTGAGAGGATGCGACAAGGGGTGCAGACCAAGAGTGCGAGTGAAGTGATGTCTATCTTGGTTACTGCAGGTCTAGCTGAAGGTCTAGTTTCCTTATTCATCCAAGCGCTTCAGAATCCGTTGTTCACGCTTTCGCTGGCTTGTTTGGAATGCGAAGGGAACACTGTTGTGGCTGCGAGTTCAGTAGCGGTCTTTGCTGACGAGCAATCATCGTGGGGCATTTGGTCAGGTGCAGCCGATGTAGATCCTTCTCGGTTGCTCATATTTCCTACGGGTATCAATGACATACAGTCTGCGTTTGTCGACTGGCTGGGCTTGGAGCCCGAACAACTTACTTCTGCTTAGGTAGTTCATCTTTGCGCAATGTATTGCTGAGGCTGTCTTTGCTTTTCGTTACGCCGGTTGTGCTGATATCGCAGGAGAAAGCTGGGTCGCAGAAGGTCCTAGGCCTGCTGAGGTACCGCAAGCTAAGAGGTGAGTTGTGCCCTTTCGCCCCCAAGTCAACGACAAGCTGACGATCAACGGCGTGTCCTACGTGGTATCCGAGCACCCCACTGCTCCTGGCATACCCTACGGCCAGGAGGGACGACAGGCCACTGTGTACCAACTGGTCACGCAAGATGAGGAAAAGCGCGCGCTCAAGGTCTTCAAAGCCCGCCACCGCTCACCCTCGCTGACTACCTTGGCGGACAAACTTGGCCCCTTTGCTGTTCTCCCTGGCCTGCAAATCTGCCATCGCACTGTACTGACTCCCCACTGTCATGGGGATTTGCTCAGCCAACACCCCGACCTGGCCCACGCTGTGTTGATGCCTTGGATTGAGGGCCCGACCTGGTCGGAAGTCATGCTGGAGAAGCACGAACTGACCCCAGAGCAGAGCCTGGGATTAGCACGTTCGCTGGCCGGGGCCCTGGCAGCGATGGAGGAGCAGGGTCTGGCCCACTGCGACCTGTCGGGGCCGAATCTGTTGCTGCCGGGGTTGGAGGGCGTGAAGGGCTCTCTCGTCGCCCTGGTGGACATTGAGCAGCTCTATGGACCGGGACTGGAGCGGCCTGAGCTCTTGCCGGGTGGTTCCCCCGGTTATGCTCACAAGACCGCACCTGATGGATTGTGGGGTGTCGCTGCCGATCGTTTTGCCGGGGCTGTGCTCCTGGCAGAGATTCTGGGCTGGTGCGACGAGCAGGTGCGGGAGGCAGCATGGGGTGAGCAGTACTTTGCCGGGGAGGAGATGCAAAAAGAGACGCAGCGGTCTTTGTTGTTGACAGACGTGCTGCGGGGACGCTGGGGGGAAGGTGTCGCAGCTTTTTTCAGGCAGGCATGGCAGTCTCAGGCGCTAGCGGACTGCCCGGCCTTCGAGGAGTGGCTGACGGTGCTGCCGGAAGAAATGGGAGCAGTGTCTTCAATGGCGGAGGTTGATGTAGACGAGGAACGGGCGGGATCGGCGGGCTTGAGTTGGAGGCTGCCGGAAGACGATAAGCCAGAACTGGCGTTCGCCTCGGACGTGCGGGAACAGTTGGCGCGTACCAGACTGCAGGCTGAGGAAGACCTGTTGCTGCCAGAGCAGCCAGGCCAGACGGTGTCGGAGTTGATGGCAGCTTATGAGCTTGACCCGGTGGCGGCCTGGGCCCCACTGGCCCGGGCGCTGATGGCAAAGGCACAGAGGGCGGAGGAAGTCGGGGATAAGAAGAGTGCGCTGGAGAGCTACCAGTGGGCAATGGAGGTGACGCCAGAGGGGAGCGCGCTGTGGGAGGAGGTATCCGCCATACTGGCGGGGTGGGAGCAGCAGGGGGAGGTAGTGGAGGAGCTTGCAGCGCAGGCCGAGGCGTCGACACCCTCGCCTGCTGTCCCTGCCGAAAAACCTGGCCTGGTGCAGCGCAGGAGAGTGCTGCGATGGGTGTGCTCGGTGGGAGCTCTGGTCATCGTGGGCGGGCTGCTCGTGCTGATGGCAACCGGCGGTGGGTTCCTGGCGCTGGTGTTCGGCGGCAGGGCACAGCCGATGGTTGCTCCAGCAGGCACGCCAACCAGGACACCAGCCCCTATCCACACATCGACCAGAAAACCGTTTCCATCGGCCACGGCTACTGAGAGACCGACTGCCACCCCCACAGAAATGCCTGTGGTCACCCCGGTGCTGATGTTTCCAGAGCAGGGTCAGACTTACCGGAGTCCTATCACGTTCCAATGGCGGGGTGGGCTGGGCTCAGGGCAGTTCTACCTGGTGCGTGCCTGGCATGCAGAAAGTGGTTTTGCAATCGAGAGTTCCTCAATGTGGACCACGAGTTGGACGGCCGACTTGCCGGCGGAAAAGTTCGGTGACTGGCGGTGGAACGTGTCCGTGCTGCAGAATGGTCGCGTGGTCGTTACCTCAGCCGAAGGGATGTTTTGGTTTGACCCGTTTCCCGGATCACGCTCGTGAGGGGAAAGATCTGTCCGTCCTGTGGATCATTGCAGCGTGGGATGTGCTTTGCGAAGGTATGGGTGGCATTTTGTGCTCACACCGGCCGGCAATGCCCGGGCTTGATCGAGAGAGGCAATCAGTCCCGCGACGCAGGGAGGTGATATGGTATTCTGTCCCCAGGTAGGCGAGGTGTTGCTGATCACCGGAGTGACCTATGAGGTTGCTGAGCACCCGGCTGCCCCCGGCATGCCCTACGGCCAGGAAGGGCGACAGGCAATTGTATACCAACTGGTTGCCCCGGATGGCGAGAAGTGTGCCCTCAAGGTCTTTAAGACGCGCTACCGTCTGCCTGCCCTGGTCGCGCTGGCGGGTAAACTCGCCCCCTTTGCCGAACTGACCGGTCTCCGGGTATGCCAGCGTACAGCGCTGAGCGCCCTTCGCCACGGCGACTTGCTGCGCCAGCACCCCGACCTGATCTATGCCGTGCTTATGCCCTGGGTGGAAGGTCCCACTTGGGTGGATATCCTGCTGAATGAGCGAGATCTGGCCCCTGAGCAGAGCCTGGCTCTGACGCGGTGCCTGGCCGAAATCCTGGCGGGAATGGAAGAGCGTGGTTTGTCTCACTGCGATCTCTCCGGCCCCAACGTCATACTACCGATGCTGGTTGGAGGCCAGGGTATTGAACTGGTGGACGTAGAGCAACTCTACGGGCCAGGGTTCGAGCGACCTCAGGCACTGCCAGGCGGCTCGCCAGGGTATGCCCACCGGACGGCCCCAGAGGGGCTGTGGAGTCCTGAAGCCGACCGCTTTGCTGGGGCCGTGCTGCTGGCGGAGATGCTGGGCTGGTGCGACGATCGGGTGCGGGAGGCCGCCTGGGGGGAGAATTACTTTGACCCGTCTGAGATGCAGCAGGATTGCGACCGCCTGCACATATTAACGGGCGTTCTGGGGGAACGATGGGGAGATGACGTGGCCCGGCTGTTCGATTGGGCCTGGAACAGCCAGGTGCTGGCGGATTGTATGACATTTGGCGAATGGCTCGTGGCTTTGCCGCGGGAAGTGCCTGTGGCAGTTTCATTGTCCGTGCCAAAGAACGTGGATGATGCAGAAGATGTGCCACCGATCTCCGCTGCCAGCGAGGCGGCGGTGCAAGTCCTGATGGACGTGGCCCGGCGACTGGAGGAGCGAGGAGACCGTGAGGGCGCTTTGGAGGACTATCGCCAGGCCCAGGCGCTGACTCCACCGGGGAGCGAGTTAGCACAGAGTCTGAGATCGATCGTGAGGCGTCTGGAAGAGCCGCCAGAGGATCATGCGGTCACAGGCACAAGCGAGTTGAACGATCTCTTCGATGAGGGTTCGGATGCTCAGCAGAGAGGTGAGTGGGCGAAGGCGAGGGAACTGCTGGGGGAGGTGGTGCGACGGCAACCGAACTATGAGCGTGGTGGCCGGCGGGCAAGTGACCTTCTGGCAAAGTTGGAGGGGCATCTGGTCAGACCTCAGAGAAAGGTCCCTGGCTGGGGTTGGGTGCTGGGCGTGGTGGCTTGGCTGGTTCTGGGTGTTGGGTTACTGTTAGGGATAAATCGGCATGGGACCTATGGAGGACCATTAGCTGCCCTCCTGGCCACATCGACATCGACACCCTCCCCAACTTTCACCCCGACCCGGACGCCGATGCCAACGGATACACCTACGACCACGCTGACCCGGACACCCACAGTCACCCCTAGCGCGACGCCGACCCAGACCCCGACTCCAGCGGGCACGCCTACACCTTCGCCTACGGCCACGCCGACCCCGCCGCCAACGGCTACGCCACTTCCCCCAGAGATATTGGCGATGGCCACAGTGCATGCACGCCCCGCCTTCGATTCGTCGCGAATCCTCTTGAGTGACGATTTCAGCGAGCAACTGCTGAATACTCGCTCAGGCGAATACTATTTGGATGGTGAATACCACATTCACGACGCTACAGCCAACACAATACATATGAGCTTCTATCCACAAAAGTACAGCGACTTTGCTGTTGAGACGGACATACGGGCGGTGGCTCCTGGTTATTGGGAAGGGGGAATCGTATTTCGGTTTCCAAGCGAGCACGAACCATATGGGTATGCACTTGAGATCGACAGCCTGGGTCGCTATTTCCTGAGAAAGTGGACCGGCACTTGGGCTGTCTTGTTCATCATCCCGCCGACAGATTCCCCACACATATTGACCGGCATGAGCACAAACCGCCTGAAGGTTGTCGCTCAGGGAAATCAAATCACCTTGTATGCGAACGGCAATTACTTGGCGAGTGTGACGGACACGTTGTATGCGGATGGGGCTGTAGGCCTCACGGTGGCCACGCTTGAAAGACATCCTGACGTTGAGATGGCTTTCGACAATCTGTTGGTATGGTCGCTGCCCTAGAGACCGTGCGCCGTGTCGAGATGAGATGATGTGGATTCCGCAGGAGGGTAGTGCGTTAGAGAAGGGAGATAGCCTTGTCATTTCAGCCTCAAGTGAATCAGGAATTGCCCCTAGATGGGGTGCCCTACCGCATCGCGGAGCACCCTGCCGCGCCCGGGATGCCCTATGGCCAGGAGGGCCGGCAGGCGATCGTATACCAACTGGTAACAGCGGACCAGGAAAAACGGGCTCTCAAGGTGTTCAAAGCTCACTACCGCCTGCCTGCGTTGGTCTCTCTGGCCGACAAACTCGCGCCATTCGCCGAGTTTCCCGGTCTCCAGGTGTGCCAACGCACTGTGCTGAGCGCTCGACGCCACGGGGAACTGGTGCGCCAGTACCCTGACCTGACCTACGCTGTGCTTATGCCCTGGGTGGAAGGTCCCACCTGGATGGAAGTCCTCGTGGGTGGGCAGGATCTGGCTCCGGGACAGAGCCTGGCCCTGGCGCGGGACCTGACCAGAATCCTGGCCGGGATGGAAGAGTGCGGTCTGGCCCATTGCGATCTCTCTGCGTCCAACCTGCTCCTGCCGCTCTTGGCTGGAGGTCAGGGCGTCCAGTTGGTGGACGTGGAACAGCTCCATGGTCCAGGTCTGGAGCAGCCGCGGATGCTGCCCGGCGGCTCCCCAGGTTACGCTCATCGAACTGCTCCAGATGGGCTGTGGGGCGCGGAGGCGGATCGCTTTGCCGGGGCCGTGTTGCTGGCCGAGCTGCTGGGCTGGTGTGATGCACGGGTGCGCCAGGTGGCATGGGGTGAGAACTATTTCGCCCCCGAGGAAATGCAGCAGGACACGGACCGCGCCCGCACGCTGGTATCAACGCTTCGAGAGCGGTGGGGCGATGACGTGGCGCTGCTTTTTGAACGCGCATGGCGTTCGGAGACGCTGCAGGACTGCCCGACGTTTGGGGAATGGCTGGCGGTATTGCCGGAGAGGGTGGCGGGTGCGGTGGTCGAGGTGGTTGAGGCTGGGATGGAGAATGGGCAAACCGAGTCGCCGGATCCCGGCTCGCAGGTGCTGGATGATGACGATGGCGCGCCCGGGGTGGAGACAACGGCTTTGGAACGTACGGCCCAGAGCCTCTATCAGGCGCTAGAGGATCAGATTGCTCAGGGTAGTTGGGAGGAGGCTGATCGACTGGGCCAGGCACTCGAGGTGCTCTGGCCGGGATATCGTGATGCAGAGTTGCTTCTGGAACAGGCACGTCAAGGGCAGCAGGAGGAACAGAACGTACGAGAGGAGATCGAACGCTGGGAGGAGGCGACACAGGGCGAGGAGGCTCGTCTGGCCGAGGGACAGGGCGCGCTGGAGGAGGAGCGGCGGGTATTAGGGGAGAAGCTGCGTGCGGTGGAGGCGCGTGAAGGGGAACTGCGCCAGCAAGTGGAGCGTCTGGCCGGGACGCGACGACACCTGACGGAGGCTCGCCAGTTGCTGGCGGCACACCGCTGGAACGATGCACGGAAACGGCTGGCGGGCCTGGGAATGGCAGCGTCCGAGGCATCGAGCGAGAGTTCTATAACCCGGCCAGAGGTGCCGTCGGAGCCAAAGGATGAGCCCCCCTCACGGCAGGTCAGAGATCGGAGGTGGGTAGATGGCATGCGGGAGGTCAGGTATCTGCAGCACCCTCAACGTGCATCGGGAATTGGTCGCTGGCTGGCAGGAGATACCACCTGTGTGATGAGTGTCGCCTTTTCTCCCGCTGGATCCGTATTGGCTTCGGGATCCACCGACATGAAAGTGTCGCTGTGGCAGGTTGAGAGTGGGGAACTTTTGCGTACCTGCGTGGGGCACACGGACGCCGTGTGGGATGTAGACTTTAGCCCGGATGGGGAGATCCTGGCCTCAGGATCGAAAGATGGCACGGTGCGGCTGTGGAAGGTGGCCGATGGAACATCCCTTTGCATCCTGAAAGCCCACGAGGGTGGTGTTCACGGCGTGGCTTTCTCGCCGGACGGTGGAACATTAGCCTCGGGGGCATATGAGGCATATGACGGCACCGTGTGCCTGTGGCGTGTGCCGGACGGGACCCGGCTACGCTCGTTGGAAGGACACTCGGACAAGGTGAGTAGCGTGGCCTTCTCGCCGGATGGGAAAATTCTGGCATCAGGTGCGCACGACGCCAAAGTGTGCCTGTGGCGGGTGGCGGATGGAAGCCTGTGGCGCAAACTCGAGGGGCACAAGGGACCAGCGCTATGCGTGGCCTTCTCGCCCGACGGCAGGATTCTGGCCTCGGGGACGCGTAGCGGCACGGTTCATCTGTGGGATGCCGCCAGCGGGAGCGTACTCCGCACGCTTGAGTGGCACACGGCTCCGGTCCGAGGCTTGGCCTTCTCACCCGACGGAGACGTACTGGCTTCGGGGTCAGAGGATGGAAAGGTGTACCTGTGGGCTGTTTCCGAGGGGATGCTATTGCGCGCGTTGAGGGAACCCACGGGCGAGGCACGGAGTTTGGCTTTCTCTCCTGACGGCACGCTCCTGGCGGTGGGTGCTTGGGCTGGCACAGTGAGGCTGTGGGGTACGGTCCGGTGAGGAGTGCTTCTGATATCTCTTGATGAAACAGCGGACGCCGGTCCGAGGGCTGACGATCACTTGTGATGTGCTGACGCGTCTTCCGATAGGGATCTTGACGAGGGTAGGTATTGATTGCCCCTGGCTATCACCCGTCCAACCGCATCATCAGCAGCGGCACCAACATCTCCTCCGCCGTCAGGCTGCCGTGATGGCCGTGGAACGGCACCGGTTCCTCCTTGACCAGCAGCCGGCTGTCATCGGTTGCCAGCAGCAGCAGGTCGCCCAGACGGGCGCGCACCTCGGGCGCTGGCTCGCCGGGGCCGAACAACCCCGCCGCCAGCGCTTGCTCCATCTCCACGACGATGAACCGATCGGCCAGGTGCTCGGCGACGTAGGCGCGCACCGATTCGGCCTGTCCGGGCCGGACGTACAGGTAGGAGGCGCGTGGCTCTCCGGCCGGCGGCAGGAGCAGCATGCGCTGGAGCGCCGGGTGGTCGGACAACTGCACGACCCGCTCGGGCGGCGTCGAGATCTGGCCGTGGTCGGCGGTGATGAGCAACAGCGTCCCCTCGCGCGCTGCTGCCGGGAGTTGCGCCAAAAAGTCCTCCTCAAGCGAACGAAGCACGTGGCGCAGCGCGATGCGGAACCGTTCCCCATGCGGCCCGTAGACGTGGGCGGTACCGTCGAGGCCGCCCCAGTAGGCGCTGGCAAAGAGCGGCCTGTCCGAGCGCTGCAGGAGCGCGTGGCGCAGGTTGATCGCCATGTCGCTGAAATCGACGTGGCC
>Ga0180437_10001862_pt1 | contig 35252 bp, 33 predicted proteins | sample SS_ome_4_FD_132410 | JGI IMG/M metagenome (GOLD analysis project Ga0180437, IMG submission 132410) | Hypersaline lake sediment archaeal communities from the Salton Sea, California, USA - SS_3_D_1 metaG | ecosystem: Environmental > Aquatic > Non-marine Saline and Alkaline > Hypersaline >... | reverse complement strand
CCTTAGGTCAGCATACCTTAGATCTGCATCTACCAGCTCGGCATTCCTTAGCTCGGCATTCCTTAGGTCTGCACCCCTTAGGTTGGCATTCCTTAGATCAGTATCTGGTTTAATAACGTATCCGTTGACTTCCATTGTATCAACCTATTCCGTGTAAAAATATTCATTTAAAAATTCTATAACTTCCTTCATACGTTTACCCATTGTTAACCTACCAGGTTTCTTTTTTTCACTTTTCGCAGCAACTTGGTAAGACATAATCTGTCTATCCGATAACTTCAAAACATCCGTAAAACCACCATCTTTCAAAGCAACTTTCAACCCATCATCTAATTCACCTGAAAATGAATGATTATGATCTGTTTGTTTTCTGCCGTTAACAGCACGGCGCCGAACTTGTTTTTTTACTCTAACAAGTTCGGCAGATATCGTTTCAACGTTTTTATCAGCAGCCATAAAACTTAAAGTTGGAAATTTCATTTTTGTGAAATTGTTATCGATCCAATAACGAACAACATCTTCAGGTGTCCTTTGAAGTTCAAGACACAAAATAGATAACTTAAGTGCCGATGAATCATTTGATTTTACATCTTTGTAAAATGCACTTCCAATCGTTTTGTATCGTTCTGATTTATAAACTCTTATAAATTCTTTAATCATTTGTTTCTCTAAATCGTTTTGAATTTTCTTTCGTTCTTTAAGTCTCGGCTTAGATTTTAAGATCTGTAACATTCTAGATCTGATTGATGATTTAGGTTGAAATAGTTTTTTAGACGAACCGTTAGTGTTATTCGGTTTAATCTGCCTTCTGGCTGTCTGCTCCCTAAGCCGCTTGATTTTGTCAAAGTCGCGCTTATCACTTATCTTATCATCCCTATTCTTTAACTTATTCTGTTTTTTAACTGGGTTTACTTTTTTAACTATTTTACTATCCGTGTTTAAATTAATTTTTAAATTGTCATTAAAACTACAATTATTAACTATAAGCAAATCAGACCGTTTCAAAAACGGTTTCTGAAACGGTTTCGGAAACGGTTTCAAAAACCTAATAATTTGTTTATAACACTTATACTTTAAACGGCATTTTGGCAATTCGTTCCATGCTTTTTTCCATGCTTTTACAACGTTCGGATTAGGTGGTTTATTGTAGTATATTTGAGTAGGTATCCATACCAATCCAGCGTTCCAATCTACCTCTATTAAACCCTTGTTTATAAGCTCTCTACACACTTTATCGAAGTCTTTAACGTTCCAATTGAAACGATCTATAATTGTTCCTTTCCTAATTTCAAACAAACCAGGTATAATTCCTGATTCTTTAGCCGTCATTAAATAGATTAAAAGTGATTGCGCGTTCGGTTGTGGTGACGATAACGTCCTAAACGTTTCATCATTCCAAATCGTTTTGTTTATTGTTGTGTGTTTAGTTGCCATTGTAATCTTTTAAAGTCTAATGAAACGATTATTTTTATCTAAAATTGCACGTTTTTTAATTTCAATATGAATAGGTGATCTATCATGTTCTAACCGTTCATACAATTTAACAAATCCACACATACGCAATTCGTTCAATAACGATCTTAATCTACCTCTACTATATTTGAATTTTTTAGATAGTGTTTTTAAACCGCTTTCTAATTCTTTATCTGTACAAAACATCAAACGAATCCATATAGCAAACGCCGGTGGACTCATCTGATCGTATGCATCTAACAGATCAACACCTTGCCACGAACGTTTTTTACTACCTTTATTAACCGGACGTACAAACATATTTTTAGAGAATCTCCCGTTTCCGTCTATTTGTTCTACTGTGATAAAACAAATATAAAAGAACTAAATATGATAAACAAAAAAGTAACGTATCTTTTAAATAGCTCTGGGGAAAACAGAAGATTCTCTAAAAACACATTACCTTTTCTATTTGTCATCCTTTTTCCTTTTATAGCTTTATCACAGTAGATAGACACAACCATACACTACCCCTACCCCTACAATCAAGTATTTTCTCAAAAAAAATTATTTACTTTTAAAAACTAAATAATTTTATAGGTAGCCGTGCTTTAGTATTGACTTACAGAATAGCAATGTTACATTGCTAATTACAAAGCTCTTATTCCTTTCGAGTTTTGTACCTTTCTGTGTGTTATTGTTGTAGTGTTTCATATTATAAAGCCCTTGGTTATGAGACTAGGGCTTTATACTTTTAAAGGCTAGTTATTTAAACGTTCACATTCATCAACTTCATTGCATGTTTTTGCTGTAACACGGCAATCAAGATCCCAATTAACTATACCGCTACTCTGAACGTTTTGACATACTTCAATACATGTAGCGCCTTCTAAAGTAGGTAAAGCCCAACTGCAATCAAGTTGTTCACCACGTTTACAAACATCATGACAACTTGGATTAACAACTGGTTCGATTTCGTTTTGAACTGGTTTTTGTGTTCTAGTTATACAACACGACAAAACACACAAGAATAAACTTGACATTAATAATTGTTTTATAATCATTTAAGTACCGGTGAATTTTCTACTACCCAAAAATCACGACAATAAGAAGATACAATATAATCGTATGAAAATTTACAATATCCGCCGTCTTTCCAATCTGTTCCCCAAGAGTTTACAATATCAAAAGATCTTGAATCGTAACCGACGACTAACATCGCGTGGCCACCGGCAATTGCGTCTTTATCTTCGGTCGGTACGGCGATATCGAAATCACCACGTATAAATTTGTTAGTTATCAACGCACCAAAGGATACTGTTCTACCTTCCGAAATAGCGCGTTTAATAGCCGTTATGCGCTTATAACCGCTTTGATATATGCGATAGTACCTAACAGGGGTTCGCTGATCGTGCGCACTCATAAAGGCATCTGTAGCCGGCATAATAGACCAACGATATTCACCATTAACCTTGTCATGTAAATAAGGCCATGAATCTTCAGGTGGGTATCCTAACTTATCAATAGCAGTGAATAGAGTTCTGAGGTAAGTACCTTCATCTAAATGCACTGCACTATGCTGAGCCCTGGATAAATAGTATCCCCACAGCCTAGAACCTAACTTAGGGTTAGTAATTCCTTGACGTTTATGATCTGCGCGTATCTGTTGAAAAACAGCATTAGCAACACATGTATTCATATTGCCTTGATCTAAAACAGATACGATAAAAGAACGATTAGAAGCCGATGATTCTAATACATCTAAACTTAACAGATCATCGGCATTCCAATCTTGTTTTTCATTATTCCTTTTAGGACGATCCGGTATCCAACCAAGCATACTATTAATACTTTAACGCAAGTGGTTTAGGAATAACTAATTGTTCAGGAGATAATGAAAGCGTATCGTTTAAATTAGTTGCTTCTTTTATTCCTAATGGTTTAATCAATACTAACAATTGTTGATATGCTTCTTTAAACGCTTGAAACGCTTCGGCAATCTCTTCTTTACTAAGGTTTTCGGCACCTTGTGTAACTCTAATCGCTACATTTAAAGACGTCCTTGCGATAGATAAAACCTCGTTTATTTTTGCTTGTTTTTCTGGATTTGGATTCATTATAAAATATCTATCTACATATTCTTCAATATTATCCAGAATAATCACGGCATCTAAAACAGCAGTGATCACCGTTGGTAATGTTGACAATACTGCTGAACAACCTAACAACTGTACAAATAAAACAACACAAAACAACTTTTTTATATTATCCATTTTTATATCCCTTCTTTCAATAACAGTCTAAATCACTGCAAACTTCTTGCGGAATTTTAGACTGTAAACGTTTTATGTTTTTACGCCTTATTCTTTCAATAGCTTGATCGCGTTCATTTTGGCAACGTTCAGAATTGCGAATGTTACATTTAAATTTTTCATTTACTATACGTCGCGCTTCTCTGACAGCATAATCCCTATGTTGTACTGTTTGAAGTGCAGTTACTTTATCATCTAATTGTTTGACGTTTTCTGCATTAACGCTGATCTTTTTTTCTAATTGAACATGTTCAATATCGTTTTGTTTTCTAAACTTTTTAAATTCTTTACTATCTGCTAACAAGTAGTTTAGGTAAGTAGTTCCCCCTGTTCCACCTCCTAATAATACGCCGATTACAATTGTTATAGTACGCCAATTCATTGAAGCACCAGTTGAATCTACTCTTATCGAACGGCGTTTACTATCTTTAGGTAAAACTTCATCATGTACAGGCATGTCATTTCTCCTTTAGCTTTTTTATAGCGTTAATTTTAGCTTGGTTCATACGATATATAGATTCATCTAATCTGTATCGTCGCTGTTTTATCATCAATTCTTTTCCAACAATTCGTTGTCGTTTCTTTTCTTTAATGCAACCCCTAAAACGGAAAAGTAAACGATACAACAAAACAAAAACATGTTTGATTTTACTAAACATTTTAAACCCAACATACTATTAAACTCCAGTAGCGTATTGAAAGTGCATATCATCACGGCGTTTCCATTCACCGCCCCAACTGAAACCATGCCTTTTAAATATTTCTACTAGTTTGAAATCTATATCACCTCGTTTGCCCGGCGGATTAGTTGCCCAGTTTATATCACATGCAATTCCCCAAGTGTGTAAAGATATTCCACTACGTGGATTATGATTTTTATGTCTAGGCGACCAAGTTCCAAATTGTACTATTTCATAATCTAGATCGGCGTCTAATACATCTTGTAATGCCGCTTCAAAAACATGAACTATCTTTTTATGAATCCATTTCTTACCCACAATCGGCAAGTCTACCTTTGCTATATTTTTACGCGCCCAATCTCCTAAAAGTTCTATTCTACCACCTAAAGTATCTTTATAAGCTAACGTCCCAAACGTTCTACATACTTCTAAATCGCCGTGCGGTACAGGAACAGTAGATTCTTTTGAAATTTTATCGTCTATTATATTTCTCATAGCTGATAAAGTATATATACCAACTTCACCGGTAACCATATATTTCTGCTGAAAAGCAATAACTGCCTTTTTAGTTTTTGGTCCAAAGTCAGCGTCGATCTTTGCTTTATATAATCCGAGATCATAAAGGAATTTTTGAATCTCTTTTACTTTCCTACCCTTATCACCATATTTTATTTTATCCATTTTATTTCCCCTTCTTTATTTCCTTTTTAAACTGGTCATTACATTCATTCTAGAACCTACAAAAGCAAATAAATCATTACCATAAGTAACAGAGTATAAATATTCTTTATATCTGTCAATACGCATTTTTGCAACTTCATAAAATGTCATACAATTATTACTAACCCATATACCTTGTGATGTTTCACTAGTAGTTTCTGAGTAACCACCTACAATAACATATAAACCATTAGCATAAAATACAGAATTAAAATTTGTGCTAGAACCTGCACCTGTTTTTCTTTGTGTCCATGTTGTACCGTCTGGACTTGTTTGTATTTCTAAATCATCACCTACAGCAACATATAAACCGTCATCTTCACTATAATATACATCTCTAAAAGTATCTGTGTAACTACCTGCTGCTGTTCGTTGTGTCCATGTTGTACCATCTGGACTTGTTTGTATTTCACCACCAACACCTACAGCAACAAATAAATCATCGTTACTACTATAACATACACCCATAAAACCATCACCATAACCTCCTGCTGGTGTTCTTTGTGTCCATGTTGTACCGTCTGGACTCGTTTGTATTTCACCACTATAACCTACAACAACATATAAATCATCAGCAAGACTATAACATATATCTCTAAAAATATCTGTGTAACTACCTGCTGCTGTTCGCTGTGTCCATGTTATACCGTCTGGACTTGTTTGTATTTCACCACTACCACCTACAATAACAAATAAATCATCGTTATTACTATAACAACCTCCATAAAAATTCCCTGTATAACTTCCTGCTGGTGTTCTACGTGTCCATATTATACCATCTACACTAGTTTGAATGTTACCATCTTCACCAACAGCAATAAATAAATGTTCATAACCTGTTTTATTATTAGAAAATATATGGTAAATATCTTCTGAAATATAATCTAAATTATCTCCAGTTGTAACTTGATACCAATTAAATACATCTGAACTTGTTTGTATTTCACCAGCAATTCCTACAATAACAAATAAATCTATTGAATCACTAGCACATACAGCATAAAAATTTTCTTCACAATATTTATCTGCTGTCCTTTGATACCATGTTATACCATCTGAACTCCTCTGAATTTCACCATTTTCACCTACAGCAATATAAGAACCTCTTACACTTCCATAACATACATCTCTAAAATCATCTGTGTAACTTCCTGCTGCTGTTCGCTGTGTCCATGTTGTACCATTTGAACTTGTTTGTATTTCGCCAGTATCTCCTACAGCAATATATAAATCATTGTCTTCACTATAACATATACCATAAAAAGTATCTGTGTAACTACCTGCTGCTGTTCGTTGTGTCCATGTTGTACCGTCTGAACTCGTTTGTATTTCGCCAGTAGCTCCTACAGCAACAAATAAATCATCATTGCTACTATAACATATAGCCCTAAAATTTCCGCTATAACTTCCTGCTGCCGTTCTTTGTGTCCATGTTGTACCGTCTGGACTTGTTTGTATTTCACCATCATCACCAACAGCAACAAATAAACCATCGTTATTACTATAACATACACCCCTAAAACCACTTGTGAATCCTCCTGCTGCTGTTCGCTGTGTCCAACTTACACCATCTGAACTCGTTTGTATTGCGCCAGCAGTTCCTACAGCAACAAATAAATCATTGTTACTACTATAACATACATCATAAAAAACACCACCAAAACTACTACCAGCTACTCGTTGTACCCATGTTATACCGTCTAAACTCGTTTGTATTTCGCCAGCAGTTCCTACAGCAACAAATAAATTTATACCAATATCAGCATTGTTAGAACATACAGCTTGAAAGTTTCCATTATACCCTACATCAAACTTCTGTTTTTCCCAATTTTCAACTTGCATACGTTTTAGTTTATTTACTTCATCGAACCAATCAGAACCTAAATCAGATAAAGAATAATTAATAACATTTTGATTATCTGTTGCATCACTTGGAATAGTTGGCGGACTTCCTGAACCAGCACCAGTCACATATCCTATATACCAATAACCCGCAAGTGCGTGCAATGTTTGATCGCTCTGTCTCGATACAGTTGGACCTAACATCAATACCGTATAATCCGCCGCCGTTTCACTTACTGTAGACTGTCCAAGTAATCCAGTAGTTGTGATCGTATTATTTCCACCACTATAAGAAACAGTACACGTTTCAATAGCAATCGCTTCAGTTGTAGCACCTATCGCCGGTGTATTTTTCCAGACTAAACAACTCCGTCCGGTATGTTCACGATCACCGTATATCAACGAATTAACATTGAATGTTATATTCGTTCCGTTGTCAGTTACAGAAGTCGGCGTACCTGATTCACCTATCGTTTCTTCCCACTGAAGATATTCTGGATAAGCTGTTCTAGCATTTATCTGTATACCACTTGGTTTAACATCATATTTTAACGCTATATCGTAATTTGTTGAATTGACATTTTCTATTTGAACATCTGTACAATAAACATTACTAGTCAAATCATGTCCAGAACCATCAGTACCACTTTGACTTGTGAGATCTATTTCATCATTTCCTGAAGCCGATATGACTACTTTTGTACTTCCAAACGTACCATCATCATCGTAAACCCTACTCAATACGTTCGCTAAAGAATTATTCAAATAATCCAGAAAGTAATCTTTAAAACTTTCTGTACCTAGTAACTTTTTAGTTACTATATTAGTGTATTTATCTCCAGTAGTCATAACTAAACACCATTCCTATTTAACTAACTTTTCCAAACTTAGGTAGAACATTAACAACCATTTCGAGATTACCTGAACCACTAGTATGATCCCAAGCAATTCTAGCATATCTATATTTACAAACTACCTCTTCATAACCAGAACCAGGTGTACCACCTGGATTGATAGCGAATGTAAACGGTATCTCTTGCCAACCTACACCACCACCGGCAAGAGAATCGTCGTTTGTGACTTCTAAATCAAAATCGCCAGATAAATCGTTTGTCCAAGTATACGTGATACTAAATTCGTCAGAATATCTTAAATCAATAACTAAACTGTTTGTATCGGCGCCTATAACACCACCGTCAAAAATAGTTCCTGCTGTTTTCATTTTATATTTCTCCTATGTTACAGAATACGGTAAAGAAACTTTACCAAAAACATTTGCATTGCCGTCTAATTTGCTACCTAAATAAAAAAACATCACTGTCTGAACGTATTGAGCCCAACGATTAGTCGTATCAGATACACCGCCGGTTGTAGCGCCCTGTACTTCAATCGTCCCAAGTGTTGGATCTAACGTTATAACCATCGGTTGATAAGCACTAAACGTTATTACTGTAGTATCGGCAACTAAAGATCCGTTTGCATACATTTCTATTTTACCGGCAGCACCGGCAGCACTATTATATCTCAAAAATACTTCTTGCCCTGTAGTTGAATTGTATAAAGTATAAATATAAAAGTCTTGTTCCGGTGCTTCGGTTGTTCCGAATTCTGGCTCCCATAAAATCGAATGCCTTTGTTTACTTATACTTGTAGAAAAACTACTTAAAGCTAAACTCGCCGTTCCAGCTTTACGCATACAAGGTTCTTCTCTGTCAGCAGGTTCTGAATTTGGTTCTACCCTAGCGTGCCATAAATATAAACCACTTGAACCATCACCTTGATAACTATTAGAACCATCCTCGTCTGCCAAGTATATATAAACAGAACTCGAACCAGAAGAAGTAGTTGTGTCAACTATCCAACACCTATACCAATCATCACCTACATATTCTATACCAGAACTTTCAAGATTAGTTGTTGTACCTACGGCGCCGTTTGTTAATCAAAATATGCTGATGGTAAAGCACCACCGCTAAACTGTCCGCTTGAAGCAAAGTTTATTCTGATAAAATCGCGTTCGCCGGCTTTAGCATATACACTAAATACATACTGTGTAGCATCAGAATAAGAAATACTAGCAGAATAAGCAGCATGAACGTCGTCTGAAGAATCTTCTATCAGTTTATCTGCCGTAAGTGTTCCATTCGGTGAAACTATAGAATTCTCTGATATAGTCGCTTGCGCTTTAGTCCAGTCACTATCATCAAGTTCATTCGGATGTGTTACCATATTTACTGTTGGTAAACTGATAACACTAGGACGATCGCCGATCTCTAGTTTAGCATTCCATAAATACAAACCACTTGAACCATCGCCGTTATATGATTCATTTCCTTCAGTGTCACACAAATAAAATGTACATGGCGTAGACGATGCAAGATTAGATTCCTGTGATATATAACATCTATACCAACCACCACCAACATCTTCTATTCCATAATTGCTTGGACTACCTTGTGCACCTGGACTAGTACCTATAACACCATTAGTTAGATCAAAATCAACATTTGTTTCATCTGTAAACCCTGTTGTTGCTATATTCATTCGTAACCAAGTTCGTTCACCGGCTTTAGCGTATACACTAAAACAATAATCCGAAGAACCGTCCGGCGTTTTATATTGTTGCATTACATGATTGTTTGATGATGTACTATCCTCTACTAGTTTATCTGCCGTAAGCGTTCCATCCGGTGCCCTTGTAGTATTCGCCGTCACAGTAGTTCTAGTTTTTGTCCAGTCACTATGATTAAACTCTTGAGCCCTTGTAAAAAGATTTGTGTTTGTATGTATTGGACTTGTCGGAAAATAACCTTTTTCTATTTGTGTATTCCATATATAAGCACCACTTGATCCATCGCCTAAATATGTTACTGTTTCGTCATATTCTGTCACATATAAATAAGCTGATGTTGCTGTTTCTGAATCACTAGTTGCTATAACCCAACATCTATACCAATCATTTCCAATATCATATATGCCAGAACTATCTATTCCGGCACCCTCTGTTCCTACTTCGCCGTTTACTAAATCAAAATGGCAATATGTATTAACCGGGAAACCGGCAGAAAGAACTATTTGAATATCACGTCCATTACCTTTAGCATACACACTAAAACAATATTTTGAACTACCATCAGGAGTAAACGCCGAACTTTGGTATACTGTATGTGAAGAATTACTAGAGTCTTCTCTGATTCTACTAGCTGTTTCTGTATTGTTCGGCGCAGTTATAGTAATGCTAGGAACATCAACATTACCAACAGACCAAGTAGAACCATCTAAACGTTGCGATTGATCTAAATAGTTAGATGCTTCACCTTCACTTAGTAAAGCTAATCTGTTATATAGCCTACCATAAATAGCCATATTAGAATTATAATAATCACTTACTGAATTTTCGTTAATGTTATACCTTGGACCTAACCAATTACTATAACTAACATCTAAAATATCGGCATAGCTTTCTAATTCAGTATCAACTGTATCTATTGATTCTATTTCTTCACAACATATGTAACAATCACGTACAAGAAAACCAACACCATCAGGGTAAACTAATGGTGAATAATCTGTAGTTTCAATAACCAGATTACCGTCTATAAAAATACTTATCTTTAGTTGGATGCCTTCCCAACACAATTGAACTCTAAATCCATAATATATATCCTCATATAGTTCTATGGTTGTAGAGGTGAGAATTTCAGATAAATATCTACTTTTATCATAATACTTTCTTATATATAATGTGTTCGGTATATAGTTTATACAATAACCATTTACGATATAAGATTCAAAATTGCTACCAGTTGTTTCAGACTTGTTTATAAAAAGGTTTATATTAGGATTTGTATCTGTTTCATGATATTTAATTCTAGCATACGTAATCTGAGATACCCATTCTGAAGATACTACATTATTCCATGCAACTTCTATATCATCATTATCATTTTCACCTACTTGCATATAACCATCTTCAACAGTTATAGAATATGTACTTGAATCGCTCCATTGTGAATCATCACTGTCTATAATAAAGCGATCTAAAAATCTTAGATACGTAATCTCCCATGATTCACCAGTCGCACGGAAAATATTATTCATTAAATTTTCAACTAATGTTCTGTTCAAACTACCTGAATCAACTATTCTTAGATTAGATATATATTCGCTACCTAATTCATCTGGATCTGGTAAAGCTATACACCAAGGATCAACGCCTTCATGTTCTTCACCGGGGCCGGTTTCATCTAACACCCATCTGAAATCAAACCAATTCCATATAAGATTACGTTCACCAGTTACATAGTATAAAACTTCTTGGATTATATCTTCTGAACCACGTTCCTTCCAAAGTTCAGCAGATACCACGATCAAACGACGTAATTCATTATAAGTCAAACCAGAAGTTATATTATCTAGGTTATCAGTCCAACCAACAATATTTTTTAAGTACTGTAAATACTCATCTGGACAATCCGAAACAGACCACAAATCCGGTATTGTCTGTATAATATTTGCGTTTGTTTCCCAAACACTTTGTGGTCCTGTTAAGTAACGTTCTAGAAACTGTAATCCCTCGCGCTGATCCGCCATACGGATTGCGCCGATTATAAAATCATATATTTGTCTAGGTACAGTCATTATCCCGCCGTTATAACAATAGTTCCGGCAACCGGCAATTCTCTAGATAACAATTCTAGATTAGCGGCAAACCCGTTGATAGTTAAATTCTCTACCCTTGTAATATTTGAATCTGAAGCAAATATTTCATGAGTTATTCTTGATAAATAAACATCCTCACCAAACTGCCATTCAAATTCAACACCGTCTGATTTTCTTGTATCAGGTTGTAGTAATGCTGTAAGACTATCCTCTATAGCATCTACATCTAAAGCATCATAAACAGTAGCGGTGATATTCACAACCTTTTGAGTATAGTTTGTAGAAGTAATCTCTTGATTAGCTACAAGTCTTTTAGGTTTTACCGGTGACGAATACCGATCACCGTTGAAATATTCATCTAACGCCGATAACTGTGCAGAAGTAGCAACCCCACCGCCGGCAGTTACTACAACTAATTCAACAGTCTTAGGACCAAAACCACCTTCAACGGCATAACCTCTTATAAATATTTTTGAATTCGTGTTTTCATCTATGTAATCCAACAACATAGATTCTATATCGTCTGGACTAATTGCAACCGTTTTAGTTCTCAAAGATGCTGGACCAGATATTTTTGCAAGTTCTAAACTCTCTGTACTTGCCGATTGCGATTCTTGCCAACCAACCGCCGGCCTTGGGTTCCATACTGAAGACACATCGGTTAAACCAGACTTGTCTACCACTATAGTGTTTGCACCAACATTACCATCAGCATCGGCATCATAACGATATACAGAAGCTATAGTTGATCCACTTCCTGGTATCTTTCCTCTAATCCCATCACCAAAAGTAAATGTTGCCCGATCGTCTTCACCTAGTGAAACAGTGTAATGTTTACTGACAGATGTACTCTGTAGAAAATCATCAACCCTAGTCCATTCAACAGAATCAACCGTTACAGTTTCCGATTCATCTATAAAACCTGTTTTTACAGTAGAAAATTCTTGATCCGCTGAACCATCAGAAGTACCCATGTTAGATTCTGTAAACGTTTGTCCCTGGATCATAGATACTTTAACATATTGATCACCTTGATCAATTACTATTCGATCTATTATAGGTGCTGTTCCGGCAGTATAAGATATAACACGATAACGTATCCAGTAATTTGTTTCACCGTTTATCTCTGCCGTTTCCCAACTCTCTGTTAAATTTTCTGGTAAAGTATATTCAACAGTATCAGAAGAAGATAGATTAGATGTGTTATCTGTAACGTCGCTTATTTCTTTCCAAGCACTACCTACAGTATAATGAGTTTCATCGGTATCAAGATCGGCAAGTTGCTGTCCTAATAGTGTTGTGGTTGTTATATAATTCTTGTTTCCTTCTCCGTAATCTGCCCATTCTGAGATTACATCTTCATAAGTACCTGAAGCGTCTAGCTGAACCCTAACAGATGTACCTGTCCGTTCGCTAGTGCCAAGAATACCATCAACGGCAAAACGTAAAGTTGAACCTACAAGAGTAACATCATCTGGATTATCATCTAAATAATCGCCGTCGTAATACTCCCATAGCCCAACTAATCCACTTGAACCTGTGTCAAGTGTTATATCTAACTGATCCCACATCACCCCGCTATGTCCTATATATAAACAGTCTCGATTAGCAGGAACAGACCAAGGTGTAAAATCGTCGCCGGGTGCGCTGTTTGCTTCTGTTGTATAATCTGTATATGTATCTGTACTTTGATCGTATGCAAACACGTTTGTAAGATCACCTGTTTCACTTGCGGCGACAGTTAAAGCCGTTAACGCTTCATAATATATAGTGGTTCCTGTAACTTGCGCTTTAGTTGCTACTTTTGAATTCGCTGAAACTACTACTGTAGAAGCCGATAAAGCACCGGTTAATTTCATAACTATATCGACTTCTGCCGGTGATACCGAACTCAAATCATAGTCGATTAGCTTCAACATGTTCCTGATATTTTCTGGTAACTGTGCTGTGACTAATGTGCTCTCATTAGCTACCATATCAGCAAGTGTATTATTTAAATGTCCTACAAGGGCAAACGCCCTTAGTAATTGTATCAAAGGTTCTTGTGGAGATTCATCTGTTAATTCAGGTAAATTAATTCTTTTAAACTGGATTAGTGATTCTAAAATTTCACCGTAATAAAATGAAGCCCAATTAAAACTAGGTATTGAAATAGTTGTCATTTGTTACACTCCAGATGAAAATGTTTTCTGGAAACTAAAAGGAGTATCTGTTTCTAAGTTTATAAAATTACAACTTAAAGTCAATTCGTTTCCTTCAGTATTTGAATTGAATTTTACAGTATTCATCATCAACTTGTATAGTTTGTCTTCTTCAAACTCTTTTGATATTTTACGCAATCGGTTTACAATACTTGCCCTAAGTTGTGTATTATTCAAACCAAAAATCATAACCTCACCTAAAGCAACATCCTGTTGAAAAGCATTTTCATTGTCACCATCACCAAGCGCAAGATTTATAATCTTTCTAGCTTGATCGTCACCGTCTGTAGTATCTGTACCTCCTAATGAATTTACTCTTAATGGTAATGATAAACCTTTAGCCATAATTATACCTCATAAACTTGTAACTAACTGTGAATAAACCGTAGGTGGTAATGGAATAGCCGGTGGTCCACTTGGTCCCATCATTGTTGGGTGTGTATGTGCATCAAAAATAGCTTTAAATAATTGCCCTAACACTATAGGCTCTGTAGCATTTTCACCTAACTGTATCGAATTATCAGAAATAACTATTTTTACAGCACCGTTATTATAAGAAATTGTAATCGTACCTGCTGAATTATCCATAATAAACTGATGCCCACCTACACAGTTTATCGTAATCAATTCAGAACCTTCAGTATCATCAAAAATAAATGTATGCCCAGCAGGAGTAGCAAAACCACGGCGTTTACCATAGTTAGTCAGAAACTCTTCGTTTATAGGTGTATCAGAATTATAATATCTTTTACCAAGCCAACACGGATTAGGCGCTTCAATAAATGCTTGCCCATAACTCTGATCTTTATCGCTACCAGTTACAACTTCTATTTCAACTTCTTCCCCTATATCTGGAATATAAAACCAACCCCAATCCAATTTCGGATAGATCCAAGTATTATATTTCACCTCATCTGAACCAAATAAACCAACACAAGAAACCTGAATACCGCCACGCTGATCAGGATCTTGGTTGTCTAATACAGTTGCATCATATGTTTCTATATTATTCAATCTATCACCTTTCGCGCTGTGAAATCCAACTTATAACCTTCGGTAGCTGTAAAGTAATGTCTAACCCTAGCAAAATAATAATCACCGGATAAACTTATATCTGGTAATTCTAATTTATGTATTTGCCGTGCAAATATATCTTTAACACCTATCGAAGTGCCACGTCCTACGATGAAGTTTTCTCGCTTTTTTCTCCACCACATCTGAGCCCAAACTTTAGCTTCTGCCGGTGTCTTAAACTTTATATCCGAAACAACCTCTATCGCATAATCTCCAAAAAATAATTTCATAACAGATCCGCCGGTTGTATAAGTGTCACCAATCGTTTCTGTTGCATCACCTGTATATTCCATATCAGGAACAGATTCACTATCATTGAACTCTTCTAATACAGTTTGTGGCGCTTCTTTTGTTGATCCTTGTATCCTTCCCTGTACTTGTAACTTTGTAACCGCACCAGATAAAGCTAACTCCGGTCTAAAATCTATAATCGCACCATTAGTTCCAGGACCATATTCAAGAGTGTATTTTTCTTCTTGTTCTTTTTTTAAAGTGGCTGGGTCTCTAAAATGTAAAACCCAACCGTCGCCAAGTTGAAAGTCTACCCAGAATACATACCCCATTACATTCGCCATTGATTCCACATACTCATAATCTGTCATATCTACTTTTTGTGGTGTTACATATCTATTCGGCGTTTCGTCTATATCTAAATGTCCAAAGCTATATGGATCTCTATTCGCTACCTGTTCAACGGCTTCATGAATCAAAACACTTTCACCGACGATTCTTTCTTTACTTTTTTCAACCGCCGGTTTGTGTTGCATCATTAAAAAATCATGAGTATGCCCTATAATTTCTATCGTTGGAAAGCCAGATGAAGGATAAGCAATTTGAACGTTTGTAATAATTGTACGCCCTATAAAACTTAAACTAGAACCATAACCAAAGAATATATCTAAAGGATTTCCAGGTTGCCATAACTTAGAATCACTTAAAATAAAATCAGGGTTTATCAAAGTTACTCTAGCTTCATCAGCAATACCATCAGCACTTTCATATTCTAAACTCACAACAAACTTAGATAGATTAAGTCCTAACTCTATTTCACCTACAGAAACATCAAAACGCGGCGCTTCAAAATCCGTATTCTCAGAATCTAATATCGATGTTATAGGTGATAACTTCATTACAAACCTGTTGGAACAATTCCAGATATATAATTAGAACTATTGCGAGTAAACGCTGTTTCCCTTAACGTTCGCTGATCAGTTTCTTTAGCTCCAAATCCACCTTTGAATGTTATAGATTTCTGTGTAATAACTTCTTTACTTATTGCACCTACAGATGGTAACATTATAATTTCACCTTCACTTATAACCTGTTTTTCAGGATGTAATCTTCTTATTACATCACCTAGTAAAGGTGCTCTATATTCTTGGTATGCTAGCATCTCATAATAATCACCTTCTTTAGCGTTATGATATCTAGTCCAAGGGTTAAATTTTGCTTCTAATGAAAACTCTGGTGCGCTACGTATTGTAATAGCACATCTAACACCACGTATACCACCCGATGCTTTAGGTGGATCAAAATATCTAATCGCACCTAGTTGTAAATAACCACGATCAAGAGAAACACTACCGTCGCCGTGTATAAAAGATACATGTGGTGGACGTTTGAGATCATCGTTATACTTACTCCATTCTTTCAGTTTAGCAATTCTATCTGCCGGGGTTGTATCATCATCGGCGACAAAACTTTCAACAGAAAATGAAGCGGCGGCAGTGACTACACCTGTAATGCTTTCCGGCGGTCCTTCATGTAACGCAAAAAAGAAAGCATCAAACGAAATAACATCCGGTTTACCATTAGTAAACTGTACGATCGGTTGAGTTTGGCCTAACGAAACAAACTCAACAAAGTTTGATCCGACTTCTTCGGATAAATTTTCAGGACCAAACTGTCCTACAACTGGATCTTCATCAAAGTCTAAATTTTTTATCACCCAAACGCTAGGGTCGTTAGATAGTAAATCGTTTATAACTCCTGCTATAGCGCCGGATGCTACTTGCCCTATTGATCTTGATAAACTCATAACTTACCTCGCAACCGGCATTCCACCGTGATAAACTACCGTTCCAGGTTGCCAATTCTTTTCACGTCCACCGCGCCGTTGTATATCTCGTTCAGCTTTTGAATTAGCCTTTGCAACCTCTCTACCATCTATATTTATTCTAGTGCATTTCTCTTTGTTTACAGAATCGGCGGCGGCTTCAGCAGCTTCGGCGGCTTTTCCGGCAGACTCCTTTAAATGCTCATGAGAAATGCCGATTTGTTTAGCTAAATCCATCATAAACTTACCTGAATTTTTCTCGGCTTCTAAAATATATTTTTCTGGTGATAAATCTTTAGTTTCTAATTCAGCTTTATGAGTTTTAAAAATCCTAGATTCTTGTTTCATTCTTTCAGGTATATTATCTACATATCCCCTTTTTATTTCTTCATGTACTGTAACCGCAATCTTTTTCTTCGGTGGTACATAATACGCTGCTCGTAATGCGCTATCTACTTCATCCTTCCAATCTCCAATACCTAAAGTATCCATGAATTGAGCAAAACGCAATCTAGCAAAGTTAAACTTCTTTACTAACCAGTCTATACCATCAACAATCATATTAACTATATTCATCCAAAGTTCTTTTATATAGTTACCCCATGACTGTTTTTCACGTTTAAAATAAAACAATGCTGCAACTAAAGCGCCAACGGCGGCAACAACTAAACCAACGGCGGCGGTAGCGGCTACAACACCAACAGTTAAAGATAAAAAGAATGCTTTAACTGCCGCCGTCGCCGTTACCAACCAAGTTGTTATATTAAATAAACCTGTAACAACTAATCTGGTTATACCTTGCGCAAATGCAAATCTTATGGCGCTTCCAACTGCTATAAAAGCAGTCTTTAAAGGTGCAAGTAGAGTGAGTAAGAAACCAAAAAACCCAGAAAATACTTTCCATAAACCTACTACAGCCATTTTTATAGGCCAAAATGCTATACCTAAAGAAACCAATGCGGCACTTATACCCGCAAGCGTAACTCCATATTCCATCATTTTTGCTTTTGGACTATCACCAAAAGCTTCACCGGATATAAGTCCTATTCTGTGTAATACCCAATGTATCTCACTCATTATTGTACTTAAATTCTTTAAACCTTTTTCTAAACCGATCACTCTTTGTGTCGTACTCTCGCCGTACTTATCAGATACTTCTTGTAAACGCATCCATTGCGTTTCATTTTCTTTCATAGGTTCACGTAAATCTTTTAATGCATACAAAAAATGATTTAATGATTCTGTTACACTTTTGAATGCCGCTTTTCCACTTTCTAAAAATGGACCAAATATACCAATTGCTAAACTTTCCATTGAAGATTTGAACAGAATAAACGCGCCATGTAAATTGTCTAACTTAATTTCCGCCGCTTCTGTTGACGCACCCATACCGTCAACTATATTTTTTTGCAATTCTTTAGTTGCTACAGAACCAGTTTTAGCTAAAGCAATATACGCCCTTGATGCTCTTTGCGGAAATAAAACGGATTCAATTCTTGCACGTTCAGCAAAGTCAGGTATCTTATCTAAAGCTTCATGGAAATCAGATACAACATCTACCAACGGTCTAAACCCACTGTTATCAGTTTTAACTAAACTAACCCCAAGTTGTTCCATTGCTTTTTTAGCTTCGCTAGTAGGATTAACCAACCTATCAACTATATTCCTTAACAACATTCCACCAGTTGTGCTCTTATGCATTTTATCAGCTAGTTTACCTAATACAGCAACAGTTTCTTCTAAACTCATCCCCCATTTTATAGCCCCAGACGCGCCATAAGCAATCGCTTCTGCCATTTCCGGCAAAGTAGTTGCCGATTTCTGTGATGCTACCGTCAACGCATCGGCAACCCTTGTCGCTTCTTTTACTTCTAAACCCATTGCCCTTGTAACACCGCCAATAAACTGCGCAGCTTCACCTAGCTCAATACCGGCAACGGCGGCGGCATCCAACGTCGGGCCTACAGCAGATAAAATCTCGCTTGTATTAAACCCTAATATACCTAATTTTTCCATCGCAACTGCCGATTGCGTCGCACTGAACACAGATTCAATACCTAACTGTTTAGTTTTATCAATCAAGATTTTCATTTCTTCATCAGAAATGTCACGCATAACAGCTTTAATACTTGATAGTTGTTTCTCGTATTGTATAGCCTGAAAAGCACCAGCACCCATCGCGGCGGCAGCAGGCAAACCAGCCATTGAAAATTGACGCAACCCATCGGAAATACTTTTTGCACTAGCTTTGATACGATTAAACGCTTTAGATAAAGAACTCTCTATTTTAGTTCCTGTTTGTGATGCTGATGTTTGTAATCCCTGGAACGAACGTTTACCACGATTAACACCAGCTTCTAACTTCGCCGGATCTAACATAAGAATCGCGCCTAATCCCATTTGTTCAAGTGCCATAACAAACCTATTTTGTTTTATTTTTTTTAGCCTTATCTTTTAAATGTTTGATTAATCTTTCTAAATACTGTTCTAAATGTACATACGGCATTTCCATTGCTTCACTATAACTAACTGCACCTTTAGAAAAATATGTTATATTAAATATTTGATCACAAACCTCCTGTTCTGAGATTATCGGGAAGTAATCGCAAAAAAATTGTCATATGTCCAATCTATGGCAATCTTCCATTCATAACCACACATAGGACTGTTACACACACAATCTATAGACATATCAGGACCAATTGAATTATTGCCAGTTAAATAAAGTATTTCTTCAAAATCTCTTTTACCTATTTCATCTAAATCACCATCAACTAAATCCATAGGTTGTCCGTTAACTTCAAAAATAGAACCAATAACTATCATCGATTCTATTTTTGATTCATCTATAGGTTTAGACCTTTCAATAGAAGACCATCTTACAGGTTGAAAACTCAATGATTCAACCGTCATATCACGCAATGGAAACGGATCTTTCAAATCATATTTCCATTGCGCATCAACTAGAGTTTCTGCCGTTCTTACTGGTAATGTATTCAAATCACCACAAAAACTAAACTTATTATTACATCTCGGACATTCAATGTCTGTATAAATATCTTCTCCCATAGCATCACGACGTAAAGCCATATATGCAAACATAACATCACCATGGTACATTTTATATATCTCAAGAATACGTTCTGAACTGTTCATTGATTCAAAATTATGTGGTCCTATTCTAGTGCACATTTCACTTAAAACAATTGCGGCATAACGAAACATAGACATCGGACCTTTGCCTTTTTGTTTCTGTTTCTTTCTTAGCTCTTCATTGCGTTTCAAATTCCAACGCCGAAAAGCTATTTCTCTGGAATATCCCCCACTTTGATCTATAATACCTAGCGGTAAATTGTCCCCCTGTTCTTCTAACGTTTTTATTATTATATTCGTTTTGTTTTCTGACACAGTACACCTCCAATCGGTTTATAAAACCTTGATAGGCCCTACTGCCGGGCATTTATTATATAGGCATAATATCATCGGCTTGGAATGTATACGTAATGATAGACATTTCGCCCTCATTCTCCATATCCGCGCCAGCAACATTGCGCCCAGAAACAAAAAGATTAGTAAAGCTAAACGGTCTTGCAGTACCATCATTACGATAATAAACCAACGTGCCGGCTTTACGGTATCCAGCTTGAACAGGTGATTGCCCTGACTTATACCATGCTTCTAATGCCGCTACCTCAACATCATGATGCATAGGAACAGCACCGGTAAATTCAACCGGTGTTGTTTGCCCGCCACTTCTTTTAGTTCTATCCGGCATTGTTACTACTTCTAAACTCTCTTCAATGTCGTCTATTTTCGTCAAAGTAAGCACCGGAAGACCAGTAACAACCAATTCGAAACTGTTGTTCGGAATATGATTTTCGTTTATTTTACCTTGTAAACCCATTATTGTTTTCTCCTATTAGCTAGTTCGCTCTTTACAGCGCCTATCACTATCAGATTATGTTTCAACCGTAATATCAGGTTTAATAACAGCAGTCGCCGCAAGATTTGAACCCGCCGTAGGTGCGGCAGATACAACCAACTCCACATAGTCACCCTCAGCTAAAGCAACCGCAGAAGATAATTCTACATCTTGTTTGGTTCCATCGGCGTCATCATGTGCCGTTGTAGCTTCGGCACCTGTAACAGCACTACCATTCAAATGCACTTGTACAGTGGTACTATCCGCCGTTCCACAAACGTCAATTGAAGTACGTAAACCTACAAGTTTACACGCTCTATTGATAATCTTTCCACCGATCGATGCAACGGCAATCGTTCCCTGGAAAGCATCTAACCCAATATCATCATGAGCTAATTCAACCAACACATCGTACAACCTTTGATTTGCATATCCGCCGGATTCATCCATAAACGCACCGGCTTTTCCTAGATCCTTTTTGAGAGTAGCTGTCATTTTTAAATTCTCCTTTAGCTATTAACTATAATTAACTAGACGCTTCAAAAATACCGGCTTTGCCGATACGTATTTTAAACCTTTCAACAGTACCAACCATCCTTAGTCTGATATCAGCATATAGATCGCCGGCTTCTTTTGTAACATCTGTATTATTTTCACCATCTACCTTTAATAGAACTGCTTCTTCAAATGTATACGCTGTATCAAATGCACCGTTATTGTATTCTTCTCTAAAGAAACCTCGCAAAGATGCCAACGCTAACTGTTGAGTTCTTACATTGTTTAGACTGAAAATAATCCAATCAAAAGACTCTTGTAAAACATGTTCATAATAGGACATCGCTTCCCTTTGATGCTTCCAACGCCATGTTGGATCAGTAGCAGGAATGCGATCGCCCCATATAACAAAGTTACCCTGTTTCTTTATAATAACAGGTATACCACGCGGATTGAGTATTTCTTGATCAAGAATCCTGTCACCAGTTGGTAGTTTCAAAATAGACGGCAGAGTTGCTTCAACACCGGCGGCAGCTTTGTGATAACCGAAATTATCAACTGCCATTCTAGCTTCCCTACCATGTACCATTCCGGTTACAGTTACTAACTTTAAAGCACCTTCATTGTTACCTTCCGGATCTGCCATATAAGCATAACTAGGAAAGATCCAAGCTGAATAAGTACTACGTCCGATAGTTGTATTTACATATGTATCAGCAGCATCATCAGTAGTAACGTTTGACGGTATTTCACACCTATACTGATGATTTTTAGCATCGGCGTAAGCTTTACCGGCATTCTGAACGGCAGTAGCCGTAACACCTGGAGTAGCAAACTTAACCAGACCCATATTCCTATCAGCTATTTGATTGAATGGTGAAGTGTCTACATCCCAAAGTTGACTGGTATAATCGGCATCTGCAATCTCCGATGCACCATCCCTACCGCCTTCAAGTTCGATCGGCGCAACTACCATAAAATCATCACTGGTATCAGCAACTGCTGTCATATCTGAACCATCGGCAACAGTGATAACCTGATTAGTATTCGCTGTAATCCGAAATTTAGTTTTTGCATCGGCAGAGTTAGTCTTATCTGGATAAAGATACCCACCTACCAACTCATCAGGTTCAAACAGAATATAGTTTAGAACAATGGTATCACTAGCAGATAACGCCGTTTCACCTGCCGTAATCGTAAACGCCGGCACCCATTTAACTGAATCAAACGCACTTCCTAAAGTGCAAGTACCGATAGCACCTAGCACATCAGAAACCACATTTCCTTCGGTTGCACTAGTCATTGTGATCGTTATAGTCTGCGCAATGTTATCAGCAGAGAATACACTTGCATGAGTAGGATCACCACCACCTGGACTATTGATCGTATATATATAACCAATCGCCGTTAATGTTGTAGCTGTAACAGCACTGTTTTTACTATATCCGTTTGATGGACGTGCCGCCGGTACAATAGCGCCGTCATATGAATCAGCAGCTACAATTTCATAGTTTGCGGTATCATCGTTTATAATATTTACCCAATACTTTGAAGAAGTATCGTCCATTGAAAGATTAGCATATGTAGTCACAAGATTACCGTCTACATATACATCAATTGCAAACTCATTATCTGGATCTTCTTCACCGTCACGAATCCTAAACGATACAGCTTTGGCTTCGTTTTCTCTAGTTAGATAAACTTGCATATCTGTAGGTGTAGCACCTAGATCCGTTGACATAGTTGAATCAGCAGTAACAGTGAAATCCCATTCGCTATTCCCATCATTCCAGGCACTACTGATGATCTTATACTGTGTAGAACCTACCTCGCCAAACTGAATGTAACCACCGTTATATTCATCCGGTTTAAACGTACCTTCTACAACCGTCGGAGATTCCGTTGCACCTAAAGATAGAATGGTTTCAGTAACCTGGTTTACATTATTCAGAGTAGTAGTGAACCGTTTCCTTTTACCGCCCCATCTTCCACCATTATGCGCCGTAATCGTACCAGCAGCTACAAGGGCAGAGGAGTTCCGAGTATAAATAGTCTTCTGTGCTGCAACTTCGTTTCCATCTGTAGCACGTACCGCTACAATTCCACCGGCACCGGCAGCGTTTTTATAATATTCATATATAGCATCAGGACATTGCCCTTCAGTTATATATTTACCAACACGCCTTTCAGCAATTTCTTTTGAAGACAACCAAATCAATTCAGAAGTTGGACCTTTTTCCAAAAGTCCGCCATAACCTACTTAATCTTTAGCACCTGGAGTAATAGGTTTATCGCCTTCAACCTCTTGAATTTGAGTTCCGGCGCCCCTTATTGGACCATAAACTTTTGTAGCCATTTCTTTATTTTCTCCTATTTTAGATTATTGCATCAATGTCACCTACAAGATTGAAATTTTGTACTAGGTAACCGTCTTCAGAATCCTTTGCCCAAACGCAAAAATCCATAACTCGAAAAGTAGCAACCCACGAATGTAAATCATTTTCGTTTGTGGTTCCTGCTTCTTCAAATTCTTCTACTAACCAAAGTCTATATCGTTCGTCAAGTCCTGTCGATACAATTATCTTATTATTTGCAAAATATCTTTTTATTTGATTAGATAAACGATAATGATCTACCAGTTTATCCGTTACACACCTTAACGTAAAGAACAAATCACCCTGTATTGGACCAGGTACTATTATTGCGGAACCATCCGACTTATTACCACAAAAATCTTCACCTGGTAACTGAATCGCGTTTAGAAACGTTACGTTTTCCAGTATAATCTGTGGTATATGTTCAACTTCATACCAATCACGACTAGTAGCACTAGCAATGATAGGGCGGTATATCAATCTAATCCACAATACTACACCTGTATTCACCGAACCTGTTAGCGTAATTACCTTGGTTCCACTATCATAACTATCCAAAATATCAGTGTCATGTTCTGAATCAGTATCATGATTGAACACTGAATCTACATCAATAATATTATAGTCTACATCAATCGGGTAACCATCTAGATCAAGAGTTGTTCCAGTTGTTTGCATAGTAACCGGAAATCTTGCAATACAAGAAACATTACTTGTCATATTTCGGATTACCGATCTCAAAACTATATCTTCTTCTTCTGAATCTAAAAGTGCACTATAGGCAACTACAATTTCCTCTAGTTCAGGGGTTTCTGTCTCATCTGTAGTGCTCAAATTGACAATCACTTGTAGTTTACGTTCTGTAACTGGAAAGGTGGTAATATTGTTCGCAATCTCGGCTTCTGTGTTCCAGTTGGTTGTATCTATCTCCCAACTGTCACCATCCCAATAATATTGATCAGTACCATCACCTAAACGAAACCCCGCGCTTGTAACCTGTGAATTGTTGACTGTTTTATGATCGATTACAGCGTAGAAACCTAACCACTGCTTTACCGCCGTTGGATTAGCAATCCATGATTTCACATACAAATCGTCATCTGTTGGGTAGGTATCTGTACCATATGTACCCAATTGCGCTTTATTGGTTATAGGATTCAATCTGGTATTCGCACCTAAAGTGATCCTGTTTCTATCCTGTTCTCGCCATGTGAAATGCTTTATAAATTTTCTTAAATCCATCTTACTTACCTGCTTTGCTTGCTATTTCTTTAAATGCTTGTCTTATTGATGTATTCCATTCTTTTTCAACTTCTTTTTTTAATCCAGGATCACGCATAGCATTCCTAATAAAAGGACGCGCCGGAATAATTATAGCTTTAGTTTTCTTAGACAATGGATAAAACTTCTTTTTTGCCGCTGTATCCCATAATTTTTTAGCTCTACCTTCTAAAACTTCAGGGCTCATATCACCTTTACTTACTAAATATAACAACCAAAACATATGACGCATCTCATTGGTTACTTTTATTATAGCACCTTGATGTAACATTAATGCAAGATTATATTCTTTATTCGTTCTTTTTACACCTATAAACGCTAAATCCCAATCCTGTACATCATAAGTAATCGCATTAAAAAGATCACCTTGATCAACTAATGGTTTAGCTCGATTGCCACGATTACCTTTTATTGTTTTTGTTAAGGCGGCATTTTGTGGTTTAACTCCACTTCTAATACCTTGTCTTATTCTACCTTGTAATCTGATAGCGTTTCTTTTTGTTGCTCTTCTTACATGTTTTTTAAATACATTTGTAATCTGTCTTGGGGTTAACCCTTCAATTGTGGCTTTCCATCCATCCGGTGTTAACTTTATTTCAAAAACCTTCGGCGGCATTTATGAACTCCGATGCTTCGCCGGTTGTCTATCAGCGAAATGTGCTTTAACCAAAGTATGTCCATAACTTGGATAATGCCCTAAAGGTTCTAACCTGGTAATATAACAATCATGTTCTACGTTTCCTATCTGTGTAATCCGATCATTTACTCGTAACGTTACAGATTCAGAATCTAAATCGCGTTTTCTAAATAATACATATCCGCGCTCTTCTTCTCTTGGTCCGCCGGAAGACGGCGTTTGATCGTCACTAGATCCATACTTTACTTGACCCGGCAACACAACAACCGTGCTTCTCGCCGCTTGCTGCACAGGTTCACGCGCTTCTGTATCATATATTGTATTATCGTAATCAATACAAACTAATCTGACATTAACAGCATGTAACAACCTTGGATACATTAGTAATAACTCCAATTGCTAGGTGTTGCGATCCCTATCGGCGCTTTATATAGTTTTATTATATCAAGTATTTCCTGATCACCAGTTAAACCAGATAATCCAACCCTTCTAGCAGCCATGCTACTTGATGCATATTTTATCATATGCCCGTCAGTTCTTTCTTCAACTACAACGCCCGCAATAGTTAACGGCGCCGGTGCGGGTGCACTACCACCTAAAGGCACATAAAGCGGATTAGTAAGTTTCTCGATTACTAACTTCAATAGCGCCCTTTTAATTAGAAGTGGTGTAGAACCATCAGATTCAGTGAAACCAAAATCCCCACTTATTATTTGATTCTGATAACCCTTTACAAACTTTAATCTTTCAGGTGAATAAGGTGCTGTAAAAACGCTTCTTGTATCTTCAGATCTTATAAGTTTTACTCTAGGATTACGCCGATCATCTGGATACGTTCTAGAATTATAAACTTTATAGAGATCAGTATCTAAATCTGTAGTTGAACTGTTTATCCTCAAATAATCGCAAGTTATTATTGGTACACCTAAATGTATTGTGTCTGTATCGTCACCATCGAAACTTATTGTAAGACTACGTGAATAAAACCATTGTCTACAGGCGCGCTCTAAAGCAGATTGCCAAGTGGTTATTGCTGCATTAACTGTAGCATCCGGAAAATCTTCCGCCGTTAACCCTTCCGCCCTAACATCGTCTACAGTTATATAATATTCACCAGGTAAACCCTCAACGTCTAACAACTCAAAATCTTCGGCGCCGGTTTGCCAGTCTGAACCTTCTAGATATTTCCACCTCCAATATATACGATGTGTACCTAAAGTTGCATCTAATTCCGGCGTCCATCCTTGCGTATTAGTATTATCATACGCATAATAAGAACCTGTTTCAAATCTACCCGGCGAATCTGTAACATCTTCCCAGTCTGAAGAAGGAAACACTTGATCACCGGGCAAACCGCCTTCAATATTGAAGATACGAAATTCAACAGCATACATATTTGTTTTATTACCGTTTACAGTAATAAACCAATTGATGTTACTGGTTATATTCTCTTCACCTCTTGCAATAGCTGTCATGGTAAAACCCCATCTGGATCGAACGGCGAACCAACCGCAACTTCTTCAACGTAAAAACCTTGCATTATAGTTCCAGTTAACGGCGCCGTTGTTAACGTCACTTGTGTACTACTATCCTCAACACAACCAAAAGTATCATCATCTTGGTTGTATACACTACCATTCCAAATTGGCCTAAAAGTACCTGATTCAAAAGCCGTTGGGGTTGTAAAAACCCTATTTGATCCGTTTACTGTTCCTGTTAAATCTTTTATTACTGTAGCCATTTTTGAAACCTCTAAACCTTATTATCACGGCGTGTATGGGAAATCTACCCACGATCCATTATTTCTTACCTGTGCAGTGCCATCTGTTGTGTTATAGATAATCATACCGTCTAAAGCCGTTAAAGCGTTACGTTGCGTTGTAGTTAAACGTGGTAATCGTGGTACGGCTACCGTACCCCTAAAATCTAAAGATACACTTGTATCAACGGCAGACGGCGAAGCCGCACTATCGCCGATCGACATATAACCCCTATGATGCCAATCTACCGTTAAAGCTGTATTGCCAGATATAACGTCGCCATCACCAGAACTAGTGTTTATATTTACTTCACCTATTCCTTGTAACCATAATGTACCACCTGCGCCGTTTGCAACATCACCATTGCCACCTGTAGACGCTCTAATATGTACTTCGCCTCCATCGCCGCCTGTACCACCTGTGCCTATTACAGCAGCGCCACCTGCACCACTCCAAAGTTGTATTCTACCACCATCACCGCCATCTACACCTTCAGCACTACCGGCGCCACCAGCACCACAATATCCAAAAAAACCGCCACCTGTACCGCCAACATAAGAAGCGTTTGAGGCGTCGCCACCATCACCTAAATTTACATATATACCACCACCGTCACCACCGTTTAGCACTGTACTATCACCACCGTTTCCAGTGTCTATCGTCCACTTTGAACCGTCACCACCACTTGTACCATCAGAACCATTACCTAAGTTCCAATCCATATGTTGTGCATTATTATTAGCATTATCTGGCGTAAATATTCTTAAGTTCAATAACTTAGCTCTACTGATAGCCATCGTTCTTACCCTTCCGCAAAACCCGCTTCTCTATTCGTGCGTTCAAGAAGGTCTAACCAGTTTTTCTTCGAGACTTTCTTTCGAATAAACTTTCCCATATCTTCTTCTGACATAAGATTACTCATCAGATAAATAATCACAGGCACGATCTCTATGCCAAACTTCTGTAGCTTTATGCCTATGAAACGCATGACTACCCTATCAACTGTCGTATGTGTATTATATTTTATTCGAAGCCTCGCTTCTTCAAATTGCTCCTCTAAGTTCTCATGAATCTCTACACCTGCGGCCTCTATCATCTGAGATAACACTCTTATCCCCAACTCATTGTCTCTAGCAGCTATACTGTTTAAAAGATAACCTGATGGAGCGTTTTTGTAAAAATCATCAGGACCTTTGCATTGTGCTACCCAACGAACCGCTTCTTTACATGATGAATTATTATTTACAGATTTCCACCAATCCATTCTTTGAAAGTTATATTTTTTCATAACTAACCTAACTGTATCCAATTACTTGTACCATCTGACACAAATACCGCCCATTGATTGTCATCATCTAATACAAATATTTTTATTTCATCTATTGTATCTGCACCATTCGGAATTACATCTATGTCATACCCAGGCTGACCATTATAATATGCTTTTACAGCTATAGCTAATCCTTTATTCGACGCCGCAATTGCTGGTAAATTTACAGTTATCTCCCCTCCACCACCTGACTGTGGGTCGGCTCTTACCAGTTCGCCTATACTAGCTGTATAGGGACTATCCGATGAATCTATCTGGGTCACTACATCCCAACGTGCGCCTGGAATAGAGCCTAACGTGATGCTCTTTTTACTATAACTATCCGCTGCATCTTCAATCAATAATTCATCTGTTATCGTCGGAGTTGATTTTAAAGCTATTGCAGAAATTTCACTGGAACTATTTGAGATTAAAGAAGCATCTGAAACTGCACTATTCAATTGTGCCAAAGTCCCTGTTCCAATGTTAGCAATACTAGTGCTGTGCGGATTAGCTGTACTGGAAATATGTGAATCTATTTGCGCATGGGTATTTGTACCGTCATTTAATAGATCACCATGATCGATCTGGGAACCATCATTTCCCGTGCCACTATGGGTATGCCCAGCGGAATCATCAAATTGAACCATCCCCTCAGTTAAAACTATCCATTCCATTCCCGTAGACGTAGCGGAGTTCGCCCACAAAAACCGATAATCCGATCCTATAGCCAGTCGATCATGATCCGTTGAATATGTAAACAAATCACCTTTAGTAGTTGTAGGAAATATCGCCCCTATTGTTGTACGCTTTTTATTATTACTATCTTCAGTGTCTTCTATCAAAAGATAATCGGCAGATACAGGATTAGATTTTAAACTTATCGCCGCTATTTCTCCCGCTGTATCATCATGAATAGAATTACTATGATAATGTATTGTGCAATCACCAGAACCCGTTAAAGATACATATTGTGAATTTGTTAATGAACTAACCCACCCACCGTTTTGATATTCCTGGAAAACTCCAAGTGTACTATTATAAATATACATCCCATTTTCAGGAGTTATCGCGTTCCGTTGTGTTGTGGTAAGTACATTCGGCATAAACGCGGCATCAGTTTCAGCACAACGAATAGATGCATCACCACTCATAGCACCTGAACCACCTATACGCACTCTACCATTAGCACTATCAAAAACTAAATTTGCACTACCAGCAACATTAGTTCCAGAACCATAAAGAATTTGTGTATCACTAGCTGTACCTGGAATACCATCTAAATCTGCTATACTTACTTCATCTGAACCACCGTTTTCATGTGTTGAAGCGTGCGCTGATGGAACAGTAGAAGTTAAATCTACCTCTGAACCGGCAGCATCAGGTAACCAAAACAAACCATCATCACTAGTCTTCTTATATAACCTACCTAAACCCGCACCTGGATTACTCGGCGCCGATATATCAGCTAATTGGTAATAACCTGTATTTGTAACATTTACAGCGCCAGATATGTTATTTGAATCATCTATTGTAATCCCAGAATCTTGAATGCCTTTAGCGCCACCGTCACCTCTTACAATCGTGTTATCTGTTATATTTAAAGCAGCCGTAACATCACCTTGGTTACCAGGTATATTCTCCCATGAACCACCATTTCTAGCCTGTATAGTACCAAGCGTACTATTATAAATAATCATTCCGTTTTCAGCAGTTAAAGCATCACGTTGTGTTGTAGTAAGTACATTCGGTATAAACGCGGCATCAGTCATAGCCAATCTAATCGATGCATCACCCCACGTTCCAGGTATACTACCGCCAATCTGAATACGTTCAGTATTCATATCACCTAATATTATATTGCCTATATTTAACTCTCTATCTATATTAACCGCAGACGCATCTAACCCATTACCGATTATAATATTTAACTGTCCAGATGTAATGTTATCACCGGCACGACTACCAATTAATGTATTACCTTGCCCATACGCAAGCATACCGGCTCTAAAACCAACAGCAGTGTTGTTGTCAGTATTTATAGCACCTTGTAATGAATATGCGCCGATTCCTGTATTATTGTCACCACCTTCAACACCTTCGCCAGAACCATAACCATACCATGTATTATTAGCACCTGAAGCCGTCCCAATATTTCCAGGTAAACCATCACCCATTGCAGTACACCGTGTAGAATAACCTATAGATATCAACCCTGTATTAAGTGTAATCCCATCTGTACCATCAAAGGTTAAATTTGCACTGCCGGCAATTGTATCTGAACCTGATCCATAAGCTATTTGACTTGACGCTATTGAACCACCTATACCATCAATAACATCTGTTATATTTATAGGTGTACCATCATTACCAGATCCGCTATGTGTATGCCCGGTTGAATCGTCAAATCCAACCATTGATTCAACTAAAGTAACCCAATCTAAATATGTGCTATTTGATGTATTTACTCTAAAAAATTGGTTATTCGTTCCAATCGGTTGACGTGTATCGCCACCCGCATCATGAACATAAACATCGCCTTGACTTGTTAACGGCGAATACATACCGCCACCACCATCGTCAACGGCGTCAATTATTTCTTCAAAGTCTACAAGAAAACCTTTTCCAGGATATTCATACAGTTCACCCATCGCTGGTTTTCTTAAGGATAAATACCTAGTGGAAAACGCTACTGCATTTGTTAAAACTTCACTTGTACCGTCTAAAGTTACACGAATTAAATAAGTGCCGGATACATCAGCGGTAGGTGTAAATGTAGGCGATGCTGCCGTTTCACTTGATAATGTAGCAGAAGCACCAACAGGCTGATCAACTATCTCCCATGTATACCCAGTAACACCAGTATCATCATCAATTGAAAGTGTAACTAAAGGCGGAGTAGGTGATACAACAGAGTATGCATACTCTAAAGCTACACCAGGTGAACCAGGGGTTTGCCCTTCTACGCTTATTATAATCTCAGCCATTTTCTATTTTTTTCTTTTTGTTTTCGTTTTTCTATTCTGTGTTATCCCTTGTACCTTACCACCTTCTAATATGTTTCCAGGTGAAACAAGTAATTCCTCTATTTTATTTATCAATAGTTCTTGCGCTTTAGGTTCAAATACACTGTCTAGTTTTATAGTCTGTACTATCGCCGGCGCTTTACCTTCGGCAGCAACATCTTTATCTTTAAAAAACGCTATAGTAACAGACACAGAACCATCCCTTAGAACCTGAAAAGATTCAACACGTATATATTCACAAAACAATCCAGTGTTATTTATTTCCTTTGATTTTATTATAGCCATTCTCGTTTTTCCCTTCTATATAAACCTACCAAAAAACAAAGCTTCTTCTATTGCCGCTTCTTCATATTCTGGTTCAAAAAGTAAACCAAAAAAATGATCGGCGTTACTCGAAGATTGCCCTAAATAAACATCACCATCGTCTGTACTCCATGATGTTCCTGAATGTGTACCGTTACCAGTAGTGAATAGTGAAGTTATAATATCACCTTCCCCGGGGTCGATTACTATCTTTAAAATTTGCCCTCTGGACCAGGTGTGATTCCCTGAAGTGACAAGAGCACTTGCCCCATCGACTACTATCCGGCCAGTGTCGGCACTCGTCCCGGGTTCCAAATATATTTTGATATCCTGGGTGGCATCATCGAAGTGGAGTAACACCTGCTCCTCGGTGCTTGTATCGTATAACTGAGCGCTTCCGAATTCTGGGATTATATATAACGTAATCTTTCCTCTTAGATTCGAAGTTACATCCGTCGAATCCCAATACCCGTTAGCTGCCGCCCTAGTGACATCTGATGTTCCAGAATTCGGGATAATCGACGAAGGCCACTCACCGAATTCAAACTGTGCCTGCCATCCCCAAAAAGCACTGGACCCGTCCCCTGTGAAGTAATAATCCGTCCCATCTAATGCTAAAAATTCAGACCGCAACCATTCATAAGCAGCACAGTCGTTTATATCGCGAGTATACCAGCAGAAGCACCATCCGTCGCTCGCATCGTCCGCACCAGAATCTATTATACCACTTGTACTCCCAACCGACTTCGCACTAAGATCATAGTTTACATCTGTTTGATCACCGGTATGCTGGTGTCTCATCCGCAAATCATAGCCGTTGTCTTTGCCGAATATCGATGCTGCCCACGTCCCTTCTGGCGTGTTTTCATCAAACGTAGTGATCCATTTGCGGATGAAGTGGTCGTTATAGTTTGTGCTCGGAACTACTTCATCAGCAGTGTTTGTCCCGAGTGGGTCATCAGTACCTGTGTCATTAGTATTTACGGTAACCTGATCAGTGTCATATTGATCAAATTGTTGCGAATAGAATTGAACGTTAGTCCGCGATCCTTCTATTAATATACCTGTACGGGTAGCCCCATCTACAGTCATGTCAACCGTCGCTTTGACATTTGAACCGAACGACCCCAGCACCTCTTCGATGGACGTGCCGATCGGTCCAATATAACGCGTACTAGAACAACTAAATGTTAAATCATCAAAATCTGCTGCAATTGCCATAACTATATCTTATCCAATCTCCGGTTCAAGACATGCTTCTATAATTCTATCACCAATACCTATATTACTACCAACACTAGGCCATAATTTTACAACCGATGCATCACCAATTGTTATAGGTGACAGTTCTGTAGGCTTTGTTACTGGTTTCGTTGTAACTCGAATTGCAACGTTTTCAAATCGTACTTCTTCTTTGTTTTCAGGCAATACATCTGGATCAGGATCTAGTATGTCAAAATTACAACGGTAAGTTTTCCAATCGCTATTTGATCTCTCATAATCTTCTAATGCATCACCTTTATTTGTTTTATCAATAGTTTTCCAATCAGAAGATTCGGCAAACACTGCGAACAATCCATAATCATCCTCCCACACATAACAAAGCAACGGATGAAATTTATCACTAGACTGCGTTTTAGGACCGTATATACTCCACCAATTACTATCCTCTTTTACATGACCATGTTTAGAATCTGCGCCTGGAATATTAGGTTTTCCATCTACATAACCTAGTTTTAATATACGACATTCCACAATTCACCCACTTATGTCCAAGCTGTTAAAACTCCTGAAACTTGGCAAACGGCGTCTGTACCGTCTATTTTGCATACCATTTCACATTGTGCACTAGCGGCGGTTGGAAACGTCGGTTCAGTTGTGCCGGTATAGTAAACAGTACCGCCAGAAATTGAAGCCGATGTTATTGCCCTACTCCCTGTAGCATCTTGTTTAACTCTAAGAGTATAAACACTGCTGGCATCTGATGGTAATCCTGTAGTACTTATCGTCAAAGCAACACTATCAGAATTTAATGTCACCTCTTGATGTTGCCCGTTTGCTAAAGTCCAAGTAAACGATGCAGTAGAATTACCATTATCATAAACCGCATCAGCATTTATAGTCCCTACGTTTATGATTTCGTTAGTCTTGAAATCTATAGATGATACTGTCGTACCACTTCTAGTTATTTCAAATACATCATCGCCAGCGCCCAACGCATCTGTTAAAGTTACTAATTGTAAAGCACCACCTACAGATCTTAAATCCCATATTTTTTCGTTACTACCACCATCATTCTCATTAATGCGTAAAACCGGCGCGTTGTCAGATATTTCTAATATGCCGTCAACTTGAGCATCACCCATACAACGAATAAGAGCACTTGTGCTTCCTAATCTTAATTCGTCTGAACCAAGAGTAGAACCAACTAACAAATTACCAGATCCAGCAAGTCGTTCAAATAGATCGGCTTGAACGGATTCAGTAGTTTGAAGATTACTTAGATCGCCGTTGGTTCCTCTCTTTAGTGGTATCGACATCTTTATCCTGTTACTTTCGATTTAAGAACTTCAGGTAACGGAATCCTTGAATCTTTATTTCCTGAACTAAATTTACAAATAATAACCTGTTCTTCAGGAATAATTCGATCGCCGGAATAACCATCTGGTAGTTTGTCTTGTATAAAATCAAGAATCTCGTTTACTACCGTCACCTGTCCTCTATACGCTTCTATATATTCTACACTGTTTTTAAAAGCAGTTTGAACATCTTTTTCTAGCTGTTCTTGTGCTTTCTTTTTTACTAATTCAAATTCAGCTTGCGCTTCATCTATCAACGGTTGTTTGATTTTATTTGCTATCTCCTTTGTTTTCGACTCTTTAGCTAAAAGTTTATAAGAAAACAATTCACCAATTTCTATTCTTATTTCTTCTTTATTTCCGTTATTCTTTTCTGTTTCTTGTTGTCTAGCTTTGTTCCTTTTTTCTCTTGCTATAGCCCTCAATTCACTAGCGGTTAACTCTTTAGGTTCTTCTGGTTTAGGTTCTTCTGGTTTAGGTTCTTCTGGTTTAGGTTCTTCTGGTTTAGGTTCTTCTGGTTTAGGTTCTTCTGGTTTAGGTTCTTCTGGTTTAGGTTCTTCTGGTTT
>Ga0180437_10001861_pt1 | contig 35269 bp, 37 predicted proteins | sample SS_ome_4_FD_132410 | JGI IMG/M metagenome (GOLD analysis project Ga0180437, IMG submission 132410) | Hypersaline lake sediment archaeal communities from the Salton Sea, California, USA - SS_3_D_1 metaG | ecosystem: Environmental > Aquatic > Non-marine Saline and Alkaline > Hypersaline >... | reverse complement strand
TTCTTTAATGGCCGTTAAAAAATCGTGGGTGTCCACGGGTTGATATGCGTGTTTACGCAAAAAATGAGAAACAGTTTCTCGGAACGGCCGGTCTCCCAGAATCCATCGCATCATGTGGATGACCGCCGCTCCCTTGGGATACGTGTGGCTATCAAAATTATCACCCGGATAATCCCACCGATGAAACACGATGGGGCGCATGTACTCGGTATGAGCCTCATCCAAATACGATTGTTTCTTTTCCAGCAGGTTGACTGCGCCTTCCTCCTCTCCCATGGCATAGCGCGTGTACACATAGTCATAATATGTACCGAAACTCTCGTTGAGCCACGTATGGCCCCAATCCCTCAGCGTGATGAGGTCTCCCCACCATTGGTGGGCTGCCTCGTGGGCTACCAGCCAGTGGCTGGGGAAATCCTGGTCTGCCCGCTCATCGTGAATCGTGCCCTGACCGATGAGTGTGGCTGTCGTGCATTCCATACCCCCACCAGTGCCGGGTATGGTAACCTGATCGTATTTCGACCAGGGATAAGTATAACCAAACTCCTCATTGAAAAACGCGATGATGTCCGGCGTCTGTCCGAACGAGCGCATGGCATCCTCGACGTCTTTCTCGTAGACCCAGTAGTTTATGGGCAGCGTACCCAGAGAATCCCGGACGACCGCATACGGCCCTGCGGCCAGCACCGAGAGATAGGTGGAATGGGGTCTGTCCAGAGACCAGTGATACGTCTTCGTCTGTTCGGCCTGATTTTCCGTCACGCGAATGAGCCGGCCGTTGGAAAGCGCTTTGTACGCCTTCCGAACCGTGATGATCATCTCCTGGGTGGCCTTATCGTGGGGGTGATCGTAGCACGGGTACCAGTGCCGTGCTCCCGTCGGCCAGGAAATGGCCTGAATCACAGGAGGATTTTCTGGCGATGCATCGACGAAAGAAAGTCCCAGGGCAAAGCCACTGGAGAAGCCGAATGCCTCCGGGTCGGGCCTCGCATTCTCCGAGATGTACGAGACCGTGAACGAAAGTGTGTCTTCATAAGCATAGGATTCGGTAAAACGAACAATCAGCTGATGAGGAGGTTGATCAAATTCCAGATCCCGCCCCTTCTCATTTCGAACTGACGTTACTGTAAATGTTTCGGCATCCAGAATGCATTCGGTGAAATTATCCTTATACGGTGATAGGGTAATCGTATTCTCTCCCCAGAACGTTTTTCTCTCATCGTCGAATCGGAGACTCACCCGGTAATGGATGGCATCGTAATCGTGGCTCGGTTCGGATCGTAACGGACGGTCGTATACATCGATTTGCTGTGCGTTGGATATACCCCAAAATAGGCCACATAAAAACAATAACATCAGATTGAAACACTTCATTATTATTTCCCCGCTGGATGGATAGGAATGACTGTAAGATCATTTCTTGATAAATGACCGGATAAAATACACGGCGTCAACTCTGCAAAGCATGCTGTGCAGCAGCCACGCCCGTGCCGGGTTTGAATGTGTATCCGCATGCGTGCAAACCGGCTTCGATGGCTCCCACAGTGGCCAGCACATCACCCGGTTTGGTGGCTCCCATGTGGCCGATGCGAAAGTACTTCGTCTTGATATCAGGATGAAGCCCGCCTGCCAGTACGGCACCCGACTCCTTGATCTTGGGCAGCAGGTCCTGTCCCTGGATGCCGTCGGGATAATACGGTGCTGTCAGTGTAGTAGCAGCCCACTCCGGATCAGTAGGAACCTGCACCATACCCAGCGCATCGACGGCAGCCTTGCATGCATGGCTGAGTTTTTGATGGCGATGGACTCTTGCCTCCATGCCTTCATGAAGAATTTGTCCCAGGCTGACATCCAGCGCCCATATCAGGTTCACGGGTGGTGTGCCGAAATAGCTGGGCTTCCGGGCCTCGTATGCCTCCATGATGGGCAGCCAATTTGTCCAGTCTGCGTAGTAATTATGTACGGCCGTCTTGCGCTGGCGCCATGCCGATAGACCACGAGGGCTGACCACGAGAAGAGCCAGTCCGGGAGGAACACCCACGGCCTTCTGCGAAGCTGTTAGTACCACGTCGATGCCCCATTCCTCCTGTCGTATTTCCTCACCAGCCACCGAACAAACACCGTCGAGAATCGTTAATACACCGTACTGCTGTCCGAGAGTACCGATAGGTTTGGGATCCACGCGCACGGCCGTCGACGTGTCCACATGCGTGAACGCCATCAGCTTGTAGGAATCCCCCTTTAAGATCGATTCCACCTGATTCAAATCCACCGATTCTCCCAGGGGTGCTTTTACGACGGTGACTTCTGCACCGTAACGTTTCAGGAGGTCGGCATAGCGCTCTCCAAAATACCCGGTGGAGAGAACCAAGGCCTTGTCCCCCGGTTCCATCATGTTGGCCGCCGGTATGTCCATAGCCAGTGTGCCAGAGCCCGCAATCACGAAAGGCTGGCCCGAAGGACACATCCAAACCTCCCTCATGCGTTCCAAAGCCTGGCCGAATGCTTGGATAAAATCAGGAGCCACATGACTCGTCGTCGGCGCCCCCAGTGCCTGGAGAACAGCAGGCTCGAACTCGATAGGTCCCGGTATCATCAGCAATGTGCGGTCTTTCATACAGACTATCTCCTTGTCTATCGATTACAATACACCCCCATCCTGAAGAACTTTTCTTAAATGATGCTTCTCCTCATCGGATAGGGGAAGTAATGGTTGTCGCACTGGGCCACCCTGATGACCCAGCATATCCATGGCTGCTTTCAGGGCCGGTACACCCCCTTCTCTCGTGATGGCGTTGTTGACAGGAATCATACGAATCTGAAGCTCCCGGGCCTTTTCCAGGTCGCCGTCCATGAAGTGCTTTCGGATGGCCAGGCATTCGGCCGGAGCGATGTTGGCTAGTGCCAGGATGCCCCCGACGGCACCCACGGACAGGGCCGGAAGAAGAAAGCTGGCCGATCCTGCCAGGACTTGAAAATCTGTGCTCGTCAGACGAATGATCTGTCCTATTTTAATGATATTTCCTCCGGAGTCCTTGATGCCGATGATATTCGGGTGTTCGGCTAACGCAGCAACGGTTTCAGCGTTTAGATCGATCCCCGTGCAGGCCGGCATGTTGTATACGACGACGGGCACCGGGCATGCGTCTGCTACCGTGCGAAAGTGGACGTTTAAGGCTTCAGCAGTCATCCGGTTCTTGTAGTACGACGGGGTGATGACCAGCACCGCGTTGGCACCTATTTCCGCAGACTTTTTTGCAAGCGTCAGCGTCTGTGCCGTCGATTCGCAGCCCACACCGGCAATCATCAGCTTCTCCTGTGGGATGACATCGCGGGCGTACTCGAATACGGATAGCTTTTCCTCCTCGGTCAACAGGACAGACTCCCCGTTGGAACCCAGAACCACGTAGCCACGTAGGTCAAACTTGTTTAAATTTTCGATATGAAGACAGATGGAACGGGCGGAGACACTCCCTTCATCATCGAATGATGTAGGAATCGGCGGAAAAATTCCGTCCAACTGTAACGGTGGTTGTGTCACTTCGATTCTCCTGAATATCTCTCGTTTGTGTATGATTTTGAAATATAAACCTTTTCAGTTAAAGACACAACAAAATACGACAAACAGCAGTGTTATAGATAAAAAAATGCCGGTCGTGTGACCGGCTGAATCAATACGGAATGATTGAGAAAGACACATCAATAAATAAACGGCACGAAGAGTTTCGTCTTTTTCCGGTATTCACTGTAAACGGCACCGAATTTCTCTTCATTGTAGGCATCTTCGTACCATGCTGCAAGGAAGAAAAGCACGCCTCCGATAGGCGTCATAACGATGGATACCAGCGATATCTTATGCAAACATACGCCCACGATAGCAAAGAGGGATGACAAATAGATGGGATGACGGACAAGTCCGAAAATTCCCGTCTCCACGAGCGCCGTGGTATGTTCCCAGCCCTTGTCAGGCTTTCCCTTACGCCGCATCGTTTGCGAGGAAACCAGAAAGATCAGCCCGGCACTGACGAGAAAAACCGTGGCAATGATCTTTAAGTAGGAGGGCGACTCAATTTGCCAGTATTCGAGTCGTGACAGGGATCCAAACGATTCAAAGCACAGCGTTATGAACAACCACGCACCCACGGCCATCACGATTTCATGCTTCTCATTTCGCTTGATGGAACCCATCAGCCAGTAGATGATATACAGTGTGCATACACCATAGATGATATACATCACGATGTTCATAAAATCCCCCTTCCAATTAAAAACGACTACACCCTGGCAGGTCGTAACTTATTGATCAACGCTGCCACGATCAATGCCGCACCGAGCAACGTCACCACGGATGGGCCACACGAAAAATCAAAAACGTAAGAGAACGCCAGTCCAAACATCGTCACGATAACGCCCACCGTATATGCAATGCCGATCCTTTTCGACCAGTCCTCTGTGAACATCGCGGAGATCGTAGAAGGAATGATCAACAGAGCGAACACGACCAGCACACCGGCGATCCGTACAGAGTGTGTGACGACGATGCCAAACGTGGCATAGAATAGAAAATCCCAAAATTCAACATTGACGCCTTCCTTGATGGCCTCTTGATAACTCCAAGAAATTTTACGGAATTTATCTCGGAAAATATAATGGAAAACACCGATGGCCGCGTACACACCGGCACAGGGAAGTATGTCCGACCATTTGGCCCACAGAATGCTTCCCGTCAGCATATGTTCCAGATGAATTTCGGCTCCTGCCGCCATGGCCATGAGAAAGAGGGCCAATGCTGCGGCAATGGCATACGAAACACCGATGACTGCTTCTTGGTGTATCTGTATCACTTTCTTGCGGATGGATGAGAAGAACGCAGCAGCCAGGAGTGAAAAACAGAGTGCACAGATATACGCGACGAAGGTATGCTCGTCCTTATCCCATACAATAAAGGCAACGGTTGATCCGACAGCCGATATTTGAGCCAAGGCAATATCGATAAAAATAATCTCTCTTTGGAGAACATGAATACCCAGATACCCGTGTATCCCTACCAAGGTGAGACAGGCAACAAAAGGCGGAAATAAAAACTGAACGATTTCCCACATAGTCTCGTCCTCTCCGTAAAGCGGTTATTTGTGTTCGCGCAATAAAATGCGTATTACGAGGGCCCCCATAAAAAACAGGCCAAGAGCAAGAACCAGACTGGGCCCGTAGGCGAGATTGAAGAAATACGACGAAAAAAGGCCCACCATGGAGGCCAGGAAACCCAAACCCCAGCCGATTCTCAATCCCTTGCCCCACTCTTTCGTGAAGAGAGCCCCGATAGCAGCCGGTATCATCAGAAAGCCGTAGGCTAAAAGAACGCCGGCAATGGGTACGATGAGTACTGTGATAATGCCCAGGCAGATGAAAAACCAAAGATCCCAGAGATTTTCGTTTTTCACATCTTTTCTTTTCTCGGTAATGGCAATGAATTTCTCACGGTATCTGTACAGGAAAATCGCCAGTACGATGTACACAAAGACAGTGACAGTCACGAGATGCCAGCTCACCCAGAGCAGGCAGCCGGACAGAGCCTGAGTCACATAGGCCCAGCCACCGGATATCTTCTCGGCTACCATGATGGAGGCCACCAAAGCAAGGCCGTAAATGATACCGATAACCGCTTCCTGGGGAATCAGTTTGTTCTTGGGTTTCAAATAAGCCAGTAAAAAAGAACCCACGAGCACAGCAATGAAGGCAATAAAATAAGAAGCCGTCGTCCCGCCCTGTATGCCCAGTCCGATGCCCACAATCACGCCGAATGCAGCCAGCTGATCTAAGGATAGATCGGAAAAAACAATACCACGTCTGATGACGTGAAGCCCAAGATACGTATGTACGGAAGTTACAACTGCCAACAGAACGATCTGAATCAACAGAAAATTAAGTGTCTGCAGCATAGGATTCTCCTGATCTGATGAGATTATACAACGAAAGGTTCACATTTGGTTAATGTTCGCGATGCCCCCTCCTTTCTCTGTGCCTCCCTGGATGTTCCTGAGAATCGGCATCCTCTGCTTGGATGGCTTCATTAATCTGATCGATCCAGTAATCCATGAGCTTAAAATTGTCCGTGAGTTCGGGTAAACCACCCACAGATACGGGCAGAAAAAGCGCCTTGATTCCCGTTTTTTGAGAGATGGTCATGGGCTTACGTCTTTCAAAATAACTGCCCACCAGCATGAGATCCACACCGGAGTCCTGGATGAGCTGAATGATATTTTCTACATGCTTGGGTGTCGGCGGGATTCCTGGCTTCACCTCGATATAGCCCAAAACAGTCAGGCCAAAATCTTTAGCGAAATAGGACCAATTCTTATGATAGGCGATGATTTCTTTACCTCGGAATGGAAGTGCCTTCTTTATCCATCCACCCAGTTTATTCAGCAACTTCTCACCCTGATATTCTCTTTCCAGGAAATCAAACAGGGTGCCCGCATACAGAAGGGCTTCCAATTGGTCGCCACCGAATAATTCGACCAATTCATCTCCGAACAACGCCCTGTCTACTTTATTCACGAACGCCTGCTGATTCGTCTCATAAAACTCAGCGTTCTGAGGATCGACTTTCTTCAGTCCAATAAGGATATTCTCGGAGATCTTCTTCCAATTAATGGCGCTCGTCTGTATATGCGGGTTCCCTATGACATGTATATCCCCCTCGGACCGGCTGATCGTCTCAGGCTTCTCGAGAATATCGATTCCCGGAGAGGCCGTTACAAAGCCCACCGCTCCGTCCATAATCTTGCTGTTCCGAGCCTTATCCATCAAGGTCGGAAGCCACATTTCTAAATCGCATCCCGTGGCCACCAGCACATCAGCCTTCTTGAGTTTAAGGGCCAGACTGGGCTTCGGTGGCACAAAATGAGGATCTTGATCGCCATACGAAAGATAATCTACATCGATGAAGTCCCCTCCAATCTCTTTAGCGATGGTGGCAAAATCGGAAAAAGTTGTAATGACCATAACCTTATCGGCAGCGTGCAGGATCGCCGTTATACAAAGTAAGAAACAGCCAACCAAGAGAGTATATTTTTTTATCTTCATTTTTCACTCCTTCATTCAATTCTCATATTCAAAGTACTTGTCCACTATCAATACGCTTCGTGCTTGTGCGGTCCCATGGCCCAGTTCGTCTGGAAGATGAAACGGCTGTCGTTCTCATCGAAATTCCGATTGATGTAGGTATACTGAAATCGAACGAAGACGAACTCGCTCTGCCAGAAATCGAAACAGATGGCACCGCCCTTTTCCTCCAAATCGCTGTCCCAGGGAAGCTGGGAATAATCCAAACGGGCACTCATCAGCCATCGTGCGTTCAGCCGGCACTGAATGGATGAAAAGAATCCCCAGGCATTGATATGATTGTCCAAAGCATTACGTCTGGAGTACAGAAACTCGGTCCGCCACTCGATTCCCCGGTACTTCGCCCGATCCGGTGGAGCCCAGCGCAGTGTCAAGTCGAGTCCACCTATGAAGGATCGGTACATTTCTTCCTGATCATTGTGGCCCGTAGCACCGCTAAAACCAAACTCAAAATACGTGCTGCGGTTAATGTCATAATAATTTTTAAAATGGGTGACATAAATCAAATTATGTTTGCCCTCGCTGGTAAAGCTATGGTCAACCCCGCCAGTAACCACCTCCAGATCCAACTCGTTCACGTCTGCCGTCATCGAGGGGAGCAGGAAATTAGCAGAAACGCCAAATCCCTTCAACGATGTGAGCCCGAAAAAATTGGTAAGAACCAGCGGTCTTTCAAATTGGGGCAGAGCATGATCATGATAACGGTTGAGTTTTCCGAATTGGGTCTTGAATTCGCCCATCTTTAGGTTCATGTTTAAAGGTAGATTGAGCCACTGCATATATCCTTCTTCTAAAGAGACGCCCTCCCTACCGAACGAAATAAATACTTTAGCACGGGAAAAGGGATCCAAGGCCGACTGCATTCCCAATTCCATCTCTCTCAGGAACATCTGCCCGGTACCCCACGATTCTTCGGAAGGGAGCCGGTTGTAATCGCTCTCCGACGTTCCGTAAGCAAAGTAATAATCGCCACTTAAACTGATATTAGGATTCAGGGCGGACTGTTGTCTGAGTCCGCTGTGAAACTTCCGGTCCAGGGTGGCTTTCGTCTCTTTCTTCTGACTGGCCAGCTTCTGTGCTTCCTCCAGGAGTTTTTGCATTTCATCTTCTTGTTCGGCCTTCTCGATTTTTGCCTTCAGATCGTGAATGAGCTTTTCGAGTTCTTCTATTTTAACGTTCTGATCTTTCAATAATTCGATCAGTTTTTCTTCCGTAACGTCTTCCTGGGCCTGTCCATAGACGAGAAACGGAAGGATGAGCAGGAGAATACAAAAAAATACTTTTCGATGTATCATGGGCTGACTCCTCCAACCTTTTCAATACCGGATGCAGTTCGATGTGTCACGATGGCGTTCCTGCAAATCGCGTTCTTTTTTAAATCGATGAAAAAAGGCTTTAAATATGCTTATGCAGAAATTTTATGAGAGTGGTGTTGGGGGAGCACGAGAGAGAAAGGTGAATCCAACAGATTCCTTTAGCTGGATACACGATTGATCGTGAGGTTTGTATCCAATAAACTGTAGCGGATTATCAAGAGCATCAAGAATGGCAGACGCCTCGGAAAAATCGTCCTGAGACTGGACCTGCCATTGGCACGCGGAACAATTATCATTAAAATTAAAGTCTGGCTCGTGGTTATGGCATGAGTAGGCTAAGAGTCCTACGGCCATGTAATGGCCGACAAACAGAAAAATCAGCATATTTCGCCAGAATATTTTGGAATAGCTCTTCATTTGCTTTCTATCAAAAAGCGGCACGTATGATGTTTAAAAAGATAACGAAAAATATGGAATATGCAAGTAAATTTTTATACGTATCAGGTGATTCTTGTTCCGTTTGCGATTTGCTGTTCGGTGGTCAGCAGAACACATTCAGAAGCGTCCTCGGTTTCCGCAGCCAGGAGCATGCCCTTAGAAAGCTCACCACGAAACGTTGTTGGTTTTAAATTAACCAGGACAATGATCCTACTGTTAAGCAGCTCTTCCTGCTTATAATAAGGAACCAGGCTGCTGACGATTTGAATCGTGCCTTCACCTCCGATATCGACTTGCATTTTATACAATTTTTCTGTACCCGGCACCCTTTCGACTTTCAGGATAGTCCCTACACGGATATCCAGCTTCTTAAAATCCGAATAAGCAACCGTCTCCATTTACGATTCTCCATCATGAATCAGTAACGAATGGTGTCATCGGGAGTAACTATTCTCTCCATAGGCCCATTCTCAGCACATCTTTGTACTCGCCGTCAACAAACACCTCATTCCGCAAGATGCCCTCTACCCTGAATCCTAATTCTTCATTTAATCGGACATTCCGTATATTGGTGTCCAGTGTATTTAAGTAAATCTTTTTTAAATCCAACGTCTCTGTACCGTATCCGATCCAAAGGTGTGTCGCTTCCTTCCCGTAACCCCTCCCTCTCATGTCGGGCTCACCGATCAACTTACGGAGCTCGGCCTTGAACTGCATCACGTCATAGTTCAGGTAAGCCATAGCCCCGATGGGCGTATCATCGTGGAGCGTGATGATACCGATGATATGAAAATCGTTTTCGATGAGATGGTCCAGGTTGATCTCCTTGGCCGTCGTTAGCGACAGTAGGAAATAGCGCCCGTATTCATCCACCACCCACTTCTCCAACAAGGACTTGTCCTGCTCCCTATGGAATGCCCGTATTTTTATGTTCTTACCGGTCAAAGGCAGTTGCGGGGGCTGCGAGCTTTTAAGGACGCCCTTTTTTGTTTTTTTCGGGATCACCGGCAGCTTTTTTTCTTGTATCCCGATACCGTCCTGACGGCCCATGGCGCGGTCTAGAATGTAATTCACGAACCGCACATAATCCACCTGCTGGAAACCGTAAGCCGATGTTTCCTTGAAAAAATTCCTTGCCAGTGCCTCCAACGTGGTTTCGGGAATTCTCTGTTTCGAGTTTTCCATGATATACCTCGAGTCATCCGTTTATAATCGGACCTAGAATGGATGAAAACGCTAGGCCAGTTTGTAACCGATATTCCTGAGAAATTCTTTCCGCTTCTGAATATCGGCCTCTCCCTCTACATCCAGAGGACTCTCACCGTCGACCACACCCAAAATACCCCGTCCCTGATTAGTCTCTGCGACAATGACTTGAGTCGGATTGGCCGTTGCACAGAGGATGCAGCAAATTTCCGGTACGTTCCGCAGTGCTGGCAGGACGTTGATAGGAAACGCGTTACCCAGAAAGAGGATAAAACTGTGGCCCGCAGCGATTTGGGTCGCGTTCCGCTTGGCCAGTTCAATCAGACTCTCATCCGTACCCGTCCAACGGACGAGACGAGGCCCAGAAGCCTCACAAAAAGCAAAGCCGAACTGAATGCCGGGTATCGTCTGGACCAGCACCTCATGAACGTCCTCAACAGTCTTGATGAAATGAGATTGGCCCAGAATAAAGTTCATATCTTCCGGTTTCTCTATAGGAACCATCTTCAGTTCCATAAGTACCTCCCGATCACCTAAAGATAATCCATCCTACCCTTGACCGGTTGCTCCTTTTCTATCCGATGAGCAACCCTCAATAGCTCCCCTTCTCCGAAGGGCCTTCCCGTAAATTGAACAGCGATGGGCAGTCCCGATGCATCCGATCCAGTAGATATGGATATGGCGGGCAGACCTGCCAACGGCGCAGACACGGTATATACATCCGATAAATACATGGCCATCGGATCGTCCAGTTTCTCCTTTAAACGAAAGGCCGTTGTCGGTGTCGTGGGCCCGATTAAGACATCGCACGTATGGAGAGCATGATGATAATCCTGCCGTATCAGCGTTCGTACTTTCTGTGCTTTCTGATAATATGCTTCCGCGTAGCCTGCCGAAAGTACGTATGTACCCAGCATGATCCGCCTCTTCACTTCAATCCCAAAACCTCGGGTTCGGCTCTCAGTGATCATCGATGGCAGATCGACGGTTCCGTTATGACGGAAGCCATACCGCACACCGTCATACCTGGCCAGATTGGATGAGGCTTCTGCCGTCGCAATCACATAGTAGGCAGCTATGCAATATTCTGAATGGGGCAGCGAAACAGCCTTGACATCGGCTCCCGAACGCTGTAGAACCTCCAGTACGTCCTCCAGGCATGCGCGTACATCATCGTCCAAACCCTCATCCATGTATTCTCTGGGCAGGCCGATCTTCATATCACAGACATCTTTGTCTAAATAAGCATTGTATTCAGGAACAGGAACGTTCGAAGATGTACTATCCCGGTCATCATGTCCGGCGATGACATCCAGAACACAGGCACAATCGGCAACTGTATTCGAAAGACAGCCAATCTGATCCAGGGACGATGCATAAGCCACCTGACCGTAGCGTGAAATCCGCCCGTAGGTCGGCCGAAGACCAACAATGCCGCAAAACGCAGCAGGCTGCCTCACAGAGCCTCCGGTATCGGTACCTAAGGCCGTCATCGCCATACCGGCGGCCACAGCCACGGCCGAACCACCGCTGGAGCCTCCGGCCGAGCGCTCCGTGTCGACCGGATTCTTCACGGGTCCAAAGGCGGAATTTTCGCTGGATGATCCCATACCAAATTCATCCAGATTGGTTTTGCCAATAAGGATGGCATCCTCGGATTCCAGACGTTCGATCACGGTGGCATCATAGGGTGATATGAATCCGTCGAGTATTTTTGAACCACATGTCAGGGGAGCGTCCCTCACGGCGATATTGTCCTTAACGGCCACGATCATCCCTGCCAGACGCCCTGCGCGACCTTCCTTGACCTTCGTATCGACTTCTTCAGCCTTTTGTCTTGCTCTGTCCCTGAAAACAGAAATGAAGGCGTTCAAATCAACGCCTTCATCCATCTGCTGTAAACACGTCTCTGTCAGGTTAGCACAGCTTAACTGGCCTGATACGATCTGATCACGGATAGACCCGTAATCGTGCCTCCTATAGTGCAAGCTTCATCCTTATCCTATTATTATATCAGAGAATATATCAATCGCTTTCTTTCTTCTCTTTTGTTTCTTCTTCTCCTTTCTCCAACTCCTTGAATTCCTTTTCTACATTCTTCGTTGCATCCTTAAACTCCCGAATCCCCTTACCGAGACCCCGTGCCAACTCCGGTAGTCTTTTTGCACCAAACAAAAGGAGAACTACCAGAAGGATAATCAGAAGTTCTGGCATGCCAATCGATCCGAATCCCATGTTCACTGCCTCCTAAATTAATACTTCGTAAAAATAGCTCTAACCTAGCAGCTCGTCCTCATCATCGATAACGTTCTTAATTTCGTCCTTGACCTCCTGTGTTGTTTTCTGAATATCTCGCCAACCTCTGGCCAAACTCCTAACGATTTGTGGGAGCTGTTTGCTCCCAAAAAGCAAGAGGATCACTAAAACGATGATGAGAAGTTCCGATGTTCCGATAGAGCTAAACATGACACTTTGTTACTTTAATGACTTTCCTGTAGAAAGAAAAAAATCACGCAGGCTAACCTCTCCTCGTAACGCGACGATGAACCAGCGCGTCGCCCCCCAGAGAATATAGAATAGAAAGAGCGGAAACAGACTCCACTGAGGGAATACCGCCATCATAGCCACAGCCGATAACATGGCCACCGATCGCGCGCTATGCTTCCATCCTTCCTTAAACATCAATCTTGGCCAATCGTAATGAACCGTGCTGATCATCAAAAGGGTGATCAAGAGCATCAACACAATCCACCACGCCATGGCGACGGAAATATCGAACATCGGTTCGAAAATCCACAGAGACGCCAGCGTGAATCCTGCCACTGGGATGGGAAGACCCGTATAGCCCTCGCTTCGATCGCCCGCCTGAACTACATTAAAACGGGCCAGTCTGTATCCCCCGGCGAATACATACACAAAACAAAATATATAACCGACCACTGGAGTTTTAAAAAAAATACCCTGATACACCAGAACGGCCGGTGCCACACCGGATGAGATTAGATCGGCCAGAGAATCGAGCTCAAAACCGAAAGCCGTTTCCTGCCCCGTCCATCGTGCCAACTTGCCATCCATCCCATCGCACAGGATGGCCAATACGATAAACCATGCTGCGCTGTAAAGGTTCCCCTCTATGGATTTTAATATGGATAAAAATCCACCCAAAAAGTTGAGGAAGGTAAAAAAACTGGGAATGAATATCCATTTAGGCTTCATGGATATCCCCTATGATACTTATTCCAGCTCTGACCCTATCCCCCTCCCTAACACCAAGATGGACCGAGGACGGTACATAGACTTCCACGCGGGACCCAAAACGAATCATCCCAAACCGTTCACCCTGCCGAACTTCGTCTCCTACACGGAGGCGGCATACGATACGCCGTGTCAGCATTCCGGCAATTTGCTTCACAAAGACAACGCCCTTACTCCCCTGGATGCCGATGATGTTCTGTTCGTTCCTCTCTGAAGATTTATGGATAAACGCTGGTAAAAAACGTCCCGGGCGATAACTAAAATGGACGACTTTACCGGATACGGGAACTCTGTTGACATGGACATCCCACAGAGAAAGGAATATCGACACCCTCTGGAGAGGCGTGTCATGAAAAGGCAGGTGGGCTTTATCGATCATTTCCACGACTTTTCCATCTGCCGGAGAAACCACGATTCCGTTTCCGACGGGTATTTGTCTCTCGGGATCCCTGAAAAAATAAAGCGTACTCCCAATAACGACAAAGCATAGGATGGCCGCCGCCAAAAATATCTTTGAATTCAGCAGCCTCCAGCCCACGATCATTCCTCCTATCAGTATGATCTCAGCTATTAGGATATGCACGCTTTGTCGAAACAATCCATCTCCTTATGCACAGATTCGATCCTTCAACGATTCGTAGATTTTTGCCATGTTTTCAGCTTCATCGGGGAGCAGGACCCGGTTCCTGGCTTCTTCACTTTGGATATCATAGAGATGACAGGTATCCAGAGAAATCTCATCTGCCAGAAAGATCTCGCCATCGGCCCGACCGAACTCCAGCTTCAAGTCAACCAGTTCGAGCTCACGACGCTCGAAGAACGATTTCAATACGGCGTTGGTCTTTCGAATCATCCTATCTATATCTTGCATTTCTTCCAGAGTGCCGTATCCGAAAGCACATGCATGATCGATGGTAATCATCGGATTCTTCAGTTTTTCATTCTTGACAAATAACTCGACGATGGGGCATGACAGGGGCAATCCCTTGGTTACCCCGAAACGTTTATTCAAACTCTTGGTTGCAAAATTCCATACGATACCCATGACGGGCATGATTTCAAGTCGTTTTACCAGCATTTCATCGGTCTTGAGTACCTTCACGAATTGAGTCGGAATATGGTAGCTTTCTAAAAATTGAAATATCAAGGAGGAGATGGCATTGTTAATGGCACCCTTGCCCTTGACCGTCGTCTTTTTCTTTCCTGGTGAGGGGGCCAAGACATCCTTGAAATGGATGATGAGTAATTCAGAATCGTTCGTCGGATAGAGTTTTTTCGTCTTGCCTTCATGCAGCAGCTTTCCTTTACGAATCTCCAAGCCGTTCCTCCAATCTGCCTTAGATGATTTGATAAACGGATTCGCTGTTCATGACGCGACTAACCCTACACGCTTAAAAATAGTGTCCACGTTCCTAAGTTGTGTTCCCAGGTCGAAACACGTCTCGATTTCTGACGGAGAAAACAATTCTTGAATTTTTTCATTCCCACGTACCACGTCCCTGAAATCCTTACCGGATTTCCAACAATCCATAGCTAAATCCTGGACCAGTTTATACGCATCTTCTCTTGTAATGTCTTTCTGAACCAGCATCAACAGAAGCCTTTGCGAAAAAATCAGCCCCCGTGTGCGTTCCAAATTCTCCTTCATTCGTTCGGGATAGACGAGTAATCGGTCGATAAGATCGATGGCTTTATGCAGCATATAATCCAGAAGTATGGTGCTGTCCGGGAGAATAACCCTCTCCACCGAGGAATGGGAGATATCCCGTTCATGCCAAAGGGCGACGTTCTCCAATCCGGCCATGGCGTTTGAACGCAGGAGCCTGGCCAGTCCCGTAATCCGCTCGCACGTAATCGGATTCCGTTTATGGGGCATGGAAGAGCTGCCCTTCTGACCCTTCGCAAAGTATTCTTCCGCCTCCAGTACCTCGGTTCTCTGGAGATGCCGTATCTCTATGGCTATTTTTTCCAGGCTAGCCCCGATAACGGCCAAGACAGATAAAAAGTGGGCGTGTCTGTCTCGCTGAACCACCTGAGTAGAAACAGGGGCGGGTTTCAGTCCCAACTTCTCGCACACACGCTCTTCCACCACCGGGTCCAGATGGGCGAACGTTCCGACGGCCCCAGAAATTTTTCCCACAGAGACCGTTTCGATCGCCGCTTCCAATCGCTCCAGGTTCCTCCGCGCTTCGTCGTACCAGAGAGCCATCTTCAGGCCGAACGTTGTAGGTTCGGCATGAATGCCGTGGGATCTCCCGATACAAACCGTGTCCTTATGCTCCAATGCCCGTCTTCCCAGAGTCTCTCGCAACGTTCTCAGGTCGTCCAGGAGGATGAGACCGGCCTCCTTGAGCTGGAGAGACGTAGCCGTATCCAGCATATCGGAAGACGTCATTCCCAGATGAATATACCGGGATGCGGGCCCTACCTTCTCAGCCACACTGGTCAGAAAAGCGATGACATCGTGATGTACTGTCGCTTCAATCTCATCGATTCTCTGACTATCAAAGTCCGCCTTGGCCTTAATCTCGTCCCAAGCGTCCTGAGGAATTACGCCCCTCTCGGTTTGTACCTCACACACGGCCAATTCAACATCCAGCCATTTACGGTACTTGTTATCCAATGCCCAGATACGCCCCATTTCGGGACGCGTGTATCGTTCGATCAATATCCCTCCGTCATGCTTTTTGACAACATGTTATAATTTAAGCGTCAGCGAAATCCTCAACATTCGAAAGAAGTCGGCATCAAAGATATGCTCAGACCCGCCCAGGAAACCCAACAAGTCGATCTGGAAATGCTCTGTCGGTTCAAATCCGAGCCCGTAGACAAACACGGTTTGACTCATCCCCCACTTCTCTTGACTGCTGGTGGACTCGTATTCATTATCATCGACGTTGACGTATTCTGTTCCGTCATTATAGACGATGGTTTCCTGGTAAGGCTGATCTACATCCATTTGTTTCGAATCATTTTCATTGTATCGAGAGTACGAATAAATGCTGCCGAAACGCAGACACCATTTGTTGTTGTTTGTGAATCGATACTCGATGCCCACGGGCAGAATGAAGTAATAATAATTCAGCTCATACCGCCGGTCTGCATGCCAGTACTCCATGGCTGTAGCCACGTAATCATAGTCGTTGGCCCCGCCCAGTATATCATACACCTCGGATCCGTCGTAGCGATAAGCATAGTTTGTATTCCGAATTATCTTACTGGTCCCTATGTACAATCCCATTCCGGTATAAACTTTCTTGCCTAGGGGAACGTTGACGCGGCCCCAACCGAACCATCCATTTTTATCGCCCGGTCCTCTATCCGTGATAGATATCGATCCTTCCATATCAGTCCTATCGTCCAGAGCCCCGGATTGCAATCCATCAAAATAGCGTTCATCACTGTTTCCATGAACCGCGTATGTATGATCGTAATCAAAACTCCCGTCCATCAGTCCTACACCAACCTCCCAGAATCCATTGTTCCGTCTTTCTGTGGCCTGTTTGAACACATGCTTTGCAGAGACAGCCAAATAGATCGTATGGCCTCTGACTTCTTCGAGGTAGTTCGAGCTTTCATCCAGGGCAAAATGATTATCATACTCGCTGATGGCGGCGTTGTAGGTGTATGACTGTCCCGCATACACGTCATCGTGCTGTTCATTCCAGTATTCTCTGACATAGACAAAATCGCCCCGCATCTCGATGGGCGTCCACCCCTGCCAGTAGAAAGGTCGCATCGCTGAAAAATGATACGAATGATACCTCGACTCCCTCGACCACAGGAAATTACCATCCTCGATGCGCTCATACTGCTTGACATTCGAATCGACATCGTAGCGTTGATAATGCATACCAAAACTGGGATAACCGATTAAGAATAATTCATCTATATCGGTCAAATAATCGCTGGAGCACAGTGTGCTATCGATGTACATCTTTGCCGTGGCATAACGAAAACCCAGTGTCCATATAGAAGGCTTCCATGTATGATTGATAACAAGACCGTTCGTCTTATTCCAGGAAAAATTGGTTTCCTCCCAGTCAAATACATACTTGGTATCATACAATCCATCCATGTATTCACCTTCATCAGCATAAAGCGTATAGATTTGATGATAATATCCCCATTTGTCCGTTACCGAAGGTGAATTCGGAATGGTGGTATAAAAATACAGGGGATTTGAATACTTGAAATTCTGGTACCGAATGAGTACGGAAGACCACACATTTCGGAATAACGGATTCTTCATGGAAACACCGAAAAATAGTTCATTCTGTGTGCATCCGTGATCGTAATTGTAATAAGAAGATTCGTTCAGAATCTTCTCGTTCGAGGTTAAGAGATTGCTCAGGTTTGTATAAATACGAATACCTTTGACGAATCGCAACTCGATGGGATCATAGACGAGATCGAGATCATCATCGATCACGCCGCCCAAAGCCTGGCTCCGGAAGGATTCCGGTTGCTCCAGGGCGCCATCGACGATGATCTGTGCGAATGTCATCGTACAACTGACGAGAAGCATGCCGATGCATAATATAAACGTTCGCATGTTAACCTCCTTGACGTATGGATATGTGGGTAACGATGGCATCATGGCGCATCGTTCCTACTACTGAGCCAGACGGTAATCAGAATCGATGACACAAAAAGCATGGCCAGGTATTTCATCCTCTCTCGAAGGGATTGTTTCTCCGGTTCGACCTTTGCTTCTGTCTCTTCTGTGACAACGGCCTCGGACTCTAAATACCCTTCCACAAAATCGCCTACTTGAATCTGCATGCCATTCTCCTCACTGACAATCCTTGCAGCAGTGAGGCCATCGCGAAATCGTGTAATCTGGACAGCTCCCACATTCACCACGCCCTGATCGGTCAAGCGTTGAATCCGAACGATCTCATCCACTTCACCCACACCTTGATCCGTTCCGATTAATACAAAATCATCCCGTATTCGCGTGACCCTTTTTTTTCCTTGATCAGACTGGCTGGGATTCACCGTCGTATCATTCACACCCGTGGCTGCGCATCCCCATAATAAAATCATACTGATGAACGGGAGAATCTTCCTCATATCGCACCTCCTTCCCAGGGGGTCTCGTTTTCTAATTATTATAAACGTATTCAAACACCGAATACGTTGTCGATTCGTAGCTGTTATACGCACGAACGATATAATAATAACCGGTAAACCGTCTCGCTGTTCTATCCACGTAGAAAGTATCTGACACGTTTACCAACGCAGTATACGTATTATTATCCTCGCTCCGCCGGACCTCAAACATTGTCGCAGATTCAGCCCGATTGCTCCACTCAATCGTTATCGAAGAATCCGGCGGGGTGCTTAGAGTCAACGTGACGTCGTCGGGTGCCAGGAACCTCGGCGTTTTTACACGGACTTCGTCTGTCCGATATAAACCGCTCTTATTCAGTACAGCGATTTTGTAATCGTACTCTGTATCCTGAAACAAACCCGTATCCGTATACCTGGACTTCGTACTCGTGGTAAAAGTGGCTATGGGATTCGGATTATACCATCCCTGCACGGCCGGTTTACGATAAATTTTATAGCATAAAAAATCAGCATCCGTTACCGTTGTCCAATCCAGGGTAACGCGATCGGACCTAATGTTGCCATTGCCGTAACCTGTCGAGTAGTTATTACCTGTTTTTAAGTTACCTACGGCGATCGTCGGCTTACCGCTCGGTCTGTCGGGAGAGTAAGCGCTAATTCCCACAGGATTCTTTTCCGAGCATTGCCAGCAGATGGTGGCAAAGAAGGTGAAGAGGACAAAAACAACCCTGTTCTTCATAACATCCTCCTAAGCTTTTGATGTTTGGTCAAGCTAATTGCTACACTATCCTTAGAATATCTCATCTCTTGTTTCCATCCCTCTATAAAAGACGCTGCATGTCAAAGATCACACCCGCGAGCACTTGAAATCCGCCCGGCATAAGCTCTTCAAAATGGTCATCCTTATCGGAGATCATGTTGGATTGGGATATCGTGAACCGACCTTCGACGAGGATTGACGTTTTGGGTGAAATCCGGTATTCCAGACCCGCACCGATATCGTAGGCGATGAAAGACGTGTTCAAGTCGTCCTTGGTATCTATGATAACATCCGAATCCGAATCCTCTTGGCCCGCATCCATGATACTTAAAAAATTGACACCGCCCAACACATACAAGGGCCCGATGTGATACTTCAGGGCAATCGGAACACCCAAATAGTGAAACGACCGGTTCGTGGTGATCTCCTCATCGCCGTTGGTAATTTCCCATTCACTGGACGTGATGGCGTAAATAGGAGCAAAATCAAGATAGAGGGAACTCCACACGTGTATATCGAACAACGCACCGAACGCGAATCCCATCATCATGTTGGGACTGATTTCGTCGAAGGATAGACTCGCATCGGGTGTATAGTCCACTGTGGCATCGATGGCGATTCCACCCCGCAAGCCCGCTCGATAGGGTATGCGCCCTTCACCGGCTGGGACAGGTACGGGAACTGGTTTTTGGGGTTCGGGTTCCGGTTCTACGTCCCGGGCTGGCTCGGGTTCTGGTTCAGGCTCTCGTTGAGCCGCTTGGACATCTTTAGGTTCTGATTCGCGTTCCGTTTCAGGCTCCGATTCGTCCGCCTGCACGGGTTCAGGTTCTCGTTCAAACTCCTGAACTTGCTGGGATTCCGGTTCTGGCTCAGGTTCAGATTCTGGTTCAACTTCTTGCGTAGGTTCGGGTTCCTCCTCGACATCCCGAACGTCTTCGGGCTTTGGTTCGGGTTCTGTTCGGGCAACCTCTATGGGCAGTTCCTCTTTCGGCTTGTGCTCCTCCTCGATCTCGGCTTCAATTTCCGACTCCGGAGTGTCTTTTCTGATCCGATCATTCTTCGTCACCTTGTATCCGGGCTCAACAGTCACAATGATCATCCTGCAATAATTGGGTGTAACTATGTCGACCTCGGCCTCACCGATTACGATCTCCACATCACCCACAAGACGAACGATCTGGAATCGATCCCCGACATTGATATCAATAGGTCTTTCGATAGCGATGCGATTTTCCTCTATATATGCAATGGAAAGATACTCTTGCGAGTAAGTATTCGATAGTATCCCGAGTATGATCAGGATCGTACCCATAAAAATAAACGTCCTTGGCTCTGAATTCATGGTTGCTACTGGTTTTGAAATGACTCTTTTTAACGAATGCATCGTAAACTCCTCCTGTATGACACGTATTACTGAAGAAAGCTTAGAGACCGATGAGGTCCAAACAATAGTATCGTGGAATGCTGTATCATGGCGTTTCCAGTTCGAGATGAACTTCGGAAAGTTCCCCATCCCGGAATATTGTTAACTTCAGAGTACGTGTTTCTCTCACATCGATGGCATTGATGATGGCTTGAACATCCGATGTCGAACGAACCCGTTGTCCATCCATGGCAACGATGACATCCCCGACCTGGAGACCCGCTTCCTCGGCAGGACTTCCCCTGCCCACACGAGAAATAATCACGCCGTCTCGAGGGGAAATTCCCAGCATCATGGCTACCAGGCGATTGATGTTCTCCACTTCCAGGCCTGTTTGGAACGACCGGTCTACCCGGCCGATGTTCTTCAGGTCGGGGAGAATCATTTTTACACGGTTGACGGGAATGGCGAAACCGATCCCGATGGATCCTTTGACGTATTCATCGGCTGAAAAGATGAATGTGTTGATCCCGATACACTCGCCAAGGCTGTTCACCAACGGGCCGCCGCTGTTCCCACCGTTGATAGATGCATCGGTCTGGATCATATCCTGGTACGAGCGACCCTGGTCACGAAAGTCCATGTCCGTGGCGCTGACCACCCCGACAGTGACTGTGGGTTTTGAACTGACATCAAAGAGTCCGAATGGATTACCCAGGGCGATCACCCACTCACCGATGATGACGTCTTCGGAATTTCCCATGGGAATGTAGGGAAAATCCTTGCCCTTGATTTTCAGGAGCGCCACGTCGTAGGTCATATCCTCCCCGATGCTTTCCGCTTCGTGTTGCTTGCCGTCGGTGGTGGTGACCACGATTTTTATGGCCTCGTGAACCACATGCTCGTTGGTAAGAATATACCCCTCTGGCGATATCAGGAATCCCGAACCCAAGCCCTTCACCCTTTCCTGGAATTCCCGCTGCGGGAAAAACCAGTTCCAGAACGGATCGTTTTCGAACGGAGAACGCTGAACATAACGGCGAATCTGAATGACGTTGATGCCCACCACGGCCGGGCTGACCGAACTCACGGCCCGAGTGATGGCATTCTGCCGCGATTCCGTTATGCCGTCACTGATGATCTGCGTATCCCCGGCTTCCGACGAGGCGACCATCATCGGAGGGGCCGCCTGCAACGCCGCAGAATCTACTTCCGGCTCCTTTTTGGCACAATGGCTGAGTAAACAGCCCACGAGTACAAGGGATATGATATAAAAATAAACCGCTTTTCGTATCATGCTATGCTTACCTCATCGAGTGCAGGCAATGGAATAATTTGGATAGTTAAGGTGATAAAACACGGTGTTCCATAGCTCGTGCGATGACGACTCGATCTTCATGTGATAATATCCATGGAAATAGCATCAACTCAAATCCATCCCTTCGCTCAGCTTTGTTCCGTCGTCCGCATACTGATCATGATTTGACCACTTTCTGCCAATCTGCTGCAAACCGTTCGATCCCGATGTCCGTCAGGGGATGCTTCAATAGCTGCTCGATGACTTTAAAGGGAATCGTGGCAATGTGTGCACCCATCATGGCGGCCTCTACCACATGCAGCGGATTTCGTATACTAGCGACAATGACCTCCGTTTCGAATAGATAATTCTCGTAGATGGTGACGATGTCGCCCACCAGGTCCATACCCACATGACTGATGTCATCCAATCGCCCGACAAAAGGACTCACATAAGTAGCACCGGCCTTGGCTGCCAGCAGTGCCTGCGTTGGAGAGAATGTTAGGGTGACGTTGGTGCGAATCCCCTCGGCACTGAGCTGCTTGATAGCCTTCAATCCATCCTTGATGATGGGTATCTTCACGACGATGTGATCGTCCAACTTGACCAGAGCCCTGGCCTCTTTGACCATGCCGTCGGTATCCAAGGCCAAAACCTCGGCGCTGACCGGCCCTTGAACAATCTGACAAATGGTTTTTAAAATGTTTTTAGGATCGCCCCCTGTTCGCTGTATCTCTTTGGAAAGGAGCGATGGATTGGTCGTCACACCGTCTAAGACACCAAGATCGGCGGCTTCTCTAATTTCGTCCACATTCGCTGTATCGATAAAAAATTTCATCCGTCCTCCAAATCAGTATTCGACCCGAACCAGTACCAGACCATGAGGCGGAGCCGTCGGGCCGGCCCGCCGGCGATCTTTCTCTTCCAAAATCTGATAGAACACATCAGGGGTGATTCTTCCCCTTCCCACATCCAGCAACGATCCCACGATGATTCGAACCATGTTGTGGAAGAAATGGGTGGCGGTGATGCTGAAATGAATCTCATCGCCGATGACATCCCAATCCACACGCATCACATGTGAATGATAATCATGAATATCGCCGTTCTTCTTACAGAAAGACGTAAAGTCATGTCTGCCCACCAAGCATTCCGATGCCTGCTTCATCGGCTCCAACGAGAACGAGAAATTTGGATGCCAGGCATACTGACGACCCAGAACACGCGCCTGTCTACAAAGAACGTATCGATAAACCCTCCGTTGTGCATCCCGACGCGCATCGAATGACTGCGGAGCCTCCTCCACATCCACGATCCTCACATCCTCGGGTAAATACGCGTTCAATCCATTCTTAAAGGCAGAAAGGGGTAAACGCTGATCCGTCCGAATGCTGGCCACCTGGCCCAGGGCATGAACACCGGCATCCGTCCTTCCTGCACCCGTCACGACGACGTCTTCGTCGATCAAACATTTCAGGGCATGCTTGATCTCTCCCTGAACGGTTCTACGATTTGGCTGAATTTGCCAGCCGGAAAAATCCGATCCATCGTATTCTATTGTGAATTTTATCGTCCGTTTGTTCCCGCCTAAGTCTTTTACCATGTCGATCATTGTAACGTGTGTATGCACACCTTCTCTTAGCCGATTAGCTTCTGTTCAACGGTTTCCCAAAACGAGCATGGGAAGTCCGATCAGCAAAACGGTGACAAAAGCGAATCCATCTATCTTCCTGAATTTTAGAAGGTAATAGCTCGTTCTGTTGGCACCCCCTTGATAACAGCGAGCATCCATGGCCAGGGCCAAGTCGTGCGCACGACGAAAGGCGGACAGGAAAAGGGGAATGATGAGTGGGACGATACTCCGAATTTTGTGAATGATATTCCCTTCATGACGTGCACCGCGGGACAGCTGGGCTTTTCGTATGCGTTCTGCTTCGTCGATCAGTATCGGAATGAATCGCAGAGAAATCGAGAACATCATGCCAATCTCATGGGACGGAACACCCAGACGTCGAAATGGCTTGAGGAATCGCTCCAGAGCATCGGTCAAGTCCATGGGCGATGTCGTTAGGGTCAACAAATTGGCCAGCGATATGAGAATACCAAGCCTAAGAGAATAAAAAACACCAAAATAAAATCCCTCTTCCGTGATATACAACCTCACTCCGGGTACGTGCCATAAAATCCTGCCCGGTGTGAATAGCACATGCACGAAGAATGTTAGAAGAAAAAGCACCCAAAATGCGCGCAAATTCCTCATCAGCAGACCGGTATTCAGCCTTGCCAGCCTGAAAGCGGCCAAGGATAAGACCATCATGGCTATGCTCACATCCAGCCGTTGTATAAAAAAAACGCACAACATGAAAAAGAGGCTTGACAACACCTTGGTACGGGGATCGAGTCTGTGTATCATGCTTTCCCTCAGGGCATAATGCCCCAATGTAATGTCCTTCATTCTGATCAAAGCAGAATTTCACTCCTCGATATCTTCTCGAGCCGAAAATGGTCACACAGGTTTGTTTTTGATTATCATAAGCCTATTTCAGTAAGAAAATATACATCTTTTTTTATAAAAGTCAAATACTAATTTGTGGAAATTTTTCTTGACTTTTATTCAATTTCCGATTATGTTAGGACAATGTTAACACCTGCCCTTATTACTACAATAAAATAGCTTGAATCATCAAAAAGGAGTGGTCTATGGCAGAACCAAAACCAACATCGAATACTCCCCAGGAATTTAAACCGTACGTTCCTGCAGAAACAAGCATGAGGGAGTTTACATTCAAGGCCCTTATTGTGGGAGCAATTCTTTCCGTCGTCCTTGGCGCGGCCAATGCCTATCTGGGTCTGGTGGCGGGTATGACTGTTGCAGCCACGTTCCCAGCTGCCGTCATGGCGATGGCGGTACTCCGTATCTTCAAAGGCAGTATTCTCGAGGAGAATACCTGCCGTACGACGGCTGCTGTGGGCGAAGCTCTTGTAGCCGGTGCCATATTTACGATACCGGCATTCTTGATCGCAAAAAATCCCATAACCAATGAAAGAATATGGGATAACGTGCATTACTGGGAAAGCACTGCGTTGATGCTGGTGGGTGGTATACTCGGTGTTCTCTTCGTCATTTTCTTGAGACGTGTCTTGATCGAGGATAAGACCCTTCCATTCCCGGAAAGCGTGGCCTGTGCTGAAATCGTCAAAGCAGGTCAGAGTGGTTCAACGGGTGCCAAATTCGTCTTTAGTACCATCGGATTGGCTGGATTCCTCGAATTGTTTCGGAATAATTTTGGTCTGCAGCTCATCCAGGGCAGTGTGCAAAAGTTCTGGTCTCTCCCCATCGTCAGGAATTTTCAACTCCTGAATAGCGATATGGCGCCGGTGGGAGCGGCTTCCAACCCCAGCGGGGGCATTTATATCGAATCGCCCGCCGCATCGCCCGCCATGCTGGGCGTGGGATACATCATCGGTCCGAAACTGTCGGCCATCATCTTCTCCGGCGGGGTCTTCGGTCACCTGATGCTCGTTCCCCTTTTCATATTCATCAACGGAGGTTTCCACAATCTGGTAGCAGGCGGTACCGATTGGCTGGATGTGACCAATGCCGTATGGTTCTCCCAAGTGCGTCCTTTGGCCGTCGGTTCCATGATCGTGGGAGCTTTCTATACACTCTTCAAGATGCGTAAATCACTGAGCACGGGCATCGTTCGTGCTTTTCATGATTTAAAGACAATCGGTAAGGGATCGACCGAGGCAGAGACCAGCCGTCTCGATAAAGACATTCCCTATTCCACGACCATTTTGGGTATCATTCTTCTGGTCATTCCCATAGCCGTTCTTTATTACTTCTTCAGTCATAGCCTCGTCGGGGCTATCGTAGCAGCCATCGTGATGACCATCGCGGGATTTCTGTTCGCGGCTGTAGCAGGATTCCTTGTGGGTACCATTGGATCCAGCAACAACCCCATTTCCGGACTTACGCTGTCTACCCTCATTGTAGCAGCACTCTTGATGGTTATTGTGGGTGTGAAAGGCGCATTTGGCATTGCGGCCGTGCTCGGCGTTGCTGCCGTTGTGTGTTGTTCCAGCGGTGTGGCAGGAGATATCATGCAGGACCTGAAAGTCGGGCATATCCTGGGTGGTACACCCCGATTCATGCAGATGGCCGTGATGATCGGCGTGATAGCCGCCGCTCTGGTTATGGCCCTGGTTCTGCAACTGCTCCATACCGGTTATGCTGAAATGGGCGGTATCGGGGGAGAGCTTCTTCCCGCACCACAGGCTGGACTGATGGCCATGCTCAGTCAGGGAATCATCACCGGCGGTATGGCATGGCCCCTGGTTATGATGGGTGCCCTCTTCTCCATCGGCCTGATCCTCATCGGCGCTCCATCCCCCATGCTGATTGCCGTGGGTATGTACCTTCCCCTTCGGACCACATTCGCCATTTTCGTGGGCGGCGTTATCAAATGGATAATCACCTCCATCATGGAAAAGCGAAAACTGAACAGGGAGAAGACCGAAAATACCGGCATTCTTCTGGCCTCTGGTCTGATCGCCGGGGAAGCTTTAATGGGGATCATCATCGCTGCGACGATTGTGGCAAACAAGGGAGAAGCCTTGTTTCCCGCTATCATCGAAGGCGGGAATCCATGGCTTGGATTGGTCGTGTTCGCCATCCTGGGTTATGTGCTGATTTCTATTCCGTTGAAGAATGGCAAAAAAAAGTAAAAACGTCAACCTCCTCGACCTGATTCCCGTCCATAACGTGGATTGGGAAAAGAAAGAGGACGGTACCGTCTCCTTAAAACTGCCCAAGACGCGCAGCCGTTTGTTCAAGGCCATTATCAAAAAGATGGGGAAACGATCCCATTTTAAGGTGCATTTGGATGAATTTGGCAGTTTCGTCTGGGAACAGTGCGACGGTATGCATCGTGTCGATCAGATTGGCGATCATTTAAAATCCAAATTTGGCAATACGGTAGAGCCGGTGTATGACCGATTGGGTGCGTTTGTACGTACTTTAGCCTCCCAAAAGTGTATAACGTACAAAAGAGACATTAAATCGATAAAGTGAGTTTTATGCATATCGGAGTAATCCCCTGAAGCCAGGGGATTACTCCGGTTTAATCCGCATCTCGTAGCCGGTAATCGCATTACGGATTATCAACAGGATTTACATTCGCTTTAAAGACGAAGGATGACGCTGTATGTCGGGATTGAGTCACGCCATACAATCCGTTTACGAAGACTGCCTCAAGGTGCGCCGGAACGAGACTCTGCTTATCCTGGCTGATACGCCTCTTCGTGAATTGGGCTACCAGTTCTTCATGGAAGTCCAGCCATACTCAAAAAAAGCATCTTTTATCGTTCTACCGGAAATTACCAATCACAGTTGTGAACCTTCCAGCTATATTGCATCCTACATGCGAAAACACGACGTCATCATCCTGTTGACTCAACGCTCCCTCTCCCATACCACGGCACGGCGCCGCGCCTCCCAAAGCGGAGCCCGGATTGTCAGCCTGCCGGGTGTCACACCGGAGAGCCTGATCCGAAACCTGACGGGTAAGTACAAGAAACTGATCGAAAAAAGCCGTAAAATTGCCGACATCCTGACCATTGGCCGTTCCGCTCACTTGACAACATCCGCAGGCACAGACCTCACGTTTTCCATCTCGAGGATGAAGGGATACGCGGATACGGGGATGATCCACGAACCGGGAAAATTCTCCAACCTGCCTGCCGGTGAAGCCTGCACGGCACCCGTACAGGGATCGACCCAGGGTGTATTGATCGTCGATGGCTCATTCCCTGTTGTCGGAAAACTAAAGATACCGGTTCAGATGACGGTTAAAAACGGACAAGTCGTTCGTATAACCGGAGACGATGATGCCAAGGTCATCCGAAAGTTACTTCGTCCCTTCGGTAAACCGGGGCGGAACATCGCTGAACTCGGGATCGGCACCAATCCCCGCGCCAAACTGACCGGATGTGTCTTAGAGGATGAAAAAGTCCTGGGAACGGTTCATATCGGACTCGGGAATAATGTTTCTTTCGGTGGGAAGGTGTCTGTCGGTTGTCACTTTGATGGTGTTCTTCGAAATCCAACGCTGATTATCGACGGTAAAAAAATTCTGGAGAACGGAGAACTTCAAGTCTAAGAATGCAAGCCTGAAGTAAAGCTGAATTCCATCCTCCTGATTCTTTTCTTAAAAAATAGATAGGGCATGCGTGTTTCGGGATTCCTGTATGGTAAACATCCCAGTGACGATGCTACGATTGGGAAAGTTTTTTCAACCAACGGCCTACCCTATCCGCTACACTTGTACCCGTTATCCCAAAGTGTTTTTCCAAATCTTGATAGGGAGCCGATGTACCAAACTGGCTCATGCCGATCATATGCATGGGTGCGCGCGTTAACACATGCCATCCCTGCGCAAGTCCCGCCTCTACGACAGCTACGGGAATCGATTTTTCTGGAATAACAGACGCACAGTAGGTCTTCGACTGCTCCTGAAAAAGTGTGAACGAGGGCATTGAAACAACCCGAACATGGAAGCCTTTCTCACTGAGAAGTGCTTTCGCCTCGACTGCTACAGCAACCTCGGAACCCGTGGCAACGAGAATAACATCCGGCGTTATAGCGGAGTCCGACAGGATATAACCGCCCCTCAGGATGATTTTGGTATCAAATCCCTCCGGACGATGGATGACGGGAACACGCTGCCGTGTCAGGCATAATGCCGTGGGACCGTCTTTTCGCCGAAGGGCGTATGACCAAGCCATGGCCGTTTCAAGACCATCGGCAGGACGGAAGACCACCAGATTGGGAATGGCACGCAAAGCGGCCAGGTGTTCTACGGGCTGATGGGTCGGTCCATCCTCACCGACAAAAATGCTGTCATGCGTGAAGATCCAGACCACCCGAATTCCCATCAATGCGCTCAACCGTATGGCAGGACGCATATAGTCGGAAAAAACGAAAAACGTTGAACCGTACGGTATAAAGCCACCATAGAGAGCCATGCCGTTGAGAATACTGCCCATGGCGTGTTCCCGAATGCCAAAATGTATATTCCGACCCTTATAATTACCAGGGCCTATGGATGGAAGACCCTGAATGATCGTCTTTGTCGAGTAGCCTAAATCGGCGGATCCTCCGTACAGGCTCGGGATCAGCTCAGACGCTTTTTGTAGCACGTCAGCGCCGTGAGCTCGCGTCGCTTTCGCATCCTTCGAAACAGCCTGGATGAATGCTTTTTCCAGCTCCTCTGGCAGAACAGTATCATGCATGCGTTGCCAACAATCGGCCAAATCGGAATGATTCTTATACCATTCCTTAAAGCCTCTCTGCCATGCTTCGTATTCCTCCTTGAGCACTTTCACTCTCTGGCGGAACAGCTCGTAGACTTCCGACGGCACATGAAATGTAGGATCCAGCGGCCAGCCGAGGTTCTTTTTCGTTTTCTGAACCTCATCTTCTCCCAGGGGTGCGCCATGCGACGATGCGTTGTCTTGTTTGTTCGGACTTCCGTATCCGATATGCGTCCGGGCCAGGATCAATGTCGGCCGTTCGACTTCATCGATTCCTTCCTGTATGGCATCGGCAATCTGTTGATGGTCATGCCCATCGATACGTTTCGTATGCCAGCCTAGTGCTTGGAAACGTTTTGCCGTATCCTCGGAAAAGGTTATATCGGTGCTGCCGTCTATGGTGATATGGTTGTCGTCATAGATATAAATAATAGTCCCCAAACCAAGATGACCTGCGATAGATGCAGCTTCCGAGGACACACCTTCCATGATATCCCCATCGCTGACGATACTGTACACGTGATGCTGGATGGGAGAAAATGTTTTCATGTTAAACTTTTGGGCCATGATGCTCTGTGCCAGCGCCATACCCACGCCGTTTGCAAAACCCTGGCCCAGGGGACCTGTCGTCGTCTCAACGCCCGGGAGACATTCTCGCTCGGGATGCCCGGGCGTCCTACTGCCCAATTGTCGGAACGCCTTTAAATCATCCAGTGTTACATCGAAGCCACTGATATGGAGAAGGCCGTATAGAAGTATGGAGCCATGACCCGCAGACAGGATAAATCGATCCCGATTGGGCCAGGCAGGGTCTTCAGGATTATACCTCAAGTATTTTGACCAGAGTACGTAGGCACAGTCGGCCATGCCCATCGGCATTCCCGGATGCCCGGAATTGGCTTTCTGTACCGCATCCACAGCTAGCATGCGTATGGTGTTGACAGCCAAATGATGTATGTTCGATTCCATCCTCTCTTTCCTCACTGCAACTCCTCCTTGCTACATTCTTTTACGATTGATTCGTCCGCCTTGTGTTAGAAACAGTCCTCCAACAACAAATTGATTCCTGCATACAGATTGCCGGGATTCTTTGAACAGAGCGCCTTCCAACAAATGAGCTTTTTGTACGAATAAATGATGTGTATCGACGATATGATAATTTGAGATAGAGCATACTCTATGGCAACGATGAAGATCGGGTACAATCATCAGAACACAAGACTTTGAGGATGTGTAACAATCATACACACGAATGAAAGGCTTATACGGTGGTATGTTGTAAAGGAATAATTCATATCATCCATTGGATAAAGACAGACTCAATTCATCATGCATGCCTGATCGTTTACCCATGCTGTCTACTCAGATATTGACGGGGGTCACGACGCCCAATAATTCTACAAGCTTTTCTCGGATCTCATCGGGAGTGAGTATAAAATCAACAGCTCCTGTTTGGGCAGCTTCTCTGGGCATACTAAAAATAACGCTTGTTTTTTCATCTTGTGCCATCGTAATGCCGTCTATTTCTTTGAGATACCGAACACCCTGGGCACCATCCTTTCCCATGCCCGTGAGAATGATTCCAATGAGCAATGCTCCGGGTGTTTTTTTTGCTGATTTCATCGTAATGTCTACCGAAGGGCAGACAAAATTGACTTTTTCCCCTTTGTGCAGCCGAATCGTTCGATTATTCTCCAGCTCCAGATGAATTTCACTGGGGGCCAAATAGACATGGCCCTGCTCCAGTTTGTCACCGTCTTCTGCAAGGCGTACCGTCATGTCCGTGCACCCATCCAGCATAGCGCATAGTGATTCATTCACAAACTTGGGCATGTGTTGTACGACGAGGATGCAGCCGTTCAAGAAGGGCATGCCGGTAAATAGGCTTTTGAGGATTCGCGGACCACCTGCCGACGATCCTATGATCACGATATTCGGATTGTCTGCGAGTGTATTTGGCATATTATGGATGGTTCCGTCGGTTATTCCAGGTATGCGAGATATTCTTTTACCACAGAGGCTAATTTCTTGGCGTCGAACGGCTTTGTGATATAATCCAGCACATATTCCTTCAAGTAATCCATCTTCGCGTCGGGTACCTCTTTACCCGTGAGCATAATAAAAATGACATGTTGGTTGAATCCCCCATCCACAGCCGCCTGAATCGTGTCCCAACCATCCATTCCTGGCATCACAATATCCACGAGTACGACACCCTTGAATCCCTCTCTCAGCTTTTGAATACAACCGTCTCCGGATTCTACAGTCTCAACGGTGATGTCGTGCATTTCTAAAATACGTCTTACCGTATTTACCACAGAGGCGTCGTCATCAACAACCAAGACGGCATGGCCCATAACGGCTCCATATGTTTTTCATCCTGTTTTGGAGAACTCAACGGGTAAGTTTTCGTTTGGCTTTTTTGGGATTCCTTCCGAAAAGCGGCTGGATCTCTACATGCCTGTCCCTTCCCTCACCACGACTTTCTGTCCGAATACCTTCCCGATCCTTCAAGTAGTCGTGAACGATGAATCTCTCGAACGATCCCATAGGAGGCAGCTCTTCGGGCCTGCCCTTCATCAGCACCTCCTGTGCTTTCTGCTCCGTGAGTCGTCTGATGAATCCTACGGGATATACTCTTAATATCGTCTCCTCTTTCTCTTTATAAGACTTGACCTGATATTCCTGGCTTTTTTCAAAATGTCTCTGAACCTGTTTTCTCTGGTATCCGTCCAAGCCTCGAATCAGGGCCGGCTCGATAGAATCTTGAAGAAACGCTTCTGCGTTCGCGATGGCTTTCTTCACATGGTTGTTGTCCGGCCTCATAGTCGGTGGTCTACTCGAGCTCCTGGTTCTTTGTCTATTATCGTTCACCACGTACAGCTCCCACATTCATCGGTGCACAGGATTTTAAGATGCTATAATTTAATACCGTATTTATTCCTGAAAACGATATCCTCACTTCTTCTCTTAGGCACATGGAGTATCCCGTCTTTATCCTTCCAGTACTTGATAGAATCTCGGGTTTCCTCCAGCACCGGACACTCGTTGGGATACCCCAGAGCAATGACCGAATTCACCACAAGATGGTGGGGAATTCGAAGAATCGACTTGATTTGTTTACGATCGACCGCACCGAGCCAGCAGGTACCAATACCTTCTCCCCATGCCGATATAAGGATGTTCTCGATGGCAGCGGCTGCATCGACTTCGCCTCCTTTTTTCTTCCGATGCAAATCGACCAGTACGATGATATAGGCCACCGGCCGCTCCGCCTGCGGAGGATTACCGGCAGGCGCAATGTACGCCGCCCACTTCAAGCATGGGAAGAGAGCATCCACCAGTTCCCGATCGTCCACAATGACGTACACGCAGGGCTGGATGTTCGCTCCTGATGGCGCCAGCCGGGCCGCATTCACCAGCCTCTGGAGTACATCATCTGGCAACGGTCTATTCTGAAAACGTCGAATAGATCGTCGCTGACAAATGATCTCGTATACACTGCCCATGGTTATAACTCTGCTTATTGATTGCAAAAAACGTGTTTCCATTATAAGCAAAATGTACCATATTTGCAAGGATTTTTATCAGGAAAAAGAAACTCGTATGTTTTATAACTCACTTCTGAACGTCTTCATAAAATACCGGATGGGAAATATTATATTTATATTATTTTTTCTTTGATATAAACAGAAATCGCCCCTCTGATCCTTACTGTTATACAAATTGTCCTTTGACATTTTGTATTTCTTTCGTATTTTCCTGAAGGGATGCGGTACGATCTTGTGAAACGTCATAGGAGACCAGACTATGAAATGTCCAGCCTGTCGGAACGAGCTGACGCCCATCACTGTGGAAGACATTACGGTTGATGTCTGTGAAAACGGCTGCGGAGGAATCTGGTTCGATGCCTTCGAACTCCAAAAAGTCGATGAGCCCAAAGAGTCGGCAGGGGAACGCCTGTTGGATATCCAGCGCGATAAAAACATCCGCGTCGATCTATCCCAGCGTCGAAATTGTCCGAAATGCCAAAACACCGTGATGATGCAACACTTCTTCAGCGTCAAGCGGGAGGTCACGGTGGATGAATGCTACCAATGCGGTGGTTTCTGGTTGGATTACGGTGAATTGGGCCGAATTCGAAGCTTGTTTGGATCGGAAAAAGAACGGCGGGAAGCTGCTAAAAAGTATTTTGAGGATGTTTTTGGTGAAGAGCTGGCCAAGATGCATCAGGAAAGCAAAGAAAAAATGGAAAGGGCCCAACGTATCGCCCGGATGTTTCGGTTTATCTGCCCCAGCTATTACATCCCGGGTAAGCAGGACTGGGGCGCATTCTGACCTTTAAAAAGATCGTATGATCATCCCTTTCTACCCAGAATAAAATCCAAGGTTATCTTAGCTGAAGATAGTTCATTGCGTAGCAATATGTGTCATCCAATTCTATATGACGCTTAATCGTCATATCCTACCCTCACTTCATTCATACACGTCTGACACGAATATCCATTATCCGCTCCGCATATCGGAGGAATTACCTCTGATGTCGAAAACTTATTGGACGAAACCACCTGAGGATGGATTGGTAAGTTATAATTGGCAGGTTCGTGCGATGGTCTTCACGGCGTTTGGAATGATCATTGTCAAGCCGTATGCGACTGTTTCGATCTATCTGTTGTATCCGACGGATGACTCGTAAAGAACAGGGGTTGCAGGGAAGGTCCGAAAAACAAGGATGGATGTGGTACTACATTCCGGATAATCGTCGGCGCCGTCGCCGTGTTTATCCTCATGAATGCTTTGCAGTCGACAGGAGATCTTCGACGACCAGAAAAACCTGATGCACGTCGAATGGTTTTGTGATGTAAACTTCGGCCCTGGCCTGCCGGGCCAGGTCGATCTCTTTCTCCGCATCCTTGGCGGTTAAGAAGACGATAGGTATCCTGCTTAACGGTTTATAGCATTTGATGAGCCGCGCTGTTCTGAATCCGTCCATGCGTGGCATGACCACATCCAGTATAACCAGATCTGGATGTGTTTTCTTGGCGGTTTCTACTGCCTCCAGTCCGTCCTGAGCCAGTACCGTCTCGTACCCCTGACGCTTAAAGTATTTCGACAGGAGTGCCCTTATACCCGAATCGTCATCCGCGACCAGAACTTTGAAGCTCAACCTTTATGCCTCCATCTCGATGTTCGTATCTACAACGATTTCATTCTGAATAACCTATTTTCAGAAAGAAATCACGTATAGGCACATACGAAAAACGCCCATAACTGCATAAATAAAAGGCAAACGGCATGCCATAGTACGATACGGAATTCACCGTGAGGTTTATGTGCGATGACGAAGAAAGAGCCCCGAGCGACGATACCCGGGGCTTTGAAAATCTGTAAATGATGACGAAAGCATAGTATTAGCGAATAGGCTCCCATTCGCCGATCTGTTCCATACGCAATCGAACCGGACCGTCGGCCGTCCATGCTTCCGAGGAGTTGTAATTCCAGCCCAGATATTCGGAATCGCCTCCGCCTTCGGTGGTGATGAGAAATCGGTTCGAAAGATGACCAAAATACATCGTCTGATCCCGCGGCCAGTCCCGATCCCCTCCACTGGGATCGACGGGAATCCAGCCGTAACCGGGAAGATATACCTCCACCCATCGATGATACACATAATCCAGGCTGGCGTCATCACCACGAACCACCAGGGCACCCGCATACCGGGCCGGGACACCGGCCGCACGGCACATGGCCATGTACACGAACGTATACTCCGAGCAGGAACCCGAGCCCCGGGCCAGTACCGTGGGCGCCACATTCCATCCGCCCACACGCTCGTAATGCATGCGTAACCGAATATAATCAAAAATATTCCGGGCGATCCAGTAGGGATTCTTCGTCTGGCCCACGGCTTCTTTCGTCGACGCCTGGATGAAAGGATCGTCTATCCACAGCTTCGATCCATCCGCCAAGTACTTATCTCGGATATCCTTGGGTATGTCCTCCAGCTTACCCACCTTCTCGGGAAAGATATGGTACATGACTTCGTATATGTTCGCCCTCACTCTCATCACCGAGGTATAGCGTTGTGTCGCCTTCAGGTCCTCCTGGTGAAAGTGGGC
>Ga0180437_10001860_pt1 | contig 35270 bp, 40 predicted proteins | sample SS_ome_4_FD_132410 | JGI IMG/M metagenome (GOLD analysis project Ga0180437, IMG submission 132410) | Hypersaline lake sediment archaeal communities from the Salton Sea, California, USA - SS_3_D_1 metaG | ecosystem: Environmental > Aquatic > Non-marine Saline and Alkaline > Hypersaline >... | reverse complement strand
CCCACAAAAACCTCAACGGCACCGCTGTGCAGACAGTCCCGGGTATATTGCGGCGCGCTGCAGCCTTCTATATATGAAAGCTGTGAGTCTTCTTCGGCGATAATTAAGGTGTGTTCAAACTGGCCCATCTGTTTTGATTTTAAGAAAAAATATCCTTCAATCGGCTCGGCAAGCCTAACGCCCTTTGGCACAAAAACAAACAAGCCGCCGCTCCATAAAGCGCCATGCAGGGCAGCAAATTTGTTGTTTTCTGGCAAAACACAACGGGTCATAAAATATTTTTTCACCAGTTCTGGATATTTTTGAACCGCCGTGTCCATGTCTTCAAAAATAATGCCTTTTTCTTCCCAGCGCTTTTTAAAATTTTGGTAAACCATTGCCGAGTCAACCTGAGTGCCAAGACCGGCTAAAAACTTCTGCTCTTTTTTTGGAATACCCAGTTTATCAAAAGTTTTTTTAATATCTTTTGGCATGTCTTGCCAAGTTTTTGCTTTTTTAGCCTTGGGTTTTTTGTAAAAAATAACCTTTTCAAAATCTATATTTGATAAATCCGGTCCAAACTTGGGCATCGGCATCTTTTCAAAAATTTCAAAAGCCTGAAGTCTTCTTTTTAACATCCAACTATGCTCACTTTTTAACCTGGAAATTTTTTTAATTAGATTCTTATTCAGTTTTTTCATAAAAAATGGTCATGTTATTAAAGGTGCAATAAATTGCACCGCTAAAACTTATGTGTGCTTTGGGCAAGCCGCTTGTTTACATAAACAAGCGGCACAATAAAAACTTTTATATCCCGACCTCTCAAGCCTTTTTAAAATCTCGTCATTGCCGGACTTGACAATCCGGCCTCCGATCAAAACATGAATTTTGGCCGGTTTTATAAACTGCAAAATCTTCGGCTGATGGGTTATCAATAAAATCCCGGTGCCTTTTTTTTGCAAACCCTTAACAATCTTTTCTATTGTTTTTAAACCATCGATGTCTATCCCTGAGTCAATCTCGTCAAAAATCGCATACTTGGGTTTCAAAACCAAAGCCTGCAAAAGCTCTAAACGCTTTTTTTCGCCGCCTGAAAAATTACCCAAATCTCTGTCTAAAATCTTCTCGCTAAGCCCCAACTTTTTAGCCTTTTTCACAATTTTTTTCCTAAACTCCAATAATGACGCTTTTTCCTTTAAAAGAGAATTCTGCTCTGCAGAAAAAAAATCAAAAACCTTAACTCCCGATATATTAACTGGGTTCTGAAAACTGACAAATAGTCCACTCTTTGCTCTCTCGTCCACCGACATCTTCAGCAAATTTTCTCCATCAATCAAGATCTTTGTATCATTAGCTTGTAGCTTGTAGCTTGTAGCTTGTAACTTATTTCTACCCGCCAACGCTTGCGCCAGGGTTGTTTTGCCCGACCCATTCGGCCCCATCAAAACCTGCACCTCACCTGGCCGGAGAGTCAAACAAACACCCTTTAAAATCTGTTTCTTGTCAATCTTGACTGATAAGTTTTTGATCTTTAACATAAAAACTCCCACTATTATTATAGTAGGAGTTTAACATTTATAAAAAACTAGTCAACAAGTTTACCTAAACCTTCCCTTTTGATCCAAAAATCCTAATCTTTTTCTCCACCACTTTTTGAACTGCACTAATCACTGGCGGCATCAGCTTGTAAATCGCTACCTCGTCTGAGGTTTTAAGCTGTTTTTCCAAAGCCTTACGATATGCCATCCTCAGTTCAGTATTAACATTTATCTTTACCACTCTGCCAGTTTCTATCGTTTTTTTAATTGTCGGGGCGGCAATACCTGAGCCGCCATGAAGAGATAAAAAACAGGGCAATTTTGAAAGCTCATTTAACCTGTCAAAGTCAAGCATTGGCGGTGCGTCATAAACGCCATGGACATTACCGACAAAAACCGCCAGAGTATCCACCCCTGTTAATTTCACAAACTGCCGGGCCCGCTCCGGATTTGTATAGTTTCCTTGCCTTTGAACAGCCTTGATGCTTTTGGTCAGGTGCGGTGCTGAAGAACCAGTAATATAGTCTATTTCTGCCTCAACCAAAATCCCTTTTCTTTTTTTACGAACATATGAAACCACTTTTTTTGCCCTCCTCATATTTTCCCTAAAAAGCAATTTGCTACCGTCAAAATGAATTAAATCATAACCGGCTTTAACCGCCTTTTTAATGAGTTTAAGGTCATGGGCATGGTCCAAGTTTAAAAAAATCGGCAGGCCGGTTTCTTCTCTGGCATTTTGGACAAAATCAAATAGATTATCTTCATCAGCATATTCTGTCTGGCCTGAAGAAGACTCAATGATAACCGGGCTTCTCAGTTTTTCAGCCGCTCCAACTATTGCCTTCACCACCTCAAGGTTAGCGGCATTAAAAGCGCCAATAGCAAACCCTTGTCTTTTAGCTTTTTCAAAATAGTGGCGGATATTCTTCACACCAAATGTAGTGGTGCGATTTACCCGCCCGCTTCGACGCAGCTGCGTCTGCAGCGAGTCGGGCGCGGTCGCACAATTAATAGTGTCATAAATGACACCACTATAATCAATCTAAAAGAAAATCCTCCGAAGTTCAAGAGGGTTTTAAAACTTTTCCCCACAAGTTCAAGATAAAACGGTCAACTCCTTCTAATATATTAAGAAAAATTTTACCTGGATTAAACTTGTCTATTTCTATTTCTTTCTCTATCTCCGTTTCTGCTCCCAAAATATCCTTTTCCTCAAAAAACTTCATCTGCGTTTCCCCTGCCTTCTCTCCCAATACCTGCGGCCTGAGAAAAACCGAGCTTTGCAGTTCTGCTTCCTCTTCAGAAATTTCCTCCGGCAAAATAAGATAAGAAGCTGAAGCTAGCTCCCGCAAAACATTACTGCCTCTTCCATCATTTGCCAAAACCATTGATGAAGGCAAAAAATCTATCTTGGTCACTCCTGGAGTTTTTCCTTTAAAAAAGACTGTCCCAAAAACCCCTCGGTCTGCAAAAAAGCCCGGGTTAGGCAAGCCGCCGGTTAGCCTAGCATAACCTGCTTCATTGTTGATTTCTTTTTGGATAAAAATATTGGCAAAGGAGTCCTCTGTTGAAATCTCAGCCACTTCTATTTTCGCCGGGTCAAAGCCCAAGTCTGCCTGAACAGCGTTAACCGGTGTCTTAATACCGGCAATCTCCACTTTCATTGGAAATATCTCGCCTAAGCGGTACTGGCCCTTGGAAGGGACGACAAAAGAAACTGTTTTTTGCGTTGGCGGAAAGCCAAGCTTGAATAAAAATTTGCCTTCCAAAAAAACCAAACCAATAGAAACAGCAGAAACAACAAAAATTAAAAAAGTGTTTAATAAAATTAGTTTAAAGGGCGCTGATCTTTTTTCCCTGATTTTTTCGGTAAAAGGCCCAATTATAGGAACTTTCTCAGGAACCAAAAACCACCAGAACGGATAAGCAACGGCTGTAAAAACGCCAAGCACTGCCAAAACATGGACTAAAACCCAGGAAGCAAGGAAAAAGAATGCTATTTTAATGGCGAGGATAAGGCCGGGTAGATTCACTTTTATTAAATCCGAATATCGAAATCCGAAATTCGAAATAAATTAAATTCTACTTATATATTACTCGCTCTCCACATAGTACAACAGAACTGAAAAGTCTGTCAAATCACACCTTTTATCCTCATTTAAATCGCATGTGTCAACTTCTTCCTTGCCGCTGTGCCACTTAGCAACCCAAGCCTTTACTGCCTCAAAAACTTCAGCAATCTCAATCTTGCCGCTGCTGTCTGCATCAAAAAAAGAGACAACCGAAGGTAGGCTGCTACTTGCTAAACTGCCTCTTCCTGGCTCTTTTGCCGACAATTCTTTTTCCGGCGCTGGCGAGAAAATAGAGACAGACCCAACTGTTGGTGAAGCAGATAAAACGTCAGTAGCCGGTGCTGGGCTTGAAAGATTAGTACTCTCCGGGCTTGGAGAAGGGCTGGGAGAAGCAAGAGTAAAACAGCCGGAAGTATCAAAATCGCAGGCAATATCGCAAGCTAGGGCCCCGCCGGAAAATCCCAAAGACTGGCAAGTTTCGCCTGCCAAGTCATCATTGTCGCAGTCTTCGCCGCCTTCGGCTAAGAAATTGCCGCAAACGCTTATCTTAATAGTTGCATCAATAGAATCCAAGGAACTTTGTGAGCAGGCTTTACTAACAAATGGTAAGGTCAGTAAAAAAAACAAGAAAAAACAAGCTGGGCAGGCAACTAGGGCTTTTATTTTCATTCATCCTTTTCTCCGTTACTTTTCGCTTTTCCTTTTTCGTTTTTCGCTTTTTTAGAAACATCAATTTTTATATTAAAAAACTTTCTTAAAAGGGCCGCTATTCCTGAAACTACCAAAAGCCCAACTACAATTTTTATACCTAAATTATAGCTCTGCCAAAGCCCAAAGATTTTAAAATAAATAGCCTGAAAAATATTGGCTGGCTCAACTGTAAAGTAAAGCTTAGCCGCTGCTGCCACTCCAATACTGGTATTTCCTGACTGCGATGTTTTTGCTGGATGGCCTTCAAGATAAGCAAAATAATCGCCTGGTTCAGTTCTTAGGGGCAAGTTAAGTTTAATATCAACTATCTTAACTCCACCTGGCATAAGATGAAATTCTGATGGAGAAAAATCAAACCAATCTTGGGAAGGAGCCAACTGCTCTTGATCCTGGTGATAAGCAACGGAAACTTTATAGTCTGAAGGCTCATCCCCAGTGTTTAAAACAGTTAAAACCGGCAGCTGGTAGCTCATCCCAGACTTTAATCTTTCCTCAACCCGGATTTCTCCTGTCCCTACACCAACTCCGATTTTAGCAAAACAGGCGGCGGGAAAAACAAAAGTAAAAAAAAATAATAAAAAGAAGAAGAGCTTTTTCATTAAACAAACCTTACTATACCTTTGGCAGAATTACAACAAGAGAAAAGAAGGTTAACCAGCTACCGCTTGGATGGTAACCGTTATTGTCTGTTCATTATAATCAGTAGTCGAGGTTGGCGTTCCTACCTGCAAATCAAAGTCCTGCGTGCCGCTTGCCGCCACCCCTGTTGCCAAAGTCTGGTACGAAGGGTCTATACCAACCGAGTTCCAAGTCGGACTTCCGTCACAGTCTGAAGTGCAAAACTTCATTGTGTAAGTCTCACTGTCGGCTGTTGCTCCCAATGTCCAGCCAGCGCCGCTGCTTGAAGAGTCGGCTGCTTTGATATTGAAGTCTTCGGTTACATTGCCATTGTTTTGCGCTGTTTCCGTGTCATTGACCCCGCCTGAAGTAGTATCCTCGGTTGAGCTGGTGTTTATAGTGCTGAAGTCAACTGACCCGTCAGTGGTGATGGTAACCGAGACATTCTGGGCGCTGACCGTTGCCGTTACTGTCGCTGTATCGGCGGCTCTAACTCCACTTACCAAAATCAAGGCGGCTATTGAAAAAATAGCTGTTGTTAGAAGTAGATTTTTTAGATGCATAAAACACCTCCTCCAATAAATTGGAAGCATGAAACACGAAATTCGAAACAATATCAAATGTTTTAAATACTAAATTCAAAACAGTTTATGATTTCGATCATTTGAATTTTGAATTTGTTTCGGATTTCGAAATTCGAATTTCGGATTTGTTAATAAGCCATAAGCTTATTAGAAGCTACGCTTCTAATATATTTCCATCTAACCAAAGTTCCCAAAACCCTGTCAAGTATCAGAAAATATGCATTGTTTGGCGGGGGAAAACGGGCTCGATTGTTAATTGTTGACAAAATTGTAGCGGTGCGATTTACCCGCCTGCCAGCGCCTTAAGCCAGCCCGCATTCGCTATGCGAAAGCATTGCTGGCGGGCGCAGCGATTGGCGGGCAGGTCGCACCTTAAATAACACGACCACTCGCTACAATCAATTTCAACAAGTTTCCACGAATTTCTCAATTTCAATATCTCAATATCTATTGCCAATAACTAATAACTCAATGAACTATTTCTTATTTCTCTCTTAAACCTTATTACTACCTATCCCTCCACTGCCTGCACAGTCACCGTTATCGTTTTTTCCTGGTAATCAGTCGTCTCTGTCGGCAAGTGGATTTTTAAATCAAAGTCTTGGCTGCTAGAAGCGGCCACGCCTGTTGCCAAAGTTTCATAAACGTCAACCGTATCCAAAACCTCCCAGGAAGAACCGCCATTGGTAGAAAAACTATGGACATAAACATCCGAACCGGCCGCTGCCCCTACTGTCCAGGTCATCCCGCCGGTCGCGTTTGAAGTTTTTATATTAAAATTTTCCGTTATAGTGCTATCATTAGTTATTGTCTGGGTATCATTTAGACCAGTTGAGGTCGTATCTTCCTCTCCATTCAAAGCCACCAAGCCATAGTCAACTGAGCCATCGCTAGTTAAACTTATAGAAACAACGGCATAAGTTATTACAAAGGCCATCTCATCTTCATAAACTGTTGCTTGGGCATTTTTATCATTGCCTAAATCTAAGGTTCTCTCAAGATAAAGTTTAATAGTACTGCCAGATGACTGTATTGCCAAAGGAACACTTTGGTCAGCTTGCTGGCTAATCGTTACCCAGTCTGAATCTATTCCTGCCGGATTTCTTCCTGTCCATAAAGTCGCCTGATCAGCTCCGCTGCTATCTTTAAGTTTATATGGCCCGATTGTAACCGAATCAACCGTGTTCCAAGCTGTTATCTTTGTATAGCCGCTTTCCAGCCTAACCTGAGTTACCACTGAGCCGGCCGGCACTCCTAAATCCTCCCAAGTACCTGTCCAAGTCCAGTTTGAATTATCGTTGTTGTTGCGACCGGTCGAGTCTGTTTTTAAAGAACCGGCTGGACTGCCTACTGCAAAATCATAACTTAATACTGATTTTCCTCCTGAAGTTCCTGAAAAACCCTCTGCTGTTGTTGCAAAAGAAAACGTTTTAGCTTGAGTTGCTGCCTTAGCTTTTTTTATTTCCGGCGGAACTCGGGGGTTTATAAAAACCACTGGCCAGCCGGCCAGGAACCATAAAAAAACCAATAGGAAAACTGGCAAAATTTTAAACTTCTTCATCAGTCCCATTATTCCATAAAAACCCAGCCCCTTGTAAAGGGCTGGGTCTTAATTACTTAAGGCTTATTGTCTTAAGCCTTATTATCTCGTTACCTTCTTTTAATATCCCCCTGTCTGCGGTCTTGGTTGGGGCGGCCTGGCTTCATTAACGACCAATGGCCGACCTTCAAGGTCCTTGCCATTAAACATTTCGATTGCTTTTTTGGCTTCGTCTTCACTGGACATCTGGACAAAACCAAAACCTTTGGACCGGCCAGAATGCCTGTCAGTGATGACAACTGCGTCGGTTACTGTACCGGCTTGGGCAAAAAGCTGGCCTAGCTGGTCGCTGGTAACACCATAGTCAAGGTTGCCAACGTATAGTTTAGTATTCATTTTCTTTTCTCACCTCCCCTCGCCCGCCTAAGTTTCTGGCAGCGATACCGACAAATCCGCCTGCATCAGCTATGCTGGAAGCATTGCGGGCAGGTGATTGTGTGAGCGCGCCACGAAATTTGGCGGGTAAAGGAAACTTCTCTGGAAACCTAACTGTTGAAAATTCTCTTTTAAGGAGACAAACAGACGAACTGGGGAATCACAAAAGAAGACTCCAAAATTGTTAACGACCCTATTTTAACACTAAATTTAAAAAAAACAAATACCAACTGCTCCCCTTTTAATTAACAGGAGAGCAGTTAGTCTATTTTTTCAAAAAAAGCTTACTTTTTTGATGCTTTGCGGACTTTGATCCTGCGCGGCCTGGCGCCTTCAGCCTTTGGCAGGGTAACAGTTACTACCCCATCTTCTACTTGAGCGTCAATCTTGTCCGACTTAACCGGACAAGGAACTGAAGTTGTATAATAATATCTTGCCTGCCTGGCTTGCCGATAAACGGTCTTTTTCTTTTTTTTGTCCTTTTCTGTTTCTTTATGTTCGGCCTTGATAGTTAAGACGCCGCCTTCAAAAGAAACATCGACCTTGTCGGCCGGAACGCCGGGCATATTGGCTTTGGCGACGACCTCATCGTCTGTTTCATAAACAGTCAGGCCGCCTCTTTCTTCTGACCAAAAATCTTCATCAGACCAAAAACTTGGCCAAAAAGAACGAGACATTAGTCTTAATGGATCTTGCCATTTGATAATTGCCATTTTGTTTTCTCACCTCCCTTCAAATTTAAGATACTAAAGACTCATTAGAAAATATTAAAAAAAATGTAAGAATTGTTTAAGAAGAAACCGCCTTTTATCCTTTGATCATGTAGCCGAAGCCGCGGATGGTCTTAATTAGCTTTTTATCAAAGCCTTTGTCTATTTTGTTTCGCAAATATCCGATGTAAACATCAACCGCCCGGCTGTGGACATCGGCATCATATCCCCAAACCCGGGACAAGATCATCTCGCGGGTTAAAACCCTGCCTTTGTGCCTCATCAAAAATTTAAGCAGTTTATACTCCTGGGGGGTCAATTTAATCAGTTTACCCTTTCTTTTAACCTGGAAAGTTTTTATATTTAAAACCAAATCAGCAACCTTAAGCTCTGTTTTGCCGGTCCGCCGGCTTGCAAGCTGCAGCCTGATCCGTGAGAGGATCCATTTTGTCTCAATAGGTTTTATGACAAAATCATCAGCCCCTGCGCGGTAAAGCTTGGCTATTTTTTCTGCCTCCACCTCTTCGACCAAAAGGATAATGGGCAAGTCGGGATACTCCTTTTTGACCTCCCAGCAGATGCTTTCGCCGCGCACATCGGTCACCTGCCGGTCTAAGATCAGCAAATCAGGCTGGAGTTTGTTTATTAGCGATAAAGACTCGGCCCCGTCGCTGGCCGCCCTTGCCTGATAACCTCTTTTAATAAGCAGGTTTCTGAGATATTTTTTCAGCTTTTCATCCGGCTCTATTATTAAAATGGTTGCCATACCACCATTATACATTTTCTTACAAAATTTTAAGAAATTAAAACATCAAGCAAAAAGCCGCTTTTTATTTCTCAAGCGGCTTTTTGCTTGTTTTTTTAAAAAACCTTTACTCTTTCTCCACTAAAACATAATCAGTCTGGTGGCCGATCTGTTTGCCGTCATCGTAAAGATAGGCATGGATTGTATAAAGCCCTTCCTCGGCCGGTGTCAGCTCGGCCGCATAACGGGCTTCTTCGCCAGCCGAAAGCTTCTTTGTTTCCAAAACAGCCAATTCCTTAAACTTGCCGCTTGGAGCATCTGCCCAAAACTCGAGGGTTAATCCTTTGCTTTCAGCCAAGCCTTGAACTGTCGCCTCCACCCGGATGAGTTTGCCGACCGGCGGATAAGGCTCAGTTAAACTAAAGAGAGTGGCCAGTTCCGCGACTTCCTCACCAACTTTGATCCTTGTGTAGGGCGATTCCCAGCTTAAAGTCTCTCCATTTTTCCAGCCGTCAACAGTCACGTAAAGACTGGTGCTTCTGCTGGCAGAAACCTGGAAAACCAAACTTTTTTTCTGTTTAGGCTTTAGACTGGCAAGATGCTTGCCGGTCCCATAAACAGTTAAGCCATAAGTGTCTAAAGGGTTTAAATTGACATTAAGGGCAGTCAAGTCTTGCTGGCCGATATTTTTTAAACTTAAAGTCAGCCACCAGATCCCTTTATTAATTTCCGCTGGCTTGATCTCATATTCGATAGGATACTTGATCCTTTTTTCTGCCGTTTTTTTCATAATTTTTCACCCCCTTGGTGAGGAGAATAACAAGAGATTTTTAAAAAAAATTAAGAAACTTGTAAGAATTATGTTTAGGCTGGGGTTTATTTTTACAATCCTCTTACCTTTTTCCTATAAATCTTTAATTTTTTACCGCTAGACTTTTTAAGAGATGGAAAAATACAATAAACAAATTGCTAAACTTTTAGACCAGGAGGCAGAAAAAATCAAATCAAATGTTTATTTTACGCCTTAGAAAGCGGCAAATTAAGACGGCTTTCTTGCTTGAAAAATAAGTTTATAAAGACCAAAAAAGGTGAATATTTAGAAAAATTTGCCCCCTTGCCTAAAAAAGGCACTTTTTACAGTACCGGCGCTGACAAAGAGGCTAGAAGAGCACTTAAAGAAAATAGAAAATTTATAAACCATCTCAAGCCCTATATTAAACAAAACAAAAGGTTGAAAACTGGCTTTGAATACTTGATCTTTTTTTATTCAGAAAGTTTTGCCGAGTTCATAGAGTCTTTTGAGAAGTATATAAAAACCGTTTTTCCTTCTTCAGCGCCGCTTTTTATCCAAAAAACATCCAAAAAGAAAGCCGCTTAAAAAGAGCAGCAATAAAACAAATAAAAAAGTTTCAAAAAACTGTCAAAAAAGACCTGCTGGCATTGGCAAAAGAAAAACAGCCTCTTTTTGTCCAGGGGTGGTCCAAGACGGCTAAAGCGGCGCGGCAAAAAAAGATAGAGACTCTTTTTATCAAACCAACCGTCAAAAAAAGAGGCTATCTTTACAAAAAAGAGTTTATTTATACCTATCCTGTTGAGGACTCAAGAATGGTAAAAAATATTGCCCCCTGGATTGTCAAAAACGCGGTTGATACCAGCGGCCGGGTGGTTATAATAAAAGATGACGGCATCATGCCTGAAGCGGAAGTTGCTGCTAAACTAAGATATTGAAAAATGAGAATAAAAATAATTGGTGATAATTTAAAAATCACCCCCAGGATCAGAAAGCTTGCGGCAGAAAAAATCGGACGCGGCTTGGAAAAACACCTGCCTCCCTTAAACCAAGAGATTAAAACTGCTACCATGACTATTACTAAAAGGACGCGCTGGGGATACAAAGTAAATCTTGATATGCGCCTGCCGGAAAATTACCAGATATTTGCTGAAGAAAAACAAGAAACTCTTTTAACCGCTTTGGTAAAATTAAGAGAAGCTCTTGAAAAACAAATCAAAAAATACAAAGAAAGGTTAAAAGCAAAATAGTAAAACCATGTCGAGAAAAAAAACTTATTCTACTCCATTTGGCAAGTATTTCCGTTATTTAGATAAAATAGACAGGGGCGTGCGTTACTCCAAGGAGTATGGCTCGATGCTTATTTTAAGTTTAGTTGAAGAAATCGGGGAAATGGCCAGAGCCTACTTGGCCAAACACGGCCGAAAAAAGAAAAACATTGCCGCCCAAGCAGACGAGAGCCATGAGCAGGAGCTCGGCGATATCTTGGTAGCTATCCTTCGCTTTGCCCGCATTAAAGAAATTAACCTTGATAAGCGCATCATGTACTCCTTAAGAAAAATCAAAAGAAGAAAAAAGTCCCCGAAAAAATAAAAAGCAAAAAGAGGCAACTATAATAATGAAAAGCGGGAAATTAAAACTTAATAAAAAAACGGCTATTCCGGTTCTTGGACTAGGCACTTGGCAGCTTGAAGCCGAAGATATAAAAAAATAGACAGGCTCAAGACAAAAAACCGAATACTAAATCCACCTTTTGTTGACTTTGGTTCTTAAAAAACTTTTCTGTCCGCAAAAGCAAGGTAAGTTCTCTCAGTTCAGCTTATGCCTTATTTACGTCCCCGCTGAAATACAAATTCCCCAAGGAGAATAAAAAAAGTAATAAGAATATATACAAAGGAAGCCATAAGATGCTAACGACGCCGCCGAGGTTTTTATAGTTAGCAATAAATAATCCGGTCATAAAGACAACGCTTACTATTAATGTCAAAAAGGCTGATTTACCAATATCCTGCATTTGTTTTTCGTCATACCACCGCCGGTTTTTTTCCTGAAGTTTGGTTATAAACCAATAGGCCACTGCTAAGACATAAGGGGTTAGTAGAGTAATTGAAGAGATTGTTGTGTGAATAGTAAGACTCCAGGCGCTGGGAAACAAAAATCCAAGGCTTGAGAGAAACAGCCCCATCAGGCCGCAGACGATACCAACATACTGGACAGCCAAAAAGATGTTGCTGTCGCGGGCCACGTGTTTGGTCTGGTCTTTTTCCTTTAGTTTAAAAAGGTGGCTAAAGGTTAAAGCCAGGCCGGTCATAAACTGGAAGGCCATTATTGGATAAAGTATCAGCCATTCAGGCTGGGCTAGGCCGTGTTTGTATTGCTTGCCAATATCGTTTAAAAGGGCGATATCACTAAAAACAAAAAGCAAGGATAAAACTCCGGCAATAATTAAGACAACAGAAAAAAAGCTTACTTTCCTAGCCTTTTTTAAATATTTAGCTATCCGCAAGAAAGAAAGCAGGCAAAAAACTAAAAACAAAAGCAGGCCAACTCCTACTAAATTTAGCAAGCTCTCCTCTGCCGGACTGACCACCCCAAAGCGAACCATCTTTGGCCGTAGTTTATTAAAAATAAAATAACTAATTATAAAAAGGGTGGAAGAAGCAAATCCCAAGGCAATTGTTGTATATTTTAGTAAGTTTTCTAGTTTTTTCATTTCTTTTTCCTTTCTTTGTTGGTTAAATAAAAAATATCCTCTAGTTTTGCCTTAAAAAAGCGGGCGATTTTTAAAGCGAGTAAGGTTGAAGGCACAAATTTGCCTGTTTCAACCGAGTGGATGGTAAGCCTTGTCACTCCTACCTCATTGGCTAAGTCCTGCTGGGAGATTTCATTGTGTTCAAAACGGTATTTGCGCAAATGATTACCAAGTTTCATCTTTTATTTTTATGTATACTAAACTATGCATAGTATGTAGTATACTATACAGTGTGTCAAGTGGGAATTGAGGCGAGAAAACCTCGGGGAGAGTTGCGATTTTTTTTATGGAGTTTTAGGTCAGCAGGTTAGGTGGAAGGCACCGGCTACTTTTTTGCCCTGGTTTAAAAGGTTGTTGAAAATCGGGCGGGCCTGATGGGTATTTGTGCAAAAAAGCTTGATGCCTTTTTCTTTTATTGCTTGTTGGACACTAAGGGGAACTTTCATCAAACCCGAGTCGCCGGTGCCGATTACTAAAATTTCCGGTTCAAAATCCAAAACCTCTTTTAAATCTTCCAAGGAAACTAAGTGCCGCTTTTTTAACCACCAATCAGTTTTTATCCTGTCTGGAAAAACAATCAAGTCCTCAGTGTGTTCTTTGCCGCCAACGACTATTTTTCCGAAGGAATAGTCGGTGATTAAATTTGTTTTTTTCTTTTGAGTCAACATTATTAGAAATTTTTAAACAATTCTTCCGCCGCCCAGGCAAATTTCTTTTTGGTACATTACTGCAAACTGGCCGGAGGTGATGGCCCGCTGGGTTTTTTCAAAGACTAACTTTAATTTATCATCTTTGGGGGGGTAAAGCATTGCTTTGGCTAATGGTTGTTGGTAACGGATCTTAGCCATCACTTTGACTTTTTTCTTGGGGCTTTTGCCGCTTATGAAATGAAATGGAGATAAAAAGATTTCTTTTTCAAACAGCTCCTTGACTTTTTTAGTGACCACGAGCCTGTTTTTTGGGATATTAAATTCTTTGACAAACCAGGGCCCACCAGAAAGATTAATTCCTTTTCTCTGGCCAATGGTATAAAAAGATAAGCCTTTATGTTTGCCTAAAACTTTTCCTTTAGTATCAACAATTTCGCCTGGTTTTTCACCGATTTTTTCTTTTATAAAGGCGGGCAGGGATTTGCCGGCAACAAAGCAAAAATCCTGGCTTTGCTTTTTTTCAAGCAAAAAATCAAACCCCTCATCTTTAGCTATCTGGTAAATCTCGCGTTTAGTATAATCGCCCAAGGGGAAGATTATGTGTTTTAACCACTTTTGCGGCAAAAAACATAAAGCGTAACTTTGGTCTTTTTTCTTATCTTTTCCTCCTAAGAGATAATAATTTTTTGATTTTTTATTTGTATTTTTAATTTTTGATTTTTTATTTTTAATTTCAGTCGCAATGCGACTGTAGTGGCCTGTTGCTACATAAGAGGTGCCGACTTTTTTCCCAAACTCAAAAAGCTTTTTAAATTTAAGGTAGCGATTGCAAATAATGCAGGGGTTTGGTGTCCGATTGTTTTTAAGCTCTGAAACAAAATAGTCGATCACTTCTTTTTTAAAATCGCTTCTTACATCAAAAATACAATGTTTTACCTTCAATTTTTGACAGACCTTCTTGGCAATTTTTAAAGATTTTCTTGTACAGCAGACGTTTTCTCGTAAAAGATTTTTCGGGCTTTGCCAGACGGGTAGTTTTAAGGAAACGCCAATAGGCTCCCAGCCCTGCTTTTTTAAAAAAACAAGGGCCATGGAGGAATCGACTCCTCCAGACATGCCAACGATAATTTTTTTATTCCCAGTGCCCATATAAAGTTAATTTTAACAAAATTTAATTACAAAAATTTTAGATTTCCTGATCCCGTCAAGGTCCAACCCTGAAAGTGTTTATCTTTCATAAAAAGTGCAGAATTTCATTAGATATTAGAAATTAGGAATTAGAAATTCTTTATAGGCTTCCTGAGGTTGTTGAAGGAGTTTCTTCAATAATTTCCGCCTCTGGCTCGGGCGTTGGCCAGGGAGTTGGCGAGGAGGTTGTCAGCGGTGTTGGTGGTGGGGAAACTAAGGGCACTGGCTCTGTTTCTTCTGGCAAGATCTCCAAATCGGCGACATCAACAACCACCAAGGTCCGCGTTAAGTCATTATATTTGCCAGTGGCAAAAATCCGGCGGCCGACAAGGGCTTCAAGATCAACTGTCGCCGGGGCCTGAAGATTGATAGCCTCAGATGAGGCGGTCATTAAGTAATATTTTTTAGTAACTGTGGAAAAGCGCAAAATGCCGGAAAAGGCAGTTTCCCGCCAGGAGTCGGGCGTCGGGATTGGACTTGGGCTTTGGGCGGGGACGAATTTTACAAACGGCTTTTGCCAGGATAGGGCAAAGCGGCCAATGCCAAAGCCTAGGGTGGCAACGATGATGGTGATGGCAATAGCTGTTAGGGGGTGAATGCGGAAGCGCAAGTCAATTCCTTCTTTGCCAATTACCTTTTTCCACCAGGCTTTAAGGTATGTTACTGGGTTGCTTATAGAAACATTAACTAAAGGCGGCTCTTTTTTGCGAAGATCTGGCTTTTCTTTGCAGACTGAGATAATGGGAGTTTTTTCTGAAGATTTTTTATCGCTTGAGCTGGCCATATAGTTTTAGTTTAAGCAAAAGCCCAGTCAAAAAGCAATATCAAAAAAACTATTTACAACTCTGAAGCCAATCTAAAGCCTTGCTTTTTGTAAAAAAAATTAAACTTCACTAATTACCTCAAAACCTTTAAAGCTTCCGGTTATCGAAAGCCCATAAAGCTTTCTCTGGCAAACTCCTTTTTCTTTTATTTTTGCCCCTATTTCATTCATTGTCGAACCAGAGCCAACGGCATCATCAATTAAAACCACATTACCGAATTTCCTGGCCTCGTCGACAAAAAAAGTTTTTCTAGCATTTTCTATCCTGTCTTCCAATTTATTCAAAGTTTTTTGGGGCACAATTAGTTCTGTCTTTATCTTGCCGATGGAAATTTTTGGCAAGGCAAGCTTTAAGTTTTTTTCAAGTTCGCGCATCAACTGCACTTTTCTATCAACGGTCGGCGGCACAAAAGCAACAGCTTTAATTGCATATTTTTTTATAAAACCCTCAATTTTGCCTTTAAATATCTCGATTAATTCTTTGATAAGAGTTTTGTTTTGGCTTTGTTTGGCATACAAAAGCAGTGAACCAAGTTTTGTTTTTCCAAAACGCTCAATGCTGTAGAAATCAAGATAAAAAAGCTTGTTTAAAAAAACCTTTCCAAAAGTATTTTTAAGTTTTCCTGTTCCGTCAATAAAACCAGCTCTTTTATACTTTGCATATTTTTTAAAAGTCCTCTCATATTCTAGGGCTGTTTTTTCTACAGGCAAGTTATTTTTACCACACCAATAAACAAATCCTTCCATGCCTTCTTTTCTCTCGCCTCTAGGAGTAATTATCAAATAATTTTTTTCAATAATTTTCTCTACTTTTGGAGAGATTTTAAAAGATTGCTGGGGTTTTTCTTTTTTTTCAATAAAATAAAAAACCTTTGGCGGTCTACCAATCTTATCAATTTTTCCCTCTTCATAAAGCTTTTTAAGCTGTTTAAAAACTGCCCGCTCGCCTATGTCTAGAAAGTCCACCAGCTCATGGGGCGCAGTTCCTGACGTATCGCTGGCCTTTGAAATATAGTCTAGAATCTTCTGCGAGGTATTATTCTTCATTTTAGGCTTGCCCTGAACCTGACGTGCCCCGATTTAATCGGGGCAGGAATGGTTTGAGGGGCATAGTTCATAGTTCAGTGTGAACTATGAACTATTATAAGAATAAATCCTTGTGAAGTCAAGGGCTAAAATTTGAAAAAGAAATTTGAAAAAGAAAAAATGTCTTCTAAAAAACTATCTCTTCTGCATAATATAAAAAACATAACCATAATATTTAGAATACTTTCTATACAAATCAATTTCTTGTTGTTCCTCTTCTAAAACTTCTTGTGCTTTGACATCGTCTTTGTATTTTTTCCTTAGAATGGCAATACGTTTCTCCAATGGTAAATAATACTCGTCCCACCATCCCGACTCAGGAAGAACAAAATAATCTACAAGTTTGTAACCACAGTTTCTGATTATCTCAATGTTGTTTTTTATGGCGTTTATCTTAAGCTTTGCTTTTTTAAAGAAATCCACTCCTCTTGCGGTTTGTAGATCTCTAATATTCCACCCCATATGTTCTAAAGTTTTTTGAAAGCCAGATGGACGAGTATTTTGATGAAATTGTCTCCACTTTCTCTTTTATTGAGACTTCAGAATATGGTAATTGAAGAACTGAATCTTTCAATCATCTTTATATTTTTATCGGCTAGTTTTTTTAAGAGATGATTTTATAGGTTAGGCAAGATTTTTTTTCTTCAGCTTGGCCATCTGGTGGATTTTTAGGTTAAGCTCTTGGATAGCAGCTGTTTTTTGAACCGTCTCTTTGGTTTTTGCTGAAAGGTTTTTTAGTTTGTATTTAGCAACTATTTTTTTATACTTTTTCCAGTCAAAGTCAGGTAGTTTAAAAAGGCTTATTAAATCAATTAAGTCTTTTCTGCCTTTGGAGGTTTTTTTGATTCTAGAATTTTTTTGTGTTTTTGTGTTTTTAAATGAGTTTTTATTCTCTTACATATTTCTTTGGCTTTTTGAGTATAAATTTTAAATTTCAGGTTTCCCCTATTTCCTCTAATTATTAATACTTGTTCTTTTTCTTTTTGGTAAAAGACTTTTTTAATAGTGCCGAATTCATAAAAAGGAGTTTTCTTATCTTGTTCAAACCATAAGTTGCCCCAGTTTTGGGTAAACTTTAACTTGCCAAAAAAACCACTGGCAAAGATGACTCTTTTATTGGTGATGGCTACATGGCTTTTAAAGGCATTAAAACTGAATAAGATAAACCGCCTGGCAGAACCTTTGACCCAAACGTTATTGAGCTTGTATAAAAGCTTCTCGCCTGGCCTTAATATTTCTTTTGGAAAAGCAATTTCTTCATGAAAAAAAATATCTTTTTAAACTTCTTAATTGTTGGAGTAAAATTAGAAAGAAAAAACTGATGAAAAAGATTGAAATAATAGAAAAGCCTACTCTTTTGGTGGCATAAAAACTTATAACACCCAAAAAAATGTGGACAGTAAAAAAGTGAAAAAAATAATTGGCGGAAATATCTTTTTAAAATCCTGCATTACATAAAGAATTATAGCAAAAAAAGTGGAGCTGCTTTTATTTTTATTTTTCTATCGGGTCAGAAGTCGTGTCAGGCTTTGCTTAGATATCAAACTTCATTAAGTCTCTGGCGACCATCAGTTTGCCTTTATAGTTTTTGGCTTTAGCCAAGGAGTTTAGTTTTTTTCCATCAAGTTCTCTGTAGATATGGGAACAAACAATCTTTTTGGCTTGGCTTTTAACTGCAAGCTCTACAATATCCTCATCGCTTATGTGGCCAGCGTCAATTACTGCTAGGTCAACCTTTTTTAAGAAATTAATTTCTTCTTGATGGAAATTAGAGTCGCCTGTAAAAGCATAAGTTTTATCATTGAAGGTGAATTTTAAACCATAATTGGGCATTTGTGGAAAGTGTGGCAAGAGGGTAAATAAAAACTTGTGTTTTTTTGCTGTTAGTTTTAGAAAAGCAGTTCCTGATTGCCTGGGTAATAATTTCCCTGTCTATTTCTACTACAGCCAAACTCGGATTTGTGAAAAAAACTGCCACATTTGCTTTACTTTGCTTTTGTATTTTAGCCAAGGCAATAATTCCTTTGTTTGGCTCGTCAACGAGATATAAATAGGTTTTTAACATCGTAGAAATACTACGATATGTCGCACAACATGTTGTCAAGAGACAAAAAATATCTTTTAGGATTTTTGTTTGGCTAAGGTGTAGTGGGTGGCGGGGCCTTTGGCGCGCCTTTTAAGGAGGCCTTTTTTTCGTAAAAACTCAAGTTCGCGGTAGGCGGTTTTGGGGCTAACCTTTGTTAACTCAACAATGTCGTTTCTATGGGCTTTGCCGTTTATAGAGACAAAGTCTAAGATGTCTCTTTGTCTTTGAGATAAGTAGATGGGCTGTTTTTCTCCTTTTACCTCATAAGTGAAACGCTCGACTTTTTGCAAGATATGCTGGAGTTCTGTTAAAAGACCCTGGGCAAAGTACTCAAGAAAGATTAACAGGTCTTTTTTCTTGCGGGCATTGCTTATAGCTTTGTAGTAATCGGAGCGGTTTAAGTTGTAATAGTCTTCGAGGGCAAACATTTTTTTAATGTCATAGCCTTTTTTGTAAAGGATGAGGGTTGCTAAAGCCCGAGCAGTCCTGCCATTGCCATCTGAGAAGGGGTGGATGGTGACAAATTGATGGTGGGCGATGGCGGAGATGATGACTGGCGATAGCTCTTGGGTTTTATCGTTTTTAAGCCAGGCGCAGAGGTCTTTCATCATTTTGGGGACCTTTGAGGCTTTGGGGGCAGTGTAAAGGATTTTTTTGGCTGGCTGGCTGACAATATAGACCGGGCCTTTGCGGTAATGGCCGCTTTGGTCAGGAGGGAGGATGTTATCGGTTGTTAGCTTGTGGATTTTAAGGATGGCTTTTTCCCAGGAAGGCGGCTTTTGTTTTTCAACTAGCCTATCGATATACTTCATTACTTTTTCGTAGTTTATAACCTCCAACCGGTCTTTTTCGCTAACGCCGGTAACTATTTTGCCTTGCAAAATGTTCTCAACTTCTTTTAGGTTTAAAGGGTTGCCTTCAATGGCAGTTGAGGAGTGAATCATGCGCAGGCGAGCGCTTCTTTTAAGGCTGACTTCTCTTTTGGGTAAAATCTTAAGAGTTAAAATTCTTTCCCGGCAAAGGGCGATTTGGGTTAGGAGGTTTGAGAGGTGGGTGGAAATTTCAAATTTGGGCTTAAAAGACATTTGAACCTAAATTCGAAATCCGAATATCGAAATTCGAAACAATATTTAAATTCAAATATTAAATGTTCAAAACAAAGAATAAGAGTTTAGAATTTTGAATTTAATATTTTGGATTTGTTTCGTGTTTCGTACTTCGTGCTTCGAATTTACATCTATTTTCACAATAAATGTCCTATTCTGTCAAGAGGGAAAGTGTCAGAATCGGGTCAAGAATTGGGTCGAAAATTAGGAGTTTAAGTGGAGTTTATTTAGAAATAAATGAAATCTTTTAGTTTGTATTTTTCTTCTTCAAAGTTATTAAATAGCAAAATTGCTCCTTCCTTTGAGCTAACAATTTTATAACCAGCTACGTTCTTTTCCGACACAATCTTTTGATAAAGCTGTTTGTAAAGCAAAATGCCCGGTAAAATTTCTTTTTCTTGTCTTAAAATGATAAATTCCATTCTCGTATCTGATTTGATAGTTTCATGATAGAGGTTGATAAGGTAGTGTTTTGTTTTTATTTCTTGTAAGCGATTAGATTTAAAATAGATTTCTCCCTTTATTAACCATCCAATAAAGAAAAAAAGTATGATCCATGAAGATAACACAGGTATTAATAGCAAATAAAAATGGAGTATTTTTATTGCCAAATTTTTGATAAAAAAACCGTTAATAAAAAGCAAGGTTGGGGCCAAAAAAATAAAAAATAAAAATGTATTAAGAATTAATTCACTTAAAAAAACATTGCTTAACCGCAAGGGGACATACCAATGAGCCAGTAATAAAAAGGTGACACTAAAGATAATTATTAGAAAATTATTTAGCGTCTTGCTTTTTCTTGTTTCAATAAAATCTAGGGCTTTTAGCAAAAGGCTATTTTGTAATTCTTTCTTTTTTTTCTTCATGCTTTCTGTATTTTACCTTAATTTCTAGGCACTATGTTAAAAAACTTTTATATGGAATGTTGTTCTTAGAATTGCTGGTGGTTGACAAGGGCTTTTCCGTATATTATTGTAATATACAATGAAGGTTGTAGATATCAGAAATTTATTAAAAGATGTTGAAGGATTTGATTGGGATAGAGGAAATAAAGATAAAAATTGGAAAAAACATAAAGTCATAGCTAAAGAATCTGAAGAAGTTTTTGCTAAGAAACCAAGGTTTATTGCCGAGGATAAAAAACACTCAACAGTTGAAAAAAGATATATGCTTTGGGGCATTACTAAGAAAAAGAGGAAATTAATAGTTGTTTTTACTATAAGAAATGAGAAAATTAGAATAATTTCTGCCAGAGATATGAATAAAAAAGAAAGGAGGTTCTATGAAGAAAAAACTTAAACCAATTCCAAAATTTAAAAATGAAGATGAAGAAAGGGATTTTTGGGCTACTGCCGATACTTCAGAATATTTTGACTGGACTAAGGCAATAAAAAATCCTAAATTCCCTAATTTGAAATTCTCAACTAAATCAATCTCTCTTCGCTTGCCAATCTTTTTACTTGATGCATTAAAAGAGCTGGCTAATAAGCGCGATGTCCCCTATCAGTCGCTGATGAAGGTGTTTTTGGCCGAAAGAGTGAAAAAAGAAACAAAAATGGCTTTTTGAAATAGAGATTATTTTTATTCTGTTTGGGAAAAGGCAACGAAAATTTAGAGAAGACTTGACATGGAAGTTAAAAAGTGGTAAGTTTTTATTTAGTTGTAACTTTTTATAAAAGTAGGAGGATTTATGCTTTTTCCGAAAGTTGTTGATGTTTCTAAAAAAGGGCAGATATTGATTCCTGTTGGGATGCGCAAAGCCTTAGGCTTTAGGCCAAAAGGCAAGGTTTTTCTTTTGCCTTTTGAGGAAGAGGATAAAATAGAGGTAAAGCCAATAAAAAAAAGCCTTGTTGAGGAGCTTTGCGGGGTTTTTGCTGGTGTTGATAAAAAAAGCTCTTGGACAAAAGAACTTTTAGAAGAAAGAAGGCGGGATCTAAAAAAGGAAGAAAAGGATTTTTCATGAAAAAATATGTTTTAGACAGTTGGGCGATTCTTTGTTTCCTTCACAAAGAAAAGGCTTACAAAAAAGTAAAAGAGGTTTTGGAATTAGCCTCCCAAGGCAAGGTTTCTTTGTTTATTTCGGTTATTAATCTGGCTGAGGTTTATTATAAGCTGATTAGGAAGGTTGGCCAAAAGGAAGCAATCAAAACAGTTTCCGCCTTGAAAAAAATTCCCATAGAGGCTGTTTCTGCCACTGATGATTTGGTTTTTAAAATGGCGGAAATTAAGGCCGACTTCGCTATTTCCATGGCTGATTGCTTTGCCGTCGCTGTGGCTTTAGATAAAAAAGCAGTGATTCTAACTGGCGATCCGGAGTTTAAGAAGGTAAAAAAGGTAGTTGAGATAGAATGGTTGTGATTTTGGCTTTTTTTTAGTCTTTCAAATACTTTTTCTTCACTTTAATCAGCGCTTGACAGATACCATTTATTTTTTTTCTTCCTTGTCTTTTTCTGGAGATTTGGGGGATTCTTTAGTCTCTTCTGGTTTTTTGGCTTCGCCCTCTTTGGCTTCTTTTTCCTCAGCTGGTTTTTTCCCTTGCCCCTCCGGAGCTTTAGCGGAGGGGGGTTCGCCTTCCTTGGGCTCCCCGCCTTCCTTGACTTCAGCCTCGGGTTTTTTCTCTTCTTCTTTTTCCTTGGTTGGTTCTTCTATTTGGGCAACGACGGTTTTTAAGTTTTCCTCAGTTAGTTTGACTTTTTTAGTGTCGATTTTTAAGTCCTTTAGGACAATGGTATCCCCTATTTCTGCCAATTTTGAAACGTCGACTTCTATTTTGTCTGGCAGGTCGGTTGGCAGGGCTTCGACTTCAACCTCGTCCATCAACTGAACTAAGACGCCGCCTTTTTCAACGGCTGGGGCTTCACCTTTAATCTCAAGCGGAATGTCGGCAGTGACTTTTTTGGTCAGGTCTACCTGGTGGAAGTCAACATGGAGGAGTTCATCACTAACTGGGTCAACTTGAACGTTGTGGATAAGGATAGGTTTTTCCTTGCCCTTCTGTTTTTCAATACTTAAGTAGACAATGTTTGTTTCGCCGGCTGTTTTAAAGACTTTGTTAAAGTCTTTAAGGTCTACCTGGACTGCCAAGGACTTGACATCCTTGCCATAGATATTGGCCGGCAGAATGCCTTCTGCTCGGAGCTTTTTGACCTTCCGGCCGAGAATGGTGCGCTTTTGGGCTTTTAGTAAAATTTTATCGGGCATAAAATTGCGAAAAATGCGCAAATCGCGTAAGTCGCGAAAAATGCTAATTAGAGATAAATCTCAAAACTCAAATGTCAAATGTCCCGCCCGACTCGCTGCAGACGCAGCTGTGTCGAAGCGGGCGCGGCAAAACCACATGTCAAAACTCAAAACTATGTTTTAGCCTGTTTGTTTTGCTGAAAATAGGTTTCTGGGTCTACTTGGTATTCAAGCCCTAGGCCTTTTGCTGCTACTTTTTCATTATAAGCTTTTGCTACTCTTTTAGCGTCTTCTAAGCTGATTATCCCATGTCTTACTTGGATTCGGCATCCTTCCATTACATTGCCTTTAAGATTTTGTCCTGCTGGAGGGGTTTCACCAAGTGGCCCTGGACCTTCTTGAGAAAAACAATCTATTCTTGCATCTAGGCCAGCGATAATTTCGTCAGCTGTTGGTAGCTCAGTTCTTTGCTCCATTTTTTTTCCTTTCTTTTGGGCGGGAGATTAAGTTTCGTAATACGTAATATGTAAAATGTTTTTGAATTTTGTTTTGCGACTTCCGCAAATTCCGCAATTTACGCATCTTGCGCGCTGTTGTTCTTGAAACAGCTAATTTTACCAAACTGCCCTCCCAAAAGCAACAGCGAAGATGCGGTCCTTTCCAAGATCGCTGCCAAAGGTCAGGCTGCCTTCTTTCATGACGGCTTCCTGGGAGAGTTTGGTGGGCTGCAGGAAAACCGGGTGGTTTATGACAAGTTTTATGGGGTCGTCGGCTATGCCGGGCTGTTTTTGCCAAAGGAGAATATAAGTGATTTCTTTTTTGTCCAAAGGAAGCTTCTGGCCGAGCTTATAGTTTACCTCAATTTTTTTCTCCTCGCCAACAGGCACTTCGACTAAAAAGCCTATACTTTTTTTGCCAGCCTCAGTGGTTTGTTTTATGTCCTTTTTGGGAATTGTTTTAGTGACCGGCTGGTCAAGGCTGGCAGCGGTTTTAACAGAAATTAACTGGCTGGCGGTTGGCAGAAGAAGCCTCACGTAGTTTTTGTAAAGGCCGGCCGGCCAGGCATTGCTAGGGCTTTCATTTTTAAGATTTAGGGTAGTTTTGGCAGTGATTTCGCCGGTCTTACCGTTAATAGTTATTTCCTGAGAGGCATCTCTTTTGACAAAATAATTGGCTTTGTTGACGGCAAAATTGGCCTCAGCAAGCATTAAGTAATCAGTAAAGGCTTCCTGGGAAAACTTGGGTAGGCCGACCGGCGGAGTCCGCAAGGCGCCGTCCCAGCCAAGCTGGGAAAGGGTCTTTTTGGCCCGGCCATCCTCAAGCCAGACAAGAATGGCTTTTTGTTCAAGGCTTTCAAGCAGGGCAAGGGAAGTTTGGGGAAATTGGTGGAGAGGAAGCTCTTTTAGTTTTTCAAAAAGCTGGGTTGTCAGGCTTGATAAAAAGTCCTTTTTTTGGGTGGAGCCTGGAAAGAAGTTGACTTCGGCATGGTATTGGCAGCGCTCGAAAAGATTATCACTAGTTACTTGCTCGTCATAGTCCGGAAGAAGAATCGGGCCGGTGACTTTGAGGATTTTTTGGATAAAGTAAAGGTTTAGGCCGATAACGCCGTCGGTTTGGCGAGCAATTTCCTTTTCTAAAAACCAGCCAGCTCTGGAGGCTGAGGTAGGAAAGTCGGGCGAGAAGTTGGAGTCTCGCAAAAACCAAGTTTCTTCGCCTAAGTAGTTTTTGATTTCCTCAGGCGGCTCAACATGGCCTTTTAGCTGGCCGTCGGCAGTATAGACGTCTTCGATTTTGATATCTAAAAGCTTGCCTTTTTCAAAGGTTAAAAGGCCGTATGAGCCGATAAAGCCGCCGGTTGGGCGCAGTTCGTGGTTGTTTTGCAAAAGCAAGAGATAGGTTTTTTTGCCTTCCAAGCTTAGGGCTTCAGGGAGGATATCGAGGGCGGTTTGGGCAAGATATAGGTTTTGGCGCCATTGGGGGATTTGATTGCTTAAATCTTTTAGTTTTTTTTCCAAATTGAAGCTAGATAAGGCTTCTTCTGTTTGCAGCTGGGTTTGGGCAAAGCCTAAAAGCTCGTTGGTTTTGGTAAGCTCGATTTTAATTTGGGAAATTAAGGATCTAGCATCGCCGACTTTTTGGCCTAAGATGATTTGGGAGAGCTCCTGGGCATAGGTGCCGGCATTGGTAGCATAGACAATGCTTTGGCTGATATTTTCACCGGCTGAAAGCAAGTTGGCGGCAGGCTGGAGCTTGTTGGAAAAACCCAAGGGCCCAAAGATGGAATCAATGATCTTAAGGGTTTTTTGGGCGTTTGCAAAAGAGTTTTTAGCAGAATTTGCTTGGGGCTTTATAGAAAGCCAGTCTTTTTGGGAAACGGAGGTTTTTATTTTTTCAAGGTTTCTGGCGCCTTTGAAGCTAAAGAAAGTAAAGAGGAGGAAAGGACTTAAAATGAAGAGAAGGAGGATTAAAGAAATGCTTAGGCCGAGGAAGAAGGTTCTGAAGTTTAAAGCTGGCTTTTTTGCTGGTTGCTGGTTGCTGGTTGCTTGTCCGCCCTCTGGCGTGGTTGATTGTTGGGCACGGCCTACGTGGCTCTTGAGAAATGAGAGGATGCTGGATTGGGTCTGTTTAACCTTTTTTAGAGGGAACTTTGGAATAATTGAGGATGTGGTCTTTTCCGGAGGCGCGGAAGCAGGCTTTTTCTCTTTTAGCCCCGCATTGACTGGTACTGGGGTTTTGGCGGTGATTTGTTTCTTCTCGTCCTTTTCCTCCTTTCCTACCTTTCCTACTTTCTGTTTCTTGAACCAATTTAGGGTTTCCCCCAGTCCGCTTTTGTAATTGATCTTAGGATACCAGCCAAGCTCTTCCTGGCTTTTGGTGATTTCATCCTGAAAATCAAAAGCAATATCTATCCCCTCTTGGGCAGCGACAAAATCAATTTCCAGTTTTTTACCGACCAATTCGCGCAGGGTTTGGGCAAACTGCAAAAGAGCAACCGGCTCGGGATTTATAAGAGTGTAGATCTTGGCTTGGGAGCTTTGGGAAAACATTGCTTTGACAACGCCATAAACAATGTCGGAGATAAAGGTAGGATGGACTTTAGTGCGGCCGTCGCCAGGGATGGTGAGGGTTTCTTTGTTGACCGTTTGGTTTATGAGGGTGGCTAAAATGCTGCCAGAAGCAAGGTTCATGCGCGGGCCGTATAAAAAGCCTAAGCGGACAAGGCGGGCATCAAGTTTGTGTTTTTGGGCGTATTCAACTGTTAAGGCTTCTGAAAAGCGCTTGGCTTCGTTAAAAACTCCCCTGGCTTCGCTTTGGCGCTTTTTTCCAAAATAAGTCTTTAAGCTGGTATCTGAAAGAAAGCCGGAGTGGACATCAATTGATGAGCCAAGCAAAAACTTGGCTTTGGTTTCCTGGGCCAGGTTTAAAAGGTTTTGAGTGCCAAAAGAGTTGACGAGCAGGGTTTCTAAATCAAAGTCAACGCCGTTTAGATAGGCTTCAACGCCGGCTAAGTGAAAGATATAGTCAGGCTCTTTGGGGAGGCTGATTTTTTTAACCTCGTTTAGGTCTTTGTCTAAGACTTGAAAGTTGTCATTTTGAGAAAGGCGGCTGATGTTTTCGCGGCGGCCGGTTGAAAAGTTGTCCAGGCAATAAACAAAGCAGTTTTGGGAGAGTAATTGCTCGCAGACATGAGAGCCGATGAAGCCGGCACCGCCGGCGACCAAGCAGACGGTCAGGTCTTTTTCGACCCTAAGTCTTTGACGGCGGGTGGGTTTGGTTTTCTTTTTTTTTCTTTTGGACAGAGATATGAGTAGTAATCACCAATATACAAAATGTCATTCCAGACAGGCTAACAGCCCGATTTGGAATCTATATTAAATAAATTTATTCGTATTGATTCCTGATCAAGCCAGGAATGACGATTCGTATATTTATGAATACTGCATAGTTTTATCTTACAGCAAAAAAACACTGGCTGGCAAATGGAGTTTTTGGTTGAATCAGCCAGCCAAAGGTTGGCCGAGAGGATTTTGAAGATAGGACTCTTTGTTATAACGTGTTTTGGGCTTTTTCTTGAGGTCTTTCTTGAGGGCGTTCTAACGGTTTTTAGTGAATTTTAATGGTTTTAGCTTTTCCGCAGGAGGCGCTTTTAAAATTTTTTGGTATAAAGAAAAAGCAGGTTTAACACTTCGGCGAGAGGGTTTTAAATCATTCGGCGGCAGTGAGGAGGGATCGTCGTGGTCGAACGTGAAGCAAAGAAATTTAAAAGTCAAAAGTTAAAAATTAAAAGTTATTATCTGCGCGCGTCCAGCGCTCGATTGAGAAGCTCGTCTGCTCTTCTGTTTTGCTCGCGGGGGATGTGGTGGTAAGAGATTTTTTTGACTTTCCCCTCTTTTATTAAATCTTGTTCTAGTTTTTTGACTTTTATAGCAATGTTTTGTAGTGCTTTGTTTTTTATTTTATATTGTCCGCTTAATTGTTTGGCGACAAGCAAGGAATCTAAAAAAACTTGAATTTCCCCTCCTCCAAAGGAGGATACTTTTTTAGGGGATTCGTCTTTGTTTTTTAATATAAAATCAGCGTTTTCTTCAAGCCAAATTAAGGCGGCTAAGACAGCTTTGTGTTCAGCCTGATTGTTGGTTGCTTTGCCAATGTATTGGCCGTGGGCGGCAATTTCTTTGCCATTTTGGATTATGGAATAGCCAATAGCAGCCGGGCCGGGATTTCTCCTTGCCCCACCGTCGGCATAAATGGTAAGAAAATTTTTATTTTGCATTTTAATCACTTAAACAGTTTTTTCGCTAGTCTAACACCTCGTCTTACTTTTTGGTCCTTAAAACAATAGGCATAAAACTTTTTAAAATTTATGTTTCCGTTTTTGTTGATAAATTTTCTTAAAGAAGTTTCTGCAGACAGTCCATCTATATAAGTTATTTGATAGTTGTTTTTCAAAAGTTTGAGACTGAAGGCTAAATCCTCTGCTTTTTCAAAGCGGTTATCCCAGCCTCCACTCTTTTCATAGACCGATCTTCTAATGCAGGAATTGGCTCCATACAAAAAGGTGTTGTGCTGCATTTTTTTAAGCATCCAAGGAAGTTGAAGTTCTAAAAGGCAAGCTAAATAATGAAGCTTTACCATTGTCCTGCTAAACTTTTTAATAGGGATTTGTTTGTGATTGATAACAAATGGTCCGGAAGCGGCAGCTATGTTTTTATCTTTAAAAACTTTTGAAGCAGTTTGAAAATAATTTTTGGACAAAATAGTATCAGCATCGCAGTTAATGATAATTTCTTCTAAATTTTTATGTTTTTTGGCTAAGGTTTTTGCTTTTTTGCAGCCTGCTTTTCTGGCTGAAGCGAGATTGCCTTTTTTGCTACCTTTTGCAATGAAATATTTATATCTTCTGGCAATTTTGATGGTATTGTCTGTACTGCCGTTGTCGGAAATAATAATATTGACTTTTTCTCCGTGTTCTTGGTTCGCTATTGACTGCAAACATTTGGATAAATGTTTTTCTTCATTTAGAGCGGGGATGACGACAGATAATAGAACATCTTGCATACTGGCATTTTAGCACTTTTGGGAAAAGATTATTCTTTTGAGAAAAGTGAAAAACAAATAAAATTAGCCTTGACATCAACGCCTAAAAGTGGTAAAAATAGAGTTGCCGAGCAGGAAGTGGACCCTTTACGTAAAAGCGTAGAGTGAGGCCAATAAATGCACGGCTTTTTTATAGCCACCAACGCAAAACTTCCTTTTCTGAAATTCTTTTTGTATTAATACCTTTTTTAGCTCGATAAAGCTTCCAGGCTAACCGATGGGCAGGAGAACTTTTGCCGACCCTTTTGAATCTAACTGATCCTTTCCACTTGTCTTTAGTTTTATAAAGAATAAGCTTGCGAAGAGTTTCGCGGATAATAGCTTCTTTGCCTGTATATTCTTCATCAATCACAATGACATCTGGAAAATTATCCAGTTTTTCAAGCAAAATAAATACTAAAACTCCGAAAACAACGGCAATAATATCTTTCCGAGGAACAAGGGTTTTTCTTAACTTCTGAACTAATCTTCTTTTGACAGAAGCAGATAAAAAAATTGCTTGCTCTTTTCCATTTGCACAAGCAATTACAGTATAAGTATTTAGCTGCTCAAACTTTCCGCTCTGGTCAATTTCAACACGCATCTTATCAATATAATCTCATTTTTAAAAGGGAATGGCTACTATCGGAAACGTTTTTATTATTTTGTTTTTCTCCAGACTAGTCCTAAGAATAAACCCAATAAGAGTCTATTTTGTTGGAGGGTGAGGAGATAGTGGTCGGTGGCGGCGAGGAGGAAGATAGAAATGAGGGACAAGAGTAGTGAATTGTGATAGTGATTTGTGATTTGTGATTTCAGCACCCCACCTGCCTGCTTAACGACAGGTGTCCTCCCCACATCTGCCGTGCGTCGCCAAAGGCTATGCCGGCGGCGCGAGGGGAGGCAAATTTTTTTAATTGTTTTTAGGGTTAGCCATAGGGCAAAGACTAATCCGACCAGTCCTGTTTCAGCCAGGATGAGCCACCAGATGTTGTGGATGGGTTGGTAAAAGGTGCGGCTTAAGAGTCCGGGGCGGTAGCTGCCTAAAAAATGAATGAAGTGATTTATGCCCTGGCCAAGGAAGGGTTTTTGTAAAAAAGCCTCAATGCCTTTCTGGGCAAGGAAGTTGCGGAGGTAGATTTCTTCGTGTTGCGCAAGGAGTGGGAAGAAATGGGCGGTGGTTAGGAGGATTATTGGGAAGGTGAGGGAAATAAATAGAGTAATACGTAATACATAATACATAATACGTAAAGGTTTAAAAATATATATGAGAATGCTGATCAAAAATACTAACCAGGCGGTGTGGGAAAAAGAGAGGAGGATGCCGAGAGAAGCAGCAGGCAGCAGGCAGCAGGCAGCAGGCAGCAAAGAAGTTTTTTTGTGAAGACCAAAGCTTTTTGCTAAATAAAAAATCAGCCAAAGAGAAATGAGCAAAAACCCGGCCATGGAGTTGGGGTGGGAAAAGGTGGCGTAGGGACGAAGGAGGAGTTTTCCAAAAATTTGCGTTTGGGCAATGCCTGGGGTTTCTGAGGTAAACCAGCGTTCCCCCAGGAAATACCATTTGCCGGAAATGGCGCGTTGGCTTAGAAATTGGGCTGTGGCCAGAATAGTTGTATAGCTGACTGCGCCGACTAGCCCCCAGAAAACTGGTTTTAAATTCTTTAAATTTTTTATTATCCAAAAAAGCAAAAAAACTTCTAGGGCTCTGGCCAGGCCGTATAAGTGGAGCCAGGGGTGGGGCAGTTTAATTGAGTAAAGTGAGAAAAGAAAGAAGAAAGTGGCTGATGGATAATGGATAATGGATTTAAAAAAAGATTTGAAAGACTTGAAAAGGTTCAACCCTGGAGCATTACAAGGTTGAACCTTGATAAATAATACTAAAGTCAATAAAATATCCGTCAAATAAATTGTCGGTGAGTAATAATCAATGCGCAGGCCGGCGACGAAAGAGAAAGAGGACCAGAAATGAAAGCCGAGCTGGGTGGGGAGCAGTAAAACTAATAAAAATGTTAAGGCCGAGAAAAGGTTTATCGATTTAAAAAATCGTGCTTTCAAAATAACCAAATAATCCAATAGTCAAATTTCAAATCAATAAACAAATAACTTAATAAACAAATTATTTAACATTTGATAATTTGAGATTGATTTGATTATTTGTCATTTGTATTTATTTGATTATTTTGTTCGGCTTCCCCCTCTACCTTCGGTGTCACCACCAGCATCCTCCACTTTCCTTCGCCCTCGGAAAAGCTTTCAACGGCTGGGTCGTCTTTTAAAACCATATGGACGGCCCTTCTTTCAAAAGATGAAAGGCCGGAGAGACTGACCGGCCGGCCGGAGAACTTAACGCGCTGGGCGGCTTTTAGAGCGAGTTCTTTTAATTGCTCTTGTCTTTGCTTTCTGTAGTCGCCGACATCAACTAAAATCTTTGTCCACTTGCCTTCTTTTTTGTAGATTATGATGCTTAAGAGGAGCTGTAAGGCGCTGATGGTTTCGCCGTGATAGCCAATGAGCGCCCCCTGCTCTTCTTCATTGGTTTGAAGGGATATTTTATATAAACCTTCTTTTTTGGTGACTTTGATTTTAATATCAGCAAAGCCGATTTTTTCTAAGAATTCTTTAGTGGTTTTTTCAATAGGTTCTTTCACCTTAAGCCCCGTGGTTTTCCTGAATGCGATCCGCCAACTGGCGGAGAGCAAATCAAGAAAACTTTACGGGGTTTTTCTTCTTTTAAAATACAACTGTTGAACGAGCATAAAAACAGAAAAGGTCAACCAATACAATACCAGACCTGAAGCAAAACTGAAACCAATAAAAAGAGTAAAAAGGGGCATCATATAAACCATTTGCTTTTGCATGGCAACGGCCATATCATCTTCTTTTTCTGGGGTTTTTTTAGAAATTTTTTCTTCCTGTTTGACAATCGGCATCATCAGCTTTGAAGAAAAAAATTGGGAGGCAGCAGCGGTGATTAAAAATATGCCGGGGATTTTTTCAAGTTTTAAAGGGCCGAGGTTTAATTTGAAAGGCAAGGCTATAAGGTCTGGCTTTGCTAGGTCTAGATAGAAAAAACGGGTGTTAAACACTGTTTCTTTGGGTAGTTTTAGGAAAGGGTAAAGAATGTTGTTTAGCTGCTGAATAACATTGCCGTCTGCTTGCAAGACCTGGCGGAAAGCTTTGTAAAGAAAACCTAAAATTACTAATTGGACAATTAATGGCAGACAGCCGCCGGCCGGATTAACGCCGTGTTTTTGGTAAAGCTTTATTTGGGCCTGGGCAAAGGCTTGCTTGTCTTTGCCGTATTTTTTCTTTAAGGCCTCAAGCTCTGGTTGGAGTTTTTTCATCTCCTGGCTCATTTTAAGATTGGAGGTGGTTAAAGGAAGAAGGGCGGTTCTTAAAAGCAAGGTCAGGCCAATGATAGCCCAGCCGAGATTCTGGCCAAAGAGCTTGTATAAGAAAATTAAGATATTGATAAATGGTTGGAAAAGCAGAGCGTCTAGGAAAGACAATCAAATTACAAATTACAAATGACAAATTTCAAATTGAAATTAAAAATTAAAAATTTTGAATTTTGCATTGCAATTTTGCATTTTTCATTTTAAATTTTAAATTTACTTTAGTGGGTCTTCTCCCCCTTTAGACCAAGGATGGCATTTAAAAATCCTCCGTAAACTAAGGAGGCTGCCTTTTATAATACCATACTTCTCAATCGCCCGATAGGTGTATTCTGAGCATGTGGGGTGAAAGCGGCAGGAGGCATCGGATAAAAAAAAGGCTTTTAAAATCGGATGGCGAAAAATGGCGGTTTTTTGATAAAAGCGGATGGTTTTTAAAATAAGTTGCTTCATTGTTTTAATTAATGCGTAAAGCGCGTAAGCTGCGGAAGGCGCGAAAAATGCCTATTTTTAATATTTAATTTTTGATATTTAATTTTTTTAGGCTCTCCCCCATTTCCTTTAACAATTCCCGAAAGGTGGCAGAGAAGGTGTTTTTGGTGGCTAAAACTACCATTTGGCCGCTGGCTTTGATTTGGGACAGGTGGTGGCGGATGGCTTCGCGCAGGAGGCGTTTGGCGCGGTTTCTTTTAGTGGCGCGCTTGTCCAGCCGGACAGGAACGACGATAGCTATTTTAAGGCTGCCACTAGTTGCTGGCAGCCATCTGATATTGAAGTTCTGGCTTGCAAAAAGCCGGCCTTTTTTAATGGTCGGGAGAATTTGACGGGATGGAAGGCGATAATTTTTTGGTAACACCAAAAAAACTCAAAACGCAAAACTCAAAACGCAAAACTACAACTTAAAACTCAAAACTAAAAAGATTTACAGATTTGACCTGTGGATTTGAGATTTGACATTTGAGATTTGACATTAAAATTCATTTGCCCAGCGTAACTGCCAGCCTTTTCCTGCCCTTCTTGCGTCGGCGCTTGATCATTGCCCTGCCGGTGGCTGTCTTCATTCTTTTGCGAAAGCCGTGTCTGGTTCTTTTTTTTCTGGATGGTTGATAGATTCTTTTTGGCATACAGACAGATAAAGTATTTAGGGTTTAGGGTGTTGTTTTTAACACTGCTTTATTTTAGCAAGTAAAAGAAGAGTTGTAAATGAGAAAGGGCCAATTTTATATTTTGACATAAAAAGTGCTAGTTGACTGGTTGTGGAAAACTTTGTTAGCGTAAGAGTAGAAAGTTATTTTTTTAGTGGAAAAGTCTATCTTCTTTATTTATATCTGTCCACCTTTGTTGCTCTTATTTTAACCAGAAAATTGTAAGGTTAGATTATTTAGGGTGTCATAAATGCCACCGCTACATTTTTTGCTTAGGAGGTAAAAAAGTGAAACCACAAAAGCTCTGGCAGGCGGTTCTGGCGGAACTGCAGTTGTCGCTTTCACCATCAAATTTTTCTTTGTGCTTTGGGCAAACTAAAGGGCTTTCTTTGAAAAAAGAAGGCAAACGCTTGATTTTGGAAGTTTCTGTGCCCAACCCTTATATCCGCAACACGATTTTTGAGCGCTATTTAGGTCAGATACAGCAGGCGGTTAAAAGAATTAGTGGCAAGAAAAACGAGATTGTTTTTACTGTCCTGCCGAGTGCTTCTGCTTCTAAAAAGCCGGCTGGACCGCTTTTTGAAGCGGCTGAGGAAGAAGAGAAAAAAGATACTCTAAAAGAGGCTGTTTTGAAGGCGCGTTTGCGGCTTGATTTTACTTTTGAAAACTTTGCGGTTTCGCCAACCAATGAGGTGGCTTATGCGGCGGCGGCGGCGGTTTCTAAAAATCCCGGGGACACTTACAATCCCCTGTTTCTCTATGGCGGGGTCGGGGTAGGCAAGACCCATCTGATGCAAGGGGTGGCGCATAATATTTTAAAAGACAAGCCTGACTATCCGCTTATATACTCTATGAGTGAGGAGTTTACTAATGAGATTGTTGAGGCAATAAGGCACAAGACAACGGCGGATTTTCGCAAAAAACACCGCTCAGTGCAGGCACTTTTGATTGATGATGTCCAGTTTGTGGCCGGCAAGGATGCGGTGCAGGAAGAGCTTTTCCATACCTTTAATGCTTTGCAGAGAAGCGGCGGCCAGGTGGTTTTAACAGCTGACAAGCCGCCGCATGAGATTGAGCTTTTAGAAGACCGTTTGCGCTCGCGGTTTGAAGGGGGGTTGACAATTGATATCCAGGAGCCGAATTTTGAGCTGAGGACTGCTATTCTTTTGATAAAAGCCAAGCAATTAAAGAAAGACTTGCCGATGGATATTGCCCAGCTTATAGCGGGGAATATCAGCTCGACCCGGCGGCTTGAGGGTTTTTTAATAAAACTTTTTGCCCGGGCTGAGACGAGAAAAGAAAGGATCAGCCCGGAGATGGCCCAGGCGCTTTTGGGAAAAAATACTGACCAGCCGGCAGAGGTAAAAAGGATTGTCCGGCCAAAAGAAGTGGTTGATGCGGTGGCGCGGCATTTTAAAATGAAATTAGACGAGCTTCGGGGGCCAAGGCGGCAGCAGAGGATTGTTTTGCCAAGGCAGCTTGCGATGTATATTTTGCGGATGGATCTTAAAGCTTCTTTTCAGGAAATTGGGATGATGTTTGGAGGAAGGGATCATACGACGGTTATGTATTCGGTGGAAAAAATCAGCCATGAGCTTGGCGACTCGGCGGAGCTGAGGCTGGAGCTGTCGGCGGTGAGAAAGAAGCTTTACGGCTGAAAGCCGTAGAGTTAAAAATTAAAAATTAAATATAAAAAATAAAAAACGCAAACTTAAAAATGTAAAAATACAGATGTTTACCAAATGATTGCAGTACCACCAGCTCCTGCTCGCATATGATCAATTGTGTGGCCACCAAAAACTTCGACTTCACTCATTCTTTGCCTTAATGCTTCTAGCCTTTTTGTTGTTTCTGGCGAATCTAGATCATCCCCTGGCAGACAAACTGCTCGCCTGAGAGCATTTTCAAGTTCTTCCTTGCTTAATCCTCCTTGGCTTTTAGGCGTAAGGGCTGCATCTACTTGGTTTGACGTAAATTCTTGGGCTACTTCTTGTAATTCACCTAAGCTTACTCCTAGCTCAAATCTGTGGCGCTAAAACGTAACTTCTCGTCTATGCTTCTTCTAAAACCCTCATGCCAATCACTCTTTCTTGAAAACCAAATGGCGGCATTTCCTCTAAACCAATTTTAAGCTCGACTTGCTTTCCTTGTACTTCTGGGGCTCTTTGTATGCCGGCCGCCCTCCACACCTCTGCCTCTATTGAAACAGGTTCTCCTTCTTTTGGGACAATCGCAAGAGGACAATAAAACTCAGAGCCTGAAGCAAAAACTGAATATTCTACTCTTACAGTAACTGTTCTTAATCCAACGCCTTCCGGTTTCTTACTATAAGATTTTAAAATAGGTTCATTTGCTTCCATTTTTTTCACCTCCGATCAAATTTTTAAAACAATTAACAATAAACAATTAGCCATTATCAATTAGCCATTCTTTGCTTTATCTACTGTGTATGGTAGCTGGTTTTGGGGGGAATGTCAAGAATAACCACAAAAATACGAATCAAAATTTAATATACGAATATACGAATTTTTACCTCCCCTCAATTGAGGGGAGCCTGCCT
>Ga0180437_10001859_pt1 | contig 35289 bp, 27 predicted proteins | sample SS_ome_4_FD_132410 | JGI IMG/M metagenome (GOLD analysis project Ga0180437, IMG submission 132410) | Hypersaline lake sediment archaeal communities from the Salton Sea, California, USA - SS_3_D_1 metaG | ecosystem: Environmental > Aquatic > Non-marine Saline and Alkaline > Hypersaline >... | reverse complement strand
TCTCAGGGTCTACAGAAAGGTAAGACCGCGACAAGCAAAGGTTGAGCATAACGGTCCCGAGGAATGGCAAGCAACAAAGAGCTCCTAAGCATAATCAAGGTATTCGACGAGGTCTGAGTCAACAAGAGCATGCAATGTGACTTTTTCAAGGTCTGGCTTTCAAAATGGTGGATTCTATGATAGTATATATATTATTTGATTCAAGAGGAAGCTTCCCTTGTGAAGGGAAGCTATCTTTTTGTGGGGCAAGGGATTATGTTGAGCAAGAGAATCATACTATGTCTGGATGTTAGAGACGGGAAAACCACTAAGGGTATCAAGTTTAAAAATAATATAGATATTGGCAACCCTGTGCAAATGGCAAGATTCTATTATGAAGAGGGTGCGGATGAGATTGTCTTTTATGATATCACCGCCTCAAGCGATCGGCGAGATATCATGATTGATGTGGTCCGTAGGGTGGCAGAAACAATTTTTATACCATTCTCTGTAGGTGGAGGAATCAGGACAATCGAGGATATGCGAGATGTTTTGTTGGCAGGAGCAGAGAAGGTCAGCGTAAACACTGCCGCGGTCAAGAATCCTACAATCATTGCTGATGGTGCCAAGGCATTTGGTAGCCAGTGTATTGTTCTTGGCATGGATGTCAAAAAGGTAAAAATAACTAACACAATACCATCCGGTTATGAGGTCTGGATTCATGGAGGCCGCACCTCTGCAGGCATTGATGCCCTGGTCTGGGCTAAAGAGGCAGAAAAATTAGGGGCAGGTGAAATATGCCTGAATTCTATGGATGCGGATGGCACACAGGAGGGGTATGAACTGGAGTTGACGCCTCTTATATCTGAAAATGTAAATATTCCGGTTATAGCATCCGGCGGTGCAGGCAATATTGACCATGTCTACGATGTGCTCACACAAGGCAAGGCCGATGCGGCCCTTATCGCCTCTATCGTCCACTATGAAACCTATACTATTACACAAATCAAAGAAGAACTTCACGCACGGTGTGTTAAGGTGCGAATGACCTGGTAAATAAGATGAAAGCCTTATTAGCATTAGAGGACGGTGCTGTATTTTATGGTGATACCTTTGCAGGAGAGGGTGAGGTATCAGGCGAGGTCGTGTTCAACACCAGCATGACAGGTTACCAGGAGATCCTGACAGACCCCTCTTACAAGAGCCAGATTGTGACCATGACCTATCCCCTGATTGGGAATTACGGAATAAATAGCAGGGACATCGAGTCAAACAGGATACAGGTTGAGGCGTTTGTGGTGAAGGAATATGAGCCCATTCCGAGTAACTGGCGATCTCAAAAGACCCTGGCCGATTATCTCAATCAGGAAGGAAAAATCGGGATTGAAGGCATAGACACCAGGGCCTTAACAAAACATATTAGGCTATCAGGTGCTATGAAGGGAGTTGTTTCAACCAAAGACCTTGATCCTGAATCTTTGGTGGAAAAGGCAAGGGTGTCTCAGGGTCTTGTTGGGCGCGACCTTGTCAAGGAGGTTACCTGTAAAGAACCGTATCAATGGAACAAAGAAGAGGATGCTCCCTTTGCTATAATAGCATTTGATTATGGTATCAAGTTTACCATAATTAATAGCCTGGTCATGAGGGGCTGCAATGTGACCATTGTGACAGCCCAGACAACGGCTGATGAAATCAGACGCATTAATCCTGACGGAATTGTGCTTTCAAACGGACCAGGAGATCCTGAACCGATCACCTATGCTGTTCATGCCGTCCGAGACTTGATAGAAGATTATCCCATCTTTGGTATCTGTTTGGGCCATCAGATCCTGGGCCTCGCCTTTGGCGGAAAGACCTTTAAATTGAAGTTCGGCCATAGAGGCGCAAACCATCCGGTCAAGAATCTTCTGACAGGCAGGGTAGAGATTACTACACAGAACCACGGTTTCTGTGTGGATATGGAGTCGATCAAAGACCCGGATATTGAGATCACGCATATCAACTTGAATGACAAAACCCTTGAGGGTATGAGGCATAGAAGCCTCCCCATTTTTTCAGTCCAGTACCATCCTGAGGCCTCACCCGGGCCCCACGATTCAAGCTATCTGTTTGATGAGTTCATAAAGATGATGAAAAGGGGAAAGCAGGCTGGCGAACATTATGCCAAAAAGGAATGACATATCAAAGATCATGATCATCGGCTCTGGGCCTATCATCATAAGCCAGGCCTGTGAATTCGACTACTCAGGCGCGCAAGCGTGCAAGGCGCTCAAGGAAGAAGGATTTGAGGTCGTTTTGGTGAATAGTAACCCTGCCACTATCATGACTGATCCTGAGATGGCTGACCATACATATATCGAGCCAATTACACCTGAGATAGTCTCTATCATTATCGAAAAAGAAAGACCTCAAGCCCTTCTTCCTACCCTTGGAGGACAGACTGGATTGAATACCGCTTTCCAGGTAGCAGAGATGGGTATCCTCGATAAATACAACGTGGAGATGATCGGAGCCTCAAAAGAAGCGATAAAAAAGGCTGAAGATCGAGATTTGTTTCGTGAAGCCATGAAAAAGATTGGACTGAGGGTGCCGCAAAGCGGTATCTCCCATGACATTGAGGGCGCCAGGGCAATTGCCGATCAAATAGGTTACCCGATCATCGTGAGGCCGAGCTTTACCCTTGGTGGAACCGGTGGTGGTGTTGCATTTAACAGAGAGTACCTTGAAAAATTGGCTGCCTGGGGCTTAGATGCCAGCCTGATAAATGAAATCATGCTGGAAGAATCCGTAATCGGCTGGAAGGAATTCGAGCTCGAGGTGATGCGGGATAGAAACGATAACGTAGTAATTATATGTTCTATCGAAAACCTTGATCCCATGGGAGTCCATACCGGCGATAGCATTACGGTGGCCCCGGTCCAGACCCTGAGCGACAGAGAATATCAGCAAATGCGAGATGCTGCAATAGAGGTGATACGGGAAATCGGTGTGGACACAGGCGGATCAAACATCCAGTTTGCCATCAACCCGAAAAATGGTGATATGGTAATCATAGAGATGAACCCCAGGGTCTCACGAAGCTCTGCGCTTGCCTCAAAGGCAACCGGGTTTCCCATTGCAAAAATCGCTGCCAAATTGGCCGTGGGTTATACCCTGGATGAGCTCCCAAACGACATTACCAGGGAAACCTTAGCCTCTTTCGAGCCGACAATTGACTACTGTGTGGTCAAGATCCCACGGTGGACCTTTGAGAAATTTCCCGATACCGATGATTATCTAACAACGAGCATGAAATCGGTGGGAGAAGTCATGGCCATAGGCAGGACATTCAAGGAGGCCCTCCAGAAGGGACTAAGATCCCTTGAGATCGGCTGTTTTGGGCTGGGAGCTGATAAGAAGATTGTATCGGGTGGGAACAGGCCTTCCCTTTCTTTCGATGAACTAAAGAGTAAGCTCGCGAATCCCCACTCGGAACGCCTTTTCTCTATTCGATACGCTATCAACTCCGGCATCGATATAGGAACAATTAATGCGCTTACTGGGATCGACCCATGGTTCCTCCACCAAATAGAACAAATAACACACCTTGAGGAGGAGATCACAACTGCTCAATCACCTTTATCCCCTGATCTTATACAAAGGAGCAAGGCCTTTGGATTCTCGGATGTTCAAATAGCACACCTCCTTGCAACCGGTGAGGATGAAATCCGCGCATACCGCGAGAGCCTCGGAGTCGTTCCGGTCTATAAGCTGGTCGACACCTGTGCAGCCGAGTTTGAAGCACAAACACCCTACTATTATTCTACCTATGAACAGGAAAATGAGGCACGTGTTTCTCACCATAAAAAGGTCATGATCCTGGGAGGTGGGCCTAATAGGATTGGCCAGGGGATCGAGTTTGACTATTGCTGCGTACAGGCATCCTTTGCCCTCAAAGAAGAAGGCATTGAGAGCATAATGGTGAACAGTAATCCCGAAACCGTCTCGACCGACTATGACACCTCTGATAAACTCTACTTTGAGCCCCTTACGAAAGAAGATGTCCTCAATATTGTCCAGACAGAAAAACCCATAGGGATTATTGTGCAGTTTGGAGGGCAAACCCCGCTCAATCTCTCATCCTCCCTGGCAGAGGCAGGGGTACCGCTGCTGGGTACACCGCCTGAAAGTATAGCCCTGGCTGAAAACCGAGAATTCTTCAAGACCTTTCTGAACAAACTAGGTCTGACTCAACCCAATAATGGCACAGCCATGGGGGTGGATGAGGCTGCAGCAGTAGCAGAAAACATCGGCTATCCCGTGATGGTGAGGCCTTCTTATGTTCTCGGGGGACGGGCTATGAAAATTGTCTACGACCGACCGTCTTTGGAGGAATTTACCCGAAAAGGCCTCCTTGCCTCTCCTGATCATCCCATATTGATTGATAAATTTCTTGAGGATGCCGTTGAAGTTGATGTGGATGCTATTTCAGATGGGGGAACAACCATTATTGGTGGGGTAATGGAGCATATAGAGGAAGCGGGCATCCATTCAGGGGATAGCGCCTGCGTAATTCCGCCGCAGAGTTTATCGTCTTCTATTATAGAACAAATCAAGGAGAGCACAAGAGCAATTGCAAAAGGATTAAAGGTGGTTGGTTTGTTAAATATTCAGTTTGCTGTGAAGGATGGAAGGGTCTTTGTGCTGGAAGTGAATCCCAGGGCATCGAGGACTATTCCTTTTGTGAGCAAGGCTACAGGTGTGCCGCTGGCAAAGCTTGCTACCAAGGTTATGCTTGGTAAAGGCCTGAGGGAACTGGGCCTAACGCATGAAATAGTGCCTCATCATATTTCGGTAAAGGAATCAGTATTTCCCTTTAATCGCTTTCCAGGGGTGGACATCATTTTGGGTCCTGAGATGAAATCTACCGGTGAGGTGATGGGCATAGATGAGGGCTTCGGCAGGGCTTTTGCGAAGTCACAACTTGCTGCTGGGCAATTGTTGCCAACCAAGGGAACGGTGTTTGTCAGCGTAAAGGATGCAGACAAAGATAAGGTCTATCCCGTGGTAAAACAGCTGTATGAAATGGGCTTTGAAGTCCTCGCTACCCAGGGCACCTCCCAGTACTTAAAAGATCGTGGGATTCCAAACAAACCAGTAAAGAAGATTGCCCACGGACGTCCTCATGTCATTGATCATATCAAGAATGGAGATATCCAGCTCGTGATTAACACGCCTTCAGGTAAAGAAAGCGCAGGAGGTTCGCATAACATCAGACGTGCCGTATTACGGCATGGTCTCCCCTATGCCACTACCCTGTCAGGTGCCGCAGCTATGGCATCAGGCATTGCAGCGCTGATAAAAAGAAGGCTGACTGTGAAATCCCTTCAGGAGTATCACCAGGAAATGTCCCATATCCATGACTCCTCTATGTCCGTCTTAGCAAGCGAGGGAGGAAGCACGAGGTGATTTGAATGAAATTTTGCCATGGCCCAAGAGAGGCATGTGGTGTCTTTGGTGTATTCGGACACAAAGATGCCGCAAAGTTGACATATTTTGGGCTCTATGCCTTACAGCATAGGGGCCAGGAAAGCACAGGTATAGTGAGTTCTGCTGGAAAATCGATTCATGAACACAAAGGCATGGGGCTGGTACCAGACATATTCAATAACCAAGCCTTAAATGAGCTCTCCGGCGATATAGCTGTGGGCCATGTGAGATATTCAACAACCGGTTCTTCTGTTGCCAAGAATGCGCAGCCCTTTGTTGCATCCCATGAGGGAAAAACCCTTGCCATTGCACACAATGGAAACCTTACCAACGCAAAAGAGCTCAGGAACAAGCTCGAAAAAAAAGGCTCCATATTTCAGACCACCATGGACAGCGAGATCATCGTTCACCTGTTGACCCACCATAGTAAGATGGGGTTGGAAGAGGCACTGGTCAAGACGCTTGGTAAGCTTCAAGGAGCTTACTCCTGTGCGCTCATGACCAAAGACAAACTCATTGCCTTTCGAGATCCTAATGGATTTCGGCCCCTTTGCCTCGGGCTGCTTGATGAAGGATATATTGTAGCCTCTGAGACATGCGCCCTTGATTTGATAGAAGCTCAGCATATCAGAGACATCGATCCAGGCGAAATACTGATTATTGGTGAAGACGAGTTAAAATCAATCAAACCTTTTCCAGAACGCAGGAAAACATTTTGCATCTTTGAATATATCTATTTTGCAAGACCCGACAGCACCATCTTTGGCCAGAACGTGTATGCAGTACGAAAGAGGCTCGGGAAGAAGATGGCACAGGAATATTCAATCGACGCTGATTTTGCTATGCCCTTTCCAGACTCTGGTAACTATGCAGCCATCGGTTTCTGTCAAGAGTCCGGCATTCCTTTGGAGATGGGGGTTATCAGAAACCATTACGTAGGAAGGACGTTTATTGAGCCTGTGCAGTCCATGCGGGATTTCGAGGTGAAGGTAAAACTCAATCCGGTTAAGGAAATCCTGAACCAGAAAAGGGTTGTCATTGTTGAAGACTCAATCGTACGGGCTACAACCAGCAAGATGAGGATTAAGACTCTGCGTGAGGCAGGAGCATGGGAAATTCATATGGTGATTAGCTGTCCTCCTCTTAAGCATCCCTGCTATTACGGTATCGACTTTTCAACCAAGGGGGAGTTGATTGCCTCCGACCATTCTGTGGAAGAGATTAAAAACTTTATTGGCCTGGATAGCCTTTGTTATCTAAGCCTTCCCGGAATGCTTGAAGCTACCGGTCTTGATCAAGACAGTTTTTGTTTGGCCTGTTTCAATGGGAAATATCCAATTCAACCCAAAGAAGGCTTCTCAAAATTTCATCTCGAGTTTTGATATATACTACCCTTCCACCTCGCTCATTTCACTGAAAAGCATTCTTAATTTACAATGACGTCCCCTGACGGTTCCATCATTTATTTCTTTTGCAAATCGTTACAATGGATGGTAGGCATTAGCGCCTATCCGGCTTTTATACCTGAAGGATATCAAAAGATTTCCGGTTTGTTCCTATGCATAGATCGTGGCAAGAGATCACAGGTCTAAACAGAAGAACTCGTATACAATATCTTGTAGTTACACCAAAGGAATAATTGAAACAAAAATATTGGCTTTTTCATGCGGCGGAAAAGGCATATTTATACAGAACGCCTGGCTTCAGCGCGCGCTGTCAGGCGTCCGCTGAAAGCCGATGTTCGCTGTTCCTTTTCTTTCTTTCCATGTATTCGGATAGTAGGACTTCAACAGATTCCAAAACCTTTCACGAACTTCAGATATTCCATTATGATAATCTTCGAAAAAGCCAACTTCACTCCATTCTGGAGGGTAGCAATAGCGTTCACCATCTTCACCATATTGACATATCCAAAAATCTGGTTCTTGTGGATCAACGACCTTAAAACAATTTGGGTCATAAAGAACCGGATCATTACCATATGGTTTCGATTCCGCATCTGTAAGCAGCCTATATGTATCTGCTTCAATCCCCAGGACCTCATAGATACGACCTATCGTTAGGGATAAACTATACCCCTTGGAGTCTTTGAGCTTTATGGGAGATACTTTCATAGTCTTAGCAGCGAACATTAGTTATTAAACAGAAATCTTCTTTCTATCACGATCTTACTTAAATCACTTAATACACCAACTTCCCATTCAATACAACAAAATCCAATTATCTTTAGAATAATTAGGCGGTTATAAAAAATCTGCAAAATTCTAATATCTCCAAATATATTAAAATATGCTGCTTTTACTACCATATTGGTATCTTTAATAGAAATCTTTTAAATTTTTAAATTGTATTAACAAGGAGGTATTATGCAAACTTTCAGTGATTATTTGGAGACTAAAAGAATAGTAACAAAGAAAAGAGTTCCTTATTATGTAGCCTAGATGTCACAATTTTTTGATTTGAAAACTACAATATGTTGGATATGGTATCTTCGGATTGGAATCTGATATCTGCTATAGAGTTCAGTAAAAACAAATCCTTTGATATCATTCGGATACCCTGCCCTTGAAGCCTCCTCCAGAGCAAGGCGATATAGGTCGAAACAGGCAACTCCAGCCTTCACTTCTCGGACAAAGAGATGGTGAATGTGGGTTAAGCAATCATAGGCCTTCCGGCGATCTCCTGAAAGCTCCCCGACAGAAATGGTTAAAAACTGATCCGACAGGTATGTAATTATACTTGACATTTAGACGACTAAATGGAAAATACGCTTCCCTTGATTGAGCGCCCTTTCTGAATACAACGTATTTGCCCCGCATGGGAAAATCGGCCGATTGTATGGCTATCAGGGATTCGTCGGGCAGTTTTCCGCACGAGAGCATACCTGATTTCGCCCCTTTTTTCTGCCGCAGACGCAAGTTTTAAAGACAACGCCTCAGGAGGCTTGATCGATTATGTTTTTACAACGAATCCTTCAGACATGTTCATGAAAAAAGTGGGCGAGAGGCTACCGCTCAATTACAAGTCGAATGTCTGTCTGGCTAAAATCTTCTCCTTTAAAAAGCAACGGTTCTCCTGAATATTTTGCCAGTGCATATGCACAACAATCCCCAATATTCAAACCTGCTGGATGGTTTCCCTTTCCATATGTTCTCCAGGCCCCGAGGGCTATTTCCACCTGATCATCGTTCAGAGCAATGATTTCAATTCGAGCGCGATGCAACAGCAGATCTAATTCACGGCCTCCGGCCTCCCCTTTCTTGGCCTCAACAACAATGGCGCTCTCCAGGGCGTTGAAAGCGCTGATCATCTTCTTGGGATCATGAACAAGGGCCTGAACAAAAGATGCTGTTTCCGGTTCACCGAAAAGTATAGCAATCACTGCAGATGTATCGACGACCATTATCCCGGCACTCCTAAGGAATTATAACCCAATATTTCATCGGCAGACCGCTGGTCCCGATCGGGAATCGCACTGCACCGTTTAGAGATCTTCAATAGTTCCTCTACCAAATCAACAGAGGTGGAGCGACCGCGAACACGCTCCAGCCTTTCTTCCAGGGCGCGGGTAATCGCCTGAGTAATTGTCTCCTCGCTCTCGGCTGCGAGTTTGCGCGCCAGCTTTTCAGTTTTTGGATTCCGTATACTGAGGGCCATTTTCTCTCCTTGTTATTGTATATAAAATATAAATAAGTATATATTATGCATTCATTGGGTGTCAACCTAAAACTAATGAAAGAATTGGGTGTCCTCTGTCTCTGTTTCTCTAGCCTTAAATCTTTAACCTGATTCCGTCATCACCATTGAAAATCGTTTGAAATAAACCCTTAACATGTGTACTTTTACGTCTGTGAGCTTCCCTTTTGACTATTCCGTCCGTTATATGAGACATCTTTTTGATTAAGGGGTAAAAAGTGATCATCAGCGCCAGCCGCCGAACCGATATACCCGCTTTCTATTCCCAATGGTTCATGAACCGGTTACGGGAAGGATACTGCCTGGTGCCCAATCCCTTCAATCCCATGCAGGTGGGGCGCATCCCGCTCGTGCCCGAATCAGTGGACGCTATCGTATTCTGGTCGAAAAATCCCGCGCCCATGCTCCACTTTCTTCCAACAATTGAAGACATGGGGTACCGTTTCTATTTCCTGTTTACGGTGAACGCCTATTCCAGGGCTTTGGAGCCCAATCTGCCGCCCCTGGCGGAGCGCATCTCCACGTTCATCGAGTTGAGCGGGAGGATCGGGCCGCGCCGCGTGATCTGGCGCTATGATCCCATCATCCTTTCCAACAGGACCGATGCTTCCTATCACCGCGAAAACTTTGAGAACTTGTGCCAGCAGCTCGCAGGGCGTGGTAAAAGGGTAATCACCAGCATCATTACCTTATATAAGAAAACCCTGCGCAACCTTGTGCCCCTGGAAAACCAAGGATACGTCTTTGACAAGGAGCCGAGTAGAAACCCGGAAACAGCGGCGCTCCTTTCACACATGGCCACAACCGCGGCCGAGCACGGACTGGAGATCTTTGCCTGCGCTGAAACAAGAGATTACACCTCTTGTGGCATCAAACCTTCCAGCTGTATTGACGCCGCACTCATCCGCGATCTCTGGGGCACTCCGGTCTCATCCAAAAAAGATCCGGGCCAGCGCGAACACTGCGGCTGCGCCCTGAGCCGCGACATCGGCATGACCGATACCTGCCCTCATGGCTGCCCGTACTGCTATTCCAATATGAATCCGAAAATCGCATTGAAACAATACAAGTCCCATGATCCCAGCTCTCCTGCACTCATCGGAAGTCCCGAGCCCTCGGAAAATAATCCAAGCGCAATGCAGCATCCTCTCGTTTGAAATCATAGAAAAATATGTCAAAATCATTGTATTTTCAGGCGCTCTTTGATACAATTTTTTGATATAAAAGGACCTTCTTTGATGAATGCAATTGCCATGAAAAAGACAGAGGAGCTCACGCTTCTCTATGAGATCACCAAGGCTCTCAGCGAGAGCCTTGATCTTAAAAAATCTCTCTACAAGGTTCTCGAGATTCTTTCCACCTCTACGGGCATGGTGCGGGGTACGGTTACCATCCTTAATCCTCTTCGAAACGAGATCGGGATCGAGGTGGCCCATGGAATGTCCAGGGTTGCCATGGAGAGGGGAAAATACCAGGTAGGCGAAGGCGTGACAGGAAGGGTAATCCAGACCGGAAAGGCCTTTATTGTGCCGAAAATCAGCCAAGAACCCCTTTTTCTGGACCGAACAGCAACCCGAAGGATTCTCCATGATCAGGAGCTCTCTTATATCTGTGTTCCTGTAAAAAAGGGGGACCAGGTTGTGGGGACGCTGAGCGTTGATCGGCCATATGATGAAACCTATTCTCTCAAAGAGGGAGAAAGGCTCCTGTCTATTATTGCAACAATGATTGCCCAGCACGTTATTAACCTCGAAAGTATTCAGCTTGAAAAGGACCAATTAAGAAGAGAAAATCTCAGGTTGAGGGATGAGCTTTCACAAAAATACCAGATCACCAACATAGTCGGCACCAGCAATAAAATGAGAGAGGTCTTTCAGATGATCTCTCAGGTGTGTAAAAGCAATGCTACGGCATTGATAAGGGGCGAGAGCGGCACAGGAAAGGAGCTGGTGGCCAATGCCATCCATTACAATAGCCAACGGGCAAAGCAGCCCTTTGTGAAGGTAAATTGCGCTGCGCTGCCCGCAAACTTGATCGAAAGCGAGCTCTTCGGGCATGAGAAAGGTGCATTTACCGGTGCAATTCGTCAAAAACCGGGCAAATTCGAGCTGGCCAACAAGGGGACAATTTTCCTGGATGAAATAGGCTCCGTTGACATGGAAGTTCAGGTGAAGCTCCTTCGAGTTCTTCAAGAAAGGGAGTTCGAGAGAGTTGGTGGATACCATACTATCAAGGCAGATATCAGAATCATAGCAGCAACCAGTAAGAACCTGGAAGAGGCCGTAGATGAAGGAACATTTAGCAGTGAGCTCTATTATCGACTGAATGTCTTTCCTGTTTATATGCCTCCTTTAAGAGAACGTAAGACTGATATACTGCTACTGGCGGACTTTTTTTTAGAAAAGTATGCAAAAGAAAATCAAAAGGACATCAGGCGGTTGTCCACCCCCGCGATCGACATGCTCATGCAATACCACTGGCCTGGCAATGTAAGAGAGCTTGAAAACTGCATTGAACGGGCCGTGCTCCTTTGTGAAGACAGTGTTATTCACAGCTATCACTTACCACCTTCTCTTCAGACGGGAGAAGAATCAGACACTCTGCCTATCTTATCTTTAGAAGATTCAGTGGCTAATCTCGAAAGGGAAATGATTATCGATGCCCTAAAAAACACTCAGGGCAACATGGTACGGGCAGCACAGATGCTACACATAACCGAGCGAAAATTCACTTATAAGGCACAAAAGTATGGTGTGAATTATAAGGCTTACCGCTGAGACATGCCCCATCGTTTATATTCAACCAAACCTTGTCAGAATCGAGTTGTCTCCGGCATACACACTATTTACAGTACTTTATGATATTTTTGTAGTTTATAAAATGTTATTATACTATTTTGTTATCTTATAATAAATAATCTACATAATTGTATTTTTGATTCCCTCAAGATATTCTTGCCTCCCTCATTATTTCAAACAATATCAACAGGTTGGTGTTTTTTTGTATGTTTTGGCATATAGTTTGCCTAATACTGAATCCATGTTCCATTTATAAACTGAATGATCTGGAGGAAAATTATGGATTCAGGAGATACTGGGTGGGTTTTAGCTTCTGCGGCGCTGGTCTTCATCATGACGCCGGGGGCAGCCTTCTTTTATGGGGGAATGACGAGAAGGAAAAATATTCTTTCCATTCTGATGCAATGCTTTATCATCGCGTGCCTGATCAGTTTGCAGTGGGTTCTGTATGGATACTCGCTGTCATTCGGGCCAGACACGGGGCATGGTATTATTGGGAACTTAGAATGGGTGGGCCTTAGAAATGTGGGGGTCCAGCCCAACCCTGATTACGCAGGCACAATTCCCCATCTGGCCTTTATGATATTTCAGGCGATGTTTGCCATCATTACACCAGCGCTGATTGTTGGTGCATTTGCTGAGAGGATTAAGTTTTCCGCTTTCACCATCTTGACGCTCCTGTGGGCAACCTTTGTCTATGACCCTATTGCTCACTGGGTTTGGGGAACTGGTGGCTGGCTGAAAAACATGGGGGCGCTGGATTTTGCAGGCGGAATCGTTGTCCACGTGAGCTCCGGTGTCTCTGCTCTTATCATGGCAATCATGATTGGAAAAAGACTGGGTTATTCTAAAAAGTCATTTGCGCCCCATAATTTACCACTAACCGTATTGGGAGGGGTTTTGCTGTGGTTCGGATGGTTCGGCTTCAATGCCGGCAGCGCCTTAGGGGCAGGGGGGATTGCGGCTCATGCGTTTGTGACAACGAATATTGCAGCTGCCGCGGCTGGTCTCATGTGGGCCCTCATTGAGTGGCAGCAGCACGGTGCACCCACTATGTTGGGTGCGGTGACAGGAGTGGTTGCGGGGCTTGTCGCCATAACTCCAGCCTGTGGTTTTGTGGGAGTTTTATCAGCAATAGCCATCGGTGCCCTCGGCGGTATATTTTCCTATCTGGCAGTTGCCGTATTAAAGCTTAAAGCAGGATATGATGATTCCTTGGACGTCTTTGGTGTTCATGGCATCGGGGGAATGTGGGGAACCCTTGCAACTGGGCTTTTCGCACAAAAAGCAATTAATGAAGCTGGTGCAAATGGACTTTTCTTTGGCAATGCAAAATTATTTCTTGTTCAGGGCCTGTACTTAATTGTCTGCATCGCTTACGCGGCAGCAATGACCTGGATGCTCTTCTTGTTGGTAGATGCCTTGTTTGGGATGAGGGTCACAAAGGATGATGAAATGGTAGGCCTTGATCTGGCCCAGCATCATGAAGCAGCATATACCGTCTTGGAATAGGAGGAGGGTAAATGAAATATATCATTGCAATTATTCAGCCCCATAGACTGGAGGATGTCAAGAAAGCATTAGAGGATGCTGATGTAAATCTAATGACCGTATCCAATGTCTTGGGGCGTGGCAGACAAATGGGCTTTACCGAGGTTTACAGGGGAGCAAAGGAGGTTGGCAGCCTCCTCAAGAAGGTAAAGATTGAGGTGGCCTGCAACGAAGATTTCGTAGAGCCCACCATTGAGGCTATAATTAAAGGCGCAAGAACTGGGAATATAGGTGACGGCAAGATATTTGTCCTGGATCTTCCCCATTGTGTCAGGATAAGGACCATGGAAAGAGGCCCAACGGCCATTGGATAAGAGAACTTTCTAACGGAGGTAATGTATTGTGTTAGGTTTATGGATAGCAATAGTCATAATAGTATGCTTAATTATCCTTGCCTTTATTAAAGCAAATTTGAGGATTTGCCATCCCAACGAGATTCTGGTATTTTCTGGCAAACAGAGAAGGCTTAAGGACGGCACAGTCGTGGGATACAGGGTCATCAAAGGGGGCAGAGGTCTCAAGGTTCCCATTATTGAGTCTGTAACCAGGCTACCGTTGACTACTATACCTATCGATTTCGAGCTTACAGGAGCCTTGAGTAAAGGGATTATTCCGATCAACATTCAGGCCATGGCTACTGTCAAAATAGCGGGCAGCGAGGATGAAGGGCTCTCAAATGCTCTGGAGAGGTTCTTGGGAAAAAACTTAACCGACATATCCCAGGTTGCAAAGGAGAACATTGAGGGAAGCCTGCGAGGCGTTCTGGCTGCCTTAACTCCGGAGGAGGCAAATAGCAACAGGCTTGAGTTCTCTGAAAAGGTGGTTCAAGAGGCGAGGAGCGACCTTAAAAGGCTCGGTCTGGTGCTTGATACCTTTAAGGTCAAACACCTCTCCGACAGCGAGGGATATCTGGATTCTATTGGGCGGAGAAAAAATGCCGAGGTGAGGCGTGACGCCAGAATCACCGAGGCCAATGCCGAGGCAGAAGCGCGACTTGTTGCTGCGGAGGCAAAAAGAAAAGGAACCGTTGCCGAGGCTGAGGCAGATATTGTGATAGCTGAGGCAGAAAACAGGCTTAAAGTAAGGAAGGCCGATTTAGCTGCCGAGGCAAATAGTTCCGAGGCAAAAGCAAAGGTTGCAGGCGACATTGCCCGAACCGAAGAAGAGCAGAAGCTTGAAGAGCAAAGGGTTGTGGTGAACAAACGAAAATATGAGGCCGAGGTTGTCGTGCCTGCCAGAGCGGAAAAAAAGGCCAAGGAGTTAAAGGCTATTGGAGAGGCGGCAAGGATTGCCGAAGATGGTAAGGCAACAGCCGAGGCGGTCAGGGTGTTGAGGGAACAATGGGAAAAAGAGGACACTAGAGAGCTCTTCCTGATTCAACAACTGCCTGACATGCTGGATAAGGTTACAAGGGGAGTATCTGAGAATCTTTCCATTGAAAAAGTTACTATCGTTGACAGTGGAAATGGACATGGTATGCCAGCCTATGTTAAAGGGGTGGCTGGTTCAATTATTGCCATATTTGAAGAGATAAAAAATGCAACGGGTCTGGATATACCTGATTTGCTGAGGGTGAAACAAAATGTTGATTGAATTTTCTGAAAAGGGAGGAAATATATGAACTGTAAAACTAAAAAAGACGTTCTTAAAATAGTTAAGGAAAGGAATGTCAGCTTTATCCAGTTCTGGTTTACTGACGTTCTGGGAATATTAAAGAGCTTTGCTGTTACCCCATCTGAGCTGGAGGAAGGACTGGAAGAAGGAATGGGGTTTGATGGCTCCTCCATCGAAGGGTTTGCCAGAATCGAAGAGAGTGATATGATCGCTATGCCCGAACCGAGCACCTTTCAGTTTCTTCCTTGGCGCCCCCATGATAGGCCGGTAGCTCGTATGTTTTGTGACATCCTGCAACCAGACGGGAGCCACTATGAGGGTGATCCCCGGTATGTCTTAAAGAGAATGACACGGAAACTGGCTGAAAACGGATATAAGGCCTACATGGGGCCGGAGCTGGAGTTCTTCTGTTTTGAGAGCCAGGACAATCCTGTTCCTGTTGACAAGGGCGGATATTTCGACAACAGACCTTTGGATCTGGGCAGCGATCTGAGAAGAGAAATGATCTTCGCCCTTCAGGAAATGGATGTTCGAGTAGAATACAGTCATCATGAGGTGGCCCCCAGCCAGCACGAGATTGACCTCAGGTATGACGAGGCATTAGCCATGGCTGACAAGACCATGACCTACAGGATAGTAGTCAAGGAGATAGCGCTTAAAAACAGCTGCTGCGCTACATTCATGCCAAAGCCCATCTTTGGCGAGAATGGGAGCGGCATGCACGTACATCAATCCCTGTTTAAGGGTGATATCAATACCTTTTACGATGCCCAAGATCAGTATCATCTTTCATCGGTGGCCAAGCCGTATATTGCCGGTATTATGAGACATGCACGAGAGATTGCAGCAGTGACTAACCAGTGGGTAAACTCATACAAAAGGCTTGTCCCCGGCTATGAGGCTCCAGTGTATATCTCTTGGGCCCGTCGTAACCGCTCTGCCATGATTCGAGTACCCATGTATAAACCGGGCAAGGAGGAGGCCACGAGGATTGAGTTCAGGTCCCCTGATCCGGCATGCAACCCCTACCTGGCGTTCGCGGTTATGCTAGCTGCGGGTGTAAAAGGGATTGAAGAAGGCTACCCCCTTGCCGATCCTATAGAGGAAGATATCTACGAGATGGATGACGCAGCTCGTGCGCAGGCCGGGATCGAGTCTTTACCGGGAAACCTTTTTGAAGCACTCCAAGAGGTAGAAAAAAGTGAATTAGTACGCGAGACTCTGGGTGACCATATCTTTAATAAGTTTATGGCTAACAAAAAGATCGAATGGGATCGGTATCGCACTCACGTGAGTCGGTATGAGATAGAAAAATATCTGCCAATTATGTAAGGAGAGGCGCAACATGAAAAATGACAGAATGATCGGCATCGGAGATGCCCTTTTTGGTTTTCAGGCTGCCCTCAAGGAAGGAGGGTCGAGCCTTCAGGAATATTTGGAAAAATACTACTACAAGAAGTGGGTGGGAGATACCCTTCTGGCTGCTGTGGCCATAAGGGCGACCTTGGTAACTGCCATGCATGAATTCCTTGCTGACGAAGGCCTCTATAATATTGAAAGGGTGCAGCTGAGCCCCCTTACAGACCCCTTGGCACACGATGTAGAGCATGTTCCGTTTATTTCGTACAAGGGTCTCAACTATGTTTTAACGCACAGCATGATCTATTCAAAGTTCCTAGCATGCCACAACCCGAAAATAAAAGGCATCTTTGTTGACTCCCCCAACATCAGGCTTGAGGTTGAGAGCCCTGATAGAATCCAGAGAGGGAAATACATTATTGATTTCAGCCAGATGGATATAGAGGTACGAAGAAATCGAGGCGTTGACTTCGAGACCTATCTCTCTCAACCGGATAAGGTAAAAGAGGTGCTCGAGGAGGACATGAACAGCGCTAAGGATTTTTTTGAGAGAATGTTGGTTTACGCCTTGACAAAGGTGCTGAAGAAAAACAAAGACGAACTCAAAGAGCTCGGGGTTGCCATAGAAATTCCAGAGCAACCCTTTCCTTCCTTTGCCTATGATCAATCAAAAAAGAAATACGGGCCCAAAGATTATGAGGCTGGCGTGGGCAAGGAGACCGCAGCACAGTTTTTCTGGATCACAGGCATTCCACGGGAAAATTACGATCTCATATACCCCTATCTAAAGCCGGAAGGAAAGGTGCTGTTATCCGAGGTGATCTCTGACATGGTCTATAACTACGATATCTGCGCCAAGAGCATTGATCGTAACACCGGTGAGCATTCAGAGGCCAGAGAGCTTCTCTCGGGCGCCATAAGGGAATGGCTTTATGAAACGATTGTGGATCGGCTCCTGGATAATAAGGTGATCCCTGCACGTCCGATTATCACGGATGGCAATATAGAAAACATCAACCAGCTTGATGGTTACGGACCGTTCCTGTTAACAGCGAGCATGAAGGATGGTGCGGGCAAGCCCCTCTTTCCTGAAACCTATGGTGGGGGTATAGGGATAGAGAGAACCCTGTATACGCTTCTGCGGGGACCACAGGTGAAAAAGATAGACGATGTTACCTTCTTTGGAAAAAACCCGGACAGTCACCAGATATATTTATTTTAGTGTGAGTTGTCTGGCGATAGATAGAATAGCATGTTCTTCCCATTCTACCTTCCCTTCGGGATGTTTTCTGCTTTCACCGAACTCCTGTGCTAATGCTTCAACAGTAACTACCAGTTTCTTGACACTATTGCCTGAGGGCTTTTATTGTGCGACGAGGATATTTTCTCGCCAGCTTTCAATCTTTTGAAATCCACAGAGCTTATCCTTATGACTACAAATATTTTTTATCTATTTTTCAACTAGTTATAGCATATATGGGCAACCTTGTACTATAATATACAAAAAATATACATCAAAATTCTTTACAAAAATAACAATAGTATATATATGCAGGTTTTATGAATGATTATACCACAAAAATACGGCTTCAGATAATAAAAAAAATCATTTCTGAGCAGGAAGTTTCAGATCAGATTCATCTGCTCAATGCGTTAAAAAACAGTGGAATTGAGACCACACAGGCAACCATATCAAGGGATCTTCAAAGACTCAATGTAGTCAAAGTAAGGGTCGAGGCAGGGCGTTATAGATACGAAATCCTTAAAAAGGCATCGGAAAGCGATCTGAAAGACCAATTGAGAGTGGTGTTTGATAATTTTGTCAATCAGATCAAATCCGCCAACAACATGATCGTGATAAAAACCACATCGGGTAATGCCAACAGCGTGGCGGTGATTATCGATCGTCTTGGGTTACCGGAAATACTCGGTACCATTGCTGGGGATGATACCATATTAATCGTCCTCGATACCGATGAAAACAGAAAAAGAATTGAAAACGAATTCATCAATATATTAGAAAAAACAGTATAGATTTTATTAACAAAGGAAGGAAATTGATATGGGAAAAGAAAAGGTAATTTTAGCCTATAGCGGTGGGCTGGATACCTCTGTTATTTTAAAATGGCTCATGAACAAGGGCTACCAGGTAATCTGTTTTGTTGGAAACGTAGGTCAAAAAGAAGATTTTGATGCGATCGAAAAAAAAGCGCTCCAGACTGGCGCCTCGAAGGTGTATGTTGAAGATTTGAGAGAAGAGTTTATTGTAAACTATATCTATCCTGCACTGAGGGCAAATGCAGCCTATGAAGGAAGATACTTGTTGGGTACAGCCCTATCCCGTCCACTTCTTGCCAAAAAACAAGTCGAAATAGCAATAAAAGAGAAAACCTCTTTCGTTTCACATGGCGCAACAGGGAAAGGCAATGACCAAGTGCGCTTTGAGCTATCATGCTATGCCCTGAACCCGAATATCCTGTGTATTACGCCCTGGAGAGACCCGGAGTTTATTTCTGAGTTTAAAGGCAGGACGGATCTAATCAATTATGCCCAAAAATGGGGCATCCCTGTAAAGGCCTCCAAAGCAAAATCATATAGCGAGGATGAAAATCTATTGCACATCAGCCATGAGGCTGGAGTACTCGAAGATCCGGCTTATAGGCCTTCTGAAGATATCTTTTCGATGTCCCTATCGCCTAAAAATGCCCAGGATAGGGAGACACTCATTGATATTTATTTTAAAGGCGGCAACCCTATCAAGGTTGTTAACAAGGATGACGGCACAGTAAAGGAAAAACCCTTAGACCTCTTTCTTTATTTGAATGAATTGGGTAGTCAAAACGGGATCGGCCGGCTTGATATGGTTGAGAATCGGCATCTCGGCATAAAATCAAGAGGTGTGTATGAAACACCTGGAGGCACCATACTATGGAAGGCCCACAGAGACCTTGAAGGTATAGCCATGGATAAGGAGGTAATGCATTTACGAGACAGTCTCATTCCTAAATTTTCAGAGTTATTATATAATGGATTTTGGTTTTCCCCAGAAATTGATTTTTTGATGGCTGCGTTTAATCAGAGCCAGCAAGCCATTGACGGCAAGGTCTCTATCTCTCTCTATAAGGGGAATGTTACCATAATTGGAAGAAATTCACCTTTTTCCCTGTACGATAAAACACTCTCCAGCATGGAAATCGAAGGCGGATTTAATGCCATAGACACTTCAGGATTTATCAATATCACTGCCATGAGGCTTAAGGCACATAATCTTATTTTACGAAAAAGAAAGCCCTATCAATGGAGAGAAACCACGTTAGGTGATACATAATGAAAAATAACGGAAAAGGCTGAAGCCCGCCTACCCCGATATAATCGGGGCGGGCAAGCCACATTTTTTCATATCCCTGGGGCATGGAGCAATCTAATAGAGACGGACACCTCATCCACTCCTTCAATAGTTTAGTATTTCCTCATGAACGTTAAATATATACACGATCAAAGCCGCCCTCGTCCACATACCGTTTCGCTCCTGCCGCCAGTACATGGCCCTTGGATCAGAATCGATAGCCACATCAATTTCATCTCTTCGCGGAAAAGGGTGCATAATAACTGCGTTTGCCCTTACTTGAGACATGTCAGAGGGTCGAAGCTTAAACCTGGAAGTATCAACCCTGCTTGAATCGCCAGCACTAGTATCGTGCTCATCTTGAATCCTGGTCATGTAAATTGCGTCGGCTTTAGAAAGCACGTTTTCAAGAGCCTCGGTTTCAAGATGATACGGGATTTTATATCGTTCCAGGAAACTGCACACATCCTCCTTCATCTGGAACGGCTTGGGAGAAGCAAAGATGATTTCGATATCTTCAAAATTTTTCATCAAGTAGCTTAACGATCGTACTGTTCTTCCCCTTTTAAGATCCCCGCACATCAAAACTGTTTTCCCATCAAGCCCACCCTGGTTTGCAAAAGATCTTTGCAGGGTATATACATCGAGTATCGCCTGAGTGGGATGCTGATCACTTCCTGAACCGCCGTTAATAACAGGGACAGGGCGGTTGGTATGAGTATTGAGCAGCCAGGCAGCACGCTCAGCAGTGTCTTGCCCCTTATGCCTCATAATGATTAAATCAGTATACGACGAAAAGGTCCGCAAGCTGTCATCATAGCTTTCACCCTTAACCTCTGATGAAACACTGACATCTCGAATCTCGGAGGTTTTTATGCCTAACATGTGACACGCACTATCAAAAGAGAGAAAAGTCCTGGATGAAGGCTGGGTAAAATAGAGCATGGCGCGTTTGTGGCAGAGAATATTTTGCATGAAAAGTGAGCCGGCTTTACTCTCCGATATATGTCGAAGGTGATTTGTAATATCATAGATATTGTCTATAATTTCGCGATTCAACTGCTGAGAGATTATCATGTCAAAAAGGCGCCCATTTTTCTCAAAACACATAACCTTTTCCTCTGTTGGAAGTTTTTGAAATTCAGCGAATCTTTCGTCCAAAATATTCATGGAACCCTCCAGTTAAAATTTAAATAATTATATGCCTTTAGAAAGAAAAAGGCCAGTGATAGATTTCCTTTTGGGGAGCGTCACTGGAATAACATTGGCATCTTTTTCCTTGACTCCCGAAGTTATTTCCTCCTACACTACCCAATCGAAAAAGGCATTTCAATCAATTCAATCACTCGGGCGTACCCCTGTATCCTGAGGTGAGGAAAATTCCGCGGAAGCCCTTGTGTCCTCATGTTATTTCTAATTCATGCACTTAAAACAAAAAATGGGTGGTATCAGCCTGGACGTTCCATTGAAAGAACGTCTGTTTATATTAAAAAGGGGATGAAAAAATAGTGAGGAAAAATGTCATTATTTTAGGTGCTGCTGGAAGAGATTTTCACAATTTTAACTCCCATTTCAGAGGCAATAAAGCGTATAATGTGGTTGCCTTTACTGCCACACAAATCCCAAACATTGAGGACAGAAAATACCCTGCTGAATTGGCAGGTGATTTATATCCAGATGGTATTCCGATTTTTTCAGAAGAAAAACTGCTACAATTAATTAGAGAATATAACGTTGATGATTGTGTTTTCTCATATACTGACGTTCCTTACAGATATGTAATGGGAGTAAGCGCGCTCATAAACGCTGCCGGTGCGAACTTTATATTATTAGGCACGAAAGATACGATGATAAAAAGCAGCAAACCGGTGGTTGCGGTGTGTGCTGTGAGAACCGGTTGTGGTAAAAGTCAAACTTCGAGAAGAATTATCGAATTATTGATTGATAAAGGCTTGAAAGTGATTACAGTACGTCATCCTATGTCTTATGGTGACTTAGCTGCTCAAAGGGTTCAACGTTTTGCTCACATTACAGATTTAGAAAAGCATAATTGCACTGTTGAAGAAATGGAAGAGTACGAACCAGACATAATACGAGGAAATGTAATTTATGCCGGTGTTGATTATGAAGCTGTGCTAAAGGCAGCAGAACAAGATCCTGGTGGATGTGATGTTGTGCTCTGGGATGGTGGAAACAATGACTTCCCATTCTATGTGCCTGATTTGATGATAACTGTTGTTGACCCGCATCGTCCGGGACATGAATTATCATATTATCCCAGTGAAGTTACCTTAAAAATTGCTGATGTGGTTATTATCAATAAAATGGATACTGCCGATGCCGCTGGCATTCAAACGGTAAGAGAAAGTATTGCAAAGGTTAACCCTGATGCAATTGTTGTTGATGCTACCTCGCCTATTCGAGTTGATAATCCTGAAGTTATCAAAGGCAAAAAAGTATTAGTCGTTGAGGATGGCCCAACACTGACTCATGGTGAAATGAAGTTTGGTGCAGGTACAATTGCTGCTAATAAATTTGGTGCAGCCGCATTAGTGGACCCACGGCCTTACACTGTTGGTAGGCTTTCTGAAACTTTCAAAATCTATCCTGAAATAGGAACCTTGCTGCCGGCAATGGGATATGACCAGCAGCAATTAAAGGACCTCGAAACCACGATCAACAATACCGCATCTGATGCAGTTATTATCGGTACCCCAATAGATTTGAACAGGATTATCGACATCAAGAGACCGAGCACGAGAGTCTATTATGATTTAGTTGAGATTGGAAGCCCAAATCTTGAAGAAATCTTAAGCGATTTCATTAAAAGACACAATCTATTTTAAATTATCATATTCCTGACTCTCGATTTAATAAAGAAAGGAGTAAAGGGTGACGTATCATTTAAAAAATAAAAATTTTTTGAAGTTATTGGATTTTACACCTGAAGAAATTCAATTTTTACTGAGTCTTTCTGCTGATTTGAAAAAAGCAAAATACGCAGGAAAAGAGCAGCCCACATTAACTGGTAAAAATATAGCCTTAATTTTCGAAAAAGCATCAACCAGGACCAGGTGCGCTTTTGAGGTGGCTTCTTATGACCAGGGAGCAAGAGTAACGTATCTTGATCCGTCAGGCTCTCAAATTGGCAAGAAAGAATCAATCAAAGATACTGCGAGAGTGCTTGGTAGAATGTATGACGGCATCGGATATCGTGGTTTTGGACAAGAAATAGTTGAGGAATTGGGAAAATATACAGGTATCCCTGTATGGAATGGCCTCACAAATGAATACCATCCGACCCAGGTTCTTGCAGATTTTTTAACAATGATCGAATATTCTGACAAGCCTTTAAATCAGGTAAAGTTTGCGTATATAGGTGATGCAAAAAACAATATGGGCAATTCACTATTGATAGGTGCTGCAAAAATGGGAATGGATTTTCGCTCTGTGGCGCCTGAAAAAGTTCAGCCCAACGAAGAATTAGTAAAAGAAGCAAAAACGATAGCTAAGAAAACCGGGGCAAAACTATTGGTAACGCAAATTTTGAGAGAAGGTGTAAAAGATTGTGATTTTCTCTATTCAGATGTCTGGGTTTCAATGGGTGAGCCAGAAAAGGCATGGGAAGAAAGAATTGAATTATTGAAACCCTATCAGATTAATAAGGACACTATAAGAATGACAGGCAATCCTCATGTAAAATTTATGCATTGTTTGCCATCCTTCCATAATCGTGAGACAATTATTGGGGAGAATATTTATAAGAAATTCGGCTTAGATGGAATGGAAGTAACCGAAGAAGTGTTTGAATCAGAGGCATCTATTGTTTTTGATGAAGCTGAGAACAGGGTGCATACTATAAAAGCAGTTATGGTTGCAACTTTAAGAGGTTAGTCACTACAAGGCTTATTAAAATTGTGTATATTCTGGTAACATAGAAAATATTCCTTTGCCAAATAACTTCTCATGGGGAGCTTAATTGACAGGAAAAAAATCTCACACGTCACAGCCTAATAAACGCATTGTTATCGCATTGGGGGGAAACGCAATACTAAAAGCTCATCAGATAGGAATTGTGGAAGAGCAATTAGAAAATATTCGCATCACATGGGATCAACTCCTCAAAATGATATTGAAGGGCCATAAGATTATTATAACTCACGGCAATGGGCCACAGATCGGCAATCTTCTCATACAGCAGGAGGATGCTCATTCAACAGTCCCAGCGATGCCAATGGATGTTTGCGGGGCTATGAGCCAGGGGCAAATCGGATATATGCTGGAACAGGTTTTACACAATTTGCTTCGAGCTAATGGAATAAACAGGGATATCCTGACAGTGATTACTCAGGTTATGGTGGATAGTGAAGAATTTGCCTTTAAGAATCCTACAAAGCCTATAGGTCCATTCTACAATATGGAAACAAAAGCACGGTACGAGAAGGAAAAGGCCTACATCATTAAGGAAGTTAAACCAGGGAATCATCGCCCCTTCAGAAGGGTGGTTCCATCTCCAAACCCTTTAAGAATCATAGAGGCCAGAGCCCTTAAACATTTGGTAGATGTTGGTATCATTATCATTGCTGCTGGTGGCGGCGGTATCCCAGTGACAATGGATTCCAAGGGAAACTATCACGGGGTGAATGCAGTCATTGATAAAGATTTGGCAGGGGAAAAGTTAGCTGAGGCTGTAATTGCTGATCTACTCCTCATTCTTACAGATGTGGAAAAGGTCTTTCTCAACTTTGGCAAACCCACACAAATTGCCTTAGACCTCGTTCAATTAGAAAAAGCAAAGGTGTATCAGAAAGAGGGACACTTTTCACCCGGGAGCATGGGCCCAAAAGTTGAGGCTTGTGTACGGTTTTTGGAGTTTGGAGGGAAAGAGGCAATTATCACCTCCTTGGATAAGGCATCTTCTGCACTTGAGGGCACAACAGGTACTCATTTTATCCCCTAAGGCAATCCACCAAAAGGAGAAACAGTAATGTTCCATTTACTCGAAGCCCAACAATTCACCAAGAAGAACCTCAGGGAGCTTTTTGATCTCAGCAGTCGTCTCGAGACAATTTTAGCCCAAGGGGGGGACGAATGTTTAAAGGGTAAGATTTTAGCCAGCCTTTATTTCACTCCGAGCTTGAGGACACGTTTTTCTTTTGAAGCTGCCATGCTCCGTTTAGGTGGAAGTATCCTTTCTACAGAAGCGGCCGACATTTTTTCATCAGAACTCAAAGGCCGATTCGAAGACACTATCCAAGTAGTATCCGAAATATCCGATGTCATAGTGCTGCGCCATTATGAAAGCGGGTTTGCCAAAAGAGCAGCTACAGTTTCATGTGTCCCAATTATCAATGCCGGAGATGGTCCAGCTCAGCATCCAACCCAAGCCTTACTTGATCTCTATACTATCGATCGTCATTTAGGAGGTGTGGACGGCTGTTCCATCGCTATGGTTGGGGATCTGAGTGGGCGCACTGTACGTTCTCTGTGCTATTTCTTAGCCAAATTCCATGGAATTTCCATATCTTTTATCTCCCCTGATTTAACAGAGGTAAAGGACGACATAAAGGAATATCTCCGGCGAAATAAAGTTCGATTCACGGAGATTACGAACCCAAAAGACGGATTAGTAGATCTGGTCAAAGAGGTTGATGTCGTGCACATCACTCAACTCTCGAAAGAATATTTTGCAGATCACCTTGAAGATTACAAGAAAATTATACACAACTATGCATTAAGTGCAAAGGCGCTCCGCGCTATGAAGAGATCTGCTGTGATTATGCATCCACTTCCGCGTGCCGATGAATTGCCTGATGAATCAGACAGTGATCCCAGGGCCATTTATTTTCGCCAAAACCGCTACGGGCTTTATGTTCGCATGGCAATACTCTGTACCGTCTTGAGTTGTTATCCAAGGCTTCTTTGAACATACCGATCTTACACTTTATAGACGACTTTCGGACGATAATCGGCAGGAAATCTCTAATATCCTACTTTATTCCTTATAGCAATAGATGGATGAGCAGCCAAGTGTATTAGGGACAAAGACAATATAGATAGTGGTGATCCTGCACAAATAGCATGATACTTTAATGAAGAGAGGGCAGATGAGATCGTCTATTATTATAGCACAGCATTAATTCATCAGCGAGATCTAATGATGATATTAGAGAAACGGAGAGGGTTTGAAAGGCGATTAGATAAAAGAACTTTACCAAATAGACTCTCCTGTGTTAATTCTACAAAAAATTCTTACATGAGGATTAGTCAGCCTTATTGCCCAAATAGTACCGCTCATTGAAATATTACAAAAAGATTGTATATGAAGTGGAGGGATGTATGCTTTGTGAAACAAAAAATGATGTGTTAAAGTTGGTTAAGGAAAAAAACATCAGCTTTATCCAATTCTGGTTCACCGATGTGTTGGGGATATTAAAGAGCTTTGCTGTTACCCCATCTGAGCTGGAGGAAGGACTGGAAGAAGGAATGGGTTTTGATGGCTCTTCTATCGAAGGATTCGCCAGGATTGAGGAGAGTGATATGATAGCCATGCCCGAGCCAAGCAGCTTTCAGTTACTCCCTTGGCGACCCCTGGACAGACCAGTAGGCAGAATGTTTTGCGATATCCTCAAACCGGATGGAAGCCCTTATGAAGGGGATTCTCGATACGTCTTAAAGAAGATGCAAAAAAAACTGGCCGATAAAGGGTATATGCCTTACATAGGGCCGGAGCTTGAGTTTTTCTGTTTTGAAAGTCACGATACGCCAAAGCCCCTTGACAAAGGTGGATATTTTGACAACCGGCCCTTAGACATGGGCAGTGATCTGAGAAGAGATATAATCTTTGCCCTCCAGGATATGGCTATCCAGGTGGAATACAGTCATCATGAGGTCGCCCCCAGTCAGCACGAAATTGACCTCAAGTTTGATGAGGCCCTCGCCATGGCAGATAAGACCATGACCTATAGAATAACTGTGAAGGAAATTGCCCGCAGCAAGAACTGTTACGCTACATTTATGCCAAAGCCCATCTTTGGGGAAAACGGAAGCGGTATGCACGTACATCAATCTCTATTTAAGGATAATATAAACGCCTTTCACGACCCAAAAGACCAGTATAATCTTTCACGATTAGCAAAGTTTTACGTTGCCGGTATTATAAGGCATGCGAGAGAGATTGCAGCAATAACCAACCAGTGGGTAAACTCCTATAAAAGATTGGTCCCTGGCTATGAGGCGCCTGTCTATATTTCATGGGCCAGGCGGAACCGCTCCACGATGATTAGAGTACCAATGTACAAACCAGGCAAGGAACAGGCCACAAGGATCGAGTTCAGGTCTCCTGATCCAGCCTGCAATCCCTATCTAGCGTTTGCAATTATGCTCGCTGCGGGACTAAAGGGAATTGAGGGAAACTACCCCCTCCCTGATCCCATAGAGGAAGATATTTATGAGATGGATGAAGAGGCACGTGATCGAGCCGGCATTACGTCTTTGCCAGGAAACCTCTTCGAGGCGCTTCAAGAGGTAGAAAAAAGTGAATTAGTGCGCGATACCTTAGGTGATCACATCTTTAATAAGTTTGTGGCCAACAAAAAGATAGAATGGGACAGATACAGGACTCATGTAAGCCAGTACGAGATTGAAAAATATCTTCCGATTCTTTAAGAGAGAAACAACATGAAAGATGATATAATAACAGGAATTGGTGATGCCCTGTTTGGCTTTCAAGCAGCGCTAAAAGAAGGTGGTTCGAGCCTTAAGGAATATCTGGAAAAATATTACTATAAAAGGTGGATGGGGGATGCCCTCCTTGCTGCCGTATCCATACGAGCCACGTTCGTGACAGCCATGCACCAATTCCTGACTGATGAGGGGCTTTGTAATCTTGAAAGAGTGCAACTGAGTCCCCTGACAGACCCGCTGGCCCATGATGTGGAGCATGTTCCATCTATATCTTACAAAGGCCTTCATTATGTTTTAACCCACAGCATGATCTATTCCAAACTTCTGGCCTGCCACCATCCCAGAATAAAGGGTGTATTTATTGATTCCCCCAATATCAGGCTCGAGGTAGAGAGCCCTGATAGGGTTCAGAGGGGAAAGTACATCATTGACTTCAGCCAGATGGATATAGAAGTGAGGAGAAATCAAGGTATTGATTTTGAGGCCTATCTCTCCAAGCCAGACGAGGTAAAAGAGATTCTCAAAGAGGATATGGCCATTGCCAAAGATCTCTTTGAAAGGATGCTTATTCACAGTATGGCAAAGATAGCGGAAAAAAACAGAGAAGAACTCAAGGAGCTCGGGGTTGCGATAGAAATTCCACAACAGCCCTTTCCCACATTTGCCTATGATCAATCGAGAAAGAAATACAGTCTCAAAGAATATGAAGTCGGTGTAGGAAAAGAGACATCATCACAGTTTTTCTGGATTACTGGCATACCAAGAGAGAATTATGATCTTATATATCCTTACCTGAAGCCTGATGGAAAGATAACAGCAGGTGAGGTAACTTCTGATATGGTGTATAATTATGACATCTGTGCCAAAAGCATTATCAGGGACACCGGTGATCAGACTGAAGCACGGGAGCTGCTTTCCGGTGGCATAAGGGAATGGCTTTATGAGCCAATCGTTGAAAGACTCCTAGATAATAAAGTTATCCCTGCAAAACCTATTATAGTGGAAGGGAATATTGAAAACATCAATCAGCTCGATGGATATGGGCCATTCCTGTTAGCAGCGAGCATGAAAGATGATGCGGGAAGATCAACCTTTCCAGATACCTATGGCGGAGGCATAGGAATAGAGCGGACACTGTATGCCCTCTTACGTGGACCAAAGGTGGAAAAGATTGATGATGTTACCTTCTTTGGCAAAAACCCGGACAGTCACCAGATCTATCTATTTTAGTGTGCGTTTCCTGGCAATAGATGGAATAGCATGTTCTTCCTATTCTGTCCTTCCCTTCATTCTGTTTTTCTGCCATCACCAAATTTCTCTCCGCTCTTCTTTTTTAGCCAGTATCTTGTCATAGGCATTAGTTGATCAAACCATAATAACCATTTCTTAAAAAAGCACGGTAATCGCTCCTGAATTGGTTTGGTACGGTACCATCCTTTACTGCATCCAGCATCGACATCCCTCAATAAGGCGCTGAATACCTTACAGAGTAAGCTCTACCTTGAGCTCTCTTGTCATTAAATCCTTAACCGCCTTCCTCGGCTCCTTTCCTTTGTAAATAACATTGTAAACTTCTGTTATGATCGGCATCTCTACGCCCATCTTTTTTGCTAAATTATAGGCAGACAGTGATGTCTTTATTCCCTCAGCAACCATCTTCATGCCAGAAACAATCTCTTTAGCAGAAATACCTTCGGCGATCTTTAATCCAACCATTCTGTTTCTGCTCAAATCCCCTGTACAGGTTAAAATGAGATCACCTATACCTGCCAGTCCTGCAAAAGTCAATGGTTGCGCACCCATAGAAACACCGAGTCTTGTTATTTCAGCCAAGCCCCTCGTTAATAAAGCTGCTCTTGCATTAAAGCCAAAGCCGAGGCCATCTGATATGCCTGCAGCGATTGCTATTACATTCTTGAGTGCCCCTCCAAGCTCCACACCTATCACATCTTGCGTTGTATAAACCCTGAAATAGTCAGTAGAAAATAGCTCTTGTAAATAAATAGATAGTTCTTTGTTTCTGGATGCAAGGGTTACAGCTGTTGGGTGTTTATGACAGACCTCTCGAGCAAAGCTTGGACCAGAAAGGCATGCAAACGTATCACCCCAATCTCCAGGCACTACAGATGCAACTACCTGAGACATAGTCATAAGGGTTTCATTCTCAATGCCCTTTGTCCCCACTATCAGGGGTGTCGCAGAAGAAAAAAAAGGAGATAACTCAGTGAGGATAGTCCTGAAAAAATGAGAAGGGACAACGATAAATAAAAAATCTTTTTCCCTGCTTACCTCTTTAAATGATTGAACAGGCCGTATTGCTTTAGAAAGTGTTACTCCTGGCAAAAATGTCTCATTTATTCTTTTTTCCTTAATCTGGCTATATACATCCTCTTCCCTAACCCATAGATCCACATTAATGCCTTTAAGGGCCATATGATTTGCTATGGTGGTACCCCAACTACCTCCGCCCACGACACCGATTTTAACCATTTTTACCACCCTTACATTCCCTTCTAACTATTTACAGGTCTCAAGCGTTTGCGCTGCCTCCACCTGAAAGAAATCACTCTGAACCTGGGAAAGGATTGGAACTGAATAGCTATGTTTCCATTAGTCTGGCTACAGCTACAACCTTTTCAGACGTTTCGAGATCTATCAACTTTACCCCTTGCGTATGACGCCCTATAACAGAGATATCAGATGTTTTTATTCTAATAATCTTCCCGTTTCCTGATAGAATCATTAACTCGTCATTCTCTGTTACCTGATTGGCGCTCACCACAGGGCCATTTCTCTCTGATGTCTTTATGGAAAAGACACCTTTACCGCCTCTTTGTTGCGCCCTGTATTCTTTCGTATCTGTCCTCTTTCCGTAGCCATTTTCTGTAATGGTGAGTATGGTTGCGCCCTCGTTTAAGATCTCTATGCTCACCACCTGATCTTTATCTGTAAGACGAATCCCTGTGTTTCCTGCAGCCACGCGTCCCATCGATCTCAGGCCTTTTTCGTTGAATCGTATCGCCTTCCCTCTTTTTGTACTCAAAAAAATATCCTGCTCCCCGTTGGTTACCCTTACTCCTATTAACTCATCTCCTTCGTTTGTCTTTAAAGCAGCAATGCCTGTTAATCGAGGCCTGCTATAGGCAGAAAGCTTTGTTTTTTTCACCAGACCATTCTTGGTCGCCATAACAACATACTTTCCATCCTCGAAACCCTTTATTGACAGGATGGTAGCTATATACTCCCCTGGTTGAAGATTTAACAAATTTACGATAGCCGTCCCTTTGGCGACTCTTCCTGCTTCAGGTATCTCGTGTACCTTTCTCCAGTAAAGGCGGCCTGTATTCATAAAGAAAAGAAGGTAATCATGGGTTGAGGCAATAAACATAGACACCACAAAATCCTCTTCCCTTGTCTTTGTTCCGGACACCCCCTTCCCACCCCTTCGTTGTGCCCGATAGAGACTAATTGGGCTTCTCTTTATATAACCCGCATGACTTACTGTGATAACCATATCCTCATCTACGATCAAATCCTCGATATCTATATCCTGAACATCCCTGATAATCTCAGTTCGCCGGTTGTCGCCGTATTTTTTCTTAATGTCCATCGTCTCCTTTTTGATGATATCTAACACAAGCGCATCATTGCTTAAGATAGCCTTAAATCTCTCAATATCTTTGATAGTGCTATTATACTCATCAGTTATCTTGTCTCTTTCGAGACCGGTCAATCGTTGTAGCCTCATATCCAGAATAGCCTGAGCTTGTATATCTGAAAGGTTAAAATTCTTTTTAAGCGTTACCTTGGCCTCCGATGGGGAGCGAGAAGAGCGAATCAGTTCGACAACTCTATCAAGGTGGTCTAATGCAACCTTCAGGCCTTCTAAAATATGGGCCTTCTCCTCAGCCTTTCTTAATTCAAAGGATGTCCGCCGTGTGACTATCTCTTTTCTGTGATTGATAAAGTGCTGTATTGTCTGTTTTAGGCTTAATATCTCTGGCCTTCCATCCACAATGGCCAGCATAATAATCCCGAAGGACACCTCCATTTGTGTAAACTTATAAAGGCGATTGAGAATTATCGCTGCATTAGCATCCCTTTTAATATCAATTGCCACCCGTAACCCGTCACGGTCTGACTCATCCCGTATATCGCTTATTCCTTCGATTTTTTTATTTTTAACCAACTCTCCTATGCTCTTAAGTAAATTCGCCTTATTAACTTGGTACGGTATTTCGGTTATAATTATCCGCTCTTTATTCTCCCCTATTTTCTCTACAAATGCCCGCGCCCGAACCTTTATGATTCCTCTTCCAGTGGAATAGGCCTCTTGAATCCCTTTTTCTCCATGAATATATCCAGATGTTGGAAAATCTGGACCCGGCACATAGACCATAAGTTCTTTCAAGGTTATCTCTGGATTATCTATAGTGTGCATAATGGCATCCGCCACCTCATTGAGATTATGCGGTGGTATGTTGGTAGCCATACCCACTGCTATGCCAGACGATCCGCTAATGAGCAAGTTTGGTATGTTGGTGGGCAATATCACGGGCTCTATCAAGGAACCATCGTAATTGGATGTAAAGTCCACTGTCTCTTTTTCTACATCTAACAAAAACTGTTCGGCTATATCCTGCATTCTTATCTCTGTGTACCTCATTGCTGCTGCTGGATCACCGTCAACTGAACCAAAGTTTCCTTGGCCATCAATCAATGGATACCTCATAGCAAAGGGTTGGGCCATTCTCACAATAGTATCATAAACGGCTGCATCGCCATGAGGATGATACTTTCCAATAACATCACCTACTACCCTGGCAGATTTTTTAAATGGTCTGTTATGATAATTTTTTAGCTGTTCCATGGCGAAAAGGACTCTCCTGTGAACAGGTTTAAGTCCGTCCCGTATGTCTGGTAATGCCCTGCCAACAATTACACTCATGGCATATTCCAGATAAGACCTTTTCATCTCTTCTTCTATGGTAACAGTATTTAAATCTACTGACTTTAAAGGATTCATTATATCTCCTTAATGGAAATGCGTAAAATGAGCTAAAATTAAAAGCGCCTAAAGTTATAATAGTTACGATTCATAATTTTAGGCACTTTAGGTACGTATAACCCTGGCCCAGACCTGGCATGCAAGGGCTAAGTTTAATAGCCCCCGCTTAGAATTATTACAGCAGCATTAGCTTGTTACAATCGCGTTGCGCCAGATCGGGCTTTAGGCACTCTTCTTAATTTTCTAAATGTCTAATTCTGTCACCTCTAATGCATTATTTTGAATAAACTCCCTTCGAGGTTCGACCTTATCACCCATAAGCAAGGTAAAGATCTCATCAGCAGCTATGGCATCTTCTATTGTTACTCGTACCAAACCTCTTCTCTCCGGATCCATGGTTGTCTGCCATAACTGTTCTGGATTCATCTCTCCCAATCCCTTGTATCTCTGGATCACCGTCCCCCTCTTTGCTTTGTCCACCAGATATTCGACAAGTTTTTCCTTTGTCTCTATCTTCGTTTTGCCCTTTTCTTCACCAACCAAAAAGAATGGGCTATGCAGATCTTTGAGCTCTCGATCGAGGTTTAGTAACTTCTGAAATTCTGGGGAGGTTAAAAGCTCCCAATTAACTTTAAAATGAAATCCGTTATTCTTTTGATCCTTTAATAGCAACTCATAACGATTATGTTCTTCGTCAAAAATTATTTCCTCGGTAATAAAAGCCTCTTTCTCTAATTCTTTCGATAGAGAAATAGTAAAGTCTTTGTCTTTTATGCGGTTTTTATTAATCTCTTTTTGGCATATGAGGTTTAAAAATCTACTGCTATACCCTTTTTTTGCTAAGCTGTTGATTCTATCGTGATAATCAATCAGTGTATGGAGTAACGACCTGAGCCTTTTCCCTGTGATCTTTTTTTGTCCATTTACCCAGATTGTTTCCTTTTCCGAAACTCTATCTATCAGATAAGAATTGTAACTATCTTCATTATGGAAAAATATTTCTTCTTTTCCGTCTTTCATTCTATAAAGAGGGGGCTTTGCAACATAGAGGTGCCCTTCTTCCACGAGGTCCGGCATCTGTCGATAAAAAAAGGTCAAAAGAAGGGTTCTTATATGTGATCCATCAACATCGGCGTCTGTCATAATGATCACTTTATTATAGCGAAGCTTTAAAAGGCTGTATTCCTCCTGACCAATTCCAGTGCCTAAAGCGGAGATTATAGTTCTTATTTCCTCACTAGAAAGCATCTTGTCGAAACGTGCCTTTTCGATATTGAGTATTTTCCCCCTGAGGGGCAAAATAGCCTGGAACCTTCTATCCCTGCCCTGCTTAGCCGAGCCACCAGCCGAATCTCCCTCTACCAAAAACACTTCACATCTCTCAGGTTCTTTTTCTTGGCAGTCGGCAAGTTTTCCCGGTAAAAAATTTTCAGACAAAACTCCTTTTCTTCTCGTCAACTCTCGCGCTTTTTGTGCGGCTTCCCTTACTGTTGCTGCTTCAACAACCTTGTGTAAAATATTTTTTATTATGTGTGGATTTTCCTCAAATATAATGGTGAGTTTTTCATTAACAAGATTTTCAACTAAACCCTTTACCTCGCTATTTCCGAGCCTGCTTTTAGTTTGACCCTCGAATTGCGCCTCCCGTAACTTAACACTTATCACTGCAGTGATCCCCTCACGCACATCATCGCCTGTCAGTCTTATGTTCTTACCCTGTTGGCTTCCCTGGAGATAAGAGTTTACACTTCTCGTTAAAGCTGCCTTAAACCCAACCAGGTGGCTACCACCTTCTCTTGTGTTTATATTATTAGCGAATGAAAATATTTTCTGTATGTAAGAACGGTTATATTGAAGTGCAATTTCAATATTAACCCCATTTCTCTCTCCATTAATATATATAGGTTTAGGGTGTATAATGTCCTGATTTTGGTTTAAATACTCTACAAAAGATACTATACCCCCCTTATAAAAAAGCTTTTTCTCTTTATGTGTTCTGTCATCGTAGATATTTATTTTTAATCCTGTATTTAAAAATGCTAATTCCCTCATCCTTTGGCGAATTATATCAAAACTAAAATCTATGGTTTCAAAGATATCCTCATCGGGCCTAAAGTGGATGCTTGTTCCCCTTCTTTTTGTTTTTCCTATTATCTCCAGCGGGCTAACGGTTACTCCCCTCTCATACTTTTGATGATACACATTACCATTTAAATATACCTCCACTTCGAGATACTCAGAAAGTGCATTCACAACTGAAACACCAACACCGTGTAAACCTCCGGATACTTTATAGCTTTTATTATCAAACTTACCTCCGGCATGGAGCTTAGTCATTACGACCTCGAGGGCTGGTAATTTTTCGGATTTATGAATATCTACTGGTATTCCCCTGCCATTATCTTTTACGACGATACTATTATCGCTTAATATTTCTATATCTATTTGATCGCAGTACCCTACCAAAGCTTCATCTACACTATTGTCAACAACCTCATATAGTAAATGATGAAGTCCTTCTGTTGATGTATTTCCAATATACATCGCTGGTCTCTTTCTGACGGCCAGTAAATCTTTTAAAACTTTAATGTTCGATGCGGTATATCTTTTTTTATCTGTCATGCTTTACACCCTCATCGGCATAATTAAACCCAGAAAGCCTTCGTCTTGTTCTCCGGTAATTAAACATGGGCTTGTTTGATCCTTAATATCTAAACAAATCACATCACTGTTAATAGTTTGGAGTACATCTATAAAATATTTCGGATTAAAACCTATCTCTA